>Ga0187781_10001862_pt1 | contig 16045 bp, 10 predicted proteins | sample 0715_SJ02_MP02_2_FD_132447 | JGI IMG/M metagenome (GOLD analysis project Ga0187781, IMG submission 132447) | Tropical peat soil microbial communities from peatlands in Department of Meta, Colombia - 0715_SJ02_MP02_20_MG | ecosystem: Environmental > Terrestrial > Soil > Wetlands > Peat | place...
ACGTCAAGCGCTTTACAATGATAACGAGGCCGCAGACAGCATGTTCGTTCTGCTCGAGGGCGAGGTCGTCCTGCTGCGCTCGGGACGGGAAGAGAAAAAAATCGGGCCCGGGCAGGTGGCGGGTCTTCTGGCGTTTCTGGCCGCAGATTCCGAACCTGAATCAGCCATGACCACCCAGCCTGTGCGCGCCCTGCGGTTCGACCAGGAAGATTTCTACGAGGCGATGGCGGAGGACTTCAACCTGACGCGCGGCCTCCTCCGGGCGCTCGTGCGATGGGCGTCCGGCACGCGATGACTGATACCGCAAATCTCTTCACGTCAATAAAGAACTTCCCCTTCACCCTTTTGGGCTACGAGCTTTTGGAAGGTCTCGACGATTTTATCCCGTCGCGCCATCACTCCTTTGACTTCCGCCTTGGTCAGATGCGGTCGGGTCCTTTCGTAGACCTCCTCAAATTTCAGATCCTTCATTTTCTGTAGCAACTGCCGGTCGCACCTCACCAGATTCTTGGGCTCGCGTAAAGAGCTGTACTTTCGAAAGGCGCGGGTAAAGTCGATTCGCCAGATCTTCCAATCCTCCGTGATGAGCACATTGGTAAGGTTGGGGTCGGTGTCGTAAATAAGCTCGTCGAACACCCGGATTTTGTACATCTGTTTATTCCATGCATCCGGGTCCGGCGGATCCAGCCGCTGGTCAAGCCGCATGCCCTCATCCCACTTCCACGGAATCCACCAGCTCAGGGACCCGGTCATGCCATTCCACCTCCGCTCGACATAGACCGGAACCATGTTGTCCATTCCGACCATTCGGGCCAGTTCGTAACCTGCAATATTGTAGTGGTAGGAATCGATGAAGTTGTATTCGACGCGACCGTCGGAGAACTCCATCTTATTCTTATGTTCGTCCACAGGCTGAAAGGAAGCGTTATGGGTTATGGTTCCGTCGGTCAGGGTTAACTTCAACGGGTGCGTGACGCCTTTCTCGGATTGCTTGCTAGCAATTACCTTGGCGTTTAGCAGAAATTCTCTCTTCTGCTCGTCCGTGAGATTGGGCTCATCCTTAAGACTAGATTGCCCAGAGGCGAAAATCCCCTGCGACAGGCAGAGGCACAATAATGCCGTCAAAGCCGACGAGTGAATTTTTTGCCGCATAAAGCACCTTCTTTCGATCCTTATTATTTCCGCAGATTAATGTCCCTATGCCTGCTTCCGTCGTGCATTTACCCCTGTTGGTCCTTTTGCGTAGCCATCTACCTGGCGGACTTTTGATCTGCCGATTATCCGCCACGGCGATAAGCCGGATGCCGAGCCTTGGCCCGACGTAGGCCGACTTAGGTGATATCTGTTCCTGTCCCCTACTGGGACAGCAAGATCCTGCGCAACTCGCCTTCCGGATCGTCTTCCATACGACAGTGATTATCGAACACCATCGTCTGGCAGCGGGCCGGATCGCTCGGCGTCCAGGTTAGCCCTGGCTGGCTAGGATTGCCGGTTCGGGCGAAGTTGGTCCAGGCTGTGGCCATCTTCTTCGCCAGGGCCTGCGCCTCCGGCGTATTGCCCGTGCCCTGTTCGCAGCGCTTGGTGTTATCGAAGCAGAAGGCAAGTTCGGCCGTGTGCCAGGCGCCCGCATCCTCGAGCATGGGCGACTGCCAAGTGAAGTAATACTGATAGACGGGCGCCCCCTTTTGTTCATACTTTAGCTTGACCATGCGCTGGATATTATTGCGGATCGAGAGGCTATTAAGCCCGCCGCCACTACACATATAAGACAGCGTGCGAATGCTCTTCTCCGGATGCGCCTTCTTCATCGCGGCGATCAGGGCGGTCGCCTTGGCGTCGCCATAGCTGCGGGCGAGGGTGGCGTGCCACTCCGCCTCCGTCGGGCGAGAAGACATCCGGTTTCCCTCTTCGCTGACCGAGCCGATCAGCATCGGCACGTTCTTTGAAACCTCTGGGGCAACATCGAGGAAGGAGCGCAAGGTAATGATGCGGCCATCGACCGTGGGTCCCCAGCCGACCCGCGGCGGCGTCCCTGGGCCCCCAAACGGACCCATACCGGGTGCCAAGGGTGGATTGATTTTGGCGATGGCGGCATTGCCGGCCGCGATCAGTTTGGCCCAGTCCATCTTTTGCAGCGAGGCGAGGTCGTTGGGCGCAAGTCCAAGCTCTTTCATCGTCTGGCGTGCCAGCTCGCGGGATTGCTCGCCGCTGGGAGGATTGCCGCCTCCGCCTGACTGCACCGAGGCGCGATGGAACAGTCCTGCCGCCGAAGGCATACCCATCAAACAAGTAACCTTGGAGCCACCACCCGATTGGCCATAAATCATCACGCGGTCCGGATCGCCGCCGAAGTTTGCAATGTTGTCGCGCACCCACTCGAGCGACGCCACCAGGTCCGTCATGCCCACGTTCACCGAATCGGCGTAGGCCGCTCCGCCAATCTCCGACACGTCGAAGAATCCCAGCACATTAAGGCGGTGATTTACCGTCACCGATACGACATCATGATGGCGGGCTAACTGTGCGCCTTCCTGCGCGGGCAGTTCGTAAGAGGAGCCGAAGAAAAAGCCTCCGCCGTGATAATAGACCATCACCGGCCGCTTGCCGGTCAGTGCGGGCGTCCAGACGTTCAGCTTGAGCATATCTTCGCTCATGTAGCCGTCGTCCCAATCTTGCAGGAACGATTGTTCGATCGCCGTGTAGTCATGCAGGCGCTGGGTGCAGTTGGCGCCATAAATCAGCGCGGGGTACTCAGCGTCCCAGGGTTTGGGAGGTTTGGCCGGCAGCCAGCGATTTTCACCGCTGGTATCCTGGCCATAGGGAATTCCCTTGAAGGTCAGGACGCCACCCTCGACGTACCCGCGCACCTTGCCATATTGGGTTTTCGCCACCGCGGAACGCGGCGTCGAGCAGCCGTCAGGAGCTTGGTGGGCCGCGGTCTTGGTGCTGTCGGATGCCTTGGCCGACGCAGCCAGCGCCGCCCCGATGCCTGCCGTCGCCGGCAAAAACAGCACCTGACGGCGATTGAGTCTCGCGTGCTTTTCCGAATTCGATTTAGTCATTGCGTCTCCTTTGCGGGCCTATCCGATGCGTCCTCGGCCAATCGTCCTCGGGTCTTCAGACCCTAAGCACACACCCCCGAGGCAAGCGCGCCATGTGGCCCTCACCCTACCACAAAACTTCCCCGCCTTCCACAGGTTGCGCACCCCTGGGGAAACCCGTATAACACCCGTCCCCGCTTTTCCATCACCTCATCCGCGCCTCAGGGATGGCACTTTTTGCAGGGCGTAAAATCCTTTACATGATGGCAAGTGTCATAGCACCATTGCACGCCCACTTTGGACAGGTCAATCGACCCCTTTGGCGGCAAAGGATCAAGCGGATGCGCCGTGTGGCAGTGGCTGCATTCGGGAATGTCTTCCTCCTTCTTCGAATCGTGCGGCACATAGCGATGGGGACTGATCTTCTCCCCGCTGGGCGCCACGTAATTGGCGGAGGCTTCGATGATTTTGTTGAAGGGGCCGTGGCAACGGAGGCACTCGTTCTCCGAATCCCCCGAGGTCGGCCCGGATGCAAGGACGGCTGAGTGCGGCTCCGGCCCAGGCCTTGGAGCTGAAGTACGATCCTCTGCGCTCAGAATCCAGGCACCAATCAAAATGCCCATGCCGACGAAAAACCATCGAATCCTCACGCTCTACCTCGCCTGGAATGACCCGGAAAAGCTTCGGTTCAAAATCACGATGACGTTCGAGCTTAGCACAGGTTGAACTTCAAGGCTGCAAATGCTCAATGCGCCGGCACAATGCGCCGGCATTATTGACGCCTGCCAGTGCGATTGCTACACTCGGCCCGGTAGATCCCGCTTGCCTCTAATGGCAGGAGAGGGAGCGACCATTTGTTTGGATCTGCGGCGGCATTCTCATGAATTCAGAGAAGGAGCGAATCGTGTCCATCAAGGATAAGTTGGTAAATCGTCGCGACTTTTTTAAAGGCTCGGCGGCGGCCGGTGTGGCCGTGGCAGTGGGAGGCATGGCCGGCGGGTTGATGCCCGAGGCGGCAAAGGCGGAAGGCGTTCCGGCCAAGTGGAATAAGGAAGTTGACGTCGTAATCGTGGGCACGGGTCATGCCGGACTCGCAGCCGCTATTACCGCGGCGGATGCCGGCGCCAAAGTTGTGATCCGCGAAAAGATGAAAAAGGAGTTGGAGGGAGGCAACAGCAAAGTCTCGGGCAACATGTGGTGGACACCCACGGACCTCCCGCAGGCTGTCCAGTACATCGAGGCCCTGAGCTACGGGCTCACCGGCGAGGAGTGCATCCAGGTCCTCGCCGAGGAGATGATGAAGCTGAACGATTGGCTGGAAAAGTTGGGCATCAAGCACACTCCGGTCGGCATCTTTCAACCCGAGCATCCCGAACTCCCTGGCGGGGCCTGCGTGCGCACTTGGAGCAATGGCGGAGCCATGGACGCCAAGCTCTGGACTCCCCTCCGGGAACAGGTGGAAAAGCGGAAGGTGGAAGTCCTGTACGAAGCTCCGGCCAAGGCGCTGATCCAGATGCCTTCCAGGGAAATTGCCGGCATCCGGGCCGAAGCGGCGGGCAAGCCCTATTACGTTAAGGCAAAAAAGGGGGTGATTCTCTGCTGCGGCGGATTTGAATTCGACTTTGAAATGCAGAAGCAATTCCTTCCCGGCTGGCCGATCTACGGCCAGGGTTCGCCCGGCAACACTGGAGACGGCATTCGCATGGCTCAACAGGTCGGCGCGGCTCTCTGGCACATGAACAATCCGTTGGCCGGTTTAGGTGGCATCGTTGTGCCGGAGTTTGCGCCAGTAGTCATACCTATCAGCATTCCCGGTTCGGGATACATCCGCGTCGACAAATTCGGAAAGCGCTTCATGTCAGAGAATCGGGCGAGTCGCCATGGCTTCGGCGTCAAAGAATTCGTCCTTTACTTCGACGGGGTAGTCGGCGATTTTACTCGGCTTCCCTGTTTCACCATCTTCGATGAAACGGCACGCTTGAGAGGACCTCTTGTGCCATCCTTTCGCAAGTTCGGGTGGTTCTCCTGGTTCTCAGGCTATGAATGGAGCAGGGACAACAGCAAAGAAATCGAGAAGGGATGGATCGTAAAGGGCGAGAGCGTAGCCGAACTTGGTACCAAACTGGGAATGAAGCTGGGAGACCTCGAGGCGACCATAGCCAGATATAACGAAAACTGCAAAAAGCAGGTGGATCCCGATTTCGATCGCCCCAAGGAGAGTTTGGTTGCGATCGAAAAACCTCCTTTCTACGCAGTAAAGCTTTTCCCGACCATGGTGAATACCCAGGGGGGTCCGAAAAGAAACAGCAAGTGCCAAGTGGTGGATCCGTACGACCAGCCCATTCCGCGATTGTACTCCGCGGGCGAACTGGGCTCGTTTTGGGGATGGATGTACAACGGCGGTGGAAACAACGCGGAGTGCCTCTGTACGGGGCAAATCGCCGCGCGCAACGTTGTTGCCATGAAGCAGCTCGCGTAGGCCTCGCGAGCCTGCAGATCGGTCCCCTGGGAGAGGGAACGGCAAGGTGGCGAGTGATTGGGCGTCTTATCCCGCTGGCAGGAGGATGGCTTCGCTCTTTTCAGCGGGCGTCATCGTTCTTACGCGCTGAATCTCCTTGAGCAATTCCTGCGCGGTGATCGGTTTGGAGATGTAACCATCCGCCCCGGCGGCCAAGCAGCGCTCCCGGTCGCCCGCCATGGCCATGGCGGTCATGGCGATGATCGGCAGATGCGCGCCGCTGATCTTTTCCATTTCCCGGATCGCTGCCGTCGCCTCGAAGCCGTCGACTTCCGGCATCTGCACGTCCATCAGCACTAGATCGAACTTCTGATGTTCCACAGCGTCGAGGGCGTCGCGGCCCGTGCGGGCCACGGCAACTGAATGACCATGCTTTTCAAGCAGCCGCGCCGCCAGCATCTGGTTGACTTGATTGTCTTCGGCCAACAGGATTCTGAGGTTGGTGTCCGTTGAGGGGAGGGAGTGGCGCGTGACCAGGCTCTTCGGGGTGCTGCTGGGTTTCTTGGCGCCGAGGGCAGCCTGGATGCCGGAAATCAATTGGGAGCGAGAAATGGGCTTGGTGAGGTAAACTGCGATTCCCAAATCCCGGCAACGCGCCGCGTCACCGCGTTGGCCGGCAGAGGTTAGCATCAGTAAGGCGGACCCCCTAGCTAGTTGGCTTTCTCTGAGACGCTGGACCAGGGTGAAGCCATCCATCTCCGGCATCCAGCGATCGACCATTATCAGGTCGATGGGCTCACTGGCGTCCGCAATCCGCGCTAGGGCTTCGGGTCCGCTGGCGGCCAAGTCCGCCTTTATCCCATAGTTCGCGAGAATTTCGGCCACGATGCGACGGTTGGCGGCATTATCATCCACTACCAGAACCGACAGGCCCTCCAGGGAGGCCAATTCAGGGATCTCAACAGGTTCTTGAATCGTTCCCTTTCCCACCTGGGCGGTGAAATGGAAACAACATCCCTCGCCAGGGCGGCTTTCCACCCAGATGCGACCGCCCATCATATCCACCAGACGAGAGGAGATGGCCAAACCGAGCCCGGTGCCGCCAAATTTCCTGCTGGTCGATCCATCCGCCTGGGCGAATGCCTCGAAAATCAACTTTTGTTTTTCCAGGGGAATGCCGATACCCGTATCGCGGACGACGAAGTGCAACACGGCACGATCCGCCTGCACGTTTTCCGCTAGCACCTTCAACTCCACCTCACCTTGGCTGGTAAATTTAATAGCATTACCAAGCAGGTTGATCACAACTTGGGCCAGGCGAGTAGGGTCCGCGACAATGTCCTCTGGGATCTCAGGGCGCACATCACAGAGCAACTCAAGACCCTTCTGTTGGGCGCGCAGCGCCAAGGGCTTTAGGAGCTTCTCCAGGCTTTCGCGCAATCGGAACGGTATGGGGTTCGTTTCGAGCTTTCCCGCCTCAATCTTGGAAAAGTCCAGGATATCGTTAATGACGGTCAACAGACTGTCGGCCGATGTCTTGACCATCTCGAGATACTCACGCTGCTCGGGATTCAACTCCGTCTCGAGCGCCAGCTCCGTCATGCCCATCACGCCGTTCATGGGTGTACGAATCTCATGGCTCATGTTGGCAACGAATTCGCTCTTGGCCCGGCTGGCGTCCTCGGCCCGCTTCTTGAGCTCTTCTAGTCGGGCAACTTGGCTTCGAATCGTGGCGGTATGTTGGTTGACCCGGAGGCGAAGCATGCTGATCCAGCCCACAGCGAGAATGATTGCCCCGATCGCCATCCCCAAAGCAGCTCCCATGCGGCGCGACGTCCACCAAGGAGGCTTGGCCAGTACCTCGATGTCACCGGGATGAGCGAGGACGATGCGAAACGTCAGCGGCCTGCCGTAGCTGTCGTAATCGATGACACACACGCCGGTCAGCCGCAACAAGCTGCCTACTTCGAGTTCCGACACGGGAACACTGTCAGGGCGGGGAAGCAGAGCGGTGAAATCCTTATCCCGCGATTGGAGGACTAGAATGACGCCTTCCGGCCCCCGTGAATCCTGGAGAAGCTCTCCCTGCACACGAACCCGGCGAAGGTCGTACCGCGTACTGGTGTGCAGGTAGACCGTGGGGTCACCGATGGGTTCATCGTGCGCGGCGAGAACCGCTTGCGGCGTTACCGTCGTGGCACCTAGATTCGGGCCCGCGCCGGCGGCGCGGCAGATGGCGTCGACCAGGCCGGGTCTGTTGTAGACCGGCCCGCGAAATCCGACCAAGTCGACAAGCTCGCCGGGACGGGGAGAACAGGCCGGCGTGGATTGGACCGCCACGCTGGCCTCACCATCTGAAACATAGACGAGGCCGCCACTTTCCTTGGCGGCGACCGTTCCTCGCACGCGGATGGGAGCTTCGAGATCCGAGGTCACGTCGTACCGGCCAATCTGACGGAGAGGGACTTCGGCGGAGGCATAGGGGTCGGCGGGAGCCGCTTTTAGCACCTCGACATAAGCTGGGCCCGGCACAAAGATCTTTACGCCGCGCGCCTGTCGCTGGTCATTGTAAAGTGCGCTGAGCGGACCGCGCAGCGAAACCTCCGAGCCCACCAGCACCCGCTGCCAGTTGGGGTATCCAGGCATGAGCACAAGGACCCGCCCGCCCTCCATCGCCAAATCAAGCTCCAAGCTGCCTGGTAGGGCTTTCCCGGATCGGATGGTCCCTTCGATTTGGGCCCAATAACATGCCCATCTTCCCGTGACGAGTTGGCCGAACGGCAGCCGCAGGGGACGGGGCAGTGCGGCCTTGCCCAGAATCTTGAATTGTCCCCTACTCAAGCAAGGAGAGAAATCTCCCGCCGTGGTTACCCCGCGCACTTCAACCCTCTGGCCCACTTCAAGGGGAGGGTCCGTCCCGGTTGGATTCCAATAAATGAAAGTGGCCGCCGTACTGTCCTGGATGAAAGCGTGACCCAGTTTCACGTCCACATAAGTGATGACCCCGTGGAGGAGTACCGGGTATTCTTGCTTGGCTTGTTCGGCAGTAAGCTCGTTCACTCGCCGAGCGTCCGTCAGGAGGGGCCACTGCTTCCCGGCCGGACTCGCGCTCGGTGCGGCCATCATTAGCAGGACCGCCAACCCGGCGAATTCCTTCACGATGCCTTGTGCCAAGCTGACTAGACGGAGTTTCCGACGCGAACCTGTAGGATTATCCCTGCCCCCGCTAAGGCGAGACGCCGTGGGCACGCTTCCGCGAGTCAGCCTTGCGCGTCCCCAGCCGGAGTCACTCATAAGCATTGGTATCGACCAAGAGATAAAGGGACTTGACCACCTTCGGTCAAAAAGGCCATCCAATATCAAGCCAAATAGCAATAGCGAACAACCCCACGCAGCGCCCCCGTGGCAGGGTATATAACAAAAAAACATAGCTAAGCTATAGGTCAGTGACGAATTGGTTTGGCCTATAAAACACTTCGGTTTCCGTTCCACGACCACGTGCAATTCGATCGTGGCGTAGCTCGAGATTTTGCACAATAGTACGGAGGTGTCAGCCCGCGAGGCTGAACTGCCACTCTCGAGCGGCAGTGCTATGAGTCCTCCTCCCGGTTGGCATCCGCGCCGTGAATGACGCGATTATTGACAAAATGAAGCGTTTGAAAATTCTTCGTTGATAGGTTAGGCTAATCGCGCCGCCAACGGAGGCAAGGAATGGAGCCGCCAGCCTACGGGGTCGCGAGCCGCCACTATACTTGACATCGATATGGCAGGAGGTTTCATAACTCAACCACTCTCCGGCTGGGGACGCTTCCCGGTCGAGCAGTGTAAAGTTTATCGCCCCGAAAGCGGGCGCCAAGTGGCGGCCATCCTGGAGTCCGGCGAGCAGCCATCCTTCATATCGTACGGGCTGGGGCGTAGCTACGGCGATGCGCCGCTGAACAGCCAAGGTGGTGTGATCCGTCACACGCGGCTAAACCGGTTTCTCGCCTTTGATCCCCAGGCCGGCGTGCTGGAGTGTGAGGCGGGCATCAGCCTCGCGGAGATCATTCACTATTTTCTGCCCCGCGGCTTCTTCCTCCCGGTGACGCCAGGGACCAAATTCGTTACTGTGGGGGGAGCAATCGCTGCCGACGTCCACGGCAAGAACCACCATAAAGATGGCACCTTCGGCAATTTCGTTCTGGATTTCAAGTTGCTGACGTCCGACGGTGAAAAACTCTCCTGTTCACCGACTAATAACTCCGAGGTTTTCTGGGCAACGCTTGGGGGTATGGGACTGACAGGCGTGATTCTCAGCGCCAGAATCAAGCTACACCCCGTTACTTCAGCGTGGGTACTAGTAGATTACCAAAAAGCGGCAAACCTGGAAGACGCACTGGGAAAGATGACTGAGTCCGATGTCCGTTACCAGTACTCTGTGGCCTGGATTGATTGCTTGGCGACGGGCCGCCATATGGGAAGAGCCATTCTGATGCGAGGAAACCACGCGTCGGCAAATGAGCTCCCGGCGAAAATCCTGCATCCGCTGGACGAACCGTCCCATGCGCGGTGGACAGTTCCTTTCAATTTCCCCTCTCTAGCGTTGAACAGTATTACGGTGGGGACATTCAACTCTTTATATTACGGTACACATCGAAACTCTGTCCGTCAACTCGTGGATTTCGAGAAGTTTTTCCACCCCCTCGATGCGATTTACCATTGGAACCGCATGTACGGCCGCAGGGGTTTTGTCCAATATCAGGTGGCCCTGCCTCTGGAGGGAGGACTCGAGGGGCTTAAGGAGCTCCTGACGCGGCTGGCCCGCTCGCGCCGCGCCTCGTTCCTCGCTGTACTGAAGCGTTTTGGGAAGTCGGGCCCCGGCCTGCTTTCCTTTCCGATTGAAGGTTACACTCTGGCCCTGGATCTTGCCGTAGCCCGCGGGCTGGTCCATCTGCTGCACGAATTGGATCGAATGGTTCTGAATTATGGCGGCAGAATCTACTTGGCGAAGGATGCTGTGATGACATCGCGAACCTTTGCCGCGATGTATCCGAAGCTCGGGGAGTTCAGAGCTATCAAGCGCAAGCTTGACCCTTGTGGTCGGCTATCATCATCTCAGGCGCGGAGGCTGGGCATTGTCGAAAGGTGATAGCACGGTGCTGGTTCTGGGCGCGACTTCGGCCATTGCCTCCGCCCTGGCAAGAGAGTTCGCTGTCCATCATTTCGACCTCGTCCTGGGGGGCCGTGATCGTGAAGAATTAGGTGCGCTGGCTTCCGATCTCAGTCTTCGATATGGCGTTCGAGCCCGCGCCTTTTTCTTTGATGCTCTTGACACATCGGCCCATACAGCCAGCCTGCAAGACCTCTTCTCAGAGTTAGGCAACACTCTGGCGGGCGCCGTGGTTTGCATTGGGTTCCTGGGCAATCAAGGCAAGGCCCAAGGCGATTGGGAGGAAGCCCGCCTGATTCTCGAGACCAACTTCACGGGCTGCGTTTCCGCCCTCAATATTCTCGCCAACCATTTCGAGCGAAGGCGGGCAGGTTTTATCTGCGCCATTTCTTCCGTGGCCGGAGACCGCGGTCGGCAAAGCAATTATCTCTACGGGGCGGCGAAGGCGGGCCTCAGCGTTTATCTTCAAGGCCTGCGCAATGCCTGTACCCTGCCTGCGTCAAGGTGCTTACGGTAAAGCCGGGGTTTGTGGACACGTGGATGACGTACGGGCGGCGAGGGCTGTTTTTGGTGGCCTCACCCGAGAGTGTGGGGAAGGGGATTTTCAGAGCCATCGTCAAGGGCCGGGATGTTGTTTACGTGCCTTGGTTTTGGCGACCCGTCATGCTCATTGTCCGGTCGATTCCTGAAGCGATCTTCAAGAGGTTACGGATGTAGAGGGACGGCTTGCCGTTCCCTGAGCGTTGTGCCGCCTCTCAACGAGGACAGGGCAAGCCCTATTCGTTGCTCGTTGACACAGCTGCCACTGCCGACTAACCTAGCTTGAGAGGGGCTATGGATATCTTCAGCGAAATTGCTCGGCTCAGGAAGGAAGGGCGCAAAGCAGCGCTGGCCACCATTATTCAGGTGCAGGGCTCGATTCCAAGCTATGAGAGCGCGAAGATTCTGATCCGCGACGATGGCTCCATCATGGGCACGGTGGGCGGCGGGTGCGTCGAGGCGGAAGTGTGGTCCGTGGCGCAAGAGGTGATGCGCGAAGAGAAGCCGCGCCGCCTGCACTTCAACCTGAACACCCAGCCGGAATACGACAATGGGCTGGTGTGCGGCGGGTCGCTTGATATTTTCGTTGAGCCCATCCTGGCCACTCCCACTGTTTATATCTTCGGGGGTGGGCACGTTTCGCTTTATGTTTCGAAGATAGCGGGACTGGCTGGATTCGACGTTGTGGTTTCAGACGACCGGCCGGCGTTTGCCAATCCGGACCGTTTCCCGGAGGCCGTTGAAACCCACGCCGGTCCGTGGGAAGAGACTTTCTCGAAGCTCAAGATCAACGAGTTGTCTTACCTGGTGCTGGTCACCCGCGGGCACAAGGGCGACATGGATTGCCTGCGCTGGGCGCTCACCACGCGGGCTCGCTACATCGGCATGATTGGCAGCAAACGGAAGTTCCTCGAAATCTCGAAGGCTCTGGAGGGTGAAGGCGTGCCCGAAGAGAAGCTCGCGCGTGTCTATTCACCTATCGGGCTCGACATCGGGGCCCTGACTCCGGAGGAGATTGCGGTATCCATTGTCGCGGAAATGATTGCGGTGCGCCGCCAAGCCGCTTCCTCCCATCCCTCTCTTGCGTACAAACCCAAGGCCACCGAAACCGCATGATTGCAGGCTTGATCCTCGCTGCAGGCGAATCCTCCCGCATGGGAATCCCCAAGGCCACCCTCACTTGGCGCGGCCGCACATTTCTCGAGTTGATTGTGCAGACGCTCCGGGAGGGTGGGCTCGAGCGCATGGTTGTTGTGCTCGGCCATAAGGCAGAGAACATTCAACGACAGGTCGAGATCGAGCCTGCGCAGGTGGTCATCAATCCTGATTACCGCTCCGGGCAGACATCGTCATTGCAAGTGGGTTTGCAAGCGTTGATGGCGGATGAACTGGAAGCCGTCCTCCTCTGCTTGGTAGATCATCCCGCGGTCTCAGGAGAAACAGTGAGAAGAATCGTGGCCGCTTTCAGGCAGTGCGGCGCACCGGTGGTGGTTCCCACTTATCAGGACCGCCGGGGACATCCAATCCTCGTAGGGCGGCAAGTCTTCGATGAGCTACTGGGATTGAGCTGCAACGCTGGGGCGGATTCGGTGGTGCGGAAATATCGCGCGCAGACGCGGTTTGTTGAGGTCGAGGACGAAGGAGTCGTGATTGATGTCGACGACCTCGAAAGCTACCAGCGGCTGATGCGCTACTGAATGTGAACTGAACCATGCCCCTGCTTTGAAATTGACTCCCCTACTTACTGAGGAGTGGATGAGGTGTTATTAGGGAATTTCGGACTTGGGTCGTTCTTCCCGAATGAGGAAGTGGGCAGGAGGGGGGCGAGGACGACATAATGTCGCTTTTGTGGGCCTCATCCCCCCCTCCCCAGTCTTGGCCATTCCCGCGCGGGGAATAGCACGACTTAACGCCAACCACCCTTTCCCCCTCCTGAACTCAAAAGGGGAACTGATTCTCATGCTTCCTGAGCGCCCGTCAGCGGACGGGCATGAGTGACTGCCCCCGAGTTGTTCCTTCCTGGTTGCGCAACGCCGCAATGCCGCAACCAAAACGAACTTCTCCATGTGCTCAGTGCCTCAAGAGCCTTACCACAGAGATCACGGACCCCCGCATCCGTCAACTGACGGATAGCAGGGCGGAAGGTCTCAGTGACCTCTGTGTTTGGCTTTCCCCCGGGCACAGAGGACACGGAGAAGAAAAATCTTCGCGAAACAACAATGTCCCAGGGACTGGTGCTACAGAGGAGCCAAGTCTCTGCAAAGCATGCCCGCGGGGTACTCCCGGTGCCCCTGCTGCGTGGTAAAATCTCAGCCCTTATATGAGCAATGCATTGGTCGGCCAATCCTCGGCGAATCGTTGGTTGGTGGCTGTGGCGGTTATGTCCAGCGCGGTGATGGAGGTGCTGGACACTTCGGTGGTCAACGTCAGCCTGCCGCACATTGCGGGCAGCCTTTCGGCTACCGTCGACGAATCCACCTGGGTATTGACCTCTTACCTGGTAGCCAATGCCATTGTTCTCCCCATCACCGGCTGGCTGGCGAACTACTTCGGGCGCAGGCGACTGCTGCTGACCGTGGTGACAGGGTTCACGGTCTCGAGCCTTTTGTGCGGAATTGCCCCTAACCTGCCGGCGTTGATTCTCTTTCGTGTGCTCCAAGGCACCACCGGCGGAGGGCTCCAGCCGCTTTCCCAGGCCGTGCTGCTCGAGGAATTCCCCGGCCACGAGCGCGGCAAGGCCATGGCATTTTGGAGTATGGGTATTGTCGCCGCCCCCATACTCGGCCCCACGCTCGGTGGATGGATTACGGACACCTATTCCTGGCGCTGGGTCTTTTACATCAATCTCCCCATCGGCATCACCAGTCTGATCATGATCGGCCTTTTTGTTTCCGATCCGCACTACCTGCGCCGAGGCAAGCTGCGCGCCGACGTTTGGGGTTTCGGCATGCTGGCGGTGGGCATGGGGGCGCTGCAAATCATGCTGGACAAGGGCCAGGAAGAAGACTGGTTTGCAAGCCGGTTCATCATATCCTTGGCCGTGCTGGCCGTCGTCTTCCTGACGGCTTTCGTCATCCGCGAAATGACAACCGAGCAGCCCATAGTTCACTTCCGTCTGTTGAAGTATCGCAGCTTTGGGTCAGGTATTGTCTTCGTCACCTTGCTCGGGTTCGTGCTTTACGGCAGCTTGGTGACTTTGCCTTTGTTCATGCAGACCCTGCTGGGTTGGACGAGCGCCATCGCCGGGTTTTATACCAGTCCGCGCGGCATTGCCACGGCCATCTTTATGCCTCTGGTGGGGTACCTCCTGGGCCGAGGCTGGGATGCGCGCTGGATGCTGGTGTTCGGTTTCACCGTAGCGGGCATTGCCTTCTTCGGCTACTCCCACATGGACCTTGATTCCGGAAGCCGTGACATCCTCGTGCACCTGGTCAATCAAGGCGCCGGCCTGGCTTTCATCTTTGTCCCCCTTACGGTTCTGAGCATGGATCCCATTCCGAAGCATGAGACCGGGTATGCCACCAGCCTCTATAGCGTCATGCGAAACATCGGCTCAAGCATGGGAGTTTCTTTCGTCACCACTTGGATTGCGCGGCGCTCCCAGTTCAATCAGTCGGTGCTGGCCGCGCATGTTACGGACATTAGCCCCTTCACTCGGCAAGCGCTGGAACGGGCTCAGGGTTTGTTCCTGCGGGGCGGTTCCGACCCCGTCACTGCGGGTCAGCGCGCCCAGGCGATGCTCTACGGAGCGGTGCAACAGCAGGCGACCTTATTGAGTTTCCTGAGCGTGTTCCGGCTCATGGGCATTCTGTTTCTGCTCCTCGTCCCGCTGGTGCTCCTTTTCCGAAGGCCCAGGGGGAAGGGGGCCGTCGGTTCGTAACGGCGTCGCCGCTGAGTTCGAAATGGAAGCTGCCATCCCCTCAGGAGTCTGCTCCGAAAATGCCTGCCAAAACCCCTCACCCTCTCACCCCTTCCCCTCTTCCCTCTCCCCTGGGTAGCGAGGTAGCGCGGAGGTATCCGTCAGCCGACGGATTCCTCCGCGGCTTTTGATCGCATGTGCACAGCGGCCTTCTCCGCCCGCAGGAATATGATCGCCCCATTGCGGGGGGCGAAAAGACGCGGACCACAAAAACGGTGGTCCGCGCTACCCGGCTCAGTTCACCCAGGAGAGGAAAGCCGGGTATCACGTTTGGCTTGTAAGCATCGGTGCCGAGGAGAAGCCCTGCGCCTTTCGCACGCAATGCTCGAACCAAAGCAATCGCGAACGATTCCACAGATGTCCCTTGCGCTGGAACCTTCATGCGTTGTTCGTAGCGTGCGACTATGCACTCCGTGAGGATGGGGGATTTTAACCGGTGGTTGAGTCGGAAGGGTGGAACGCCGAACGACATCAGCCAGCGAAATCATATCCTCCAGATTCTCGGACTACCGGGAAGCGATGCTTCTGGATGTCACCTGCCTGGGGCTCAGGCCTACGCGCAACAAACGCCGGTCTGTCTGCGAGCCGCTAGTCAGCCGTAGGTACGGTCACAGGTTCCGGGACAGACTCATCTCTATCGATTTCCCGTTGGATTCTCCCTACGACGTTCCGGGAGTAGGGAATAAAGTGATGGCCGGCGATCATGATGGTGGCAGCCAACCAGATTTTCGCAGGATTCAGCGCGTAGTGGGTGACAATCCTGAGCGCATACTTCCAGTATGCCCCTCGGTAGTCGGATTTAATTCCCTGGTGCCATATCGAGCGCAGGACGATGGCGGCGATGCCGGCGGCATTCGGCTGCCGCGCAGCACGCTGAGTCTCTTTGACCTTCCAGCGTTGCATGGACCGCCAGGCGCGCTCGTAGAACGCCTTGGGGG
>Ga0187781_10001864_pt1 | contig 16038 bp, 10 predicted proteins | sample 0715_SJ02_MP02_2_FD_132447 | JGI IMG/M metagenome (GOLD analysis project Ga0187781, IMG submission 132447) | Tropical peat soil microbial communities from peatlands in Department of Meta, Colombia - 0715_SJ02_MP02_20_MG | ecosystem: Environmental > Terrestrial > Soil > Wetlands > Peat | place...
AATTCCACGAGGCCGAGCCGGCCGGTCGGGCCGTCGGGCGAAAACAGCTTGTCGATGCAGATTTCGGCGCGATGCGTGTTGCCGGTGACGTCGACGAGGAGGTTACGGAACAGCCGGTCGACCAGCCATGGCGGCGGCGCCTCGCCGGCGCTCGGGGCAGGCACCTTGCCCAGCGCGATCTCAAGTTCGTAGAGCATGTCCTGGCGCGCTTCGTCGACGCGCGGCGCCTGGCTGGTCGGGCCGATGAATAGTCCGGAGAACAGGTAGGACAGCGACGGCCGCCGCTGCCAGTAAAGCACCAGGCTTTTGAGAAGATCGGGCCGCCGCAAAAACGGGCTGTGAGCGGGGCTCTCGCCGCCGAGCACCACGTGATTGCCGCCGCCGGTGCCGCTATGGCGGCCGTCGATCATGAACTTGTCGGTGCCGAGCCGCGACTGATGCGCTTCCTCGTAGACTCCGCGGGTGATCGCCACCGCCTCGCGCCATGACGCGGCGGGATGAATATTCACTTCGATCACGCCGGGATCGGGCGTGACCTTGATCACGCCGAGCCGCGGATCGGGCGGCGGTTCGTAACCCTCGACATGCACCGGCAGGCTAATATCCGCCGCGGTCGACTCGATCACCGCGAGAAGCTCGAGATAGTCGGCGAGTGTTTCGACCGGCGGCATGAACACGCACAGGCGGCCGTCGCGCACCTCGATGGCGAGCGCCGTGCGCACCGCCATCCCGGCCGCGCTTGGCGCCGCCGCCGGCGCTCCTTGCATGATCAAGGTTTCAGGCGCGAGCGGGGGCGAGGTGTCGGCGCCGCCGGATGTGCGCAACGCGTAAGCGCCGATCGGATGGGTGACGCGCGGATCGGACAACGGCTTCTGTTCGCCGAACGGATCGGCGGGAACGAGATGCGGATATTCGGCTGCAGCGATGTAGGGCAGGGACTGTAGCGGCAGGCGAAAGCCGATGGGCGAGTCGCCGGGCACCAGAAAAATCCGGCCGCGCCGCGTTCGCCAAACTTCGCTCAGCCATCCGGGCTTGGCTTGTGCGGTCCAGCGTTGCACCGGCAGTACGAAGCCCGCCGGGTTGCCCAAATGGCTGTCGAACAAGCTCAAGATCCGCGCCCGTTCGCGCGGATCGTCGATCTTCGGATCGCTCGGATCGACGTTCTCCGGGATCAAGCCTTGTTTGAGCATCCGGTCGGTCGGATCCTCGTAGGCCGGCTGAACATAATCGGCGACGATTCCGAGACGCGCGGCAATCCCGTTCGCGAGATGCCGCGAATCCTCTACCGTCGGACCGTGATCGGCCGCTTGGCGCGCGATCAGGCTGTCGTCGCGCCAGATCGGAACGCCGTCGCGGCGCCAGTAGAGCGAAAAGGCCCAGCGCGGCAGCGGCTCGCCGGGATACCATTTGCCTTGGCCGTAATGCAGAAGCCCGCCCGGCGCGAAGCGGTTGCGCAGGCGCCTGATCAATTCGTCGGCACGCTGCCGTTTGGTCGGGCCGGCGGCGGCCGTATTCCATTCGGCCGATTGATAATCGTCGACCGAAACGAAAGTCGGCTCGCCGCCCATCGTGAGCCGAACGTCCTGCGCGAGGAGGTCGGCATCGACCTTTTCGCCGAGCGCATCGAGCGCGTTCCAGGCTTCCTCCGAAAACGGCATGGTCACGCGCGGATTTTCGGCGATGCGCTCCACGCTCATGTCGAACAAGAACTCGACTTTGCTCGGCTCGACCAGACCGCTGATCGGCGCCGCCGAGCGATAGTGCGGCGTGGCTGCGACCGGCAGATGACCTTCGCCGCAAAGGAGGCCCGAGGTGGGATCGAGTCCGATCCAGCCGGCGCCCGGCAAGTAGACTTCGGTCCAAGCGTGCAGATCGGTGAAATCGCGCTCGGCGCCGGCGGCGCCGTCCAGCGGCTTGATGTCGGGCCGCAATTGGATGAGATAGCCGGAGACGAAACGCGCTGGCAGGCCGATGTGGCGCAGGAGCTGCACCAGGAGCCACGCGGTGTCGCGGCAGGATCCGGCGCCGGAGCTCAAGGTCTCCTCCGGCGTCTGCACGCCGGGCTCCATGCGGATCAAATAACGGATCATCCGCTGCAGCCGCTGATTGAGCTCGACCAGGAAATCGACGGTGTTGCGCTCGTCGCGCGGGATCGAGCGGATCAGCTCGGTCAAGAGCGGGCCCGCGGGTTCCGGGCTGACAAAAGCGGCGAGGTCTTCGTGCAACTCGGACGGAAATGAAAACGGCCATTTATCCGCATAGGGCTCGACAAAAAAGTCGAAGGGATTGATGACTTCCATGTCGGCGATCAGATCGACCGTCACGGAAAATTCTTTGGTCTTTTCCGGGAAGACGAAACGCGCCAGCCAATTGCCGTGCGGATCCTGCTGCCAGTTCACGAAATGCTGGGCGGGCGTCACCGTCAGCGAATAGCTGCGGACGCGCGCGCGGCAATGCGGCGCCGGCCGCAAGCGCACGATCTGCGGTCCCAGTCCGATCGCGCGATCGTAGTCGTAGCGCGTTGCGTGATGAAGTCCGACGAGGATGGACATGCGGTGACGGGGGCTGGCCTGTTGCGCTGGCGTTTGCTTTGAAAGCCGCATTTTCCATGCAATTTCCGGGCCGCCGTAACGGCCCCGAAACGCTGCGAGTGAGCCTAGCACGCCGACATATGCCGACAATGAAAGACGGCGCGGTACCCCCGCGCCGCGCGCCGCTTGCTCGACTTGGTCGAGGCCGATTTGGTCGAGGCGTTGCAATGGGCACACGGCATTTTGGAGAGCGCGGTTTCGGCAGCCTTGATCTCGATCAATGCAGCCTGCGGCGCCAGCCAAATGTTTCTGACGACGTCGATTGTGACGTTGCGATGATGCTTTCGGCGTTCTGGCAATCTCCCGAGCGCGCCGCAGAGTCAGTCCACGATCCCGCGCACGATATGGCCACCCACCGGCCCACCTGCGGCCATGGCGCCGGCCGGCTCGCCTTGACGTTTGTCGCCGAGACGCAGCAGCGGAACCAGCACGAAAGCGAACGCGGTGAACGCCGCCGAGACCACGATGAGCAGGGTCAGCCGGTGATTGAACAGATGATCGAACAGGAAGGATCCGATGATGTCGCCGGAGGCGGTCGCGAGATTGATCAGCGACATCATCACGGCGAAGCTAAATCCTTCGGTTCGTTGCGGACAATAATCGGCTGCCAGCGTGACCGTCGCCACGGTTGCAAGCATCGCGGCAAATCCGCTGCAAAAACTCAAGATCACCGCCGACGTCTCGTTGACGAGGAGAAGGTAGGCCGCGGTGGTGGCCGTTCCCAAGACGATGCTCAGATAGAGCAGGTGCTTGGAAGACATGTTTTCGAACAGCCGGGGATAAAGCAATGCGCCGGCGATCCATCCAGCCGACGCTATCGAGCCGAGGATGCCGATGAAGCCTTGCGGAAATTTAAGGCTGTCGGTCATCGCGTAGTAGAGCGGCGTGGCAAATCCCGGGCTGAAGTAATAGAGAAACAGAAACAAGCCGATGATCCACAATTCGCGTTTCCTGAAAGCATCGGCCAGGCTGCGGGCAGTCTGGCGGAGCGTTTGCGCATCGATGTGCGTTCGCTCCTCCGGCACGAGAAACAGCGTACCCAACAATACCGCTGCCGGGGCAGCGGCGACGATGGCGGCAGCGGTATGCAGCGCCGTGCTCGGCTGCAGCCATTGCACGAGCTGACCGCCGACAATGGCCGAAGCCATCATCGCGGCGTTGAACCAGAGCCATTGTTGATTGACGAAGCGGCCGCTTTCGCCAAGCCGCTGGCCATTCTCCACCAGCACGGCCCCGCACACCGTGCTCGATATCGCCATGGCGTAAGCGGTAAGCTGCAGCGCCCAAACGAGTTGGCTTGGCGCGGTGAGCTGCGTGCTCCACAGGTACGCGCCCATGGCGACGATGTTGGCGGCAATGAGATAAGTTTTCCGTCGATAGCCGAAGACCGGCACAAGATCGGAGAACACGCCGTAGACCGGCTTGATGATCCAGGGGAAGTTGAAGATCGCGAGAAAGCCGGTGACTTCCAGGGCGCTCCACCCGTGTCCCTGCTTCAAATAAAAACTCAGCGGCTGGGCGATCAGTCCGCCGATCTGGCCGACGCCTTCCACGACATAGACCAGCGCAAAAAACACCAATAGCCGGTTGACGGCCGCGCGGTCGGAGTCCGTTCTCTCGGCGCGCGGCGACGATGGCTCGTTCATCCGGATTGCGGCTCTCGAAAGCCTGACGGGCCGCCCCATTGGCAACGCTTCAGGCATTCGGTCAAGACGCAACTATTGGCGGCAAGGAATATCGCGGCCGGAAGAAGACGTGGCGAGATCGTCGCCGAAGCGACGATCGATGCGTCGATAAAGAGAAACGGGCAGCCCGAGGTGGGCGTCCTATTGCGGCCTGACGGAAGATCGCGCGTTCGGCAACAGCCAGTCGTCCGCCTGATCCAGCAGCGTTGCGGCCGGGTACTGCGCGCCGCCTCGTTCGATAAGCTCGCCCCGCGTCAGCGAGCGATTGCTGACGGAGACGGCCGTCGCAGCAATGACCAGCGAGATGGTGAGACCCACGGCCGCCACCAGTTCGATCGTGGCAGCGCGTCGCCTCGACAGTGCGTTTTCTTTTCGCGGCGGGGCGAAACCGGGATTGCCGGTTAGCTCTGCCATGGCCGTATTCCTCGCGATTCTGTTCCGTGGTCACCTATGACCGCCGATTTGGGCGGTGCCATTGAGGAATAAAGGCGAATTGTTGAGTTTTGGTTAACGCCCGGTTAACGCAGCCTTCATCGCAGACGAAATATTGAATCTGTGGCTTCGCCACCACGCGACGCAGAAAATCGGCACGAACAGCAGCAACGGCGTGGGCGCTGTTCGTCCGTCAGGGTCGCTTATTTGGCGGCGACCGCCGCGGCCGGATCGAAATCCATCGGCACGTGACCCGGCTGGCTGGCGATCCGATCGAGCCAGGCGCGCACCGCGGGATAAGGCGCGAGGTCGAAGTCGCACAGATGCGCGACGTGCGTATAGGCGTAGAGCGCAATGTCCGCGATCGTGTAGCGCTCGGCGACAAAAAAATCATGCCGCGCGATGTGCTTCTCCATCACGCCGAGCGCGCGATGGCCTTCCTCCATCCAATCCTCGAAAGCATGCTGCTGCAGATCGCGTCCGCCCTTGACCAGGGTCAGCCAGAAATAGGCCGCGCCGAGATTCGGCTCCAGGCTGTGCTGTTCGAAGAACATCCACTGCAAAGCCTGTGCGCGCTCGATCCGATCGTCGGGCGCAAGCGGCGTGCCGCCGGCGACGTACCAGAGAATGGCGTTCGATTCGGCGAGATAGCGTCTCGGCGCCACTTCCAGCAGCGGCACTTGGCCGTTCGGATTTTTCTTGAGGAAGTCGGGAGTGTGGCTTTCGCCTTTGAGAATGTCGATCTCGACAAGCCGATAAGGCACGTCGAGCTGCGCCAAAGCGAGCCGCACCTTGTAGCTGTTTCCCGAGCGCTGCATCGAATAGAGTGTGTACATCGCCTCTCGCAGTCCCGTTTGAAATCTCCTCGCACTAATGACGCTATCTATGTATTGAACGCGGCGATGTCGTGACCGGTACGATCCGCCGCAGGCGTCGCCACTACTTTAGAGTTATTTCAGAAGAAATATGCCGGATAAAGTCGTTGGTCGAGTGAAGTGAAGCGTGCTGCGTCGCAACAACAGAATAAATGTGACGAGCATCACCGGCACCCCCAGGGGAATAAGCGTCAAGTGTGCAAAGCTTCGGGCGACGAGCGGCATCAGCCAGAGCGTCGCCAGCGCTGTTTTCTCCCAGGGCCTGAATCCGCGGGCCATTGCATCCACAGCGAAAAAGGCGATGGCGGGCGCGAGCACCATCGTGTCGTAGTCGAAGGTGAAGGGCGTCGCGAGGATTGTTGCGACGCAGAGTGACGCGGCTTTTACGGGGTAATCCGTGTTGCTCCGCCACAACCGGATCAGCGCGGCGGCGAGGCTCGCAAAGAGTGCCGCTTGCAGGGCGTAGGCCAGTGGAATCGGCGCGCCCCACATGCGGGCCCAGGCAAACAGGCTCTGCATTTTGTACCAGCCGGGATCGCCCTGCTCGAGCACGACGGTGCGCATGAAGGAGGTGGAGTCGAGAAAGGCGTGCCATACGTCCAGGCCGAATGCCGCCGTAGCCGCCGCGGCAAGAAGCGCGATGGTCGCCGCTGCGGCAATGAAGCAGCGCCAGTACCCGCCGGCGGCGAGCGCCAGTGGAATCATCAATCCGAATTGCGGTTTGTAGGCGAGCAATCCGAACAGCAACCCGGCCATAATCGGCCGGCGATCCAGCACGGCCAGTGCTCCGCCGAGAAGTGCGGCCGTGAGGAAGCCATTCTGGCCGTGACCGAGATTGACCAGCACAGCAGGAAAGGCGAGCGCGACGAGGAGTTCGTCACCTCTCCCCGTATAGGCGGAGAGGTCGAATTGCCAATGGGGCCGGCCCGAAGCGCCCGGCCCGATGACAGGCTCCGCAATTCGGGCGAGGAGACCTGTCCGCGATTCACAGCCTGGCGGAGACGTCCGCTCTTCCCGACCTTCTCCCCGCAAGCGGGGAGAAGGAGAGGTGATCGCGCGAATAGCGATCAGATAAAGAGCCAGCGTGACCACCTGCCAAGTCACGAGCGCAGCGCCGTAAGGCAATAGCGCCAGCGCTGCGGTAACGAACAGGAAGAACGGCGGATAGAACCAGCTGTAGAACGGCGTTGCCGCGCCAAAGATCGCCTGCTCGCGGGCATGCTGGCGCGCCAGGTCGTAGGGGGCCTGCGGGCTGCCGTCGAGCACGAAACTTCCAGCCGAGTAGAAGCTTGAGAAGTCCGTTCCCAGCGGCCGCCCCTGCACATCCACCAGCCCATGGGCAGTGACCAGCAGGAAGACAATGCTGGCTGCGCAAACACAGAGGATCGCGGCTGCCACCAGGCGGATGCGCTCGGCCGTAAGCCAGGCCCCGCTGCGCAGGATGTGGAATGCCCGGTTCAATCGCCGCTCCGCTCGCTCGATGGGGGCTTTGCGGCGTATTAGGCCAGTGCTGCCTTAACGGAGAATTGAGCCGGCGGTCCCTCAGCCCGGCCTTGCCTGTCGCGGCGCGGCGCTTTAGAGCATGTCCCGGAAAAGTGGAAGCCGGTTTTCCGAAAAGGACATGCGACAGAACAAGAATCTAGAGCACATCCAGATTCGGTTGAATGGCGATGTGCTCTAGGAAACAGCGCCTTATTGGAGGATAGCAATGGCCTTTCTTGCGGACCGCACCGCGCGCATCAAGCCGTCAGCCACCATCGCGGTGACGGATAAAGCGCGCGCGCTCAAAGCGGCGGGCCGCGATGTCATCGGGCTCGGCGCCGGCGAGCCGGATTTCGATACGCCCGAGAACATCAAAGAGGCCGCCATCAAGGCGATCCGCGACGGCAAGGCGTCGAAATACACTGCCGTCGACGGCATTCCCGAATTGAAGGCGGCGGTCGCGCGCAAGTTCAAGCGCGAGAACGAGCTGACCTACAAGCCGTCGCAGATCATCATCGGCACCGGCGGCAAGCAGGTGCTGTTCAATGCGCTGTTGGCGACGCTCAATGCCGGTGACGAAGTGATCGTTCCGGCGCCTTATTGGGTGAGCTATCCGGAAATGGTGCTGCTCGCCGGCGGCGAGCCGGTCGAAGTGGCGACCACGATGGAATCGGGCTTCAAGATGAAGCCCGAGGCGCTCGATCGGGCGATCACGCCGAAGACCAAATGGATCATCTTCAACTCGCCGTCGAACCCGACCGGCGCCGCCTATACGCGCGACGAACTCAAGGCGGTCACCGATGTGCTCGTGCGCCATCCGCATGTGCACATCATGTCGGACGACATGTACGAGCATCTGGTCTACGATGACTTCAAGTTCTACTCGCCGGCACAGCTCGAGCCGGCGCTGTACGAACGGACGCTGACGGTCAACGGCGTCTCCAAGGCCTATTGCATGACCGGCTGGCGCATCGGCTTTGCCGGCGGACCGGAGCCGTTGATCAAGGCGATGGCGATGATCCAATCGCAGTCGACTTCGAACCCGACCGCGGTTGCGCAATGGGCCGCGGTGGAAGCGCTCGACGGTCCGCAGGATTTCATCGGCAAGCACAACAAGATCTTCAAGGAGCGGCGCGACCTCTGCGTCTCGATGCTCAACCAGGCAAACGGCATCCGCTGCCCGAAGCCGGAAGGCACGTTCTACGTGTATCCATCCTGCGGCGGCACCATCGGCAAAGTGTCGCCGACCGGCAAAAAGCTCGCGACCGACGAGGACTTCGTCACCGAGTTGTTGGAGGCCGAGGGGGTCGCCGTGGTGCAGGGCACGCCTTTCGGGTTCGGGCCGGCATTCCGAATTTCCTATGCGACGGCTACGAGCGCACTGGAAGAAGCCTGCGCCCGGATCCAGCGCTTTTGCGGCAATTTGAAATAGCCGGCGGCCCTCGAGGCCGCCGGTGGCGCCCGTGGATCTGCATTCGCGGTCCACGGGCGTTCGGATGCATAGGTTCCTCGCGAGCGAGGCAGGAAATCGGCGGCAGACGCGGCGTTTGTTCTCGCCTACAATCTGCGCGCCACAGGCCCCGCTGGGGGAGCCGGGTGAGGGAGTACGCATAATGTTTCGCATTGCTTTCGCGGCAGCGGCCGCTTTGGCCGCTGCACTCACGATGCTTGTGGGGCCGGCGGACGCGCAGCCGCGACGGGTAGAGGTCGGCACGCTGACCTGCGCGATGTCGTCCAGCATCGGCCTGATCGTGGGTTCGCAAAAGAACGTGAACTGTGTCTTCCGCGGCCAGCCCGGCGAGCCGGAGGAAGCCTATACCGGCACCATGACCACCGTCGGGCTTGATATCGGCATCACCACGGGCGGCGTGATCGTCTGGACCGTGTTCGCCGATACCAGCCGTTTTGCGGGGATGCTCGCCGGCAGATATGCGGGGGCAACAGCAGAAGTGTCGATAGCGGCAGGTCTCGGCGCTAACGTGCTGGTTGGCGGCTCACGGCGGACCGTCGCTCTGCAACCGCTGTCGTTGCAGGGCCAAGTCGGCCTCGATATCGCCGCAGGCGTTGGCGAACTGGATCTCCATCCCGCTCAATGATTCACACCCGCCGTGCCGTGACCGCGTGTCCCGGTTCCTAAGTTCGCTGCAACTCGCCGCACGTTCTGGTGTGAATTTCAGAATCAAAGGGACGCCAGCAAATTTATGATTCCAGTGCGGTTTCCGATTTGAGATTGCTATTCGAGTTTGCCGCTCGATCTTAAGGATTTCAAATCCACCGCGCCGGGCGGCGGTCGCCTTGGGCCGCTTGTTCCAAGAAAAAAGGAGACGTTCGGTCGGAGGCGCAATGTCGCGCCTCTTGACCAGCCCCGCTGCGGCCTGAAACGATGGCAAAGCGCTGCCCGCGCCGCAACGACGGGCCGGCGCCGGGAGGCAGTCATGGCAGCAAACGGGAATCACGCCACGCGTGCGACCGGACCCCGCTGTATCGCGCTGGTCGGTCCCTTCCAAAGCGGCAAGACGACGTTGCTGGAAGCGATCCTCGCCCGCACCGGCGCCATCCCGCGCCAGGGCAGTGTCGAAGCCGGCAACACGGTCGGCGACGCCAGCAAAGAAGCGCGCCATCACCGCATGAGCGTCGAGCTCACGGTCGCCACCACGACCTTCATGGGCGATTCCTACACGTTTCTTGATTGTCCCGGCTCGGTCGAATTCATCCACGACATGCGTGCGGTGCTGCCGGCGATCGACGCCGCCGTCGTCGTTTGCGAAATGGACGAGAAGAAAGTTCCGCAGCTCCAGCTCATCTTGCGCGAACTGGAGGAGCAAAAAATTCCACGGCTGCTGTTTTTGAATAAAGTCGACAAGGCCGATGCCGGCGTGCACGACGTGCTCAATCTGCTGCAAGGCGCCTCGCGCACCAAGCTCATTTTAAGACAGATCCCGACATTCTCCGCCGATATCATCACCGGCTTCGTCGATCTCGCGCTGGAGCGCGCGTTCGTCTACAAGGAACACGCGCCCTCGGAAGTCGTTTCTCTCGACGGCGACGTCGCCGATCGCGAGAAAACCGCGCGCTTCTCCATGCTGGAAACGCTCGCCGATCACGACGACGAGCTGATGGAGCAATTGCTCGAAGACATCCAGCCGCCGCGCGACAAGGTGTTCGATGATCTCACGCGCGAATTGCGCGAAGGGCAGGTCTGCCCGGTTCTGATGGGTACGGCCGTGCGGGCGAACGGCGTGTTGCGGCTTCTGAAGGCGCTGCGGCACGAGTCGCCCGGCATCGCCGAGACGGCCAAGCGCCTTGGCGTCAAATCGGCTGGCATGGATGCCGTCGCCTGTGTGCTGAAGACGCAGAACACCACGCACGGCGGCAAGATGTCGATCGTGCGCATGCTTGCCGGCCAGGCCGGCGACGGCACGACCTTCTTGTCGGGCGACGACGAAGTCGGCCGCGTCGCTGGCGTCTTCAAGCTCGTCGGGCAGACGAGCGAGAAGCGCGGTGCGGCAACCCTCGGCGATACCGTCGCCTTCGCCAAGCTCGACAAGGCCAAGACCGGCGACACGCTGAGCGCTGGCAAGCAGGCGCATCCGCCCGTGGCCAAGATCGAGCCCTATCCGCCGGTGCTGGCGATCGCGATCTCGGCCAAAGAGCGCAAGGATGACGTCAAGCTCGGCCAAGCGCTCAACAAGCTTGCCGAGGAAGATCCCTCGATCATCATCATGCATAATCCGGAGACCCACGAAGTGGTGTTGTGGGGCCAGGGCGAGATGCATCTGCGCGTGACCACCGAGCGTCTCGGCGATCGCTACGGCGTTGCCCTTGAACGCCGGCAGCCGTCGGTCGGTTATCGCGAGACCATCCGCAAGGGCATCGTGCAGCGCGGCCGGCACAAGAAACAGTCCGGCGGTCACGGCCAATACGGCGATGTCGTGCTCGACATCAAGCCGATGCCGCGGGGGTCGGGCTTCTCCTTTGAAGACAAGATCACCGGCGGCGTCGTGCCGCGCAACTACATCCCCTCGGTCGAGGAAGGCGTCGTCGACGGGTTGAAGCACGGCCCGCTGGGCTTTCCCGTCGTCGATCTGCACGTGTCGCTTATCGACGGCTCGTACCACACGGTCGATTCGTCCGACATGGCGTTTCGGACCGCCGGACGCATCGGCATTGCCGAAGGCTTGCCGCAATGCCAGCCGGTGCTGCTCGAGCCGATCCATCTTGTCGAGATCGTCTGTCCGAGCGAGGCGACGGCAAAAATCAACGCGCTACTGTCGGGGCGCCGCGGACAAATTCTCGGCTTCGACACCCGCGAAGGCTGGGACGGCTGGGACGTGGTGCGCGCCAAGATGCCGGAGGCCGAAATCGGCGATCTGATCGTGGAGGTTCGCTCGGCGACCGCCGGCGCCGGCACTTTCACGTTCAAGTTCGATCACATGGCCGAGCTGACCGGACGCACCGCCGATCAGATCATCGCCGCCCGCCGCGCCGCCGAATAGGCCCTGGGCATCGCAAAGTTCTCAGACGTTTTGCAGCCCCAGAACGGCGGCCGTGTCGGCGCGCACCTGACGCGTCAGCGCGGCGTCGTCGATCAGCGAACGTCCATACGACGGGATAATCGCCTGCAGTTTGGGTTTCCAACCGCCGCCGGACAATTCCTTGCCGAAGCACAATTCGATGACTTTGATCATGATCGCCGCGGCGGTGGAGGCGCCCGGCGAAGCGCCGAGCAGCGCGACCAGCGACCGATCCTGCGCAGCGACGATCTCGGTGCCGAATTTCAGAATGCCTCCGTGTACCGGATCGCGCTTGATGATCTGGACCCGCATTCCGGCCTGTTGCATCCGCCAGTCTTTTTCCTGTGCCTGCGGATAGTAGAACGTCAGCGTGGCGAACCGCTCTTTCGGCGATTGCACCACCTGGTCGACCAGATACTCATCGAGATTGAAATTGTGCAATCCGACTTCCATCATGGGCACAATGTTGCCGGGACGGATCGAACGAAACAGATCGAACCACGAGCCGTTTTTCAAAAACTTCGTGGAAAACCCGGCATAGGGTCCGAAGAGGATCGAATGGGTATCGCCGATGACCCGGGTATCAAGGTGCGGAACGGACATCGGCGGCGAGCCGACATCGGCCATGCCGTAGACTTTGGCGTGATGCCGTTTGTTGATCGCGGGATCGTCGCAACGCAGCCAGATGCCGCTGACCGGGAAGCCGGCATAACCGTTCCCTTCCGGAATTCCCGACTTCTGCAACAGCGGCAAGGCGCCGCCGCCGGCGCCGAGAAAGACGAATTTGGCAGTGATCGACGTTTGCGTGTTGCTGGTGGTGTCGAGCGCTTCGATCCGCCAGCGGCCGCCGTCTTCACGCTGCAGCCCGGTGACCTGATGCGAATAGTGAATGGCGAAGCCGCTCAGCGTCTGCAAATAACCAATGAGATTGCGAGTGAGCGCCCCGTAATTGACGTCGGCGCCGGTGATCATCCGCGTCGCCGCGACGCTATCCGAAGCCGAGCGGCCCTCCATGACGAGCGGTACCCAGTCCCGCAGCGTCTGCTTGTCGTCGGTGAATTCCATGCCCCGGTAGAGGTGGTGCGCGGTCAGCGCGGCGTATCGTTTCTTGAGATAGGAAACGTGGGCAGCGCCATGAACGAAGCTCAGATGCGGCACCGCATGGATGAACAGGTCGGGTGACGCCAGCGCGTTTTTCCGGATCAGATAGCTCCAGAACTGGCGGGACAGATCGAACTCGACATTGACCTCGAGCGCCTTCGAGATGTCGATGCTGCCGTCGCTGCGCTCGGGCGTGTAGTTGAGCTCGCACAGCGCGGCGTGGCCGGTGCCGGCATTGTTCCAGGCGTCGGAGCTTTCCAGCGCCGCGCCTTGAAGCGATTCGAAAATCTCGATGCGGAGCGACGGTTCGAGCTCCTTGAGGAACACCGCCAGGGTGGCGCTCATGATGCCGGCGCCGACCAAGACGACGTCGATGTCCGCGGAGCGAGTTTGATTCATGGCTTGCTCTCCCTTCGGGATCGGACGCTACAGATGGCCCGGGCGCTATGGCGCTATTTGCGCGGCCGAAACGGAACCGCCGCGCCAGCCGCAAGAACCACATAGGCGCGCCGCCAGGGTTGATTGTCGACCAGTTTCCAGCGATGGCCGCCGCCGGCGGTGTCCTCGGCCAACAATATGTCGCCGGGCTTCAGCGTGAAATGATGTCCGCTGCGTGTTTCAAAATCGAGCGTGCCGCTAAGCGTTATCACCAACTGACGGGTGGGCGCGTCATGCCAATCGAGCGTGCCGCCCGAAGTGGTTTCCTGAAAAGACACGGTGGTAACCGGCAGCTTGCCGGTGAGGATATCGCCGTGCGGGCCGCGTTCGAGATCGATAACACCCTCCGCAAAATGCGAGTTGTCGTCGTCTCCGGTCCAAATGCGCACGCAGCGTATCATCCTCGCCTCCTCATGCCCTGCGGCTATTCCACCGTGCAGTCCGCTTGCTCGACCGCCCGCCAGCCGCCCATCGCAACATTACCCGGCGATGATGACAGCGCCGCTGTCTTGCTTTTGCGAGGGCGAAAGCTTCGCCGATCGGCGGCTTGAAAATATATCCCGGTAACAAAGAATAAGTTTAAATCAGCTTATTGGTGCGAGCCAATCTGTCAGGAAACCTCGCCTTCATATTCTGACGAAAGGCCCACGAGAGCACGGCGAACGTTGTCCTTCCGTCATCATCATCGCGGATTGTTCGCTTCCACGTAACGGAGAAGAAATCATGGCGAAAACGGTGGCCGACCAGTTCGCGGAAACGTTGGCTGCGGCCGGGGTTAAGCGCATCTACGGCGTCGTCGGCGACAGCTTGAATGGGCTGACGGATTCGCTGCGCCGGCAAGCCAAGATCGATTGGCTTCATGTCAGGCATGAAGAGGTCGCCGCATTCGCGGCCGGCGCCGAAGCGCATTTGACGGGCGAACTGGCGGTCTGTGCCGGAAGCTGCGGGCCGGGCAATTTGCATCTGATCAACGGACTTTTCGACTGCCACCGGTCGCGTGTCCCGGTCCTGGCGATCGCCGCGCAGATTCCGTCGCCTGAGATCGGTGCCGGCTATTTTCAGGAAACCCATCCGCAGACGCTCTTCCAGGAATGCAGTTACTATTGCGAATTGGTCTCCGAGTCGCAGCAGTTGCCGCGCATCCTGGAGATCGCCATCCGCGAGGCGGTCGGCAAGCGCGGCGTTGCGGTGGTGGTGCTGCCCGGCGATGTAGCGCTGGAACCTGCTTCGGACGCGCCGCTGGCCAAAATCACGGGCTTGCTGCCGCCCCGGCCGGTGGTCACACCGGCGGATGCCGAGCTCAAGAGCCTCGCCGCATTGTTGAACGGCGACGACACCGTCACCATCCTGTGCGGTTCGGGCTGCGAGCGCGCGCACGAAGAGCTCGTGGCGCTCGGGAAAAAGCTTAAAGCCCCGATGGTGCACGCGCTGCGCGGCAAGGAGCATGTCGAATGGGACAATCCTTACGACGTCGGCATGACCGGATTGATCGGCTTCTCGTCCGGTTACTACGCCATGCTCGATTGCGACATTCTGCTCATGCTCGGCACGGACTTTCCCTACCGGCAATTCTATCCGCGCGGCAGCGGTGTTCGCATCGCCCAGGTCGACATCCGGCCCGAGAATATCGGCAAACGTACTCCGGTCGATCTTGGCGTCGTCGGCGATGTGAAGGCAACGATTACCGCCCTGCTGCCGCTGCTTAAGGAAAAAACCGACGATTCACATCTGGCGCAGGCGCGAAAGCATTACGCCAAGGCGCGTAAGTCGCTCGACGATCTGGCCGTCGGAACCGGCAAACGGGCTCTACACCCGCAGCAGGTCGCCAAGGCGATCAGCGATCGGGCGGCCGCCGACGCCGTCTTCACCTGCGATGTCGGCCTGCCGACGGTGTGGGCGGCCCGATATCTGGCCATGAATGGCAAACGCCGTTTGATCGGTTCGTTCTGGCACGGCTCCATGGCTAACGCGATGGCGCAAGCGATCGGCGCGCAGGCGGCGTTCCCAGGCAGGCAGGTCATCTCGCTCTCGGGCGATGGCGGCTTCAGCATGCTGATGGGCGACTTTTTGAGTCTCACCCAGCTTCGGCTACCGGTGAAGATCGTGGTCTTCAACAATGGCAAGCTGGGCTTTGTCGACCTCGAGCAGATGTCGACCGGCTTTCTGACCACCGGCACCGACCTCCAGAATCCAAACTTCGCCGCCATGGCGGAAGCCGCCGGCGTGCGCGGGATCAGGATCGAAAAGCCGGACGAAGTGGATGCCGCTATCACGGCCGCGCTCGCCCATGACGGTCCTGTACTTGTCGATGCGGTGGTCGCGCGCGGCGAGCTTGCGATGCCGCCGGCGATTACCGCCGAGATGGCCAAAGGCTTTACGCTCTACATGGTCAAAGCGGTGCTGAGCGGGAGGACCGACGAACTTATTGACCTCGCGCAAGGAAATCTTTGGCGCTAGAGCGGGATGAGTTATCGTCGGATCGGCATCCCGCTCTAGCTTTTTGTTTGAGCATGATCTTTTCGGAAAACCGGTTTCCACTTTTCCGGATCATGCTAGCAGGAGGCTTCCATGGAGGTTACTGCACTGCTCCTGTCGAGGCTGCAATTTGCCTTCACCATCTCGTTCCATATCATTTTTCCGTCCTTCTCGATCGGGCTGGCGGCGTGGCTGACCATTCTTGAAGCGTTGTACCAGGCGACCGGCCGCCCGGCCTATCGCGTGGTGTTCGAGTTCTGGCTCAAGATTTTCGGCGTGGCGTTCGGCATGGGGGTGGTGTCCGGCATCGTCATGGCCTTCCAATTCGGCACGAACTGGGAGGTGCTCGCCCGCATGGTCGGCCCGATCCAGGGTGTGCTCCTATCCTACGAAACCTTCACGGCATTTTTCCTTGAGGCAAGTTTCTTCGGGATTCTTCTGTTCG
>Ga0187781_10001866_pt1 | contig 16030 bp, 13 predicted proteins | sample 0715_SJ02_MP02_2_FD_132447 | JGI IMG/M metagenome (GOLD analysis project Ga0187781, IMG submission 132447) | Tropical peat soil microbial communities from peatlands in Department of Meta, Colombia - 0715_SJ02_MP02_20_MG | ecosystem: Environmental > Terrestrial > Soil > Wetlands > Peat | place...
GGCTGCAACCCGTGGTCGCCCAGGAACTCGACCATGCTCTTGCCGGGTGAGAGGTCGACGACATAGAACTTGCTGATCATCGGTGGGATCAGCAACACCGGAATCTTGTGCACGTGTTCCGAGCGCGGCTCGTACTGGATGAGTTCGAAGCGATCCTGGCGGTGCACCACGGCGCCAGGCGAGGCGGCCATCGTCTCACCGACCTTGAACGGGGTGGGGTCGACGCTGGCCGGCAGTTTGACCGGCGAACGCGCATCGCGCACAAAAGCGCGTGCGCCCGTGACGAAGTTCTCTCCTCCGCGGTCGATCGTCGTCTTCCACACGGTCGGGTTGGTCAGCGGGAAGTTCGTCGGGGCCAGCGCGTCAATCAGGTTGTCGACCACCAGGCGCAGGCGTTCGTGATCGGCCCAGTCCAAGCCTGAGTCGTCAGCGAGACCGCGAGCGTAATCGCTGATGCTCAGGTACCCCTGGCAGATCCGACGAAACAGCCAGCTTTGCGTCCAGGCCGAATCACGGAATCGGGAATCGCCCTTTGCCGGAGTGCGTCCGGACCGACCCGCGATGACCCGTGCAAGGTCGGCTGCGGCCGACGCGGTATGGTCAACGACCTTCCCAGGCCGCCGCGCAAGCCCACCGGCCGCCTTGAGAAACTCCGCCCCAGGAATGAACCGGTTCTCGCCGCTGGCGGCCTCGGTCAGAAGCTGGTCCAGGCCGGCGTTTTGAACCTGACCGGCAGGGTCGGTGATCTCCGGCCGCACGGCCGCGGGTCGCGCCTGTGCCGCCGGCGCGCCGTCGCTGTCGGACTTCGATGATCGCGGTTTCGCTCGAGACTTCGGCTCGGCGCCGTTCGCCTCGGAAGCGTGAGTCGCCCTCGAAGAACGGGTCCTTTGCGTTGGTGCGTCCATAGCAACACGCTATGAATCCGCCGACGCCTAGGCGACCTCCCATTCGCGGGAACGGCCTCATCCGAGTGAGGTGTTCCTCGGCGGAGAGGCAGCCGCGCGGCGGTATGGTCGCTCGCGTCAACCTCAGTCCGGTAGCACTCTGCTGCCGGCCGAGGATCGACTTATCCGGAGGAGTTCGCCGTGCCTGTCGATCGTCTGCTGCCCACCGATGCGGCGGGCGAGCTGATCGAGCTGACGCGAGAAAACGCGGAGAAGGCGCTTGAGCCGATCGTCGACCACCACGAGCGGGAGGAGACCTATCCCGACGGAGTGTTCGCGACCCTGGGCGGTGCGGGCCTGCTAAGCCTGCCGTATCCCGAGGAATGGGGAGGCGGGAACCAGCCATACGAGGTTTATCTTCAGGTACTGGAGGAGATCGCCGCCCGCTGGGCTTCGATCGCGGTCGCTGTGAGCGTCCATGGCCTGGCGTGTCATCCGCTGATGGTGTTCGGCACCGACGCCCAGAAGCAGATGTGGCTCCCCGAGATGCTGAGCGGCAACACGATCGGCGCCTACAGCCTCTCCGAACCACAGGCCGGTTCCGACGCGGCCGCACTGCTGTGCAGTGCCGCCGTCGTGGAAGGCGGATACCGGATCAACGGCGCCAAAGCATGGATCACCCACGGTGGTATCGCCGACTTCTACACGTTGTTCGCGCGCACCGGCAAAGGAGCACAGTCCATTTCCTGCTTTCTGGTGGCCAGAGACACCGAAGGGCTCACATTCGGCAGACCCGAAGAGAAGATGGGCCTGCACGCGATACCGACAACGACGGCACACTACGACGACGTATTCATCCCGCTCGAGCGGCGCATCGGCAACGAAGGACAAGGCCTACCAATCGCATTCAGTGCACTAGACAGCGGACGACTTGGGATCGCCGCAGTCGCGGTCGGATTGGCCCAGGCCGCACTCGACGAGGCGGTCGCTTACAGCCAGCAACGAACCACCTTCGGCCGCAAGATCATCGACCACCAAGGCTTGGGTTTCCTGCTCGCCGATATGTCCGCGGCGATTGTAAGCGCACGGGCGACATACTTGGACGCCGCCCGTCGAAGGGACCTTGGCCGGCCTTATTCAGCGCAGGCCAGTGTCGCGAAATTGATTGCCACCGACGCAGCAATGAAAGTTACGACCGACGCCGTGCAGGTATTTGGCGGCGTCGGCTACACGCGCGACTACCGCGTGGAGCGGTACATGCGCGAGGCCAAGATAATGCAGATCTTCGAGGGCACCAATCAGATCCAGCGGATGGTGATCAGTCGCAGCCTCGCCGACCCTAATCCAGTTGCCATATAGATGCTGTGGACGCGAACCGCGACGAAACGAAAGGAATTGCGGAGTGGAAATCAATGCCGCGGTTGCCGTGGTCATCGCGGGCCCGTCCGGCCTGGGTTTGAAAAGTAAGGAGAACAGATGACCCTGAGGATGCAGTTTACCGAGATGGCGGTTGCGCGATGACGCCCCCCGCCATCGCCCAATGGCTCGACTTCATGGAGCGGGACGTATGGATATCCTCGACTACTTGCTCGCTGAGGATGCCGTCTTCTACTCACCCGCTATGTTTACCCCTCAACAGGGGCGCACCAAGGTGGCAGCGTACTTGCGCGCGGCCGAACAATTGTTCTGCGACAGTGGTTTCCACTATGTCGCGCAGTGGTTTGACGATCGCTCGGCAGTCCTGGAATTTTCTGCCGAACTCGACGACGTGCATGTCGAAGGCGTCGACATTATCTACTGGAACGACGAGGACAAGATCACGTCGTTCAAGGTGATGGTCCGGCCGCTGAGGGCCACCCAGACCGTTATTTCCAAGATGGGTGAGTTACTGTCGCAGGCTCAACAGGACGGTCCAACCCGCGAGTCCAACGGCCGATCATAATGGCTCATGCTCACCGATCTGCGCTCTGGCGCGGCGACTCGTCCGGCCGCTTGGAGTCGTTTGGTGTCGGGGGGCGAACCCAAAGGTCTGAACTACTGGCCCTTTCCGATACTCGAGACCTAAGCGATCTCGGTGATGCGAATACGCGCGTCGCCACTATTGCAGAAATATTCGTCGACCAGGCTGATCTGCGAGGTGTCTTCCCACTGATATACCGCATCGGCCTTGATGCCGTCGCCGAGGCTCTCGACGAGGGTTGCCTCAGAGATCCAGACTGGGTGAAGCGCTTCGAAATTGCCTTCGCAAGCCGTTACCTCGACAATCTGCACCGTCATTTGGGCGAGGACAAAACAACGCCGCCGTGGACCGCGGTCTACGGCCGGGTTGACGACGGCACGGCGACCATTGCGACGGTGTTGGCCGCGGCTCTCAATGCGCATCTGATCAGCGACCTGCCGGAAGCACTGCACACATCCGACGTACGCGCATATCACATCGTCGATTTCTTCACGCTGAGCCGCGTGATCTGGCAAACGGCACCCGACACCATCGTCGCTATCAAAGATTGTTATGGCACCGACTTGTCGCCGCTGTACAACGGGCCGTTTCAGATCCGGGCGGTCAGCTCCCTCCGCGGCCGCGTACCGTCCAGTCGAGAGCAGTTATTCCACAACATCACCGCTATGGCTTTCGCACGCGGCCGCGCCATGGCTAACCCGCTGGCCCGACCACTGATTCGTACCCAGATAGCGTCTCGCTCTCGGATGCTATCCGTGGCGGCCGACCAACTCGTCAGCCTGAGCCAACTCAGGCTGGGGGTCTAGAACTCGACGTCGAGATCAAAGTCATTGCACTCCAACAGGAGTTTGCGCATTGCCCATCGTCGCGAGGGATTCGACATCGCGCTGTAGTTTGGCCAGCTCACGCACCAGGTTTTTGCGCTTCTCGCTCACGTCGCTCGCTTCTTTGCTCAGCAAGCCCCGGTGTCGAGCCATTTTCAATGCTGTACTGAACATCTCGACCGAGATGGACTCCTCGCTGGCGATGCGGTGCTGCAGCGACCACTGCTTGCCCAACCGTAGGCACCTGTCGAAGAATTGCTTTTCGTCGATGTCAGCGTGTGGGTCACTATCCGCCAGTTCCTCGGCGACGACCCGGTACGCGTCGATAAAGGGTCGCAACACCAAATGCGCTACCAACAGCGGACTCTCGGCAAGCCATTGCGCCGCGATACCCGGATCGATATCAACGGCTGCATCATGGCGCGTGCCGGCCAGCAGCGCCAGCTCATTCCACAATTCCTCAGCGAACTCGTCGCGGCCGGCGAAGAAAAAGTCGAACTTGAGCAGTTCACGCAACGCCAGGGCCGCTTCCCAAGCGGTGCGGGTGGTCCCACTCGGTGTTTGCGCCAGTCGCAGCAAGGCGAGTTCAGCTATCGCGCGAACCAACAGAACGTGCACAGCGCTGTTGCGGTATACCGCCGCGACGAGATGCTGTTCTTCTCCGATGCCCCACACCGTGTCGGGTCCGCCCGAATAACAGCTGAGCACCCCGGACTCGACCAGGCTTCGCAGCGTGCGCGCCACCGTAGGCCGGTCGGTGAGGTTTTCGGCTCCGGCGACCTCCCACCCTCGCGCGGTTAGGTATTGCGCCAGCGGCGCCAAGGTCGCGCACACCTCATCTAAGGTCAGAGCATGGTCCTGGCCGAGCAGGGCTACACACACCGCTGCCGTCGCGGTCACCGGCGTCGTTCGATTGAGGCGATGGCAAACCTCCAAGGCGACCCGCTCCACGACCTGCTTGTCGTCGAGTCCCCCGGCGTGCAGTGCTGTAATCCTTTCGTACACGGGTATTGGGTTGCCGAAATCGAGGTAGATCCGGCCGAGGCGGGTCGACAGCCGGCGCGCATACTCCGCGAGCCATTTGAGGTCCTCGGGTTGCTTGCTGCCCCCGCGTGATTCAGACACCATGAGCTCGACCTCGTGCACGGGCAGCTGGTCGTACATGATGGACACGGGCACGATCAAGGCCTCGGCCGTGGAGGCCGAGGCGATGGCGTCGGTGACGTAGCGCAACAGGCCGTATCGCGGAGGCCGAAGCTTTCCGGTACGGCTCCGGCCACCTTCGATCGACCAGACAAGATTGTGGCCACTGGTCACCAGGTGCCCGACCAGAGCACGCAACGCCATCCGGTAAACAGGCGTATCCCCCGATGCACGACGGACATGCACGATTCCGTTTCGGCGGGCGAGGGTCCCTAGCGGGAAGAAGTTGAGGTTTGCGCCCGCCATTCCGAAGCACGGGGCGATACCAGCGCCTAGGAGCCGCGGCGGTAGCGCGAACTCATCAAGATAGGAGCGATGCGAGATCAAGAAGATCAGCGTGTGGCGGTCGTCGAGCCCGCGCAGCTCAGCCAATTCCGCATCCTTGGTGATGATTTCGTATCCGCGCACCAGCCACGCCGAGACTCGATGCCATGCCCGCAACACCCTGGGACTGTGGGTGGCGCCCATTTCTCGCAGATATTCAGCCGCCTCGGCCTTGACTGCGGTCGTGTCACGCCCTAGTTGGGTCGCCAATTGCTCAATGGCACGATTAAATTCGTTCGAGTTCAGCACTTCGCTGACGATAGGCAGATCGTCGGGCCTGGCGGTTCCTGGGTCGATTGCGGCACCGTCACGGTTCGCGGTGCGCCCCAGCCTGTGCACGTCAGTATTCCTTTGCTGTCGAGTTGGCGATCGCCTTGGACCATCGCTGTCCGGCTTGAATACCCGGCCAGTCATCTAAGGTGTCGATGTAGAGCTCGCGCATCCGATTTAGCCAGGGCTCGATGTCTTCCCGCGTCCAACCGGCGGTCGGCACGGGTTCGTGCACCGTGACTTCGACGGTTCCGGATTGGGCGATGCGCGCGTTGCGCCACATGATTTCTCCCGCATTGCGGATGACGATCGGGACGATCGGGACCTCGGCGTCGCGGGCGAGATGAAAACCGCCTTTTTTGAACTGGCCGATCGTCGGGGTCACCGATCGTGTCCCTTCCGGCGACATCGCAATCGAGGTACCCGATCGCAGTTTGTCAACGGCCGGCTGCAACGCTGAAATGGCGCTTGCCGTGTTCCCCCTGTCGACGAACGCCACATCGGCCAGCTCGAACAGCTTGCCGATAACGGGCATCTGGCGGACTTCGGCCTTAGCGACGATCGTGAAGCCCTGTCGCAGGATGCGCGCGGTCACCAGCACATCAATCAACGTGCTCTGATGATTGGCGAAAAACACCGCCGGCCGTTGCGACCAAAGATGCTCTGCTCCGATCAAGTCAACCGAGATGTTTCCCAGAGACGTTCCGGCACGGCCGAAAAGCCAGGTTGCGACGTCCACTCCGCGCCGACGGTTCCGGGCTGCGACACCGGTGGCGAACCCCGCACCGGCGGCGGCCACCAAACTGCCGTACATCGCCGCCGTCCGGACGACTGGGATCGGGTTGTGATTGTCCCTACGGCCCCTGAACTCCAATGTGGTCCAACCAGTTTGAATGCCATGCTGAGCGAGGGCCGGTGCCGGATTGACCTGATGTGCAAAGCCGACCGATTCGAGCAACGAGATGTCCTCGTCGCTGTGTGCGTAGGCGTGGCTTCGGCCAAGATCGATGCCCTCGCGTGCAGCGAATTCGCGCAGTGCGGTTGATTTGGCCAGGCCCACCAACGGCTGGCCCGTCGGCCGTCCGGTCAGTACCCCCTGCTCGGCTTCAAGTTCGGTGCACAAGAGGTGCTCGACACCCAGCTCGCGCGCCAATGGTTCGACGTCGAACCACGGCTCGGAGGCCACCAAAACGACTGTGTGTCCACGGTTGATATGGGCGCGCACCAGTCCCCACATGCCGTGAAACAAGCCAGCGGCCACGTCCTCATTGAACCGGCGCTGACCGGCCTTTCGCACCGCGTCTTCGGAGCAGCCCGCCCAGGCCTGAAAGTCGTCGGCGCGTGCCTTGGTCGGCCCGCGTTCGACACGGTCCACTACCGCCCGGTAATCGAATACCGCCCCAATCGTCCGCCCAGACGGACCGTTGCGGATGCTCTCGACCAACTCATCGAACGACATTGCCACGTCCCCGGTGCCGCCGGCCGGCGAGGTGCAGCACTTCGTCGAACCCTTCCTGCAGACAGCTCAAGAACTCAGATTCGTAAGTGATGGCATCGGGATCGAAATTCACTCCAATGCAACATGTTCCGTCGTAGGACAGCATCGTCGCCATTGCGGCAACGCCCGGGCGCGGTCCGACGACATAGAGCCGCAGGACCTTCGCGCCTGCCATATATAACGTCCGGCCGACCCCGCCCATGTTGGACGCCTGCAGATCGTTGGCGGTGGTCATCTGAGCGGCGAGTGGGGTCAACACCTTCGCCGGAAGTACGCTGAGCACCGGCGCGATCAGATCGATGAAACCCAGCGCGGGTTCCTTCCGCACCTCGGTGATGAAACGATGGATCGTCGCGATCCGTGCCCGCGGATCCTCCTCGCCGACGGGACTGACGAACCGCGCAGCGGCGAATCGATTCCCGCCCATCGGGTCATCGGCGTTTCGGATACTGACCGGAATAGCCATCGGCAGCAATTCCACCGTCACGCCCTGCTTTTCGTGATAACGCCGCACGCCACCGAGCAGACCTGCCAGAAAGGCGTCGTTGACGGTGCCGCCCGCTACTCTGGCGGCGGCTTTCAAAGCGGGCAGTGGCACGTCGATGGTAATGAACCGGTAATTCGTTCCGCCTTCGCGAAGCAGTGGGGAGCGGGGCGCCGAGGGCGGCGCTAACACCCGTCCTAGCGATCGTCCGAATCTGATGGTTTTCCGGGTGGTTCCGAGCGGGTCGCGGCTGAGCCGGTCGAGGACATGGGCAGCCTGACGAGCGAGGAACTCGGGTGCGCCGACGATCTGCGATGCCAACCGGCTGACGAGCACGCCCGACGGCGACTGGAGACGACGGTCCGACTCCTCCGCGGAGCCCTGCTCTTTGCTGGGTTCCCGACTGTACCCGTGGGTGAGGTCGATCAGCTGCAGCATGCCCAGTCCGTCGGTGAGGCTGTGATGCCCCTTGAAGAGGAAGGCCGCCCGACCCTCGGGCAGCCCGCCGACGAGCATCGCCTCCCACGGAGGACGTTGCGGATCAAGCGGTCTGGCCGCGAGAACTCCCGCGATGGCGTGCAGGTCGTCGAACGAGCCGCCCTCGGGCAAGCGAATGCGCTGCAGGTGATAGCCGAGGTCGAAGTGCGGATCGGGCGACCAAACCGGCGTGACAAGCGGCACAGGTGGCTCGACCACACGCTCCTGCAGCCGCGGAATGCGGTCGGTAAGACGCTGATGCGCGGCGAACAGTCGCTCCCAGTCGGGTTCGCTCTCAAGGATTTCCAGGACAACGCCGGCCGACCGGGTTCGGTGATCGCCTTCCGCTCGCCACATCACGGCTTCCCACGCACTAAACTCAGACGGCCCACCCCATGTGGCCGCGAGATCGTCGTCAGCGGTCATCGTGATCGCCCTTCCTGCTTCCGGGACACCTCATCAACGGCGGTGGTCACATCGAGAATCATCTGGGCCACCCCGGCGGGATCATCGGACATCGGGACGTGGCCAACGTCGGCCATGCGAATCAGTTCCGCGTCAGGGATACGGCTGAGCATCGGCGCGCCGAACTCCCGGAAGGGCAGCACCATGTCCCGCTGCGGCCACACCAGGCGGATCGGGTACCGCTGTCCTGCCGGCAGCGCTTGGACTTGTTCGTGTGACGCTGCAGCAAGTAGCTCACCAACCATCGGTGCAAGCGCTGCCGCGCAAAGGCTAGCTGCGACGTAATCGGGGCTGATGCGGCTGGGGTGTGCCACCTGGGTGCATAACAGCAACGTGCGCAGTGCCCGCCTCGACGCGATCGCATCGGCATGCACGGCGCAGCGAGCGAGCGCAGCAAGCCCTAGCCGCATCGTCGCCGCCAGTGCGACCAGGCGTCGTTGCGTGCGACTGGCGCCCGCGGGGCTGAACAACACCAACGACTTAGCCCTGCCACGGCGGGCAAGTTCGATACCGATCCACCCGCCCAGCGAATTGCCGGCGATGTGGACCGTGTCCAGACCCGCGCGATCGAGTTCTTCCTCGACGCCGTCGGCCAGCGTCGCGACCGACAACGCCGCTCCGGGAGCGAAGGCGGATGCTCCAGCGTGGCCGAGCAATGTCGGCGCCAGCACGTCGTGATGCGGCTCCAGATGCTCCAGCACCGGCTCCCACGCTCGCCACGTCACCGAAACACCGTGCAACAGCAGGAGCGGGCTGCCGGTCCCGGCGCGATGGCGGGGAGTGTGCTCCAACGTCACGATGCCCGGCCGGTCCGGCGGCCGATGAAGTCGCACCGCCGCCAACCCGGCTACGCTGGCGCCAAGAGCGGCGATCGCCAAAGCCCGCTTGCTCACAGCGACATGCCTGCGTCTCGTCTGACTGCATGGGTTTCCAACGCGCGATTTATCGAGCAGCGTCGGCGGCACGACAATCGCCGCGCGCACAGGAGACACAGATCGTTTGAGGTGCCGGACACATAAAATTCCTACATCGTCGGGCCCAAGCCCTGAGCAGCCTCGCTGGCTGCCAATTCAGACAATCACCACAGACCAGAGCCTGTTAGCTCCCAAAGGTGAGGTCTTCCTGTCCCGAACGGGGTATCACGCCCCGGGTGCGACCACACCGGCGGCATGCCGATGTCGCGCGGCCAGGCGCCATCATCGGACCGCCGCGGAACCGACCTGGCGAGCGCAGCCACGCGACCAAACCGGCACATAGCCCCATTGGGGCATTAAGACTCCCGTTTCAGGGGATAACGGGATACGGCAACCGGTGATTTCATCCCAAGGGAGGCAATAAGCGACCGCGAGTGGCGTTACGGAGCGCGCTCCTCGCAACATGTGCGAGGAGAACGTCATGATCGCGCCGCACGGCACGGGACACGCATTTGCTCCCGACGGTCACCTGTTGCGTGTCGATGTGATGAGCGGCCAATGGGTGGCAAGCAGGTTTGCCCCCAACTTGGTCCTCGAACAACAGATTTTCGGCACCGATGAGTCGGTGCACCAACAGATTGCGCAATGGCATTCAGCGAAAGGGCCCTAGCGATGTCGGCCACGCCCCCGTCCAGTCTGGAGGGTTTGCCCCGCACGTCAGCACACCTGTTTGACGACTACCTGCTGCCCGCTGAGACCCTGAAGATCCGAGAGGAGGCGAGACAGTTCGCTGAGCGGGTACTGGCCCCACGCGCCGCCGAGCTGAACTCGGCTGTCGAATCATCGGCAGTCTTTCCCCGCGACATCCTGCGAGAGATAGCCGACGCCGGTTTGTATGCGATCCCGTTCGGCCCGGACGTTGGCGGCCGGGGGCTGCAGTATCCGATGCTTGGCGCCGCGACGGTCCTGGAGGAATTGGCTTATTTCACACCGGGAGTCGCCTCGGCACTCTATGACGGACAGGCCCTGCTGGTCGGGCGTACCCTTCACGGTGCCCCGCCGCCCGTCCGCGACGAGTTCCTGCCGCGGCTGGTCCGCGGCGAGATCGTCGGCTCTTTCGCCACCAGCGAACCCGACGCCAGCACGGACCTGTCGGCCGCTGCAATGAGCACCACCGCCGTGCCAGTGTCCGGTGGGTTCCGGCTGACAGGCCGGAAGCGTTGGATCACCAACTCATGTGCGGCCGACATCATGACGGTGCTGTGCGTTGTGGACGGCGCTCAGGCAATGCTGCTCGTCGACATGCGTGCCGACGGTGTCGTGGTCGGCGAGCCCGATCTGAAGATGGGCAACCGCCTGCAGTTGACCTCAGACGTCGACTTCACCGACGTCTTCGTTCCTCAGGAGCACGTCATCGCCGAACCCGGACGCGGGTTGCGGACAGCGCTGAAAAGCTTGTCGCTGGGCCGGATAGGGGTCGGCGCGATGGGCGTCGGCATGGGCCAGTGCGCCTTCGATCACGCCGCGGCGCACCTGGGTCGCCGCAGCGCATTCGGGGCGAAGCTCGGCTCATTCCAACACTGGCAGTTCCGCTTCGCCGACCATGCGATCGCGTTGGAGAATGCGCGGTCGCTTTATCAGAAGGCTGCCCGCAAGTCCGACGATCGCGACGCGCCTGAGCCGGAGGCCGCGATGGCCAAGGTGAGCGGCAGCAGGCTTGCTGTGGACATCGCGCGCGACGCGATCCAGGTCCACGGTGGCTACGGGTTTGTCCGTCAACTTGCCGCCGACGGGCGGATCAACCATCTCGAGTCGATCTGGCGCGACAGCAAAGTCGGCGAAATCTATGAAGGCGCCAACGAAGTCCAATTGTGGAGCATCGCTCGGGTCGCGTTGGGGCGCGATGTCACCGGCTAACGAACCGAACGCCGAAGATTAGAAAGGGCCAACGAATGCAAATCTCAGCCGCGGTGGTGCCAGAGGTGGGCGCGAATTTCGTGCTCACCGAGGTCGAACTTCAAGAGCCAGCACCCGATGAGGTGTTGATAGAGATCGCCGGAGCCGGCATCTGTCACACCGACATCGCTGTCCAGCAAGGGCAATTGCCTTTCCCGCTGCCCGGCGTCCTGGGCCATGAGGGCAGTGGAACCGTGGTGCAGGTCGGCGCCGACGTGACGTCGGTCGCCGTCGGCGATCAGGTCGCAGTCAGCTTTAACAGCTGCGGCGCGTGCCCCACTTGCGCGACAGGCGAACCGGCCTATTGCCACGACTTTCTCGCATACAACTTCGGTGGAGTGCGCCCCGACGGATCCTCCGGGTTAGCCTCTGCCGGAACCACATTGGGAGCCAACTTTTTCGGCCAATCATCGTTGGCGACGCACGCGCTGGCTCACGAACGCAACGTGGTGAAGCTACCACCGGGTACCCCGCTCGAACTCGTGGGGCCGCTCGGGTGCGGCATCCAGACCGGGGCCGGCGCAGTGATGAACTCGCTTGACGTCCAGCCCGGATCGACGGTGGTCGTCGCCGGCGCGGGGCCGGTCGGCCTGTCCGCGGTGCTGGCCGCGGTGGTGCGCGAGGCCACGTCGATCATCGCAATCGACCTGCACGAGAGCAGGCGGAAGCTGGCCACCGATCTCGGCGCCACCCACGCTATCGACCCAAACGCTGGCCCGCTGGCCGATCAGATCAAAGAGATCTCTCCGGCGGGCGCCGGTTACGCGATTGACACTACGGCGGTGCCGCCCGTCACCGAACAGTTGCTCGCCTGCCTTGGCGTGCGGGGCAAGCTGGGGTTGCTTGGCGTGCCTGCCAATCCGGAGGCCGTCTTTTCGGTTGGGCTTTTCCAGCCGCCCCTGCTCGGGCAGACCATTCGGGGCATCATCGAAGGCGACGCCGACCCGCAGAAGTTCATCCCGTACATGCTCGATCTGCATCGTCAGGGCAAATTTCCCTTCGACAAGCTGATCACCACGATGCCGCTGGCCCAGATCAACGAGGCGGTGGAGGCGCAGCATCGCGGCGAGATCCTCAAAGCCGTGCTGACTCCGTGACCCAACCTCGCGAGCCCGTCCAGGCCTGTATGCGATCCCGTTCGGGCCCAATGTCGACAACAAGGTTCTGGAGTACCCGATGCTTGGCGCCGCGACCATGCTGGAGGAATTGGCCTTTCGCGTCGGGAGTTACCTCGGCGCTCTATGACGACATCGGAGAGGGCGGATCAAGCCATGTTTCGAAGTGACACCGTCGCCGCCCTGCGGCGAGAACGGGCAGAATTCATCCTCTTCTGCCGCGATCTCGACGACGCTCAGTGGCGAACACCAAGTAGGGCAGCAGGATGGCGAGTGCAAGACGTCGTCGCACATGTGGGCTCGGCGTGTCACTCACTGTTTACGCCCGCATCGCTAAACACCATGCGGAGCAGCAACATTGAACGCACCAACGATGCCTTCGTCGACGCCCGCCGCGCCTGGACGACGACTCAGACGCTCGCCGAGTACCAACGGTGGAGCCGCGTACTGATCGCCGCCGCCGGGACGATCTTCCGGACGCCCCTGGCGGACCTGAAGGTGCCGCTGGCGGAATTGGGCAAGTTCCCGGCCGTCCTTCTGCTTACCGGCGCGATGACATTCGACATCCATACGCATTTGCGCTACGACATCGCACCGGCTCTCGACCTGCCGACACCCGACACCGATGCCAACCGGATGGCGGTAGTGCTCGAGTGGATGTTTGCGGTGCTGACTAACCAGTCTGCTGGTGACCCGGCCGGCGTGGTTCGACCGCCCAGTGGGCATGACGCTGCGTGGGCCCGGCGGAGGAAGTTGGGTCATTGACGCGAGCGGTGCAGCTCAGGGTCACCCCGACGCTGGTGCCGCGCATATCGTCGGGGCCGCGGCAGAGTTCCCGGAGTGGGGCACCAAGCGGGTCGACTGGCGGAGCAGGGACGTAACCGTCAACGGTGACGTTGACTACGGCGCCCGATTCCTTGATTCGGTCAACATCGTATGAAGACCTACGACTACGCAGTTATCGGTGCGGGTTCGGCGGGCTGCGCAGTAGCGGGCCGCTTATCGGCGGATCCTTCACGCAGCGTGCTGCTGCTCGAAGCCGGACGATCCGACCTGCGGCTCAGTGTGCGGGCTCCGCTTGCCTTCGCCACCCAATTCGGTGGTCCGACCGACTGGAAGTTGCAGACCGAACCCGAACCCGGATGCGCTGACCGCCGCATGGAGCAGCCGCGGGGCAAGGTAATTGGCGGCACCAGTTCGATGAACGCGATGGTCTGGGTGCGTGGGAGCCCACACGACTGGGTGGTACGAGCAATCGCCGCTGGTTGATTTCCCGGGTCACACCGCGCCGCGGGCTAGCTGATCCAGCCCTGCTTATCGGTTCCGGGCACGCTGACGATCCCGGATGCCGATGGCCCGAAAGTGACAGCGACGGCGCTGATGCGATGATCGAAAAGCCAAGAAGTGATTGGGCTAGACACGACTAGACCAGCCGCAGCCGCAGCGGCGCTGCAGCTTAACGCGCCATGTTCGCAAAGCGCGACAGATGCAGTTGGTGAGCGACGGTCACCGTCTTGGTCGGGCCGTTGCGGTGCTTGGCCAGAATCAGGTCTGCTTCGCCGCCACGCGGATCGTCGCGTTCGAAGGCATCGGGCCGGTGCAGCAGGATAACTACGTCGCTATCTTGCTCCAGCGAACCCGACTCCCTTAGATCGGCCAGCATTGGCTTCTTGTCGGTGCGTTGCTCGGGACCACGGTTGAGCTGACTGATCGCGATCACCGGAACCTCGAGCTCCTTGGCCAAAAGCTTTAAGTTACGCGAAAACTCGGATACCTCGACCTGCCGCGACTCGAACTTCTTACCAGAGGTCATCAGCTGCAGGTAGTCGACAACGACTAACCGTAGGTCGGCCCGCTGCCGTAACCGGCGGGCCTTGGCGCGGATCTCCATCATCGTCAGATTCGGTGAGTCGTCGATATACAGTGGCGCCTCACTGATTTCGCTCATCCGCCGCGCCAGCCGGGTCCAGTCGTCGTCACTCATCCGGCCCGAACGCATATCGGTGAGCTTGATTTTCGCCTCAGCCGACAGCAGCCGCATCACGATCTCGGACTTGCTCATCTCCAACGAGAAGATGACGCTGGCCATCCGGTTCTTGATCGAGCAGGACCGCATGAAATCGAGGCCGAGTGTCGAGTTGTGTGTCGGAATCATGCCGCGGCCGGCCAGGTACAGGTGCGCGGCATTGTCCACCTGCACGCAGCGCACCGGAACACAGCGGACCGTGCGCACCGCATCCACTTGCAACACCGGAGCCATCAAGGTGGCGGCACCCGGGCGATTCCGGTAGCGCCCGATGGATCCAGCCGCGGCGATACTGTCCAGGCCGCTCCGTAATTGGCCTGTTGTGCGGATGCCATAACCCGTCGGCCACTGATGCTCACCGTCGGCGACGATCACCGTACCGTCGGAGAATTCGACCTCGTAGCACGGCCGCCCCAGCATCACTTCGGTGGCGGCCACCACTCGGGTGGGCCGCCCATCGGCGCCCAGCAACTCATCACTGACGGAAACGGCGCCCATCGTCGTCCAGCCGGTCGGCGTCGGCAGCGGCGTATCCAATGCCAACGCCTTCCCGACTCCAGGTCGGGCCGCGACGATGATCATCTGGCCCGGATGCAGGCCGTTGGTCACCTCGTCAAGCTCCGCGAACCCGGTCGGCACCCCACGAGCCAGACCGCCGTTGGAGGCGATCGCGTCGATCTCGTCCATCGTCGGCTGCAGCAAATCCTCCAACGCGACGAAGTCCTCGGAAAGCCGCCGGTCGGTGACGTCGTAGATCTCGGCCTGCGCCCGGTCGACCACCTCGGCGACGTCGGCGCCTTCCGCGCCCGCGTAGCCGTACTGCACCACCCGGGTGCCGACTTCGACCAGCCGGCGCAGTAGCGCCTTCTCGGCGACGATTTCGGCGTAGTAGCCGGCGTTGGCCGCCGTCGGCACCATCGAGATCAAGGTATGCAGGTACGGCGCACCGCCGACCCGGCGCAGCAGGCCGCGGCGGTCCAGCTCGGCGGCAACCGTCACCGCATCGGCCGGCTCCCCCCGCCCGTAGAGGTCGAGGATGGCGTCGTAGACGTTCTGGTGCGCCGGGCGGTAGAAGTCACCGGGCCGCAGCTTTTCCAAGACGTCGGCGATCGCGTCCTTGCTCAGCAGCATCCCGCCCAATACGGACTGTTCGGCTGCCAGATCTTGCGGCGGCTGACGGCCGAAGTCCTCGCTGGGGGCATCGATGCCGGGGTGGCCGAGATCGTCAACGACTGCCATAACCTCCCCACCTCCTCCGGCACGGCGCTCGAACGCATATTCGATACTGACTATTGACGCTAAGTCCTGCCACCGACATCACTTGAGTCAAAGCACCGCCATCACCCCACAACCGGATTGACGCTAAAGGTTGCTGGCGAGGACTCAAAACGGAGTTGTTCATAGACCTGTGCATCGTGTGTGCATATCCGTCGGCGCCTGTGTTGAGGGGGTGTGGAGAACTTGTGGAGCAATTCGCGGCATTGCGACATCACTGCAGATAAGCGGACCACATAGCTACATACTTCGTGTGGATGGGAATCTCTTCGGCGTGTCGGGCCGGGTTTCGACTTCGGGCGTGTTGCGTTTCAGGCAATGATTCGCAGCGTTAACGGACGGTTACGTTCGCTAA
>Ga0187781_10001867_pt1 | contig 16020 bp, 12 predicted proteins | sample 0715_SJ02_MP02_2_FD_132447 | JGI IMG/M metagenome (GOLD analysis project Ga0187781, IMG submission 132447) | Tropical peat soil microbial communities from peatlands in Department of Meta, Colombia - 0715_SJ02_MP02_20_MG | ecosystem: Environmental > Terrestrial > Soil > Wetlands > Peat | place...
CACCGTCATCATCGGCCTGGTCTTCACGCCGCTGATCGCGCGGACGGTGCGCGCGGCCGTGCTGGTCGAGCGGCATATGGACTACGTGCCCGCCGCTCAGCTGCTCGGCGAGAACCGCTCCCGGGTCATGTTCGGCGAGATCCTGCCCAACGTCATGCCCGCCATCGTGGTCGAGTTCACGGTCCGGCTGGGTTACGCGGTCTTCGCGGTGGCCACGCTGTCGTTCCTGGGCTTCGGCATTCAGCCGCCCACCCCCGACTGGGGGGCTGATATCTCGGCCAACTACGTCAACCTGACGGCGGGCTACTGGTGGCAGGTGCTGTTCCCGGCGCTGGCCATAGCGACGCTGGTGACCTCGGTCATCCTCATCGCCGACTCGATCGAGCAGGTGCTGGCCTCATGACCGCGGATCTGGGCGTCACCGTGCCACCGCCGGCCGACCAGGCGCCGGCCTTGTGCGTTTCACACATGGACGTCACCTACCGGGTGCGCGGCCAGGACCGCCTCGCCGTGCGGGACGTCTCGTTCCAGGTCGGCCGAGGGGAATCCTACGGGCTGGTGGGCGAGTCCGGGTCGGGCAAGTCCACGGTCGCCCTGGCCCTGGTCCGGTACCTGCCCAGCAACGGCCGGGTGAGCGCCGGGACGATCAGCATCAACGGGCTGGATCCGCTGTCGATGGGCCAGGCGCAGCTGCGCGATCTGCGGGCCCGCACCGTCTCGATGGTGTACCAGGAGCCGGGACGCGCGCTCAACCCGTCGATGCGGGTGGGACGGCAGATCGCCGAGGTGTTCGAGATCGCTGGCCAGTCCTCCGGCGACGCGGCACAATCGGCGGAGCAGATGCTGCGCAAGGTGCAGATCTCCGATCCCGGCCGGGTCATGCGGCGGTACCCGCACGAACTGTCTGGCGGGATGGCGCAGCGGGCGGTCATCGCGATGGCGCTGGCCCGCTCGCCGTCGCTGCTGATCCTGGACGAGCCGACCACCGCGCTGGACGCCACCGTCGAGGCCGAGGTGCTCGACCTGGTCGCGGCCCTGCGCGATGAGTTCCGCACATCGGTGTTGTTCATCAGCCACAACCTGGCGGTGATCGCCAAGATGTGCGACCGGGTCGGCGTGCTCTACGCGGGCGAACTGGTCGAGGAAGGATCCGCCCGGGCGGTGTTCGAGAACCCCAGGCATCCGTACACGGTCGGATTGCTGCGCTGCATCCCGCGGCGCGGGCAGCGCAAGGACACGGACCGGTTGGACAGCATCCCTGGTTTCCTGCCGACGCCGGGCCTGACCGTGACCGGCTGCATCTTCGCGCCGCGGTGCGGGCTCGCGCAGGGTCGCTGCCGCGAGGAGCACCCGCCGTTCTTCGCGGTCGACGAGGTCCGGACCTCCCGCTGCTTCTTCCACGAGCAAGCGCCGGACCTGCCTCGGGCCACCCCGGTCTCGGTCGCGGCGGCGGCGGTCGACGGGACGGGCGGGACCGCAGACCCGCTCGTGGTCGTCGAGAAGCTGTCGAAGACCTTCGCGGGCGGGGTCCGGGCCCTGGCCGGAGTCGACGTGTGCATCCAGCAAGGCGAGACGCTGGGGCTGGTAGGCGAATCGGGAAGCGGCAAGACTACGCTCGCGCGCGTCCTGCTCGGGCTGACCGCGCCGGATCGGGGCTCGGTCGTCACCCTGCACGGCACGCCGCTCAGCGCGGAGGCGCGGCGGCGGCCGCGGGACATCCTGCGCGCGCTGCAGATCGTGTTCCAGAACCCGGACTCGGCGCTCAACCGGCGGCACACGGTGCGGGCCCTGATCAGCCGACCGCTGTCCCGGCTGGCCGGGCTCTCGGGCGCACGGCTGCGGGACCGGCTGGAAGAGCTGATCGGCTCGGTGCGGCTGGAGGACCGGCACCTGCCGCTGCGCCCGAACCAGCTGTCCGGCGGGCTCAAGCAGCGGGTGGCGATCGCGCGCGCCTTCGGCGCCCGGCCGGAGGTGGTGGTCTGCGACGAACCGACGTCGGCGCTCGACGTCTCGGTCCAGGCCGCCATCCTCAACCTGCTGGCGGACCTGCAGCAGAAGGAACGGGCCACCTACCTGTTCATCTCACACGACCTGGGCCTGGTCAGGTACCTGTCGGACCGGATCGTGGTGCTGTATCTCGGCCGGGTGATGGAGGTCGGGCCGTCCGAGACGGTCTTCGACGGACCGCACCACCCGTACACCGAGGCCCTGTTCTCCGCCGTGCCGTCGCTCGACGGCCAGCGGCCCGACCGAATCCGGCTCACCGGCGAGATCCCGTCCGCGGCCGACCCGCCCAGCGGCTGCGTGTTCCACACCCGGTGCCCGCGCAAGCTGACGACCGGCATCTGCGAATCCACCGAACCAGAACTGCTCGAGGGCGAGCCTGGGCACCAGATCCGCTGTCACATACTGCTCGCCGAACTGCGGGAACTCCAGCGCAGCCCATCCGTCTCGTCGCCCCGTTCGGACAGCGGCTAGCGAGCATGGGGCTACGGCCCGTACGAGAGGCCGCAGCATGCCGCGGCGACAACCATCCCGGGGACTCTTGGATGACCCGGACTTAAAGGAAACAGGGAGGCTCCTCGTGACATCGAATATCGACCATCGCCGGCTGGCGCGCCTGCGTCGGGGCCAGGGTGAGATCGCTAACCACATCATCGACGAGCTCGCCGCCGGACGGCTGTCCCGCCGCGAGTTCATCCGCCGCGCCAGCGTGGTCGGCATATCCATCCCGCTGGCCGGGTCGATCCTCGAGGCCTGCAGCAGCAGCTCGTCGTCGAGCACGTCGAGCTCGGCGTCGGCCAGCGCCTCGTCCACGGCCACCGGCGCGCCCGGCGCGGTGATCAGGGTCGGCATCACCACGCCGGCCGCGGCGATCAACCCGTTGACGGTGAGCGATCAGGGCGGGGAGGACATGCTCGCCCAGACCGGCGAATACCTGGTCCTGTCCGACCAGACGCTGACCCTGAAGCCGGTACTCGCGACGAGCTGGTCGTCGAACTCCAGCGCCAGCGTCTGGACGTTCCAGATCCGCCAGGGCGTCAAGTTCCACAACGGCGTCCCGCTGACCGCCGACGACGTGGTCTACAGCTTCAAGCAGTATACGGCTCCGAAGTCGGCCGCGCTGTCCGCGCTCGGCGGCGTGCTCGCGCCGGACGGCGTGCAGAAGGTCGACGACTACACGGTCGCGTTCAACCTCGAGGCCCCGAACGGGAACTTCCCGTACCTGGTCTCCTCCGACACCTACCAAGCGATCATCATCCCGAACGGCTACAACCCGGCCGACTGGGAGAGCTCGTTCATCGGCACCGGACCGTTCGTGCTTGGCTCGTACACGCCGAAGGTGGGCGCCATGTTCACCCGCAACGAGTCGTACTGGGGGCCCAAGGCGCTGCCGTCACAAACGCAGTTCACCTTCTACGACACCCAGCCCCCGTCGATCCTCGCGATGACCGGCGGGACGATCGATGTCCTCGGCCAGTTCTCCGTGACGGGCGGGGAGGCGCTGCTCAACGGCAGCTACAACATCATCAAGCTGAAGTCGAGCGCGCACCGCGAGTTGTCGATGCGCAACGACCAGGCGCCGTTCACCGACCCGCGGGTACGCCAGGCGATCGCGCTCACGCTTCCCCGGCCGCAGATCGTCACCGATCTGTTCCACGGCCTGTCCGACATCGGCAACGACAGCCCGTTCGCGCCCGTCTATCCCTCCACGAACACGAGCGTCCCGCAGCGCGTGCAGAACATCAGCAAGGCCAAGTCGCTGCTGGCCGCAGCCGGGCATCCCAATGGATTCACCACCACGCTGTATACCGAGAACATCCAGGAGATCCCGTCGTTCGCGGCGATCGTGGCGCAGCAGGCGGCGGCCATCGGGGTAAAGATCAACCTCGACGTGGAACTCCAATCCAAGTACTACGGTAACTACGAGTTCGGGACCTCGGACTGGCTCGACGGCACCATGAGCCTGGTCGACTACGGGCATCGCGGCGTGCCGAACGTGTTCCTGGGCGCCCCGCTGCAGACGACCAACGCGACGACCGGCACCGGATTGTGGAACGCCGCGCACTTCAGCAACGCGCAGTACGACAGCCTGTTCAAGCAGTACGTCGCGGCTCCCGACCTGTCCTCGCAGCGCAGCATCGCGGGCCAGATCCAGCAGCTGCTGCTCAACGAGACGCCGATCATCTACGCGTACTTCTACAATTACCTGACGGCGACGGCGACGAATGTGAGCGGCGTGTACCCGACCGCGATCGGGCACATTTTCCTGCAGAACGCGACGAAGAGCTAGAGGGTTTAAGAGGCTAAGCGACGCCAAGGACCCGGAGCCCGGGTCCTTGGCGTGCCGGGCTCCTGGTACGTAACTCCCGGAGAGCTGCGCCAGCAATGGCGCGGCCTGAGTCAGCTCCCGGTTGAGATCTCTGCGCGAGAATCCTCGCCGCCTCGAGAAGACTCGCGAAAGCAGCGGCGAATAGTACTACTGCGCCGCTTCGGCTGATCCCGCGAGAGCTGTCGGCGTTGCCGAGGGCCAGGACCGCGAGGCCGACCGCTATCAGGCCGGTCGTGACAGAAAGAAGAACCTTCGGCTTTCGTTCGCCAACTGCGCCAAGGAGAACGGGTCCCGAGGCTACGCATATCGCATTGCCGGCCGCCCCGACCGCCAACAATCCGGTAAACACATCGAGAGCCACGGCAATGTCGGTACCATGGAGTTTCAAGACGAATAGTGCCAGAAATATGAACCAGACACAATTCCAGCCGTGCACAAAGGTTCCCAGCTGCTTAAACGGCCGCTCGAGACCGGCTATGAGCGCACCGAGAACTGCCACCCCGAGCACGGTTTGCCACAACGCCTCTTGACTGGGCCCACTAACAAAAGGTATTAGAGCCCCGACAAACAGCAGGACGCCGAGGACCGCGGAGCCGGCCGCCCGGACCAGGGCGATGCTCGACCTTCGTTCGGGCTGGCCCATGGCGGTTCTCACGGCCGGGCCTGGCTGGCGGTCAGCCGGGCGTGGCGCTTGTCCGCCGGTGGGTTCGGAGGGTGCGCTGGGGTATTCCGGCGCAGTCTTGACGGCGGGCACCTCGGCCGTCTCAGTCCGGCGCTCTTGTTCGTGCTGCGCGGGGGGTAGGTCGGCGGGTGCCGCGGTGATCTCGGGTTGCCGATGACCGGACGCGGCGGCCGAGCCGCGAGAGATATAGGGCACCAGGCCGAGCGCCTCCCTGAGCGCGTCGGCGAAGTCCCCGCAGGACTGAAACCGTTTCTCCGCCGTCTTGGCCATCGCCTTGGCCACGACCTGATCGACGGCGGCGGGCAGGTCCGGCCGCCGTGACACCAGCGACGGGGGCGGGACGGACAGGTGCGCGTAGATTACCGCGGGGAGCTGGTCCCGCTGGAACGGCACCTCTCCGGTCAGCAGCTGAAACGTGAGGCAGGCCAGCGAGTACTGATCGGTACGCCCATCCACAACCCGGCCACTGATCTGCTCCGGCGCCATGTAATCCGGAGTGCCGAGATAACTGCCTACCCCGGTGAGGCTCCCCGACGTAACGCCCTTGACGATCCCGAAGTCCGACAGGTAGACGTGATCGGGCCTACCCGGCCTCGTATCTACCAAGATGTTCCCCGGCTTGACGTCCCGGTGCACCAGCCCCACGCCGTGCGCGGCATCCAGCGCCGAAGCCACCGGGGAGATGAACCACGCCGCCCGGCCCGGCGGCAGCGCCCCCTCCCGGTCCAGGACCAGCCGCAGGTCACCACCCGCGACGAACCGCATCGCGATGAACAACGCCCCGCCGGACTCGCCGGCCTCATAAATCGGGATGATGTGCGGGTCATCCACCAACGCGGCCGCCCGCGACTCGGCGATGAACCGCCGCCGGAACGCCGGGTCCGCGGCCAGCGTCGGCGCCAGGATCTTCAACGCCACCTGCCGACCAAGCCGCTCGTCGCGAGCGCGGAAGACCACTGCCATCCCGCCCGCCCCGACCTGCGCCTCCAGCCGGTACCCCGCCACCAGCGAACCAGCCCGCAGCCCGGGCAGCTGCGCCTGGAAATCCTCGCTCACCATCCTCCCCAAATCCCTCCCCGAGCTCCGCAGCCAGCACCGTACGCCGCTGAGAAGGCATTCGCGGTAATCTGCGAACAGTGCACCGCTCAGGCCGTTCAAGTATCTGGGCTGATCGTCTTTTCCCGCAACCAGGGCACCCCGGTGATGACCACGTGAGTCTCCAGGGTGAAGAATCCGCCCGATCCCGGGGAGGCTCCTTATTTCACCGAATATCGACCACCGCGGACTCGGGCGCCTGCGCCGGGGCCAGGGTGAGATCGCGAACCACATCATCGACGAGTTCGCCGCAGGGCGGCTGTCCCGCCGCGACTTCATCCGCCGGGCCAGCGTAGTCGGCATATCCGCGCCGCTGCTCGGGTCGATCCTCGCCGCATGCGGCAACAGCAGCCTGACCGAGATCTTCGGGGCGGGCTCGTCGCGTACGCCCAGTACGCCGAGCACAACGACCTCGACCAGCGCCTCGGCGCCGGCCGGTGCGCCCGGCGCGGTAATCAAGGCCGGCATCGTCACGCCCGTCGCGGCCATCAACCCGGTGACCGTGGCCGACCAGGGCGGGCTGGACATGCTCGCGCAGACCGGCGAGTACCTGTGCCTGTCCGGCCAGGACCTGATCCTGCAGCCGGTACTCGCCGAGAGCTGGACGCCGAACTCCACCGCAGACGTCTGGACGTTCAAGATCCGTCAGGGGGTCAAGTTCCACAATGGCGCCCCGCTGACCGCCGACGACGTGGTGTATACCTACAAGCTTCAGTCGAACCCCTCGGGCAGCTCGACCGCGCTGTCGGCCTTCGAGGGCGTGCTCAACCCGGCCGGGGTGGTGAAGGTCGACGACTACACGGTGGGCTTCCACCTGGAGGCCCCGAACGGGAACTTCCCGTACCTGACCTCCTCCGACAACTACAACATGATCATCATCCCGAACAACTACGACCCGACGCAGTGGCAGAGCTCGTTCATCGGCACCGGCCCGTTCAACCTCGGCTCCTACAAGCCGAAGGTGGGCGCCTCGTTCACCCGCAACGAGTCGTACTGGGGGATCAAGGCGCTGCCCGCCCAGACCCGGTTCAGGTTCTACCCCACCGCGGCCGAGTCGATCCTCGCATTGACCGGAGGGACCATCGACGTCCTCGGGCAGTTCACGGTGGCCGGCGGCGAGGCGCTGCTGAACGGCAGCTACAACGTCATCGAGCTGAAGACCAGCGCGCACCGCCAGCTGTCGATGCGCTGCGACCAGGCCCCGTTCACCGACCCCCGGGTGCGCCAGGCCATCGCGCTCACCCTCAACCGCCCCGCGATCATCACCGCCCTGTGGCAGGGCTACGCCGACGTCGGCAACGACAGCCCGTTCGCGCCCGTCTTCCCGTCCACGAACACCGGTATCCCGCAGCGTGCGCAGGACATCAGCCAGGCCAAGTCGCTGCTGGCGGCAGCCGGGCACCCGTCGGGGTTCGCCACCAAGCTCATCACCGAGAACTTCCTCGAGGTCCCCGACTACGCCCAGATCGTGGCGCAGTCCGCGGCGGCCATCGGGGTCAAGATCGACCTGACCGTGGAGAGCGTGTCGCAGTACTACGGCAACGCGACATTCGGGAACTCCGACTGGCTCGACGCCACCATGAGCCTGGTCGATTACGGGAACCGGAGCGTGCCGAACGTGTTCTTGACCGCCCCGCTGCAGACCCGCGGTGCATGGAACGCGGCCCACTTCTCCAATTCGCAGTACGACAAGCTCGTCGCGCAGTACATCGCGGCCGCCGACCTGACCACGCAGACGAGCATCGCGGGCCAGATCCAGCAGCTGCTGCTCAACGAGACACCGATCATCTTCGCGTACTTCTACGATTACCTGGCGGCGACAGCGATGGGCGTCACCGGTGCGTACCCGACAGCGATCGGGCACCTGTTCCTGTACAACGCGGCGAAGAGCTGAGCGTCCGACTCCCTGGGCTGCGGTGCCGGTCAGGTCACTGGGTGAGCCGGCTGCGCATCGCCCAGCCGGCCATGTCGGCTGGTCTGGGTCCCGGCGACCGATCCGGCCACGCGAACTGGCCCGCGAGGGCCGGGTTGGCGAGCAGCTGGCCGGCCACTGGCACCCCCAGTTGCAGCACCAGCCAGATGCGGCCGGGGTCGCCGAGCAGGTGAGGCTCGGCCAGCGGGTCGCGGTCGACGACGGTCAGGTCGGCGAGCTTGCCCTCGGTAACGGTGCCGATGTGATCGGCCAGCCCGAGTGCTTCGGCTGCGGTCCTGGTCGCGGCGACCAGGGCCTCGGCCGGGGTGAGGCCGTGGTGGACCATCCGCTGGATCTCGAGCCCGACGGCCAGGCTGGTGTCAGTGCCGAGCGCGATCTTGACTCCGGCGCTCCGGGCGGCTCGCATGCTGGCCGCGCCCTCGCTCAGGTTGCGCTGGGCCAGTTCAACCAGCACCGGCAGCATATCGGGCTCCGCTTTGGCGTGAGCCGGGTCGATGACGTCGTGGCCCAGGCCGGCCATCCAGTAGTACCCGGACAGCGTGGGCACCAGCACCTGGCCGGCGGCCGCCATGGCGTCCAGCAGGTCCGGCCGCTGGTTCAGGTACATGCCGTGCTCGATGGTATCGACGCCGTGCCTGATCGCCGCCGCGCAGCCATCCAGGCCCTCGGCGTGGGCGGCGACCCGGTAGCCCAGCCGGTGTGCCTCGTCGGTGACGGCGGCCAGTTCCGGGTCGGTGAGCTGGAGCGGATCCGGATCCTCCAGCTCGTTGGACCGAGCGCCGGTGGTCATCACCTTGACGAAGTCCGCCCCGGCCCGGATCTGCTCCCGGACCGCCCGCCGCACGTCGTCCGCTCCGTCGGCCTCGCGGTACATGTCACCGTAGAAGCGGCCGCCCGGCGCCGTCGCGGAGATGATCTTGCCGCAGGTCAGCAGGCGAGGACCGCGGAACGCGCCGTAGCGCATGGCCTGCCTGGCCTGTTGTGGCAGCAGTCCCTGCGAGCCGACCACCCGGATGGTGGTCACTCCGAAGCGCAGGTAGTCGCGGAGTTCGGCCTGCATGAAGTGCGCATCGAGGCCAGGCAGCGGCTCCTCGGCGCCCTTGGCGACCTTCGGGATGATGCCCGAGGTATGGGTATGGGCATCGATCAGCCCGGGGATGAGGACACGCTGGCCCACATCCAGCACGCGGGCGCCGTCGGGGCACGGCTCCGCGGCGTCGGCGATCCGGCGGATGATCCCGTCCTCGACCAGGACCGCGGCGTTCTCGCGCAGCGGCGCCCCGGTGCCGTCGAACAGCCGTGCCCCGGTCAGCCAGAGTCGCCCCGGGCCCGCGGGGGGCGCCGCGATCAGTGCGGGAAACCTGTGCGCCACTTGTCTGCCGCCTTGTCTGCTTGCCTTGCCTTGCCTTGCCTTGCCTGCTTGCCTTGCCGTCGCTTCTGGCCCTGTTCCGGGCATCGCACGCCGGGAGCCGGGGGCGTCCCCGTATGATTTCACGGTGTTCGGTGCCAGATTCGGGGCCAGGCCGTCCCGGGACAGCAAGCCGTGATTACCCCGGATCGCCCGCTCCGGATCGCGCTGCTCTCCTATCGCAGCAAGCCGCACTGCGGCGGCCAGGGTGTCTACGTCCGCCATCTGAGCCGGGAGCTCAGCGCGCTCGGGCACCGGGTCGAGGTGTTTTCCGGCCAGCCCTATCCCGAGCTGGACCGCGGCCCGCAGCTGACCCGGGTGCCCAGCCTGGACCTGTACCGGGACAGCGATCCGTTCCGGACACCGCACTGGCACGAGTACCGGGACTGGGCCGACGTGCTCGAGACGGCCATGATGTGGGGCGGCGCGTTTCCCGAGCCGTTGACGTTCAGCATCAGAGCACGGCAGGCGCTGGCCGCGCGTCCCGGGGACTTCGACGTGGTGCACGACAATCAGGGGCTCGGCTACGGGCTGTTCGGGATCGGACGGCTCGGACTGCCGCTGGTGGCCAGCATCCATCATCCGATCAGCGTGGATAAGCGCATCGACCTGGCCGCCGTGGGCCCGCTGACCCGGCTCTCCCGGCGGCGCTGGTACGGGTTCGTCCGGATGCAGGCCAGGGTGGCCCGCCACGTCGCCCGGTCGGGGCCGCTGATCACCGTGTCGGCCTCGTCCCGGCGTGACATCTGCCGCGACTTCAAGGTCCCGCCGGAACGCGTGCGGGTCATCCCGCTGGGCGTCGACACGCGCATGTTCCGGCCCCGGCAGGCCGCGCGGGTACCTGGCCGGATCATCGCGGTGGCCAGCGCCGACTCGGCGCTCAAGGGCACCGCCACCCTGCTGCAGGCGGCGGCCAAGGTGGTCACCGACCGGGACGTGCACCTGGTCATCGTCGGACGGCCCGCGCCCGCCACCGAGCGGCTGGCCGAGCAGCTGGGCATCGCCCACCGGGTCAGGTTCACTCACGGGCTGGACGACGAAGCGTTCTCCGCCCTGCTGGCCAGTGCGGAAATCGCCGTCGTGCCCTCGCTATACGAGGGGTTCTCGCTGCCCGCGATCGAGCACATGGCCTCGGGCACCCCGCTGGTGGCCAGCCGGTCGGGGGCACTGCCCGAGGTGACGGGGGACGCCGCCGTCCTGGTCACCCCGGCCGACAGCGAGGAACTCGCGGCCGTGCTGAGGCGGCTGCACGATTCCCCAGCCGAGCGCGCCGCGCTCGCGGACCGGGCCCTGCGTCGGGTCGGCGAGCGTTTCGCCTGGCCCGCGGTGGCGCAGGCGACCGTGGCCCAGTACCGGGAGGCGCTCGGGGTGGCCGCGTGCTGACCGTCGACTTCCGCCGGTTCCCGGTCCGGCCTGGACAGCGCGTGCTCGACCTGGGCTGCGGGGGCGGGCGGCATGCGTTCGAGGTCTACCGGCGCGGCGGGAACGTGGTCGCCTTCGACCTGGACCCGGCCGAGCTCGGCCCGGTGCGGGGCATGTTCGCCGCGATGCGCGAGGCGGGCGAGGCGGGCCCGCAGGCGGATGCGACCGCCGTGTCGGGGGACGCCGCCGGGATGCCGTTCGGTGACGGGGTGTTCGACCGGGTGATCGCGGCCGAGGTCCTGGAGCACGTGCTGGACGACCAGCGGGCGATGAACGAGCTGGCGCGGGTGCTGCGGCCGGGCGGGCTGGCCGCGATCACCGTGCCGAGCTGGCTGCCGGAGCGGATCTGCTGGACCCTGTCCGCCGAATACCACGAGGTTCCCGGGGGTCACGTGCGCATCTACACGCGGGTCGAACTGGAGGCCAAGCTGGCCCGGGCGGGCCTGAGCGTCGGCTGGCACCACCACGCGCACGGCCTGCACTCGCCGTACTGGTGGCTGAAGTGCGCGGTCGGCGTGCACCATGACAAGCACCCGCTGGTCAGTGCCTATCACCGGATGCTGGTCTGGGACATCATGCGCAGGCCGGCCGTCACCCGGCTGGCCGAGCGGGCGCTGAACCCGGTAGTCGGAAAGAGCCTGGTGGTCTACGCGGTCAAGCCGGGGCGGCCCAGTGACGGGTGAGGCCGCGGCCCGGGGGGTGATACTGAGCGAGGCCGATCTGCTCGCGACCGGTGCGTCGATCGCGCGGGCGCAGGAACCCTCGGGGGCCATTCCCTGGCCGGACGGGCATGTCGATGCGTGGGATCACGTGGAGTGCGCGATGGCACTGAGCGCCTGCGGGCTGCTCGAGCCGGCCCGGCGGGCCTACGCGTGGCTGCGGGCCACGCAGCGGGCCGACGGGTCATGGCCGCGGTCCAGCCTCGGCGGCACCGTGACCGACCCGGCGGCGGAGAGCCATCACGCCGCGTACGCTGCGGTCGGAGCCTGGCACGAGTACCTGGTGACCGGGGACGAGAGCCACGCCGTGACCATGTGGCCGACGGTGCGCCGGGCGGTCGAGTGGACGCTGCGGCTGGGCACCCCGCGCGGCGAGATCGCGTGGGAGCGCGATGCCAGCGGAACAGCGGGGACGTACGCGCTGCTGTCCGGCTGCTCGAGCATCCACCAGGGCCTGCGCTGCGCGGTGGCGCTGGCCAAGCTGGCCGACGACCCGCAGCCGGACTGGGAGCTCGCGGCGGACCGGCTCGCGTACCTGGTGGCGGCGCAGCCGGAGGCGTTCGCGGACAAGAGCCGGTTCGCCATGGACTGGTACTACCCGGTGCTGGGCGGGGCGGTCCGCGGCGCGGACGCGGCCCGGCGGCTGGCCGCGGGCTGGGCGGAGTTCGTGGTACCCGGGCTCGGCGTCCGCTGCGTCAGCGACCAGCCGTGGGTGACAGGCGCGGAGACCTGTGAGCTGGTGCTGGCCCTGGAGGCATGCGGGATGCGGGCCGAGGCGGCCGCGATGCTGGCCACCGTCCAGCACCTGCGCCATCCGGACGGGTCCTACTGGACCGGCTGGCAGTACGCCGACCAGGCGCACTACCCGGCGGAGCGATCGAGCTGGACCGCGGCCGCGGTGATCCTGGCCGCCGACGCGCTGACGGGCTGGTCCGGCGGCGCAGGCGTATTCCGGGATGCTGGCTCCGCCGGGACGCCGGCGGATCAGCCGCCGTGAGTGCCGCAAGGGACGGCCCGGGAGTATTCCGGGACGCGGATCAGCCGATGCCTTGACCGGTGCGCTCCAGCAGGCGGAGCGAGCCTGCCGCGCGGACCTCGGTGAACGCGCCGGAGGCCAGGGCCCGCTGGTAGATCAGGAAGGGCGGCCGGCCGCCGTCGGCGGGGTCGGGGAACACGTCGTGGATGGCCAGCGCGCCGCCGGGGGCCACCCACGGCGCCCAGCCCTCGTAGTCGGTGACCGCCGCCGCCTCGGTGTGGCCGCCGTCGATGAACACCAGGCCCAGCGGCAGGCCCCACAGCCGGGCCACGTCGGCCGACCGGCCCACCACCACGACCACGTGCTCCTCGAGCCCGGCGGCGGCCAGCGTGGCCCGCAAGCTCGGCAGCGTGTCCAGGCGGCCGGTCGCCGGGTCGACGAGACCCGGGTCGTGATACTCCCAGCCGGGCTGGTGTTCCTCCGAGCCGCGGTGATGGTCGACGGTGACGACGACCTGGCCGGCGTCGCGGGCCGCGGCCGCGAGGTAGATCGTGGACTTGCCGCAGTAGCTGCCGATCTCCAGGACCGGTCCCCGGCGGGAGTACCGGGCGGCGGCGTCGAACAGAGCCAGGCCCTCGGCGGCCGGCATGAAGCCGGGGGCGGCGTCGGCCGCGCGGATCAGGTCGGGGTTCATGAGTCCAGGTAGGCCAGCACGGCGAGGACGCGGCGGTTGTCATCGTCGGAGGGGGCCAGGTCCAGCTTGGCGAAGATGCCCGCCGCGTGCTTGCTTACTGCCTTTTCCGTGATGAACAGCCGCTGCGCGATCGCGACGTTGGAGCGGCCCTCGGCCATCAACGCGAGCACCTCGCGTTCCCTGGGGGTCAGCCGGGCCACAGGCTCGGCGCGGGAGCGCCGGGTCATCAGCTTGCCCACGACCTCGGGGTCGAGCACGGTGCCGCCCGCGGCCACGGTGCGGATGGCCGCGGTGAACGCCTCGTCGTTGAACACCCGGTCCTTGAGCAGGTAGCCCACCCCGCCGGCCTGGTCGGCCAGCAGTTCGCGGGCGTACAGCTGCTCCACGTACTGGGACAGGACCAGGACCGGCAGGCCGGGCACCTGGGCCCGGGCCCGTAGGGCCGCGCGCAGCCCGTCGTCGGTGTGCGTGGGCGGCAGCCGGACGTCGACGATGCCCACGTCGGGGCGCTGTTCGACCAGCGCTTCGAGCAGTTCCGGGGCGCTGGCCACCGCGGCGGCGATCTCGAAGCCGTGCGCGGAAAGCAGCCGGACCAGGCCCTCTCTCAGCAGGTAGAGGTCTTCGGCGATGACAATGCGCACGGCACCTCGATGACGACGATGGTCGGGCCGCCCGGTGGGCTGTTCACCGCCAGGATGCCATCAAACGCGGCCAGCCTGCGTTCCACCCCGGCCAGCCCGGTGCCCTGGGCCGGGTCGGCGCCGCCGCAGCCGTCGTCGGTGACCTGCGCGCGCAGCACACCCGAAGCGTGGCTGAGCTGGATCCGGACGCTGCGGGCCCCGGCGTGCTTGGTCACGTTGGTGAGCGCCTCGGCCACCGAGAAGTAGACGGCCGAGGCGACCGGCAGCTCGACCGTGCTGGCTCCGCTACCTTGGCCGCCTGTGGCGGCGGGCCTACCTTGGCCGCCTGTGGCGGCGCGGCTGGCTTGGCCGCCTAGGCCGGCGCGGCTGGCTTGGTCGGCTGTGGCGGGCAGGTCGATGTCGAGCTCGACGGGCAGCGGCGCGTCCAGCGCCAGGGCGCGGATGGCGTCGGCCAGCCCGCGGTCGGCGAGGACCGGCGGGTAGATGCCGCGCACCAGGTCGCGCAGCTCGGTCAGGGCCAGGGAGGAGGATTCCTTGGCCTCGGCCACCAGCGCGAGGGCCGCCTCCGGGCTGACCGGGAACAGCCGCTCGGCCGCCTGCAGGCTCATGCCCAGCGCGACCAGCCGGGCCTGCGCCCCGTCGTGCAGGTCGCGCTCGATGCGGCGCAGCTCGGCGGCCGCGGTGTCCACCACGTCGCGGCGGGTCTGGGTCAGCATCTGCACCCGCTGGGTCAGCTGCCGGGCCCGGGCCGCGAGCTCCGGGTCGGACGGGTTGGCCAGGTGATAGCGCATCACCCGCGGCGCCAGCCAGAGGCCCACGGCCAGCAGGAGGGAGCCTTGCAGGGCGTCGCTCCAGAGCGGGGCGGGCAGCGGGCTGTTGTGCAGGTCGGAGAAACCGTAGGCGAACCCGGGCACCCCCGGCCAGAACATCGCGATCAGCCAGCCGTAGACGCCGAGGACGAGCAGGCCCGCCGCGGCCAGCGTCGCGGCCCAGACCCGCGACCGGAAGATCAGCACCACCGCGGCCGCGGCCACGGCCAGGTCGATGACGGCCGCGTCGAGCCCGTCGACCGCCTGCCAGCCGAACCAGTTACCGGGCCCGAGCAGCTGCATGGCCAGCCCCGCGACCGGGATCAAAAGCAGCGCGTGGGCGGCGGAGATCCCGCCGCGACGGCGGTCAAGCCACCGGGCGGCCAGCGCCGTGACCGGCCTGGCGCCCGGCCCGTCCAGCCGCAGCAGCCACAGGCCGACCGCGATGCTTCCGATCGTCAGCGCCAGCACTATCGCGACAAGCATGACCGCAGGCTCCTTCCCGTACCCGTCCTGCTCCCATCCTGGCCGTCACGATGGGTGGCAGCCAGGGGCCTGCGACCCCGAATCGGGGTAGGGCTGGGCCCACCATGGCGAGGCTGGGGCCAGACGGAGGCGCTGAGGGCCGGATCGTTCGGCATAAAAATCCTCCGAACGGTCCGTGGTATCAGTCCTAGTGCTGTGACTACTTGCGTTTGCCGTCGTCGCCGGTGATGGTGCCTGTTTCTGGTGCCGGTGAGTGCTGTGATACGGGAGCGTCTGTTAGTGCGGAGATTCCGGCTTACGCGGAGGATCCGGGCAACGATAGCAGCCCTTTTTCTCCGTTAAGGCCGGATCTTCCGCGATAATGTGACTGTAGCTCGTACTTGTGACCTAAGTAGCGTTGCTGATCAGCTCACTGGCTGCAGGAAACCTGAATCGGAGCGGTGGGACCGCCGGGCCGCAGATGCGAGCGAACCTGACCCGCCGCGGCATTAGGTCACCCGGGACAGCCGGGCCAGAGCCTCGGTCAGGACCTCCGGGCGCTTGCAGAACGCGAACCTGACCCGGGTGCGGGCGGCGTCCTTGTCGTCGTAGAAGATGGCCGCGGGGATGGCCACCACGCCGGCGCGGTCGGGCAGCAGCCGGCAGAACTCGGTGCCGTCGAGGTCGGTGAGGCCGCTGATGTCCGCGGTGACGAAGTAGGTCCCCTGCGGCGGGCGGACCCCGAAGCCGAGCCCGGCCAGGCCCGCGGTGAACAGATCCCGCTGGGCCTTGAGCTCGTCGCGCAGCGTGGCGAAGTACTCGTCGGGCAGCATCAGGGCCTCC
>Ga0187781_10001869_pt1 | contig 16016 bp, 16 predicted proteins | sample 0715_SJ02_MP02_2_FD_132447 | JGI IMG/M metagenome (GOLD analysis project Ga0187781, IMG submission 132447) | Tropical peat soil microbial communities from peatlands in Department of Meta, Colombia - 0715_SJ02_MP02_20_MG | ecosystem: Environmental > Terrestrial > Soil > Wetlands > Peat | place...
CACGATTTTGAAGGGGCTGTTGCCGACGACCTTGAAGCCAGCGTGCGGCATGTCGCGCAGATTGATCGAGCCTGTTCCAGTCTTGAGTTCGATCTGCTTGCCGTCAGGCGTTTCGAAGGTCGCCCCCTGGATCACATAAAAAGCTTCTTCGCCGTGATGAATGTGGCGCGCGATGAAATCGCCGGGCTGATACTCGGTGACCGACAGAACGACCTCCATGTTGGCGCCCGGTGCGCTGAGATCGACACGCTTCAGTTCGACACGGCTTTTCGGACTAAGGTCTTCAGCGTAGGCGAAACCGGCGACCGCTACGACAGCAAGAGCGGCGAAAAACCATCTGAGGGTAGTGACCATTTGAATCCTCCCTGTTTATTGGTTTTCGACATTCGGATCATAATCGAACTGCAAGGCCAGGGGGCACCGAAATTCGGCCACGATGCTCGTCAACGCCAAGCGCCTGGCCGTTAGCGGCCGGCCCGCTTGCCGCGCGCGTTCCTCGGTATTACGAATGAGCCGTGCACCCACGGTTCCTCACTAAGGACGAATTTGCTCAGGTCGTTCGCAATGCGCCGCTGGTCGCGATCGACGTGATAATTCGCGATCCAGATCGTTGCGCGCTTGTCGGCCTCAGAAAGAACGAGCCCGGCAAGGGTAAGTGGATGGTGCCAGGCGGCGCGATCCGAAAATACGAACGATTGGTCGCTGCGTTCGCCAGAATTGTCAAAGCTGAGATCGGGCTTGACGTGTCAATTGGTGACGCAAAATTCGTAGGCGTCTACGAGCACCTTTATGACAATAATGTATTCGGCGAAGAGGGGGTCGGCACGCACTACGTCGTGCTAGCGCACGAGCTCAATCTAGACTGCCGGCCGCCGATTGTGAGTGATCAACAGCATAGCGGCTTTCGGTGGATGACGCCGGCTGAGCTGATTTCATCGCCTGACGTTCATCACAACACTCGGGCCTATTTTCTTTGAGGCGCGGCCGGCTCGCTTGCCGCGCGGGATAAAAACTACGAATATGAATGGCTCGGCGTCAGCCCAATGTGAGCTACGGAAGCCGGCTGCGCAAGATGTACGAAGCGGGATGTAACCCGCAATTCTTCGTCAACGGTCGTGATGCTATTCCGTGCTGCAGTCATCGAGGTCTGCGAAGCCAACCAGAATTTTGCGATTGCTAAAATATATTCGAATTGCTGGTCGCGTGATCCGCCGCTCGGAATTACGGCAATTCCACAATGACTGGCCATTCTCATGACGAGCCGTTCGAAATCGCATTCGTTAATTGTTGTAACCGCGCGGTTTTCCTTTTGAGCCAATTGCAAGACCTTGTAATCCGGAGCGCGCAGCATTGAACGATCCCTGATCGGGACCGCGCATGAATGCGAGGCGCGCAGCACCGGCCGGCCGACGTTGGGATTCTGGACTCGTGTATCAGACACCCGAAAGCATGATCGTCATAGACGCCGCCCCGCTGTCATGGCCGACGCATTGGAGATGGGGGTGGGGCATTGATCGGAATTGATCATCCGTTTGCCGCTGTCTTGATGTGCCACGATGTGGACCGGGATTGTATTTACGTTGTTGCCGAGTACCGGCGAGCGGCGAGATTCCCGATCAGCACGTCAAGGCGATCTTCAAGATCGAAGAAGAGATCTTCGGTCGCCAGACAAATTCCGACGGTGTATCCTCACGATGCCGGCGTGAACGCGGTGACAAGACCCGATTCTCCCCGGTTTTCTTAAAGAGTGACGGCGCTTTGCGGTCTCATCCTCTCAGGACGTGATAGCAGCTTTTGCGGCTGCCTTGGACAAGGCGGCCAATCGGCGCAGCCATAAGCGCAAGGCGGCTATGCCTGGAAGGCGGCTGCGATGGCCCGCCGCCATTCTCGTAGGTCGAAAAGCAAAGCCAAAGAACGCTAAGAATTCGGGAACTAAGGCAGCCAGAGAATGACAGGTCAGCGGCCGATCGGGCCAATGACTGACATTAGAGCGCCAAGGAAAACGCCAAGGCCAAGACAGAGAAAAAGAAGCAAAATTGGCGGTGCTCTCTATGCCGCCGCGCTCGGGCGGGCGGACACATCTTTGTGCCAGCGCAGCACATTGGCGAGATTGTCGGGCACGGAGAGCCTCGATACACGCATAAAGTCCACAGCAACGAGCGCCGTGATATCGGCGACCGTGTAATCCGTTCCAGCAATATACGGCCGGTTTTTGAGCTCGCCGTCGAGAAACTCTAAAAATGCGATCGCTCGGGGCCTGTTCGCTTCGCCCCAGGCCGGCACCTGCGGATCGACCATCAGCTTCATGGCCGGATGCAGATGCTGAAATATGGCGGCGACGGGAAAGAGCAAATGAAGTTCAGCCCGCCTGTTCCACATTTCGACGAGGGCGCTGTCGAGTGGGCCGGTGCCGAATAGCGCTGGATCCGGATGGAGCGCTTCGAAATAGCGGCAGATGGCGATAGATTCCGCGATCACGGTGCCGTCGTCGAGGACCAGCGCCGGCACCCGCTGCATCGGATTGACGGCGGTATAGGCTTCGGTCCGCTGCTGCAACGCACCGAGATCCACTTGTTCGGTCGGGATTTTGATGCCCTTCTCGGCGAGAAAAATGCGCACGCGCCGTGGGTTGGGAGCGCGGCCGCCGTCGTAAAGCTTCATCGTTGTCGCCTCGGTATCGCTTTCGCCATCACACGGCGCGACCCTAGCGTGGCGCCCATCATTTCGCCAGAACGCCACATTGCGCCAGCCGCTGCCGCACGCCGCCGCCCCGCCCCAAGTCGTAAACAAAGTGTTGCCAGCCTTGCCATGTCATCGCTGCCGTTAAGCCTCCTCTTAAGGAATTTGCACCAAGGTGTCGCGATTATCGACGGCCTGGGACCGTTACCCGACCACCATGAGCGAAACGCCGGATGCCGCTTCGCCTGCCGCCGCGCATTCGGCGCAGCGGCGGCTATCGTCGAAGCGCGTGCGCGAGGCGCGCGATCGGCTGACCTCGACGAGCGGCGCGCCCGCGGTATTCGACTATGAATTGCTGCGTGTGTTTGCACAGAACCGGGTGTCCGCGGCACCGGTCATTCTGCTGCTAGTGGTGATGATCGGCGTGCTTTCAGGGCTGTGGACCGGCGCGTTGGCGTCCGGCCTCTGGATCACGGGCGCGCTCTTCATTCAATTCATCACGATCCGCAAATGCCGGGAATTTCTAGCGCAACCGCGTGCAACGGCGCAACCGATGCCATGGCGGATACGCTTCGTGACGCTCGATCTGTTCTTCGGCATGGCCTGGAGTTTCGTTCTGAGCAATCCCATCGGCTCGGATGACCGTGCCTCGACATTCATGTTGTTCGTGATGCTTCTGGTGGTGGCCATCTCAAGCATGCTGGCGTCCGGCTTGCCCATTGCCGTGCTTGCGCTGACCCTGCCGGTGACGATCGCCATAACGCTCGATTTCGGTGTCAAGGGCGATTTGCACAATTACATTCTCGCCGTCATGGCGCTGACGGCGGAGGGATGTTTTTCGCTGTTGGCCTATCGGCTTTATTCAATCACGCTCGTGACCCTCCAGGCCCGCGCGGAAAAAGACGCGCTTATCGGCGAACTCGAACAATCAAAATCCATCTCAGATGAGGCGCGCCGGCGCGCGGAGAGCGCCAACGTCGCCAAATCGCGCTTTCTGGCGCAGATGAGCCATGAATTGCGCACGCCGCTCAATGCGATCCTCGGCTTTTCCGAGGTGATGCAGAGTGAGATTTTCGGGCCGCACAGCGCGCCCTTGTATAAGGAATACGCCGGCGACATCCATAATTCCGGCGTGCATCTTCTCAAGCTCATTAACGAAATTCTCGATCTTTCGCGCATCGAGGCCGGACGCTACAAACTAAACGAGGATGCCGTCTCGCTTCGCCGCGTCGCCGAGGATTGCCACTATTTACTGAAACTGCGCGCCGGCAATCGCGGTATCAAAATCCACGAAATATTCGAATCCGACATGCCGCGGCTGTGGGCAGACGAGCGGGCGGCACGGCAGATCTGCCTTAATCTGTTGTCGAATGCCATCAAGTTCACTCCGCAAGGCGGCGAAATCTGGCTCAAGGTCGGCTGGACCGCGTCCGGCGGCCAATATATGAGCGTCAAGGACACCGGACCCGGTATTCCGGAAGAGGAAATACCGATTGTGCTGGCGTCGTTCGGCCAGGGCTCGAATGCGATCAAGACGGCGGAACAGGGCGCGGGCCTCGGCTTGCCGATTGCCAAAAGTCTTATCGACCTGCATGGCGGCAGCTTCACGCTCAAGTCGAAGCTGCGCATCGGTACCGAAATCATCGTCGCCTTTCCGCCCGAACGGGTCATGGCGGCGCTGCCGCCGATTGGCGCAGACACGCCGCACATTCAATCGCAAGCGGAAACCGTGCAGTCTTCGTCCTCTTTTGACGAGGCCAACAACGCTACTTTTCGCCCCAGACGGGTCGCTTTCGGCACGAGCGGCTGAAAAATCATCAAGGGTGCGAGCGTGTTGGCGGCCCTCCTTCAACCGGCACAGCAAGAAATCGCAGGGATTGCGTTCCTTTGTCCGGCGTCTATGGTGCATATCGCTTTCGGAAGGCCAACGGGGCGAAGCGGGATCGAAATCGGCAAGTCTTGCGATTGCTTTGCCGTGTCGCGGTGGCGGCGCGGCTGCGAGCAGGCGCGTCGGCCTAGGGAAATTTCACGTGCGCCAGCGTCTGTTATCCATTCTTTTGCTCGGCATTTTGATCGCGGTTCTCGTCCTCGTCGCGAGGCACAGCGCGGGAACGGTGGGGCCGTTATCGACCGACGACTTCGGATCGCTCGCCTATAAAATCGTGCTCCTGATCTTCCTCGGGTCGGTGTGCCTGACGATCTTTCGCGAGCGTTTCGCCCAAGCCTTGATCGCTACTCTGATGTGGGCGGCCGTCGGACTTGTCCTCGTGATCGGCTATTCGTATCGATTTGAAGTGCATGAGGTCGCCGACCGGGTTCTCGTCGAGTTGATGCCGGGGCATGTCGTCTCCCGCGGCCGCACGATTGAGGTGGCGCGCACCAGCGGCGGCGACTTTTTCATTTCCGGCCAGATCAACGGCGCGCGAGTCCACCTGGTGCTTGATACCGGTGCGAGTTCGGTCGTGCTGACCCAGGACGACGCGAAGGCTGCGGGCTTGCCGCTGTCCATGCTCAACTACACGGTTAGCATCGAGACGGCGAACGGACGCGCCAGCGCCGCGCCGGTCACGCTCGATCGCATCGCCATCGGCGGTCTCGAAGAGCGCTCGGTCGAGGCGCTGGTGGTGCAACCCGGCCAGTTGCGGACGAGCCTTCTCGGAATGAGCTTCCTCAACCGGCTGCAAGGCTGGCAGGTCGACGGCGACCGGCTGGTGCTCCGCGGCTATCCGTAATCAGAACAGGCTGACAAGAAAGCGCAGCGAAACCAGAAGAAGAAAAATCGCAAGTGCGACTTCGAGCGTACGCCGCGACAAGGCATGGGCGAGCCGGGCCCCGTAAGGTGCGGTGAGGCTCGACAGCGGCGCCATCACCGCCAATCCGATGAGCGAGACAAAACCGAGCGAGAATGGCGGCAGCAGCGCCTGATGCGGCAGGCCAGCTAGAATATAGCCGAGCGTGCCGACGATCGTGATCGGCACGCCGAGGCCCGCCGAGGTGGCGACGGCGTTGTGGATCGGCTTGCCGTAAAGCGTAAGGATGATGTTCGAGATCGAACCTCCGCTGACGCCCATCAGCGAGCTCGCAAGCCCGATGACAAAGCCGTAGCCGGTCATTGCGGCGTTGCTGGGAAGTTCGGAGCCAAGGTTCCAGCGGTCGCTCGCGAATAGAAATTTGAGCGCGATGAAGCTTGCAATGGCGATGAAGGCTATCTTAAAGACTGAAGGCGGCGCGAACACGGCGATCACGGCGCCGCAAATGACGCCGAGCACGGCAGGCACTGCCCAGAGCCGGATGACGCTTGGGATAACCAGACCTTTTTCGCGATGCGCGAGATAGGAGCGGATCGTCGTGGGCAGGATGATGGCGATCGAAGTGCCCACGGCAAGCTGGATGCGCACGTCGTCGGGCACCGCGAGCAGGCGAAAGACTTCATAGAGCACGGGCACGATCACCGCGCCGCCGCCGATACCGAAAAGGCCCGCGAGGAGCCCGGTAATTATGCCGGCAACGATGATGGCTAAAGCGAGCCAAAGGATCTCGATCAACGGAACGCCGAGAAACATCTCGCTTATTGTTCTTTCATCCTGCGGGGCAAATCATTTCGCTACGCCGCGCCGCGCGCGTTGTCCGGAACCCCTCGGAAACCAGCGCGAGCGCCTGGATAAGAAACTCCGATCCGGCCTGCGGCGACGCCGCGGCCTTGCCGAGTTCACGGCGGAAAGCGCGGGCGCCGGGCACGGCGCGAAACAACCCATGCAAATGGCGGGTGATGGCGTGTAGCCGCACGCCCTCGGCAAGTGCGCACTCGATATAAGGGATGAGCGCGATTGCCGCCGAACATGGTGAAGCGAAAGGCGCTTCCTCGCCGAACATCGTCGCATCGACGGCAAGAAGCCGCCAAGGCTCCTGATAGGCGCTGCGCCCCATCATCACGCCATCCACACGATCAAGATGCGCGCATGCTTCGGCGAGGTTGCCGATGCCGCCGTTGAGCACGACCCTGAGCCGCGGATGCGCCGCTTTAAGCCGATAGACGCGATCGTAGTCGAGTGGTGGAATATCACGGTTCTCCTTTGGCGATAGTCCCTCGAGCCAAGCCTTCCTGGCATGCACGATCAGCGCATCAGCCGCTGCCCGCTCGACCCTTCCAGCGAAATCTTCGAGCGCTTGTTCCGGGTCTTGTTCGTCGATGCCGATGCGGCATTTGACTGTAACCGGGATTGCCACCGCGGCTTTCATCGCGGCAACGCAGTCGCCGACGAGCTGTGGCTCCGCCATGAGACAGGCGCCGAAGCGGCCATCCCGCACGCGATCGGACGGACAGCCGACATTGAGATTGATTTCGTCGAATCCTAAATCGGCGGCGATGCGTGCACACGATGCGAGCGCTTGCGGATCGGATCCGCCGAGCTGCAATGCCAACGGATGCTCGGCCGGATCGTAGCGCAGAAGCCGCGCGCGATCGCCATGCAGCACGGCGCCGGTCGTGAGCATTTCGGTATAGAGCAACGCTCGCCGCGTCAGCAGCCGATGGAAGAAGCGGCAATGCCGGTCGGTCCATTCCATCATGGGAGCAACACAGAAACGGTGGGACCGGCTTTCTTCAGATTGTTTTGTATTTCTGTTCACTTGACCTCTCTATTTGCTGCCGCCGTTTCAGGCCGCCAGAGTTGGACGAGCCATGCCCGTATATTTCGACACCTTGGCTAGGCTTGGCCGGCTGCTTCCAGGATCAGATTCGCGATCGCGTCCGGCTGCGATATCAGGGAAACGTGGCTCGCCTTTACCTCGATTGTTTTCGCGCCCATCCGCTTAGCCATGAAACGTTCAAGATCCGGATTAATCGTCCGGTCTTCGGTGGACACGGCGTACCAGCTCGGCTTCGATCGCCATGCCGCGCGCGTAGTTTTGCCGGCGAGTAGTTCCTTATGGAACGGCCACTGGACCGCGTAGAGTGCCTTTGCCTTGGCTTCCGGCAAGTCGCCTGCGAAATCCCGCAGGAAGGCCTCCTCGCTGAGGCGACCTTCATCGCCGTCGAATACGATGCCGGCTGACGCCGGCGGCACCGGAAACGTCTTGGCCAACGCTGCGTAATCCTCGCCAGCATCCGGCGCCCGCGCAGCCACGTAGACAACCGCCGAAACATTCGGATGCACGCCGGCCTCCGTGACGATCATCCCGGAAAACGAATGCCCGGCTAGAACGGTTGGCCCATCCTGCCGGTCGAGCACCCGCACAGCCGAATTGACCGCTTCAGGCAGGGTCGTCAGGGGATTTTGCACAGAGGTCACATTAAGCCCCGCTGCCTGCAATCGCGGAATCACTTCGGACCAACTCGATCCGTCGGCAAAAAGGCCGTGTACCAGGACGACATTTCTCGCCTTAGGTGCGGGCTGCGCGTGAGCCAGGCCCATCAGAAATGAACTTGCTGCAGCGGCAACCGTGGTACGCATAAAAGTACGCCGATCCATGATACTTCTCCTTCCGGGTTCACACTCTCAAATCGATGTAATGATCGGGTGCCGATTTAGGCGTAAGCAGAAGGATGCGCATGTCCGGATCCTGGCTCGTCAGGCTTCTCGATTGCGGGACGGAGCGTCAATTGGGCGGCCGCCGAGAAAGGGTAAATGAATGTCACCAAGCCTGCGAGAATGCTGATGAGGCCAGCCAGCGCAAGCCACCAGCGCGGTGCCATGTCGCCGCCTTTGGCGAATATCGCCGCCCCAAGTGTAAACACTCCGTCGCACAGCGCATACACGCCCCGGAGCAACCCGCATGCGATTTCGGGGGCACATGACCTACCTGACGACGAGCACTGGACAGGGTGCGTGGTGCAAGATTTTTTGTGCTCGACTGCCGATCATACGGTCGTAGAGGGCGGAGTGGCCGCTTGCGCCGACAACGATGAGGTTCGCATTTAGATCGGTGGCCAGCTTGATGATATTGCGCACCGGATGTCCGGTCAGAACGTGACTGCGCAGTTTAACATGGCTCTCGTCGGCCAAAGCGCGCGCCTGCTGCAATGTCTTATCGAAGCGCAAGGTTGTCGCTCTGGTGTCTCTTTCGGCAACAAGTTCCGGCATATGCCCTTTCTCTTCCACCGAGACCATGTGAAGTTCAGCGCCATCCTTCTTCGCGATGCGCAGTGCTAGCTTTAGGGCGTTGAATGCATGATCGGAACCGTCGTTAGCATGCAGGATTCGCGTGAACATCCGGCATCCTCACTTGGTCGATTTTCTTATGCGCCCCGTTACTGAATGGAACGGGTTAGTCCAATCCTTGTGTAAAATTCAATCAAATGCAATGAGGAAGACCCGTCAAGTTCACGTAGCCCTTAGCTATCGACCGCGCTCATGAACGCGACTACCTGACGACCAGGACTGGACAGCCCGCCAGATGCACAATCCGGTCGGCTCGACTACCAAGCATTCGTTCGTACAGTCCGAGTGGCCCGCTGACCCGATGACCAGCAGATCGACCTTCAACTCGGCTGCGAGCTCGACAATATCGCGCACCGGGTGACCGGCCAGCACATGTGTGTGAAGTGTCACGCAACTTTCTTCGGCCATTTGTCGGGCGCGCTGGAGTACTTTGTGGAATCTGCGGGCTGCGGTCCCGATCTCCTCTCTCACCTCCTCCATGAACTCCGGCATATAGTCGACTTCCTCAACCGAGACCATGTGAAGATCGGAGTCGTTTTCCTTGGCGATCTTAATTGCCTGCTCCAAAGCGCGAAATGCGCGCTCGGACCCGTCGTTGGCACAAAGAATTCTTTCAAACATCCCAATCTCCCGAACCTATTCGATCTTCGCCGAAGCCGCTCGCCGCGGCGCTACGCCTGCGTCTTTCGCCGTGGCCTGTTCCGGCTCGGGCTCGGGGAGCAGATGACGCGGCAGATAGAAAGCGTTTGCGATCAAGGTCGGAATCACCGCGCTGCCGATGACGCCGGCAACTAAGATTGAGTACTGTGCCTGCGTGACAATGCCGTGCGAGAGCCCAAACAGCGATGAGATCGTGCCAAACGTCAGCCCCGTGGACATCAACAGCGTGGTGTACATCGCTTCCGGATTGGGAGTCTTGAAAGCTCGCGTAACTGGATAGACACCGATGAACTTGCTCACCATTTTGGCGCCAAGCATGAATAAGAACGCGAACGGCGCTGCGATGAGGGCCGGGATCGAGACAAAAGCGCCGGCGCGAATGAAGTAAAACGGCGTCATCAAGCCGAAGGTCATGGCGCGCATGCGGCGCACCAGCGCGTGATCCTTGCCGACCGTTCCGGCAAGCATCATGCCAATGATGTAAGCGGGCAGCACGGCCTCGCTATCGGCCCACCCCGCCAACCTCCCAGGCCAAGCAGGCAAAATAAAAGATACTTTATTTCCATTTCGGACGGCCGGTTACCGAACGCGCGGTTGAACCAGGGCGTAACCCAGGGCAGTGCTGCAAACACCGCAATCGCGATCCCGGCAAAAACAAGGGTGTGCAGCGTAAACGGCGCGAAAATGAAGCCGAGCGCCAGCACTGTTCCGAGATCGTTGATGAAACAAGCGGCAAGTACGGTCTTGCCATATTCGGTGCTGTTCAATCGGTATTCGATCATCACCGCATAGACGACGGCAACCGAGGTCGTGGATAGCGCGACGCCCGTCAACCAGCTCGCGCTCGTATTCCACCCAAGCACGAAATAGGCTGCCGCTGCGCAGCCGAGGAATGGAAAGAGAAAGCCGACGATGCCTAACGCCGTTGCTTCCTTCCACTTTTTCTTAAAGACAATCGGATCCAGTTCCGCGCCGGCAAGGAACGTCAACATAATGGCGCCGACGCCGGCAAGGAATTTTATCCAGCCATCATCGCTGCCAAGAACGGTCGCTCCGAATGCGGTGCCGAGGATAAGTTGCGCCGCGGTGCCGACGCAGATTTCGGTGAGCGCGGTAGAAACCCGTAGCCAGACCGAAAGCAGGCTCGCGATCAGTGCGAGACCAACCCAAAGTGTAAATAGTGCCCAGACACCGGTCATCCGCAACCTCCTGCGCAATATTGTCAGCCCTCAAGCAACGTGCATTGCGCCCGTGCTTGATCGGCCCACGAAACTGACCTGGAGGCAGTGGGGGAACAAAAAGAAAACCCCTACCGACGCCAAGCGTCCAGCAGGAGTCATCAGCCTTACCGGCGGTTTTGGGGGGACTCCTTCCCCAATCATTGAATAGGCGATCCTAGTCGTAAATCAATAACGGCCATCGGATATTTTTGACGCGAATTGACCGCTGCTTCAGAGTCAAATCAGCGCCATACCAACGATTAAGACGATCAACATGGCCGGTAGGACAAAGGCCGCATACGCATCGACGTGTCCGACATGCATCCGCCGGCGAACGACGCCAAATCGCACAGCATATCGATCGGCGGCTGGAGAATGAGGCGATCGATGATGTGGACTTCATTGTATTCTCGCCGGATTGCGGTGCGTCCATTCTGCCCGCGCATCGCGCCAAAGCCTTAATATGAACGATAAGGAAAAGGCCGCGCTTGGATCGATCGCCGCCTCGGCCACTTTGGCCACGGCGAAGGCCGTCGTCGGCCTGCTCACGGGCTCGCTCGCCATCCTGTCGGAGGCTGGCCATTCGCTGATCGACCTTTCCGCAACCGTGCTGACCTATTTCGCCGTGCGGATTTCCGGCAGACCCGCCGACGCCGAACATCAGTACGGCCACGGCAAGATCGAAAGTGTCACCGCGCTTGCCGAAACCGCGCTTCTGTTCGTGCTCACCGCCATCGTGGTCTTCGAGGCCGTGCAGCGGCTCATCGGCGCGCGCCCGCAAGCTGTCGAAGCGACTGTCGCGGCCTTCGTCATCATTATCGGCTCCATCGCGATCGATTTCGTCCGGGCGCGCACACTCGATCGCGTTGCCAAGGCAACATCGAGCGAAGCTCTTGAAGCCGATGCGCTGCATTTCCGTTCCGACATGTGGTCGTCGCTTGCCGTGTTGATCGGCCTATGCGGCGTGGCGTTCGGCAATCCCTGGGCGGATGCCGCGGCCGCGCTCGTCGTTGCGGTCTTTATCGGCATTGCCGGCTACCGCCTCGGCCGCCGCACCCTCGACACCCTGACGGACACGGCGCCGGCAGGCGTGAGCGAGCGCGTTGCCGCCATCGCGCGGCAGGCCCCGGGTGTCGTTGCGGTCGAACGCGTGCGGGCGCGTCCCGCGGGCCCGGTACTCTTCGTGGAACTCAGCGTGAGCGTGAGCCGCACGGCGCCGCTTGATCGCGTCGCCGCAATCAAGGAGCAACTGACCCGCGCGATCCGCGCCGATATGCCCGCGGCCGAGCTCACCATCACCACGGAGCCGCGGGCGCTCGACGACGAAACGGTGCGCGAGCGTGTCATGGTGATCGCGCGCGACCTCGGCCTTGCGATCCATCACATCGCAGCCCAGACCATTGCCGGACGGCTGTCCGTCTCGGCGGATCTTGAAGTCGAAGGCACCCAGGCGCTTGCCGCCGCCCACGAAACCGCGAGCCGTCTCGAAGAGGCCGTACGGGACGAACTCGGACCGGACGTCGAAGTGGAGACCCATATCGAGCCGCTGCCGGCCGACGTTTTGGCCGGGCGCGACGCCGAAGCCGCCCGGATTGCCGAAGTGCGGCAATTTTTGACATCGCTCGCCGTTGAGATTCCCAATCTCGGCGAGGTGCACGACGTGCGCGTGCGGGAAACCGCAGCGGGCGAAATCGTGAATTTCCACTGCAGCGTCGATCCGGCGCTTTCGGTCAGCTCCGTCCACGATATGGTCGATGCGCTCGAACGGCGGCTGCGCCGGCATTTTCCGACCATTCGGCGCGTCATCGGCCACGCCGAGCCGCCGCGCTGAAAAGCCGACACCTTATTCGCACAAACAATTATCGTCCGGAGACCCAAGCCAAAGCGGCGATCCATTAGGTTGCAAATATTATTTTTACACTGCAAAGTTGATTGCTTCTAGTGTTTAATTATCAGCAAACGGGGGTGTTATGAATATGAAAAGGGGTCTGCATTTTTGGGCGTGGGCGTGTGCATTGCACTGACACAAAGCGTTCCTGCCAGTGCAGTGGCCACAAGCCGCAAAGCAGCAGCGGTGATGGCAACACCGGCAGTGCGGGCTGCCCGGGCAATCCATCCAGTGGTTTTGCTATCTGGCTGTTCACCAAGCGCAATTCAGCAAATCCATTTGGATTCGATGCTCGCAAATATGTCACTGTGAAAGGCACGAATTCCAGCGTCGCCGTTCCATCCGAGATTCCGCTAGTGAGCGCAACGGTCTTACAGTCGACGGACCTAGCTGGAACTGCCTCGGCGCGGAGGTCAAAGTGACTGGCGCAGTGGTGGTGCACTACGTAACGACAAGCAACAGCTGCCCGGCAAATTAGCGGGACCTTCAAAATAGAAGGACCTTCACTTAAACGATGACGCCGGCCTGGAACAACTGGCCGGCGTATGTTATTCCGTGCGCAAAGCCTCTACACATCCCCCCATGCGCACCGAAGAACCAAGGCCGGTCCGCCTCAAGGACTACCGTCCACCCGATTGGCTCATCGAGACCGTCGATCTCGACGTTTCGCTGCATCCGACCGCGACGACGGTTCGCGCCAAGCTCAAGCTCAAGCCGAATGCGGCGGGCGCGCCGGCGCCGCTCGTGCTGGACGGCGACGAACTAAAGCTCCGCTCCATCGTCCTCGACGGCAAACCGTTGCCCCAGGAAAGCTTCGTCGCCACGCCCGACCGGCTGACCATCGCGCAAGTACCGCAGCGCCCGTTCGAACTCGAATTCGAAACGCTCGTCGATCCGGCGAACAACACCAAGTTGATGGGTCTTTATCGTGCGGGTGCCACCTACTGCACCCAATGCGAGGCCGAGGGATTTCGCCGTATCACCTACTTCCTCGATCGGCCCGATGCGATGGCGGTCTTTACGACGCGGATCGAAGCCGAAAAAAACGAAGCGGCCGTTCTTCTTTCCAACGGTAATCTCATCGCGCAAGGCGATGTACCGGGCACGTCCCGGCATTTCGCCGTTTGGCACGATCCGTTTCCGAAACCCTCCTACCTGTTCGCTCTGGTTGGCGGCAATCTCGCATGCGTGAAGGACAGTTTCACCACCATGTCCGGACGTAAGGTGACGCTTGCCATCTATGTCGAGCCCGGCAAGGAGGACCGTTGTTCCTACGCCATGGACAGCCTGAGGCGCGCCATGCGCTGGGACGAGACGGCGTTCGGGCGCGAATACGACCTGGACATCTTCATGATCGTCGCCGTCTCCGCCTTCAATATGGGGGCGATGGAGAACAAGGGACTGAATATCTTCAACGATAAATACGTTCTTGCATCGCCTGGGAGCGCAACCGACACCGACTATACGTCCATCGAAGCGGTGATCGCTCACGAGTATTTCCACAATTGGACCGGCGATCGCATTACGTGCCGCGATTGGTTTCAGCTCTGCCTCAAGGAAGGACTGACCGTTTTCCGCGACCAGGAATTCACTGCGGACCAGCGTTCGCGGGCGGTCGAGCGCATCAGCGACGTTCGCGGACTGCGTTCGCATCAATTCGTCGAGGATGCCGGACCGCTTGCGCATCCGGTGCGTCCAGAGCTGTATCACGAGATCAATAACTTCTACACGTCGACCGTCTACGAAAAGGGTGCCGAGGTCGTGCGCATGATCCGCACGCTGCTGGGCGCCCAAGCCTTCCGCAAGGGCATGGATCTCTATTTCGAGCGTCACGACGGGCAGGCGGCAACGGTCGAGCAATTCGCGCAATGCTTTGCCGACGTGAGCGGCCGCGACATGAGTCAATTTATGCGCTGGTATTCGCAAGCCGGAACGCCCGAGATCAAGGTAGCGCCGCATTACGACGCTCACGCTCGTACCTACCGGCTCGACATCGCGCAGACCGTGCCTGCGACGCCCGGCCAGCCCGACAAGCAACCGATGGTCATTCCGCTCGCTTTCGGCCTAGTCGGCGCCAATGGCGCCGATTTGCCTCTCCTGCTCAATGGCCAGCCACTGCCGCGCGGGGTGATCGAACTGACGCAGCCCAGCCAATCCTTCGTCTTTACGAACGTGACCGAGCGGCCGATTCCGTCACTCAACCGCGGCTTTTCCGCACCCATAAAACTTGCGGTTCCGATCGAACCGGACGATCTGCGCTTCCTCGCCGCCCATGACCGCGATCCGTTCAACCGGTGGCAGGCGATACAGACCTTGGCGATGACTTTACTCAAGGCCAATGTCGCGGCGGCGCGCTCCGGAGTGCGGCAGGGTGCCGACGACGGATTGATGGCGGCGCTCGGCGCCATCCTCGACGACCCCGCGCTTGAGCCCGCCTTCATCGCGCTGACGCTTTCGCCGCCGAGCGAGGCGGAAATCGCGCGCGAGATCGGCTGCGACGTCGATCCTGATGCCGTCTTTGCCGCGCGCCGCGGATTGCAGGCGGCGATCGGCGAACAGCACGGCGCGGCGCTGGCCAAAACCTATCAGCGTATGACGGCGTCCGGTCCTTACCAGCCGGACGCGCAGGGCGCGGGGCAACGCGCTCTGAGAAACGTTTGCCTCAACCTCTTGGCGACGACAGAGAGCACGGAAGCAATCGCGCGCGCGTTTGCTCAATACCGCACCGCCGACAACATGACCGACCGCATAGCGGCACTCGACACGCTCGCGGTGCACGACCGGCCCGAACGCGCGGACGCGCTCGATGATTTCTACAACCGTTACGCCGAAGACCCGTTGATCATCGATAAGTGGTTTTCGCTTCAGGCGGCCATCCCCGAGCCGGCGACGCTCGATCGGGTACGCGCCTTGAGCAAACATCCCGCATTCTCGGCCGCTAATCCAAACCGCATACGCGCTCTGATCGGCGCATTCGCGCAGGGCAATCACACCCAATTCAATCGCCGCGACGGCGCCGGTTACGACTTCGTGGCCGATTTCGTTCTTGAGCTCGATCCGAAAAACCCGCAAGTGGCCGCGCGCCTGATGGGGGCATTCCGTTCGTGGCGAGCGCTAGAGGCCGAGCGCCGCGAGCGCGCGGAAGCAACGTTAAGCCGCGTTGCGGCGGCGGCGTCATTGTCGCGCGACGTCCACGACATCGTCGCGCGCACATTGGCCGATAGGTGAGCCGGCCGATAATCGGGACGCCGGGTAGCGCGACACCGGTCACGCACCTGATTTGACTCTACTTTGAGTCATACCCGCCCGCGGCGCAGCTAGACAGGTGCGGCAAGAGGCAGAGCGAACTTCCCGCAACGCAAAAAGCTTTGAAAATTTATGAAAAAATATTGACTCCGGACTCTCGAC
>Ga0187781_10001870_pt1 | contig 16013 bp, 14 predicted proteins | sample 0715_SJ02_MP02_2_FD_132447 | JGI IMG/M metagenome (GOLD analysis project Ga0187781, IMG submission 132447) | Tropical peat soil microbial communities from peatlands in Department of Meta, Colombia - 0715_SJ02_MP02_20_MG | ecosystem: Environmental > Terrestrial > Soil > Wetlands > Peat | place...
AGTGATTCAGGCCATTACCGAGGAAATCCTCGGCTACATGGGCACCGGCAAAGCCGGCGACCTGTGCGGGCTGGAAATCGATGAGCTCATCTGCCCCGGCTGCGACCAGCGCTGCGCCGAAAAATGCGCCCGAAAGACTCGAAAGGTGGTCGAGGCGGGAGCCTCGCGCATCTCGGCAGGAGCGGCCATCGGCCCGATTGAAGCGGATATCGCCCGGCTGATTGACCACACCCTTTTGAAGCCGGAAGCCACACGCGAGGATATCCGCAAGCTGTGCATCGAAGCATTGAAATTCGGCTTCGCCTCCGTTTGCGTGAATCCGTGGAACGTCTCGCAGGCCGCGGAAATATTGCGGGGCAGCGAAGTCCGCGTTTGCACTGTCGTGGGGTTTCCGCTGGGTGCTACCCTTCCACAAGTGAAAATGTTCGAGGCTGAGGAAGCCATCAAATTAGGCGCCCAGGAAATCGATATGGTGATCAACGTGGGCGCTCTGAAATCCGGCCTGAGCGAGGCCGTCGAAGCGGACATCCGCGGCGTGGCCGATGCAAGCCATCGAGGCGGCGCAATCTGCAAAGTGATTTTGGAAACTTCGCTTTTGACTACGGAGGAAAAGGTGCGAGGTTCGCTGGCCGCGAAGAATGCCGGCGCGGATTTCGTCAAGACCTCCACGGGATTTTCCACCGGCGGCGCAACCGTCGAGGACGTCCGGCTGATGCGCGCCGTGGTGGGAGACGATCTCGGCGTAAAGGCTTCGGGTGGGGTGCGCACCCTCGAGGACCTGCAAAAGATGGTCGAAGCCGGCGCCACCCGCATCGGAGCCAGCGCCAGCGTCAAGATTTTGGAGCAAGCCCGCGCGGAGATCACTCCTGAAACCGCTACCGCGGCCGCCATCGCGCCGGGAAATTATTAGCCTCCGCAAGCCGCCGTAAACTCCGTCGAAAGCATGATTCTCTCGCCTGTTATGATAGTTTGATTTCGCGCAGCGCTTTTCGTAACACCTGACGAGCGGAAGTGGATTCGACCGAACTCAATTCGAAAGTGGAAGTCCCGGCCGAGACTCTGGCGGTTCTCGCTGAGATCAGCCAGGAGATTAACGCCTCGCTGAACCTCGATGAGGTGCTCGCGCATGCCGCGGCTCAAATCAAAAAGCTGATCGATTACGAGGTATTTGCCGTCCTGCTTCCGGAGGCAAACACCAATCAACTCTATTTCCGGTTTGCCATCGGCCACCGCCCGGAAGTGGTGCAGCACTGGCGCATTCCTGTCAGTGAAGGGATCATCGGCGCGGCGGCCACCACGGGCAAGCCGGTTCGCGTCGGAGACGTCAGCAAGGATTCGCGCTATCTGAACGCGCTCGATTCCGTCCGCTCGGAGCTGGCGGTCCCGTTAATTGTCCGCGGACGCGTGATCGGGGTTCTCGATATCGAAAGCAGCCAGCTCGATTATTTCACGCCCGATCAGCAGAACATCTTGACTCTCGTCGCCAGCCGGATCGGCACGGCGATCGAAAATGCGCGCCTGTTTGAGCATGTGCGCAGCCAGGCAGACACCCTGCTGCTCCTGAACGAAGTCAGCCGCGAAACAAATTCCACACTCCAGGTGGAGGAAGTGTTGCGGCGCGCCGCAGAACTCACCAAACGTCTGATTGACTACCAGATCTTCGGAATCCTTCTCTACGATGAAACCGATCACGTCTTCCGCCATCGTGTCACCGTGAAATTCGGCCAGCGCGTACAGGAAAAGTTCGCTGTTCCCGCGAACGAAGGGCTTGTGGGAGCGGCGGCTTCGACGAGACGCCCCGTGGTGGTGCCCGATGTAAGGCTCGACCCCCGCTACCTGAAGGTGAACCCCGAGACGCGCTCCGAATTGGCGGTCCCGATGATTTACAAGGATCGAGTGATTGGTGTGTTGGATCTCGAAAGCCCGCAATTGAATTACTTCACCCCGGATCATGTGCAGGTTCTCTCCATCCTCGCCTCGCACCTGGCGGTCTCGATTGAAAACGCACGCCTCTACGAGCAGGTTGCTCGCGACGAAACGCGGATGGAGCGCGACCTTACCGCCGCGCGCCGGATTCAAGGGGCGCTGCTGCCTCGATTGCCGGGGCCGGAGTACGGACTCGATATTGCCGCGCGTCTCGTTTCATCCCGCGAACTAAGCGGCGACCTTTACGACTTTCTGCGTTACGGGCCGCAGGAATTGGCCATTGCCGTCGGCGACGTGAGCGGAAAGGGAAGCGCCGCCGCGCTTTACGGCGCGGTTGCCATCGGCACCCTGCGGAGTCTCGGCCCGCAGAAGCACCGGCCCGCGGAAATGCTGCATGCCGTGAACGGCTTCTTGAGCGAGCGCAGGATTGAAGGCCGCTTCATGACTCTCTGCTTTGCCACCTGGCATCGCGGCCGCCACAAATTGCGCGTTGCGAATGCCGGCCAGGAGCAGCCGTTCCTCTACCACGAAGGCCGCTGTGAAAAAATCCGGCTGGAAGGTTTCCCGCTGGGGGTTTTCGAAGAAGTGGTCTACGACCAGATCAGCTTCATTTTGGATCCGGGAGACATCGTCGTATTTCACTCCGATGGCATCGGGGACGCGCAAAACTCCGGCGGAGAATTCTTCGGCCACGACCGCATTTGCAAGCTCATCGCCGCACATCGCGATTTGCCTGCTAACGGCCTGGCAGACCGAATCCTTGAGGAGGTCGATCACTTTTCCGGCGGTTTGCATCCGGCCGACGACCGGACGCTCGTGGTGTTGAAAGTGAATAGCCTGCCGGCTCCCGTCGCCTAGCCGGCAACTCATCTTTCTCCCCAGCGCAATTTATTCCGCAGAATTTCGAAGTATGTTTTCTTCGGCGGCCGCAGCAGCACCACTTTGCTGGCAGATTTCGTGATGACCACGCGGTCGGCAGGTTCCAATTGAAATCCCACTTGCCCGTCAAGCGTCAGGTACACCGGCTCTTCCGCAGGCGCAAAATCAAGTTCGACATGGGCGGTCCCGGGAACGACGAGCGGGCGGTTCGTGAGCATGTGCGGGCAGATTGGCGTGATCACAAACGCATCGAGATCGGGATGAATGATGGGCCCGCCTGCCGCAAGTGAATAGGCCGTCGAACCCGTCGGTGTCGCCACGATGATTCCGTCCGCGCGATACCTTCCGACGTGGTCGCGGTCCACATACACCTCAAATTCCAGCATGCGCGCCCGCGCCGCTTTGTTTGCCACGGCGTCGTTCAACGCGCGCTGCCGCCCGGATGGCTTCCCGTTGTGCAGCACTTCCGCCTCGAGCATCATGCGCTCGCTCGTGCGATGCTCACCGGCCAGCACCTGCGTGAGCACGGGATAAAGTTCGTTGAGCGTGACGCTCGTCAGGAAACCCAAGCCACCCAGATTTACCGCCAGGATCGGAACTTTATTCGCGTGCAGCGCGCGCGCCGCCGAAAGCAGGGTCCCGTCTCCGCCCAGCACAATCAACAGCTCGATTTTGTCTGCCATCGCTTCGCGCGCGATCGCAGGGACCGCCGGGTCGATGCAGCATTGCGTTTCCGCGTCGACGTATACTTCGATCCGGCGCTCGCGCAGCCACGCCACCAGCGGCGGAACGAGGCCCGCGACAAGTTCTTTAACAGGTTTGCAGATAATGCCGGCGGATCGAATCATCTGTGTAAGCGCGGAATTCTACTCTACCCTCGCAACCGGGCGTGCAGAAAATACTCCTGGTTGCCTTCCGCGCCCGGGACCTGCGAGGCCTTGATGCCGAGAATCTCGAGCCCGGCATTTTCAGCAGCGGCCGCAACATTCCTCACCGCTTTCTGCTGCATCTCCGGGTCGCGCACAATCCCTCCCTTTCCGACTCCCCGTTTTTCCAGCTCGAATTGGGGCTTCACCAGAGTCAAGAACTCAGCGCCGGGCGCAGCGAGCGGAAGCAAGGCAGGCAGCACTTTTGTCACCGAGATGAAGGAAAGGTCGACGGTAACAAACTGGACGGGCTCGCCCAAGTCCTCTTTGCGCAGGTATCGTGCGTTGCGTTCCACTGTCCTTACTCGCGGATCTTTTTGCAGCTTCCAATCGAGCTGGCTGATTGTGACATCAACCGCGTACACGCGCGCTGCGCCGTACTGCAAAAGGCAATCCGTAAAGCCGCCCGTCGAGCTGCCCACATCGAGGCAGATTTTCCCAGTCACTTCCACCCCGAAATCCCGAAGCGCGCCTTCGAGCTTCAATCCGCCCCGGCTCGCGTAGCGCAACGTCTCGCCTACAATTTCGATGGCGGTATCGTCACTCACTCTGCTGCCCGGCTTTTCCGCGATACTCCCATCCACACGCACTTGCCCGGCCATCAGCATCGCTTGTGCGCGCTCGCGCGACGCTGCGAGACCTCTTTCAACCAGCAGGAGGTCCAAGCGTGTCTTTCCGGTCTTTGTTTTCTTTTGGGAAGGTTTCGAATAGCTGCTGCGCGGTGGGGCCTTCGATTTCATTGGCAAGCGCAAAAATGGCACGCGCTCACGACCGGCGCGCGACGAGGTATTGACCCATCTGGCGGAGCCGCTTGGCGCGGTCGCCGTAGTAGTCGAGTTCCACGAGAGCCTTAGCCTCCAGGTCGCTTGCCATTTCCCGCGACTGCACCAGCCCATAAAGCGCCGGATAAGTGGCTTTCTGCTGCGTCTTGTCTTTTCCGGCGGTTTTTCCGAGCGCGCCCGACGATTCCTCGATGTCGAGAATGTCGTCGACCACCTGGAACGCCCAGCCGATGTGCTCGCCGAATTTTCGCAGCCGCTCGATATCTTCGTTGGCTGCTCCGCCGGCAATCGCGCCGGAAACAATCGAAGCGCGAATCAACGCCGCCGTTTTCGAGCGGTGGATATACTCGAGCTCGGAAGCATTCACCTGCTTCTTTTCCGCCTCCAGGTCGGCCACTTGTCCGCCGATCATCCCGTTCACCGTTCCCGCGGCCGCTCCGATTTCGGAAATCACCCGGGTGCGGCGGGCCGGATCGAGCGGCACCGCGGCGAGAGTCTGAAATGCAAGCGTGAGCAGCGCGTCGCCCGCGAGAATGGCGATCGCTTCTCCGAATATCTTATGGCAGGTCGGCTTCCCGCGGCGAAGGTCGTCGTTGTCCAGTGCGGGAAGGTCGTCGTGAATCAGCGAATACGTGTGGATGAATTCCAGCGCGCAGCCCACCGGAACCGCCGGCGCCGGGCTCTCCCAGAACATGCGCGCCGCTTCCAGGCACAGGATCGGCCGAATGCGCTTCCCGCCCGCGAAAACGCTGTAGCGCATCGCCCGGTGAATGGAGATCGGCAGCGTATCCTCGGCCGGCAGGAGTGTTTGGAGCGCGGCCTCGATGCCCGCATGATCCTCGGCGATGAATTCAGGAATATTCATGAGGAGACGCCAGCCGATGCGAGATTCCGATTCGGGGATACGCGCGAGTTGCGACGCCTAGGAAGATTCATCTTTTGGTTCGAAAGGCTCCGCCACAACCTTTCCGTCCGCCTTCTTCAGAAGAATTTCGACGCGTCCTTCCGCTTCTTCCAGCTGTTTCTGGCACTCGCGCGAGAGCTTGACCCCTTCCTCGAACAGCTTCATGGCTTCGTCGAGCGAAAGCTCCGCGCTTTCCAGCCGCTTGACCACTTCCTCCAGGCGCGTGAGCGACTTTTCGAAGTCGCCTTTGCGCGGCGCCTCAGTGGCTTTGTTGGTGGCGGGATTCATCGCGCCTCAATCTACGCTAATGCTGGCACTTCGCACAGAAAAAAGTCGATCGGCCGCCTTGCTCGATCCGCCGAATCGCGCGGCCGCATCTCCGGCACGCTTTCCCCTCGCGGTCGTACACCCGCAGGATGCGTTCCAGCCCCTGAAACCACCAACTCGGGTCGCGAAAATCCGGGGCCGGATTTCGGCAGCATTCTAGCGCACGGCGGAGAACGTCAACAATGGACTTGTGCAACCGGCGTGCTTCCGCCGCGCTCAATCGATGCGCCCGCCGGCGCGGGTCGATGCGCGCTCGCCACATCGCCTCACAGGAATAGATGTTCCCGATTCCGGCAATTTTACCTTGATCCAGCAGAAAGAGTTTCAAGGGCCGGCGGCTTGCTGCAAGAAGCCGCACGAATTTTTCGGCGTTGAATTCGGCAGAGAGTGGCTCAATGCCAAGGGTGCGGATTCCGGGAATCGATTCAGGCGACTTGACCCACTGCACGCGCCCGAAATGCCGGCGGTCAACGAAACCGAGTGTTCCGCGATCCGTTTCCAGGGCTACGTCAATGTGGCCGAAGGTCTCGCGCGAATCGAACCAAACCAACTGGCCGTCCAATCGAAAATGAAGGACCAGCGCACCGTGCTCCAGCTCGAGGATGAGATACTTCCCGCGGCGTTGAACGGACCGAATTTCCCGTCCGCGCGTGTTTCGCTCAAGTTGAGCGGCTGCTTGTTTGGCTCCCCGGCCCGATGACGGCCTCACGGCGATTGGATGGATCACTCGCGCCCGAAGAATTGTGCGACCCTCGACGAGCGGCCTCAGCGCCAGCGCGACAGCCTCTACTTCAGGCAGCTCCGGCATTGGCCTAATCTCGCGCGAGAGAGAATTCGCGGGCAGCCTGGCTGATGCACCTCAGCGCTTGATTCATTTTCGAGTCGAAAGCAGCCGCGCAGTTTAGCCTATGCCCCGAAGCCCCCGCAACAGTGCGGCGCCAACCCTTGGGTTCGACTCTGGCTAAAACCCATCTGGCTCTGTTGATACTCTAGCTCTGCATGCGCTGCCCACCGAGACCTTTGGAGTGCGCAAGCTTGCTTCCGCTTTGTTTTCAAATCCTGTGGAACCCCCGCCATCATCTGGCTGATCCATTTCCGGCAGGATCTCAACAGTGCCAACCAGCCGCATAAGTCCGGTTTGTAGGTCGCGGTTTCAACCGCGACATTAGAAATGCCGAACTTTCGTGCTTCAGCCCCTGAACTTCCCAGCGGCGCTGGAATTCGGCATCAATGAGATAACTTGGCTTTGTTGTGCGCTTGACTTCCGCGTGTGATTGCCTGCGGCCTCGTGCGCGTTCGCGTTGAAAACTGAACGGCCGCGGCGTTATCGTGGCGGGCCACTCGTTGCTGGAAATCCACTTTTGTGCTTCGCAACTTGATAAAATCGGAGCCGATGGTTGCCTCATCGGTTCTCCCATCGCCCGGCGAGCAAGTCTGGCGCCTCATTTGCATTGACGCCGGCAACGGCTCGCGGAATTCCGGCCCGCCTTGCGCTCAGCAGCCGCAGATGCCACGGAAGCGCGGGTTGCCCACGTGGCTTCTTTAAAGGACGCGCCCCGATGATCGCCCTCCGCCTTTTCGCCGTCCTTTTGCTGGTGGGGATGAACGCGTTCTTCGCCGCCACGGAATTCTCGCTGGTCGCAGTCCGCTTATCCCGCGTCCGGCAGCTCGTTGAAAAAGGCGACGCGCGCGCGAAAGTTGTCGAAGCGCTGCTATCAGACCTCGGCCGCGTCGTTTCCGGCGTGCAAGTTGGTATCACGATCGCCAGCCTTCTGCTCGGGTATCTGGGCGAGACAACGCTTGCCGGAATTTTGACGCCGCTGGTGGGAATGATCCGGAAGCCGTGGGCCGCGGTGATTGCCCACGGCACGGCGCTGGTTCTTGCGTTCGGCTTCCTCACCGTAATCCAAGTCATCCTGGGCGAACTGGTTCCCAAAAGCTTGAGTCTCGCGCGCGCCGAGCGAGTCGCCCTCGTAGTCGCGCGGCCGTTTCGATGGTTTCTGGGAACCTTCCGTTGGGCGATCGATGCGCTCGACGGTGTCGCCGAGAAAATCGTCCGCGCGCTCGGCGTCATCTCCCCGCACAGCCACACACTGGTGCGTTCCACTGAAGAATTGCAGGTGATGATTCAGCAGGCGCAGGACCGCGGCCTGCTTCCCCCCACGGAAGTCAAATTCATTCAGGCGGCGATGGAATTGGGACAGGTGCAAGTGCGCGAAGTGATGGTCCCTCGCCCCGACGTGCACGCGTTGCCCGTCGGCGCGAACTTGGAGGACACCATGAAGACATTCGCCACCACACAGCGCTCCCGCATTCCGGTTTACGAAGGTACTCTCGACCATATCCTCGGCTTCGTCCACATCAAGGACCTCATCTGGATCCTTCTCGACCGCGCCCGCCGCGCCGAGGAGCACATGCCTCCGGCGGAATTCCATTTACGCAGCCTCTTGCGCGACGTTCTCATCGTCCCTGAGACAAAGCCCGCCAGCGAACTCCTGCTCGAATTCCGGTCCCGCCGCACCGGCCTGGCCATGGTCGTGGACGAATTCGGAAGCATCCTCGGCCTCGCCACGCTGGAGGACATCCTCGAGCAAATGGTCGGCGAGATTCACGATGAATTCGACGTCGTCGAGCGCCCGCTGACGCTTACCGATGGCTCGCTGATCTTTGACGCCGCTACCAACGTCCGCGATCTCCAGTCGCAGTACGCAATTGCCATTCCGGACGATCCCTCCTATGAAACGGTGGGCGGCTTCGTTCTCGAGCATCTCGGTTTCATTCCCCGCGGCGGTGAAAGCTTTGAATCGGATGGATATCGCTTCACGGTGATGGATATGGACCGCCGGCGCATCTCGCGCGTGAAAATCAAATCCATGCGCGTTCCCGCAGTTCCGGAGAGCGCGCCCTCCAGCCCCTCTCCGAAGCCGGAGGAGGAGCCCGTCAAGGCCGAGACTGTGGGTTCCACTCGCGGCAAATCGAAAGCCGCCAGGGCGCGGCGCAGCAAATGACGCGCTTCATCGCCTCGCGCATGCTTCTCGCGCTTCCTGCCCTCTGGCTGATTCTCACCATGGTTTTTCTGCTCGCCCATATTGTTCCGGGCGATCCCGTCCAGCAGATGCTCGGAGAGGGAGCGCGCGCGGAAGATTTGCAGCAGCTCCGCCATGCGCTCGGCCTCGACCAGCCTCTCCTGGTTCAATACGGCAAATATCTTTCCGGAGTTGCCCGCGGGAGTCTGGGCGAATCGTTCCGATTTCAGCAGCCGGTGCTTCGAGTCGTGGCCTCGCACTATCCTGCCACGCTCGAACTTGCCGTGATCGCGCTCCTGGTTTGCGCGGCGATCGGGATTCCCGCCGGAATGCTTGCCGCACAGCGCCGCGGCCGGGCGGCCGACCACGCCATCGGCGTGTTCACGCTTTTCGGGCTTTCCGTCCCGAATTTCGCGCTCGGCCCTGTCTTGATTCTCATTTTCTCCGTAATTCTCGGATGGTTGCCTGTGTCCGGGCGCGGCGGCATCGCGCATTTGATTCTGCCGGCGATCACCCTGGGCGCCGCGCTCGCGGCCATTCTTACGCGCATGGTGCGCACTTCCGTGATGGAAGAGCTCTCGAGCGACTACGTCCGCACCGCCCGCGCCAAAGGACTTTCCGACTCGGCGGTTTTGTTTCGGCACGCGTTTCGCAATGCGCTCATTCCGATTCTCACGATTCTCGGCTTGCAGTTCGGGACGCTCCTCGCCGGCACAATCGTGACGGAATCGATTTTTTCCTGGCCCGGAGTAGGCCGCCTGGCCGTGCAGGCGATTCAAGCTCGCGACTATCCGCTCTTGCAGGGCTGCATTCTCTTAATCGCCGTGTCGTACGTGGCCGTGAATCTGCTCACCGATTTGATTTATGCCCTGATTGATCCCCGGGTGCGCTTGCAATGAGTGGCCTCAAAGATTTTCTGCGCCAGAGCGGCCCCGGCCGCTGGGGCCTCGCGCTCACTATTTTGCTGGTGACGCTCGCTCTCGCCGCTCCCTGGCTCGCTCCCGCCGATCCGACAGCCCAAAATCTCCCCGCGCGCCTCGCCTCGCCCAGCGCCGCGCACTGGATGGGCACCGACGAACTCGGCCGCGACATTCTCTCGCGCGTTCTTTTCGGTGCACGCGTCTCGATGCTCGTCAGCGTGAGCGTAGTGCTCGGCGCGGGATTGATCGGCCTCACAATCGGCTCGCTCGCGGGCTATTTCGGCGGCTGGCTCGACCGTCTCGTGAACGTCGTCCTCATCAACGCTTTTCTCTCTTTTCCCGGAATTCTACTCGCGATTGCCTTCGCGGCTTTTCTCGGCCCGGGACTCGGCAAAGTGATCCTAGCGCTCGTCATCACGGGCTGGGCCGGCTACGCACGCCTGGCCCGCGCGCAAGTCCTGCAAGCCAAGGAAATGGAATATGTGCTTGCGGCGCGCTCGCTCGGCGCCTCCGACGCGCGCATCCTGGTGCACCACTTGCTGCCCAATATTCTTCAGCCCGTTCTCGTCCAGGCCACGATTGCGATGGCCGGCGCCATCCTCGCCGAGTCCACTCTCAGCTTCCTCGGTGTTGGAGTCCTCGCGCCGATGCCGAGCTGGGGCGCGATGCTCAACGATGCGCGCGGCCATCTCTTCGACGCCCCTCATCTCGTCGTTTTTCCCGCGCTCGCCGTCATGGCCGCCGTCCTCGCCTTCAATCTTCTCGGCGACGCCCTCCGCGACTGGCTCGACCCTCGCATGCGCTCCTACCTAATCGTGACGTCTCTAGCGCGTTAGGTCTCTTTGCCAGTGCTCGTTTTCTCCGTGACCTCGAAGCATTTCTCTGTGTCCTCTGTGTTGAGTCCAATCGCGCGAGCTCCAACGAGGTAATGGCAGGAAGGAATGTGTAAAAGGAAAAGAAAAAACTACCCAAGCTCGACAGTAACTTCCGCCCCGCGTGCCGCTCCGAGCGTCCGCGCCGCGTTGCCCTTGTTCACCGCAATCTCGAGATATCCGCCCGAGCCGAACACGCCAAACGCTTCTCCCGCGCTGCCGTTGGCAAAAGTGGGCAGCACTTTTTTGATCTGCGTGTTTCCCACACGAATGGTGAATTTCCCCTCCGCTTCGGCCAGCGCCGGGACATCCTTCGCCGTCACGTTGGTGATGAGGTTCCCGAAATTATCGATCTTCAGCACGATAGCCTTCACCGTGTTCCCGGCAGCTTTCGGCTTCGGAATTGCGAAGCGCACAAAATCCGTGATCGGGTCGCCGAAGGCGGAAGTCTGCCACGATTTCGATAGCCACGCCGCTACCGGAGCAAACACGTCGCGCCCGTGAAACGTGTTGCTGACGGGACTGCGAAAATAATGTTCCGAGGTGATGTGCCAGGCGTAGAGCGCATCGGTCTGGTCATAGACGCTCGAGAGCACACCGTTATCCGGCGCGACGAAGTAGTGCTGGTCGCTCGCCACCAGAATCGGCCGCCGCTGCGTGCCCACTCCCGGATCGACCACCACCACGTGGATCGTTCGCGGCGGAAAATAATTGTAGGCCTGGCCGACTGTGAGCGCGCCGTCGAGAATATCGTGCGCCAGCACTCCGTGCGAAATATCCACAATCTGGACGTCGGGATTAATATTCAGGATGACGCCCTTCATGACCCCAACGAGATGATCGCCTGTCCCATAATCCGTGATCAGTGTGATGATCGGCCGCGTCGCCATACGCTCCCATGATTTCCGGCGCGGAGCTTTGCGCCGGAACGCCCTCTCCGACGCTATCGGACGCTCGCAGAAGTGTCAAGGCAACTCGCACCATTCAGTAACGCTTCGCGGCATTCAGGGTTCAGGTGGCACAGGCACTCCTGCCTGACCTCTGACGATGGAGACTCACGCCAAGCCTCACAACACTCTCGCTCCTGATCTGGACAATTCAGCGCGCATCGGCCTTTGATATCGGCAGGTGGCGTGGCCGACTCGAAAAATCTCCACAGGGATTCCCGCTTGCATTTCCCTCACATCTTGTTAGCCTGAATTTGGAACATTGTGCCCCTGCAATAGGGCACGAAGGAGAGTAGGCCAAGCGATGGAGCAGCAGGTCCAAGAGCTCTCGCGTTCATCGCGCGAAGCCAGTGGGTGGAGAGGCCCGCAAGCGAATTTGGCCCGCCGGGAGGGACTCGCCTCTCCGAACTCACCTGGGCAGCGCTCTGGGCGGGCCCCCAAAATTTCCCCACTCATCCCGATACAACCCTTCAGACTGAATCACGCGCAAGTAATTGAAAACAAAGGACAGGGCCCTTCCCATCCCGAAACAAATTTGCTTTTTGCATCCTCAATGGCACCTTTGGCTTTGGTCCCATTTCTAATCGCGACATCGGGAACAGAAATCCTCCTAACTCATTCAAAACAAAGGGCCGGCTCATTTTCTAATCGCGACAAAACGACGATTTTTGGAGTGGCAACTATCCCGTGCCTGGCCGCTGCCTCTCGCCTTGACCGCCCCGAGTGCAGCCGCTATTCTGGCTTTTGGGTAGCTCGATGACGCGCGCCTATCTCGACTACAACGCGACGACGCCCGTGGACCCGGAGGTCCTTGCCGCCATGACTCCGTATTTCGCCGAAAATTTCGGCAATGCGAGCTCGGTCCATTCTGCCGGACAGCGGGCCCGCGGCGCGGTGGACCGGGCCAGGGAATCGGTGGCGGCGCTCATTGGCGCCAAGCCATCGGAAATTGTGTTCACCAGCGGTGGCACCGAGTCGGACAATCTCGCGATCCTCGGCGCGGCCGCGGCGTCGGGCCCGCCGGCGCACTTTATCACGACGACCATCGAGCACCACGCCGTGCTGCACTCCTTCCAGTCGCTCGAGAAGCGCGGGTTTAGAGTCGGCTATGTTCCCGTCGGCGCGAGCGGCGTGATCGACCCGGAAGAAATCCGCCGCGCGCTTCGCCCGGAAACAACCCTGATCAGCGTGATGCACACAAACAACGAGCTCGGCTCGATTCAGCCCATCGAGGAGATCGGGCGCGTCGCATTGGAAGCGGACATTTACTTCCATTGCGATGCAGTGCAATCCGCCGGAAAGCTCTCATTGGACGTTGACCGCTGCGCCGTGGATTTGCTGAGCATTTCCGCGCACAAATTCTACGGGCCTAAGGGAGTAGGCGCGCTCTATGTGCGGCCCGGTACGCCGCTGGGTCCACAATTCCACGGGGGACATCAGGAGCGCGATCGCCGCCCCGGCACCGAAAATGTTCCCGGCATCGCCGGGATGGGCAAGGCAGCGGACCTCGCCAGGAAGAATTTGGCGGCGGATGCTTCGCGGATCGCCGCGCTTCGCGACCGCCTCGAGCAGGCGCTGCTTGCGGAGATTCCATCGGTGCGCGTGAATGGCGACCGCGCGCGCCGTGTTTCGAACACATCGAATCTCACATTCACAGCTGCCGGCGGCGAAGCCCTGATGATCGCGCTCGACCTCCAGGGCGTCGCGTGCTCGACGGGCGCAGCCTGTTCCGCCGGCGCCGTCGAGCCCTCGCACGTTTTGCTCGCGATGGGGCTCTCACCCGATGATGCTCGGTCGAGCTTGCGCTTCAGCCTGGGCCGTCCCACTACCGCTGCCGAAATCGATCACGCCATCCGTGTGATTCCGGGCGTTGTCGAGCATCTTCGCGCGCTCTCACCGCTCTCTGCGAGCATGCTCTCGGCAAGATGATGGAAAGCGCCATGGCCACAATCACTCCCGCATGCCAAGCGATTGAAAATCCGCCGGTGGCGGGTCTTTCGCAGCAGAGGGCGAACTTGCCTCATGCACGCACAATTGCCGTGGCCATGAGCGGTGGCGTCGATAGCTCAACGGTCGCGGCAATCCTCCGTGAGCGCGGCCAATCCATCGTCGGCTTGACCATGCAGCTCTGGAATCAGCGCCGCCTGCCCGAGCTCGCCGGCACGGGACCGGCGCAGCATCGCTGCTGCTCGATTGACGACGTGTACGACGCCCGCCGCGTCGCTGAACATCTCGAAATTCCCTTCTACGTTGTCAATTTTGAGCGTGAGTTCGAGCAGACTGTGATTCGCCCGTTCGTCGGAGATTATCTCGAAGGCCGCACGCCGATTCCCTGCACGCTTTGCAATAATCACGTCAAGTTCGATCAATTGCTTTCTACCGCGCGCCAGATCGGCGCCGGACGCATCGCCACCGGGCATTACGCGCGCGTCCGACACAACGCCGGCACGGGCCGCTACGAACTGCTTCGGGCCGTGGACGAATCGAAGGACCAGTCCTATTTTCTTTTCGGCCTCACGCAAGAACAGCTCGCTCGCACGGAATTTCCCCTCGGCGAACTCACCAAGCAGGAAGTCCGCGAAATCGCGCGGCGGCTTGCGGTCCCGGTTGCGGAAAAGCCGGAGAGCCAGGAAATCTGCTTTGTCCCCACGGGGAATTACGTCCGGTTTATTGAGAGCTATCTGCACGAGCAGGGAAGTGAATTGCCGCAAGAGCCCGGCGAAATCGTCACGGCTTCGGGCGAAGTCGTCGCCCGCCACCGGGGGCTTCATCACTACACGGTGGGCCAGCGCCGCGGGCTGGGTTTTGCGGTGGGACGTCCGCTGTACGTTGTCGCACTGGACCGCGCCAACAATCGCTTGATTGTGGGTGACGATGCGGAGCTGCGCCGCTCCACTTGCGGTGTCCGCAGCGTGAATTGGATTCCTTTTGAGACGCCGCGCGCACCCGTCGAAGCAATGGTTCGAATTCGCAATCGCCACGAACCCGCTGCCGCTGAGGTGATTGCTCTCAGTCCGGCAACAGCACGAGTCGTCTTCCGCGAGCCTCAGCGCGCCATTACCCCCGGCCAAGCCGCGGTTTTTTATTCAGGAGAACAAGTTCTCGGCGGCGGATGGATCGTTTGAGCGCGCCATGCACACCGCGGGCACGGCGCAACGGAACGGGCGGGAAAATTCTGCCTTTGAATCCGGGTGTGAGCTAAATAAACAGCTCTTCGTCTTGCGTGGCCGCGTCGGAGCCCGATTGCCGTTTCTGCTGTCCGCGGATGAAGTCGAGTCCCACCTTCAATCCTTTGATCAGCGCCGACGCCTGGTGAATTGGACCCCACAGCGTTTTGCGGAAACGCGAGCCCGCATCCTCGACAACTTCGAGCGCGCCGTTGAGAATGTGGTCGGCGCGGATCACCTGGATGCGCAGGCGTTCGACGGCATCGGTGAACACTCGATCCACTTTCTGAGCCGAGCCGCGGGCGATGCGCGTGATTTCCGCCGCGTCACCCATGATACTGGCGATGCGGTCCTCCGAGTCTTCCAGAATGTGGTTGACCCGCAGGAGAATCGGATCGATTCGGGCGTGAAGGTCGTTGGCCAGCCGCGTGAATTGCTCGATGGCGGTGCGCATCTGGACGAACATCGCCAGGAGTATCGCCATCTGAATGACGATAGCTATGGTGGCAACAACGATGAACGCTTCAACCCAGCCGGACATCGGACTCCTCGCTGGAGCCTAGGAAGCCTTGGACGCCTCTCGCTTGAAGGCTTCTCTGCCTGCCTCGACCGCTCCCGAAATCTGGTCCTTCTTCCGCGCCATGATTTCCTTGCTGCGCTCGATCAAGTCCTCGGCGCGCTCGCGGAGTTCCTGCGCTTTCTTCTGCGCGTAGTCGCGGCCTTCATCCGCCTTCGAGCTCAAGTAATCGCGTGTCTCTTCACCGGACTTCGGCGCAAACAAAATGCCGATCAGCGCCCCGATGCCCAATCCAACGAGAAAGAAGCTCACCTTCGAGCCCACGTTGTCGCTCATCAAGCACCTCCGAAAGTCACAGTAGCATGGGTTTCCGGTACAGGCAAGCCGCCTTCCGGTACGGATTACGTTGTGTCAATTTGCGTGGGGCTTTTCCAAGCCCTCCTGCCGGAGCCCGTCGAACACGCGCTGCGCCTGCGCTCGCGGCAGCTCGGCGGAGAGTTCCGCCAGCGTCAACTCGCGCAGCCGCGCGACGCTGCCGAATCGCCTCAGCAGCTTCTGCGCCGTCCTGTCGCCCACGCCGGGAATCTCGGTGAGCGAAGTTCGCAGCCGCCGCGCCGAACGCCGCTGCCGGTGAAACGTCACCGCAAACCGGTGCGTTTCATCGCGAATCTGCTGGATCAAGTGGAGCACCGGCGAGTGCCGCTCCAGGATCACCGGTTCGCTCTCGCGGCCCAGCACGTACAGGATTTCTTCTTTCTTCGCGATGCTGGCCACCGGCTGGTTGATAATTTCCAGCTTCTCCAGCGCCTGCGCCGCCGCG
>Ga0187781_10001871_pt1 | contig 16009 bp, 21 predicted proteins | sample 0715_SJ02_MP02_2_FD_132447 | JGI IMG/M metagenome (GOLD analysis project Ga0187781, IMG submission 132447) | Tropical peat soil microbial communities from peatlands in Department of Meta, Colombia - 0715_SJ02_MP02_20_MG | ecosystem: Environmental > Terrestrial > Soil > Wetlands > Peat | place...
AAAAGGGTGATGAAATCGGCGTAAGAAACCAGCCAGCGTTCATGGTTGGGGTGGGCCGGACGGCGCCTGCGCGACCTCATGAGTTGGCCTCTCCTTCAGACTCCTGCTCGGCCTGTTCTGCATCCACCAGAAAGCCGAGCAGCTTGGTTTCCAGCATGTGCGGATTCATGCCTTCCAGAATCGAGACCACGCCCTCCAGAGTCATCTCGCGCGCGATTTGTTCTTCGCGAATGCGCAGCTTCATTTTTCCCGCCACCGGCAGGTACAACAGGTTGGCCGAGCCCACGCCGTAAATGGTGGCCACGAAGGCGACCGCAATCCCGCGCCCGACCTCCTCGATTTTGTCGAGATGCTGCATGGTTTGAATGAGTCCGAGCACGGCGCCGATGATGCCGATGGTGGGCGCAAAGCCTCCCGCCGACTCGAAGACCTGCGGCACCTGCTCTTCATGCTCGGCCTGATTGTTCAGCTCCAGTTCCATGATGTTGCGCAGTTCGTCCGGTTCGGTGCCATCGATGGCCAGCATCAGCGACTTCTTGAGAAACGGATCTTCAATTTCCGACAAGTGAGCATCGAGCGACACAATGCCTTCGCGGCGTGCCTGCTGCGCATACTCGACCAGGCGGCGGACGGTGGCCTGAGAATTCTGTTTGGGGCCGGTGAACACCGATCCCAGACGGCGCACGGCATGCATCGACGGGCAGAGGGAACTGCAGCATCACCGCGCCCAAGGTTCCGCCCAGCACGATCATGGCGGCGGTGGGCTGCACCACCTGGCGGAGATTGCCGCCTTCCAGCAGAAGTCCGGCGAGGATTCCGCCCACGGCCAGTAGAATTCCGCCGATGCTGGACTTATCCACGGGCTATCGCTCCGGCTCATGATTCTGCGCAGGCAATCTTGCGCTCATCCCGTGCACTGCCGAGGCATCCCAGGTCTGGGAAAGCCCCTCGAGCACCGCCCGCCGGAATCCGACGATGCGGTCGAGAACTTCATTCGGCTTTTCGAGCACGACGATTTTTTCCCCAGTAAGCAATGTGACCAAAGTGTCGGGAGCCTGCTCAATGAACTTGATCAGGTCGGAATTCACAATCAGCGGCTTGTTGTTCAAACGCGTGAGCTGGATCATGCCAACGGCTCTCCCAGGTATTGGGTACGGCGAATGCGCGGCTTTCCTGAGGGCTACATCGGCAAAGCTGGGAATGGGTTCAGGGACCCGCAGGCTGGGGCGATTACCAGGGTGCCGCTACGGTGACCTTCGGAAAGTGAAGCGACTAAAGCGGAATTCCAGGGTGCCGATGAACAGGAAAGAAATTCGGGTTCCGCGAGCGGCACATAGAGGCGAGAGCTTCGCAGAACATTCTGAGAACAATCTCAGAAGAACCGAACACTTCAAGCAAGTAATAAGGAGCGACTCACAATGCCCATTGGAATCCTGAACAATATCGCGTCGCTGGCTGCGGAGAACGAGCTGACGATCACCAACAACAACCTGAACAACACGCTGTTGGAGTTGTCGTCAGGTTCACGGATCAACAGTGGCGCCGATGACGCTGCCGGCCTGGCTATCGCCAACGGATTGCAAGCCAACATCAGCGCGCTGACCCAGTCCGCCAACAACGCCAGCGATGGTGTCGGCGCCCTGCAAGTGGCCGACGGATCGCTGGCCCAGGTCACCAGCCTGCTGAACCGCGCTGTGACTCTGGCCACCGAATCGGCCAACGGCACTGTGTCCAACTCGCAGCGCCAGGCGCTCGATGCCGAGTATCAGCAGATCCAGACGGAAATCGATCAGATCGGGTCGAATACGACGTTCAACGGACAGCAGGTGTTCACCGCGAATCCGACCTCGGTCTACATCAGCGACGGCACGGGCAACACCGCGCAGGCGAGCGATTTCATCAGCGCCAACGTTGGTGCACTGTCGGCGGCCGGGCTGCTCGGAACCACCACCAACGCTACCTTGGCGTTCAACCAGCTCCCCGTGGCAGGCGACACCGTCGAGATTGGCGGGACGACCTACACCTTCGTAGCCGCGAAAGGCGCAGGCGCCACCAATGACGTGCTGCCCACCGCCGATGACGGCAGTGACACCGATGTCGTCATTGACAACAACGCCAACGCGTCGACCGCGCTGACCAATACGTTGCAAAACCTGGCCAACGCAGTCAACGGCGGCCCGGGATCAGGATCGACTTATGGATCCGGGATCGCAGTTAACGCGGATGCGACCGCCTCTGTTACCGGCAGTGAAGTGTCTTTTAACGCGACCCCCGCTGGAATCGAAGCAGGATCGATCGCTTCCGTATATACCCCTGTCGGTGACACTACGGCTGCGACCTTCCTGAACGGAGCGACCTTCTCTACAGGCGCGGCTTCGTCCGACCTGCTGACGCAGACTGATGCGGAAGCAGCCCTGTCGGCGATTAATGCGGCCATTCAGACCGTGGCTTCCACGCGCGGCCAGATTGGCGCCGTGGTGAACCGGTTGCAGAGCGCCACGAACGTGATCAACAACCAGGTGCAGAACCTGACCTCGGCGGAAAACAACATCACCGCAGCCGACATTCCTACGGCCGTGGCCAACCTGACCAGCTACTCGATCCTGGAACAGACCGGTATCTCGGCGCTGGCTCAGGCCAATCAGCAGCAGCAGTTGGTGCTGAAACTGTTGCAATAAACCCGCATGCGGAAGAAGGCAGAACTGCCCCGCCTTCTTCCGCAGGTTCACCTGAGTTCCTGACGTTCGTCCCAGTCCTATGAGCGTGAACTCACCAATTCAACTCCTCTCGATCCCGTCTCTCGGAGGACCAGAAGGTGTGCGCCTCCCCCGTGGGGCGGAATCCGTTTCGGGAACCGGTTCATCACGGGAAGGCGCAACTTCGCCTTCTTCCGCCGCACAGTCCAATCCCCCCCAAGATGAAGTGAAAGTGCAAGTTGAGTCACCGGGAGACATTGCGGTGTACCAATTTGTGGACCAGCAAGGCAGCCTGGTGCTACAGGTGCCGCCCCAACAGATCATCGAACTCGCCCAACAGATCGCGCAGGAGCTAGCCGAGGAAAGCGCGGCCAACGAGAATGTCGTCCGCGAAGGGAGGGAACATGGGAATTAGCCTGAATCCGGCGACTCTTTTAAGTGGCCAGGGGATCGATGTTGCGTCCCTGGTGCAGGAAGTTCTCAGCGAAAGTGACGGGGAGCTGACGGTCTGGCAGAACGAGCAATCCACATTGCAGACCCAGGCCAGCGACCTGACCGGCATCAATAACGATCTGAACAGTTTGGCGACGGCGGTGCAGGCGCTCTCCGACCCAGTGGGCGCAATGACCGCGCAGACCGCGACTTCCTCCGACACGAGCGTGTTGACGGGCACGATCGATTCTTCGGCAACGGCCGGCACACACGAGATTGTGGTCAGCAGCCTGGCTACTCCGGGGACCGTCTACACGGACGATTTTGCCGGCGGGGCGGATGCATCCATTCTGCCCAGCGGCCAGACCAGCGGGGAAATCGATCTGCAGATTGGCGGCAGCAATGGCACCACCGATCCCATCACCATCACGGCAGGCAGCAACGACACACTCAACACCCTGGCCAGCTACATTAACGGCCAGGATCTGGGAGTGACGGCCAGCGTTGTGACCGACGCCAATGGGTCGCGGCTTGCCATCACCAGCCAATCGACGGGCAGCTCCAACGCGCTCGCCGTCACCAGCAATAACACGAATTTGAACTTCGACACGCCGCTGGGTGGGACGAACGCCTCATTGACGATCGATGGAATTCCCTACAGCAGCACGAGCAACACCATCGCCGGCGCCATCCCTGGAGTCACCCTGAACCTGGCTGCGGCCAGTCCTGACAACCCCGTGCAACTCACGGTCGGAACCGACACCTCGCAAATCACCGATGCGATCAACAACTTCGTTTCCGCATACAACCAGGTGATCAACGATATCAACCAGCAGGTGACCGTCAATTCCTCGACCAACAGTCTGGGGCCGCTGGGAACCGATAGTTCGCTGACCGAACTGCAATCCAGCCTGCTCGCCGATGCCGCCTTTGCCCTGCCTTTGAACAGCAATGACGGCTACACCAACCTGGCCTCCCTCGGCATCAACACCAATAACGACGGCACTCTCACGGTCGATACCAGCCAACTCGACAGCGTGCTTTCCTCCGATCCTTCGGCGGTACAGAATTTCTTCCAGAACGCCTCCTCGACTGGATTCGCCAACAACTTCAACACCGATCTGACCAGCCTCACCGATCCCACCACCGGCCCGCTCAACGTGGATCTTGCGCAAAATACCGCGGAGCAGCAGGACCTGACCAACAGCATCAACAACTTCGAGACCCAACTCACGGCTCAGCAAACCCAGCTGACCAACGAATTCGACCAGGTGAACGCCTCGCTCGAAGCCTATCCGCTGTTGTTACAGGAAGTCACCGCCACCTTAGGCACACTGAGCACGGGCAGCACAAGCACCAGCAGCAGCACGGCGACGCCTACGCTAACGTCTGGCCTCTAGTCCATGACTCCGCCATCCAAGCATCCGCGGCTTTCCTACGGCGAAGCAGCCGTGGCCGGCGCGACTCCGCTGCGGCTCGTCATCCTGTTGTACGAACAAGCCATCGCCGATCTGCAGCGGGCTCTGAGCGCCCAGCAAAATGGCGACATCGAAGGGCGCACCCGGCATACCAACCACGCCATTCTCGTCATCGGGCATCTGCAGGGTTCGCTTGACCGCGAACAAGGGGGGGAAGTGGCCAGGAATCTAGACCGCTTCTACGACCAGATGCGCGCTGGACTGATGGAGGCTCTTACGCGGCAATCGGCCAGCCTGCTGGAACGGCGCATCGCCGATTTTCTGCTGGTGCATGAAGCCTGGTGCACGGTCGAACGCTTGAACCAGCTCGACTCGCCGGTTGCACCTGGCAATCACACGGCCACATCTTCTGCCGAGGGGTGGAACGCGTGATTCCCATTGCAGCTCCCGGCGAGTGCGCGCACGCACTCCGCGAAACTACGCGCAGGCTGAGTTTCTGGCTCGATCAGCTTCCCGATCTAAACTCCGAGACCCCAGCCACGCCCCAGCCGATAGCTGCATTGCTGTCGGAGCTACTCAGGGCCGGCGAGTGGCTGCGGGCCATCGACGACAAGGCCGACCCGGAACTGCAGCGCGAACTGGCCGATTACCGCAAGCAGGTCGAGCGTCTGCGCGAACTGCTGCCCTCGATTCACCGTGCCTTGTTGCGCGAACGCGCCCGCCTGGAGCAGGAACGGGAGCGGCTGAACGCAGCCGGAGAATGGGCGCGCGTCTCGCGCCAAACGCTGTGAGCGCTGAGGCTGTGTACAAAAGACGCGGAATTTTTTCCCGCATCGACTTCCGGCTCGCCTACTTGAGGTAGTTAAACAGATCGGTCTGCTGAGTCTGCGCGATGGCTTCGAGCGTCGCCTGGCGGGAAACCTCGTCGCCTTCGAGATTGCTCACCACGGAAGGCAGGTCGGCCGCGCCAAGCGTGTTCTGCTGCTGTGCCAGCTGAGTCGTTTGGCTGTTCAAGTACGTCTGCTGGGAATCGAGCTGATTGATGGCGTTTCCGTAAAACACGCGCTGCGCGCTCAGGTTGGCCGAGGCCGTAGAAACTTCCGTGACCGCGGTGGCGATGCCGGCCGTGTTGTTGCTTTGGAGATTGGTGATCAAATCCTGCATTGCTTGAAAGACATCCTTGCCCGGACTGGAAAACAATTGCGATCCCGGAAGGTTGGTCTGCACCGTGAAGGAATCGCCCACCGTGATGTTGTTCACTTCGGAATTCCCCTGATAGCTCACCCCGGACGGGCTGGAAGCATCGAGCACGTAAGGCGCCGTTTGGGTGGCCGTTCCCGCAAAGACGTAGTTGCCCTGATAGGTAAGGTTGGCCAGGCTCACCAGTTGGGACTGAATGCCTTCGACCTGCGCGGCAATCTGCGCGCGGTCACTGCCGTTAAGCGTGCCGTTGGCGCCTTCGGTTCCCAGGCTGATGGCCTGCTGCAAAGCGGTGGTCACCGAGTTCAGCGCGGAATCGGCGCTTTCGAGTTCTGCCTGGACGCTGCCAATGCTGCGCAGATACTGATCAGCTTCCGCCGTCTGGTTGGCATTTTGAACCAGCTGCGCGGCGGCTGCGGGATCGTCTGAGGGCTGATTGACGCTGAGCCCGGAGGATATTTGTTCGAGGTCGGTGTTGATCAGCTGCTGGTTCTGGGCCAGCGCGGCCAGCAGGTCGGGGAGCGGATTGGGATTGATTTGCATGTTCTAGTCGGTGAGCGTGGTCATTTGAATGGTGGCGTACATCATGTCGTTGATGGCGGTCACGACCTGCGCGGAGGCGTCATAGGCCTGCTGATATTCGACCATGTTGGCCGCTTCCTGGTCGAGCGAGACGCCGGAAATCGCGGCGCGCTGATCGTTCAACTGCTGCAGCACCTGGCTGGAAGCGGTTTGTTCGGCGCTGGCATTGGCGGCGGCGTTGCCGACATTGAACACGATCCCTGAATAATAGTTGGACGGAGTTTGTCCGGAAATCACCGCCTGGTTGCTTAAGGCGTACATGGCCTCGGCATTGCCGTTGCTGCCCACCGTTCCATCGGAACTGGCGGCAATCAGCGATGGGTCGGTGATCGCGACCGACATACTGGCCGCAGCTCCCTGCCCGGAAGCCGGCGGCGGGGTGAACATGTAGACGGGGGTTTGCGGATTGCCGTTCGCATCGGTTGCCCCGGTCGGATTTCCGTTCAAGTCGTATCCGTTGGTCTGGACGTTGTTCACGGCGTTCGCGATGCCGGCCGCAAGCGTGTCGAGCTGGGTTTGAATGGCGGGAATCTGTTGATCCCTGGCCTGGAGCAGTCCGCCGAGCTGCCCGGAAACGATGGTTGCTGTGATGTCGTGCGTTCCCGAGTAGACGTGCTGAAGGCCCGAGGAGTCGGGCTGGGTGGTGAGTGCGAAACTCTGCTGGCCCGCGACCAAGGCAGTTCCACTGGCGGTCGTGAGCGTGACCGTATTGCCGCTGGGGATGACCGATACGTCGACCAGGTTGGAAAGCTGGTCGATCGCCTCGGTGCGCTGGTCGATGAACGTACCGGCACTTTCTCCGGCATTTTCCAGATTGGCGATCTGCGTGTTCAGCTGCGCGATCTGCTGGGTGAGCTGGTTGATCTGCCCGACGGTTTGCTCGACGCTTCCGTCAAGACTGGTGCGTTGCGCCGTCAAGTTGTTGGCCGCCGTGTTGAAAGCTGTAGCCAGGTTGTTGGCCGCGGTCAGCACTCCCTGGCGCAGCGACAGATCGGTCGGACTGGTGGAAAGCTGATTGATGCTGTCAAAGAAATTCGAAATCGCCGATCCAATGTCGCCCGTGGTGCTGGTGAAGCTGGTCTGAGTCTGCGAGAGCGCCGACACCAGCGCGTTGAGCTGCCCCTGAGTCTGGGTTTCCTGCTGAATCTGCGATTCCAGAATGGGATCGCGAATGCTTTCGATCGACTGCACGGTCACGCCGGTGCCCAGCGTAAGCGAGTCCTCAACGACGGGATCGCTCGTCTCGAGGATAGGAACCTCGCGGGTGTATCCCGGCGTATTCACGTTGGCCACGTTGTTGGTGGTTGTGGCCAGAGCCGCCTGCTCGGCCGTCAGGCCGCTCAGTGCGGTGGCCAGGCTGGCATTCAGGCTCGACATCGACGGTTAGTCCTCCTCGGACGGTAATGGGGTTGGCTCGAGCGCGATGGCGGAGCTGCCAGGCAGCGTGATGTATCCGGCCTGCCGTCCCGCCATAAGGTTGGATACCGCCCGCAGCGACTGCTGGGCGCGCCGGAGAAGTGCGGCCTGCACGCGCCCCAGATGCAGCACTCGCCGCGCGGCCTCCACAAGCAGGAGGTCGTCTGCTGCTTGTCTGTTTTCGTGGGCGGGAGCCTTGGAGGCGCGCGCCACACTTGCATCATGTGCGGATTCGCCTTTTGACGACTCCTTCGGCCACTGCATGCGCAGTTCCTGTAGCAGAGAGATCTGTCCGGCGGTGCACTGCTGCAGTCGCGTGACATCGCGGCTAAGCACGGCTTGCTGGCTGTCACGCAGGCTGCCTTCCATCTTTGTGAACAGCGCGAGGCAGGCCTCGTCTTGATCAGTTCCGCATCCATGATTTAGCTGGGACCCAGACGAAAGGCCTGGATCGGCAGCGAACCGGGTCGTCATTCAGGCCATCCGATCAATCTGGTGTTCGGCTTCTTCACTGGTTACCGGGGACAGCTCGTCTTCACTTCCCTTTTCTGCGGGAGAGCGGCGCCGGCTTTGGCTCTCGGCGTCCTGATTGGGGCGATGCTCACTGACGCTCCGTACCGAAGGCGCAGGCGCGAGCGACGGCATGCTCAGATCGGTTGTGATCTCTCCGGACATGCGGCTACCTCCGCTTCCCGCCCGGCGAATTACATCGCTACGCTGCCGGATTCTGAATCATGTGCGCCACCAGCGCCCCGGCGATCTGTTCGGGCTCCGCCCGGTAGTGCCCACTTTCAACCGCCTGCCTTAACGCTTGCACGCGCTGCTCGCGTACCTCGGGCAGTTGCGCCGCCTGGGCCGACAGGGCCGCGACCTGCACGTAGGCTGAGGAAAGCACCGTTTGGTCTTCCGCAGTGGGCGCGGCTGCAGCGGCTGCATTCGCCGAAGCGTTATTCTGCGCGCTGCCGCGGTTTGCTTCCGTCGTGCTCTGCGGTGTGTATTGAAAATCGATTCGCATCGCTCGCACCTCGTCTTGCATTGCCCCTGCAATTCAAGTATCGACCGAGCGTGAAAAAACTTTAATCCGGTTTCTCGTGCGCGTCCGCCGGCAACTCCAGGCTGCCTTCATCTTGTTCTATCGGCGGCAGTTGCAGGAACTTTAGCGCCCCGCCGAGCGCTTTCCCGCCCGCCCGATACCGGTTCACCCCTTACCTTCGTGCGCGGTGAGATGTTGGGAAATCATGGCCGCAATCCCAAAACCCCCACGTTCGGCAATCCCTTGGGCCAGAGCCCGCGTTCCCAGATAGTTGTAATCATCGGCTCCGGGAACATTGTCGGGTCCGGGAAGCGTGGCAAAGGTCTTTTCGAGAGACTCAAGGAGCGAGCCGATTAGATTTGCCTCAAACTCACGTGCCGCCTTGGCGCCGCGTCCAGCCAGCGTTGGAGCTGCGAGCGCAACCGGATTGATTCCGCTCGGCGGTGGAATGGCATTCATCAGATGACCTCCAATTCTGCGTCAAGCGCTCCCGCCGCCTTGATGGCCTGCAGGATCGACACCACGTCGCGCGCAGTCGCTCCAATGGCCTGCAGGCGCAGCACCAACTGCTCGACGCTGGCGCCTTCGGTGAGCGCGATGTTGCGCGCCGGAGCTTCCTTCGCGTTGACGCTGATCTGCGGGGTGACCTCGGTTTGACCGGCGGTCGCCGGGTTGGGCTGCGAAACCGCCAGCGCGGTTGTGACTTCGATCGAGAGGCTGCCGTGCAGAATCGATACCGCGCCCAGATGCACGTCCTTGCCCAGCACCACCGTGCCGGTGCGCTCGTTGACCACGACTTTGGCCCGGCGGCGCACCTCGACTTCCAGATTCTCGATGCGGGCCAGCAGCGCGGGAATGGAGTTCATCGCGGTGGCCGACACTTTGATCTCGATGCGCCGGCTGTCGACGACCGTGGCCACCGGCACCAGCCATTGCCGGTTGATGGTCGTGGCCACGGCCTCGGCGGTGGAGAAACTGGCGTCATTGAGCAGCAGCGACAGCCGATCCATCCCCGCCAGGTCGAGCGCGCTGTCGCGCTCGACCAGCGCTCCGCCGGGAACGCGTCCCACGGTGGGATGATTCACCTGCTTGGAGTTGGCGGAGGTGCCTGCGCTAAAGCCGCCGACGACCAGCGGTCCCTGGGCCGCAGCAAATACGCGCCCATCGGCGGCGTAGAGAGGCGTGAGCAACAGCAGGCCGCCTTCCAGGCTGCGCGCGTCGCCGATGGAGGAAACCATCACGTCGACATGGATTCCCGGCCGGGAGAATGGCGGCAGGCTGGCAGTGACGAACACCGCCGCCACGTTCTTAACCTGCACGGTGGATTGCAGCACCGTCGAGGGAATCTCGACCCCCATGCGGGCCAGGATGCTGGCCAGGGTCTGCACGGTAAAGTAGGTTTGCTGCTTGTCGCCCGTGCCTTTCAGTCCTACGACCAGGCCGTAGCCGATGAGCGAATTGTCGCGCACGCCCTCGACCGTGGCCACATCGCGAATCAGCACCTTGTGCACTTCGTTGTCGGCCGCGGCCGAGCGTGCCGCCAGTGCCCCGACGAGCAACCCGGCCAGCACCGGGGACCAGTATCCGAGTCGCATTCCGCCCTCCTAGAACCCCACCAGCCGCAGAATCCACTTCATGATCGGGTTGGGCGGGCGCGTGCCCTCGCTGATCACGCCCTTGCCTTTCACTTCCACTTCCAGGTCGCCGACCTGGTTTGAGGCCACGGTATTGGTGGCGTCGAGATCGCCCGGGCGCACCAGCCCGCGCAGGATCACGGTTTGCTTTTCGTTGTCCATGGTGATTTGGCGCTCGGCTTCGACCACCAGCGTTCCGCTGGGCAGCACCGCCGCCACGCGTCCGGTCAAGGTGGTGGTGAGCGAGGTTTGCGACGAGGCTTGCGCCTTGCCGGTCAGCACCTGGGTCGAACTGGGCGAGAACAGGTTGGCGACGCCAGTGGTCTTCAACTGTCCGGGCAGCGCGGCGATGCCGGAGGAGGCCGAAAAGGCGCGATTGGTGGAGACGTTGTCGGCATTGGAGGCGGAAAGATTCTGCGACACGCTGATGGTGACCAGGTCCCCGACCCGCGACGCCTTGTAGTCGGCCACCATGTTGGCCAGCCGTCCGGAATCGTTCCACAGGCTGCCGGGGGTGCCCGGAGCGCTGTCGGCGGGCTTGGCCGACACGCGCTGAATGTAGTCGGCGAGACTGTCCCGCTTGGCGGCATGCGACTTTGTCTTGGCGTAGACCACAGGGACGGACAGAAGAAAAGAAACGACTATGAAGATGAGGATGCGGTTGTTCATTTTCGGCATAACCATTTCTCGCCCAGCACGATCCGCTCCAATGTCTTTCCTCTGTCAACCACCTTGGCGGCTCATTCCGGAACGCGCAAGGTTCCTTTTTCCTCCACAATCGCGCGCACCACACTGCCGCCGTTGGCGATGCGAGCCCGCACCCTGTCGCCCTTGGCTCCCTTGTCCAAACAAACCGCGGGCGCGACGAGCGCAATTCCGTCCTGATTCCACACCAGAGTTGCTGCCTCTCCAGGGCGTACCAGAGTACTCTGGTCTCTACGTGTTGCCCGGTCGGCGGCCGGCTTGGCGGCGGCGCGCGGAGCGATTGCCGCGCCCGCAACGGCGGGAACAACCTCAGGCCCGGCCGCATCTCTGACGCGGATCACAAAAGGCACACAGTCGTCGGGACGAGCGCAGCGCGCCCGCACAATCCGGCTGCGCAGAGTGCGATCCCAGTGCGCCTCCATCACTTCCATTTGCGCTCCCGGCAGAATGCGGCCGGCCGCGCCACAGTCGTCTGGGTGCAACCCGCCCGCGGTGTCATCCGCCTTCCAGATCGAAGCCGCGCCGACCATCGATAACCGCGAGGTGCCGGGAGCGCCGGGAATCCGCGCGGCGATTTCCGCGCACGACGCGCGCCCGCCGGAGCGGCGCACGCTTATTCGGTCGGGCACCTGAAGCGCGGACCAGCGGCCGGGTTCGAGTTCCCCACGAAACCCCAGGCCTTGTAACCCAAGGCCTTGCAACCCCAAGCCTTCGAGAAGATTCCGCACCACTTGTCCCTCGATCACCCGCACGCTGCCGGCCAGCGGAGCCGAGCCGAGCCGAACTTGGGACGCTGCCCCGAGCAGTTCCGGGCAGGTGTCGGGCGCCAGCAGATCCGCGAGCGACAGGCGCTCACCCGGAACCTCGACGCTCTCGGGCACCCTCACCTGGCAAGGGGCCTGCGCCCGGCACGAGCCCATCCCGATCGCAAGGCTGGCGGCACAGGCGGCGATCAAGAGGCGCTCGCGGGAAAACATGATCCTCCGAAAGGTCACGTCTGGGCGGCTAGCGTCAGCGTCCCAGGTTGTTGATATCCTGCAGCATCTGGTCAGCGGCGTTGACCACGCGGGAATTCGCTTCATAGGAGCGCTGGGCCACGATCATGTTGACGAACTCGTCGACCACGCTGACGTTGGACTGTTCGAGCATCCCCTGCTGAATCGATCCCAACCCTTCGCTTCCGCCCGGGGCGCCGACAATGGGGTCGCCCGAGGCGGTGGTGGCCAGAAACAGATTGCTGCCGGTCGAGTTCAGACCTCCGGGATTGGCAAACAACGCCAACTGCAGCGCGCCCACCTGCTGGGCCGCAGTCTGGCCGGGCAGGGTGACGCTGATCGTCCCATCCTGGCCGACGGTCACCGAGGTCGCATTGGCAGGGATGGTGACCGAGGGCTGCACCGGATCGCCGTCCTGCGTGACCAGATTGCCTTGCCCGTCGAGATGGAAACTGCCTCCGCGGGTGTACGCAGTCTGGCCATCGGGCAAAAGTACTTGGAAGAATCCCTGTCCCTGGATCGCCAGATCGAGCGGATTGCCGGTTTGGGTGAAGTCCCCTTCGAGCTGAATCACCTCCGACGCGGCCGAGCGCGTGCCCAAGCCGATTTGCAGTCCGGCCACGACTGTGGTTTGTTGCGTGGCCGCCGCCCCGGGCATGATCAGGTTCTGATAAATGAGGTCTTCAAATTGCAAACGCCGGCTGCGAAAGCCCGAGGTGCTGGAGTTGGCCAGGTTGTTGGCAATATTGTCCAGGTTGGTTTCCTGGGCGGCCATGCCGCTGGCGGCGGTATAAAGTGCGCGAATCATGCGTCTCCCTCCGCAGAGATTTTCCGGTCGAACCGGCTAGACGCGCGGCAAATCCTGCGCCGCGGTCTGGTTGAACTGGCTGTCGAACAGGCTGAGCGCGCGCTGCATCATTTCCGCGTTTCGCTGGATGGTGATCAGCTCGACCACGCCTTCGACCGGGCTTACGTTCGACTCTTCCAGCATGCCCTGACGGATCGAAGATGCGGCCGCCGGCAGGGCTGAACCTTCCGGCGCGCTGTAGAGCACGTTGCCCTGAGCTGTAAGGCTGGTGTCCGGCCGAAACTCGGCCAAGCGCAGCTGGGCCACCACGGCGCCGTCGACCGAAATGGTTCCGTCTGAGCTGACTGTGACCGCCCCCTCCGGCAAACTGATGGGGCCTTGTTCGCCGAGAACCGGCTCGCCTTGCGCCGTCATGAGCTGACCCTCGGAGGTCCGGTGAAAACCGCCGTTGCGCGTATAGAGCTCCCCGCTTGCCGCTTGGACAACAAAAAAGCCTTTGCCCGCGACCGCCAGGTCAAACGGATTTCCCGTTGCCGTCAGACTGCCGGAAGCCAGATCCACACGGCTGCCGCTGAGCACGCCGAAGTCGTTCACCGCGGCATTCACCGCATTCCATGCCACGGTTTCCCGGCCGGCCACGAGCGAACGAAACGTCGCCTGCTGGCCGCGATAACCGGCGGTTCCAAGATTGGCGAGATTATTGGCGACTAATTCGAGAGCCTGCATTTGCGCCGCCAGCCCGGCACAGGCTGCGTAATATCCGCTGTCCATACCAGCCCTCCTTGAGGAACTGAAGCAAGCGGCATTCCATAGCGCATGAGAAGAAGGCCATTCCCGGTTTCGAGACAATCTATTGGGAGGCTACGGCGAACAGAATCGAAGCTGGGGCGGCGACGGGAATTGCAGGCTGGATGGGAGAAAAACTTGCCGGGAGCGGCAAACCCGAACCCGGCAAAACCTTCCCTCGGGCTCACCGCCAGGGCCGAATCAGCCGGATGGCCCAGCGACCTCGCGGTCCTCGAAGCTTCTCTACCCGTGAATCTCGAGCGACAGAATGATCGGCTCTCCTTCGAACAAGAACGCGGCCTGAAGGTTGTCGCTGACCATGGAATGGGCGTTGTAGTCCGTGCCGCTAATCACCGTGGGCACCGAAAGCAGGCATCCGTCGCCCAGCCCGCTGATCTTGTTCTTGAAGGTACCCGCCACCATGTTGCAAATCTCGCCGACCGCATCCCACATCTCCGGCCCGGCATTGTCCGGATCGGTGCCCAGCATGCGGGAAGCCATGTGGGCGGCCGACTTCGCGCTGCAACGCAAGGACAGCACTCCGCAGAGATGGCCCGCCAGCCCCACCAGTGCCGTGATGTTGAGCCCCTCCTCCTGAGGCGGTACGCCCGGAACCTCCAGCGAGCAGGCCAGCATGAGCTCGAACACTTCCCGCATCGCCAATGCCAGGATGGGAAGCCAGCCTTCGCGGCTTGCGGGCGTCGTAGAACGCGAGGTGCCGGCAGCGGTCACGATTTGTTCTCCAGAACCGGCAGCACTTGTTCTTTCACCTGGTCCGGAGTAAACGGCTTGCGGATGTAGCCTCGCGCCCCAGCCGACAACGCCTGCATCACGTGTCCTTCGCTGCCTTCGGTGGTGATCATCACCACCGGAACGCCTTTGGCGCTCTCGAGCGAGGCAAGCTGGCGGACAAATTCGAGCCCATCCATCACCGGCATGTTGATGTCGCATAGAATCAGATCCACCCGGTTGGCCTGCATGGTGGCCAGAGCCTCGGCTCCGTTGCCGGCTTCGAGTACCTTGGCGAGGCCCAGTCCAGCCTGGCGCAGGGATCGTTCCACGATTTTTCGCATCACCGAGGAATCGTCCACGATAAGAGCGCGAATGTTATCCATGAGACGCAGATCCCCTGGGGCGAGCGAACCGGACCCCTGGCGGGCCTCCGGCCCGTCCGCCACTGTTCATATCGGGCGAAGGTGCAGCCGACTTTAGTTGGCGGACAAAGGCGGCAGTTCGGAAAACGAAGGCGACCGTGTGGCCTGCGGCGGATGCATCCACAGGTCCAGCGGCGGCCGGGATGCGCCGAGCAGACGAACCCAGACAAAAGCTCCGCAGGCGGCCAGCCGGACCTCCGACGCCGCCAGACGGGCGCAGTAACTGCGGACAATGCGGGAGAATTCGGCGTCCGCTTCGCAGGCCAGCGAGAATTCCCCTTCGCCGCGGCGGACCGAGAGTGCTTCCAGGCTGCGGCGCACAAAACTGGGCCGAGCCATGCACCATTGGGTGCGGCAGCCAAGCATTTTCTCGATGGCATACAGGATGCTGTAATCGGGCGCCTCGCCCAATGCGAGGTGCAGGGTCGAGGTGGCCGCGATATAGTCGACCGGGATCATCACGAAACGTTCGAGCAGGGCGGTCGGAATCTGCGGCCCGCGCCGCATACCCGGCAGCGGCGAATCCAGACGCAGGATGGGACACGACCACTGTCTTGCCAGCGCCGCTGTGATCTGCTGTTCGCTGACGAATCCCAGCGCCTGCAGCCATTCCCCGATGCGGCCGCGCCCGGCGGCGCGCTGCGCCTCCAGCGCCGCGCGCAGCTGTTCGCCGCTGAGCTGCTGGCGCGAGAGCAGCAGCAATCCGAGCGGAATGCGATGGGAGATGGCCGCCGGCGGAGGCAGCGAACGAACTTGGCGGAAGGCGTCGGCCAGGGCGCGCTCCAGACATTGGTCAACACAGTAGAGCGCGCCTTCCAGACGGACCGCCGCATGAGCCGCACCCAGGCGGCGCCAGAGGCCGCGCCGGTGAATACAACTGCGTGGGTCACGGCCCTGCCTCAGGTGCCGCCACCAGCCCTGCCCGTCGAGTCCCGGCGAAATCGGTGCGGACTTCATGCGCTTGCGCCGCTCCGGGGAGCGACCTCCGTGACCCGCAAACCATAATTGCCGTCCATGATCACCAGCTCCCCCCTGGCCACGACTCGTCCATCGAGCAGCATGTCCACCGGCTCCTCCACCTGGCGGTCCAGATCGACTACGCTTCCCGGATTCAGATCGAGCACCTCGCGCAACAGCAGGCGGCGGCTGC
>Ga0187781_10001875_pt1 | contig 15993 bp, 15 predicted proteins | sample 0715_SJ02_MP02_2_FD_132447 | JGI IMG/M metagenome (GOLD analysis project Ga0187781, IMG submission 132447) | Tropical peat soil microbial communities from peatlands in Department of Meta, Colombia - 0715_SJ02_MP02_20_MG | ecosystem: Environmental > Terrestrial > Soil > Wetlands > Peat | place...
CAAGAGAATAGATTGAGAGGCCCGGTCCACATCCATCTGGCAGTTTTCGGCGCACTTGGGCCCAAGGAGGCAGTGTAAATGTGGGGAGAGAAGAAGCCTGACGCTCCCGCTAGGACGCCGCTCGCGCAGCAGCCTAGACCAACCGCGACACCTTCAACCTTTTCAGGGGAGGCAAAAACCATGGCACCTTTGGATTCGAGCTATCCGACAAGCGTGTCCGACCGCTCCAGCGGCAGCGCGCGGCTTGGGGCAAGCCTGCATGTGAAGGGTGAGATCACGGGCAATGAGGATCTCACCATCGACGGCAGCGTCGAGGGGCTCGTTCATCTGGAAGATCGCAAGCTGACCATCGGAGCGAGCGCGCGGCTGACCGCCGACGTGATCGCCCGCGAGGTCGTTGTGTACGGCAACGTGAAGGGCAATCTTCGGGCACGGGACCGCATCGAGATCAAGAAGGACGGCTCGGTGGTCGGCGACCTGACGACTGCGCGGATCATGATCGAGGACGGCGCGTACTTCAAAGGCTCGATCGAGATCGACAAGGCCGGCGAGGCCAGCAGCAGCGACACCGATCTCGACAAGCCCGCGTACACACGAGCGTCCCGGGCGACCGCGACGACGTCAGCGGACTAGCTCCAACTCACTTCAACCGGCAGGCGGGCTGCAATCAGGCAGCTCGCCGCCGCATTCTTCCTTTTGCGCCCACCCGTTTGGAATAACTCGCGAGATTGCGTCTTCGGCTCTGAAGCCCCGAGCTCCATTCGCCGGAGAAAGCAGATCAGGCGAGGCGGACGAGGTAGTCGCCGTCGGCGCGTTCGAAGTGCACCTTGTCCTCGCGCGAGAGCCATCCAATCGCCATGAAGAAGAGGCTCTGTGGCACATTGACCTCTTCCATCAATGCCGCGAACGGAAGCGGGCCCTGCTTGGACAGGGTTTCCCAGATGACGCCAGCTGTTTCGCCGATTTGCATGTGGCCCACGGTGTGAGCTCCTCGTGAAATTTGCTGCTTGAAGCGCTGGAGCCAGCAGTAGGCCGCGGCTCTCCGGAGGAGCCGGTCGAACAACTCGGGTTGCGATGGGCTGGCGTTGGCCGGGAAACCTAGAATCGCATTCATTTCCAAGTTCTCCCCGGTGTACCGTAGCGTTGATACGTTACATTTCGGTAATAGGGTGGTGAAAACTCGCCAAACACCGGGAAAGATGGTCGATTTCAGCACATGATCTTGACAGGCCGAGTTCCGCACAGAATACTCAACTTGATGTCCTCGCGACGACTGCTGTCTCTGGCCTTGATCTTGACCGTGCTTTGCCTGAGTGCCTGTCTGATTCCGTTTGGACACGGATCGTTTGCCGCGACCCACGGGCCTGCGGCCAAGTTCGAGGCGTGGCGATCGCTGTTTCTGCTGTTGTTTCTAATGAGTACAGCAATCGTAGTGGCAGCTGCGTGCGACCTGACGCGCTCGGATGGCTTTGGCGTTTTCGTCTCGCTTCGAAGCGTCGCGCAGATTGCACCGGAATACCTCTCCGACAGTTCCCCTCTTCGCTGCTGATCCTTTTCCGTCCCTTGTTCTAGGCAATTAGCGAGTCGTGCGCTCGCGCGAGCGCGCGGGCGTCCGAATTACCTTTCGCCTAGTTGATTGTCTTCGTTTTCGACAAGGAGGAATACATGAGGAACAACGGCCTGAATAGGATCGTCATGCTGACGGTGTTTCTAACGGTTGCTGCTTCCGGTTGTCACAAGCAGGTCGCCAGCAAACCCGCTGTCGCGCAGCCACCGCGTCCTTCGTCCGCAGCTCCGAGCGCCGTATCGGCCAGTTCACCGGTAAGCGCCGCGGCCGCCCAGCCAGCGAAGCCAGCGGCTCCAGCGCCGAGCCTGGAACAGCTATTCCAGCAAAACGTGAAGGATGCATTCTTCGACTACGACAAGTCGGATCTGCGCTCAGATGCCAGGCAGGCGTTGCAGGAGGACGCAGATTTCCTGCGGTCGCATCCGGAAGTTAAGCTCACCATGGAGGGGCACTGCGATGAGCGCGGCAGCGAAGAGTACAATCTGGGCCTCGGAGACCGCCGCGCCACGTCCGCGAAACGGTTCCTGGTTGCCTCAGGGATTGCGGAGGACCGCATTCAGACGACAAGCTACGGCAAGGAACACCCGTTTTGCGAAGAACACAACGAGTCCTGCTGGAAGCAGAATCGGCGAGGGCATGCGGTGATGACTCCGTAGGCCGAGCCTGACGAGAGCCTGGCGGAAGTTCTGGAGAACGACTGGTCAAGCGGCGGGAGTGGTGATTGACAGTCGTAACGGCGTAGCCTACACTTGACGTTTGTCTGCAGACGGAAGGGTGTGACTGAGTACATGCGAACGTACGTTCCAAAGGGCCGCGAGGTCGAAGATCTGACGATCGGGAAGAACTGGTACGTGGTGGATGCCGGCGGGCAGGTGCTCGGGCGCCTGGCGACCCGCGTGGCAAGGATTCTGATCGGCAAAGACAAGGCGAGCTTTACGCCTCATCTGGACTGCGGCGACCACGTGATCGTGATCAACGCCGACCAGATCAAGTTGACGGGAAACAAGATCGACCAGAAAGTGTACCGGCGTCACAGCGGGTATCCGGGGGGATTGAAGGAAGTGCCGGTGCGGGTGCTGATGCAGCGCCGCCCGGAAGAGGTGGTGCGCGAAGCCGTGCTTGGGATGCTGCCGAAAAACAAGCTTCGCGCGCGTCGTGCAAAGAAGCTGCGTGTTTATGCCGGAAGTGAAGCGCTCGCCCGCCACGCCGGACAGAAGCCCCAGCCACTGGCGCTCTAACCTCGCGAAGGGATTTCGAGAATTCACCCGCCCGCACGGAGAAATCCGCGACCGCGGGCATGTCGTCGCAATCAGGCGTTGCGGCGAGGCTGAACAGGAGGAAAGTTGGGTTCGACGTCGAGTTCGATAGCAGGTGCCGCCAAGCAGTTTTACGGCACGGGTCGCCGCCGGGAATCGGTGGCGCGCGTGTACATCAAGCCGGGAACGGCGCGGTTTACGGTCAACGGCCGGCCGGTGGAAGAATATTTCCGCAACATCGCGTGGCATACGGCGGCAGTCGAGCCGCTCAAGTTCACGCAGATGCTCGATCAGGTTGAGGTGAACGCGCAGGTGAAGGGCGGCGGAGTCGGGGGGCAATCCGGCGCGGTGCGTATGGGGCTTTCCCGCGCGCTAGCACTGCTGAACCCAGAGCTGCGTCCGGCGCTGCGGAAAAACGGTTTCCTTACGCGCGATCCGCGCATGAAGGAGCGGAAGAAGTACGGGCAGAAGGGGGCGCGTCGGCGCTTCCAGTACAGCAAGCGGTAAGCGCGTCCATGCTTTCCTCCGCTGCTCATCAAAGCGAGCGCGCGAGGGCAAACCGCAACGGCGGTCGGCAGTTGCAGTAGGGTTCGGCCGTAAAGGTCGGACCAAATTCGCGGCCGGCAAGGGACCGGCAGAAAAGGATGCTGTTCCGGGAAACCGGAATCGCCCTCGGGCGAAGGCAGCCTCCGGGCACAAGCATCCCTCCAAGGAGAGGAGACACTTTGGCAGTCGAAATCACAATGAAAGAGTTGCTGGAGGCCGGCGTTCATTTTGGCCACCAGACGCGGCGCTGGAATCCGAAGATGAAGGAATACATCTTCGGCGAACGCAACGGGATTCACATCATCGACCTGCAAAAGACCCTGAAGATGTTCCGCGAAGCAGCGCGGTACGTCGCCGAACAAACGGCTCAGGGCAAGAGCGTCCTCTTCCTGGGGACGAAGCGGCAGGCGCAGGAAGCCATCGCCGAAGAGGCGCAGCGCTGCGGCATGTTCTACGTGAACCACCGCTGGCTCGGCGGCACGCTGACCAATTGGGTCACGCTGCAAAAGTCCATCAAGCGGCTGAAACTGCTGAAGTCGATGTCGGAAGACGGCCGGATGGCGGAGTTTTCGAAAAAAGAGGGCGCACGGCTCGATCGCGAGCTGAAGCACCTCCAGCAGAATTTTGCTGGCGTCGAAAATATGACGACGCCGCCCGATGTGATGTTCGTGATCGACCCCAACGCGGAAGTGATCGCCGTGCGCGAGGCGCGCCGGATGGGCATTCCGGTGGTCGCGATTGTCGATACGAACTGCGATCCCAGCCTAGTCGACTGGGTGATCCCCGGCAATGATGACGCCCTGCGCGCGATTCGCCTGTTTACGTCGAAGATTTCGGACGCGGTGCTGACGGGCCGTCAATCCTTCGAGCAGACGCAGATCGCGGACCAGAAGGCGGTTGAGGGCGCCGCCGAAGAAGCTCCCGAATTCGTGGACACGAGCGCCTACGAGCGGTACGAGAAGATGGAAGGCGACTTCGTCGAAGGCGAAGTGGCCGAAGTCACCGACGAAGCGGCCGCTGCCGTGACGAGCGAGGACGAGAGCGCTTCCCGTTAGGATCGAATAAGCTTCACACCCCGTGTCCGGCTCCGCCGGACCGATTGCACTCCAATAAGACAAAAAGGAATCGAGTATAACGATGGCGACAGCACCCGAACCTGGCAAGGCACCCTCCGCCCAGCTCGTGAAGGAGCTTCGCGACAAAACCGGCGCGGGCTTTTCCGATTGCCGCGCGGCGCTAATCGAGGCGGGCGGCGATATCGAGCAGGCCATCAACGTCCTGCGGAAGAAAGGGCAGGCGGCGGCGGCGAAGAAGGCGCAGCGCGCCACTTCGGAGGGACTGGTCTCCTGCTACATCCACGCGGGCGGGAAAATCGGCGTGTTGGTTGAAATCAACTGCGAGAGCGACTTCGTGGCGCGCACGGAGGATTTTCAGCGCCTGAGCCACGACGTGGCGATGCACATCGCCGCGCTCGATCCGCGCTTTCTCCGGCGCGAGGAAGTGACGCAGGAAATCCTCGAACGCGAGCGAGACATTTACCGGGAGCAGGCGAAGTCCACCGGCAAGCCGCCGGCGGTGATCGAGAAGATCGTCACCGGGAAGATGGAAAAATTCTACGAAGAGAACTGCCTCTACGAGCAGCACTTCATCAAGGACGAAGGCATCACGATCAAGGAGTTGGTCGACCACGCGATTGCCAAGATGGGCGAAAATATCGCGATCCGGCGTTTCTCGCGGTTCAAAGTCGGCGAGGTGGACGGCTCGACGAGCACGACAGGCAGTACCGAAACGGCGCCGGCCCCGACCGATTAAGTGCGAGCTCCTTCCAAGCGTACGGGGTCGAGTTTCCGCATCGGCGCTCCGGCGCGCGGGAAGGGTCCTGATCGCGCCACGGCCCTGACCCACACGTGGAATCTCTGCTAGAATGCCGCGAGACATGGCGTCGAAAGCAGCGAGGATCAAAGCCGCATCCAAGACAGCGCGCGACGGCGCGAGCCGCAAGACGCCGGTCTTCCGGCGCATCGTAGTAAAACTTTCCGGGGAATCTCTCTCGGGTCCCGATAATTTCGGCATTCACGCCGAGACGATCCGGAACATCGCGCACGAAATCAAGAGCGTGCAGGATCTTGGCGTCGAAGTGGCGCTGATCGTCGGCGGCGGCAACATTTTCCGCGGCGCGCGCCAGCAGGGGCTCGATATCGACCGCGCAACCGGCGACTACATGGGGATGCTCGCGACAGTTCTCAACGGTCTCGCGCTGCAGGACGCGCTCGAAAAGGCCGGATGCCACACGCGGCTGATGAGCGCGATCGAGATGCATCAGGTGGCGGAGCCGTTCATTCGCCGCCGCGCCACGCGTCACCTGGAAAAAGGGCGCGTCGTGATCTTCGCGGCGGGCACAGGGAACCCTTACTTTTCCACGGATACGGCGGCGGCGCTGCGCGCCATGGAGATCAAGGCGCAGGTAATTCTGAAGGCTACACGGGTTGACGGCATCTATGACGCTGACCCGGAAAAGGTCGCCAGTGCCCGGATGTTCGACCAGATTACGTATCTCGACGTGCTGCAGCGAGGGCTTTCGGTGATGGACTCAACGGCGATCTCGCTTTGCATGGACAACAAGATGCCGATCGTCGTCTTCAACATGAATGTGCCGGGAAATCTCAAGCGCGTGGTACTGGGCGAGCGGGTTGGCTCGACCGTCACGGCGGCGTGAGCCGGCACCTGCGGAGGTTCCCTTCTCAATGACCACAATTGCCACAAGCAAAGACGCTCTGGCCCAGGCGAAAGTCCGGATGGAAAAGGCGGTGGAGGATTTTCGCAAGGACCTCGCGAGCGTGCGCACCGGGCGCGCCAACGTGGCGCTGCTCGATCACATACGCGTGGATTATCACGGCACGCCGATGCCGATCAACCAACTCGGCGCGCTGAATGTGCCCGACCCGATGATGATCGTGATTTCGCCATGGGACCCCGGCGCCGTCGCGGCGATCGACAAGGCGATTCGCACCTCCGATCTTGGGCTCAATCCGACAAACGACGGCAAGGTCGTGCGCGTGCCGATTCCGGCGCTCACGGAAGAGCGGCGCAAGGACCTGGTGAAGCACATTCACAAAGTGCTCGAAAACCACCGCACAGCCGTGCGCAATATTCGTCGCGACATCAAGGAAGCGGTCGAGAAGCTCGAGAAGGAAAAAAAGATTAGCGAGGACGAGCGCAAGCGTTCGCTCGACGAACTTGAGAAGCTGACTCATTCCGAAACGAAGAAGATTGAAGATCTCTCCGCCGCAAAAGAGAAGGAAGTCATGGAAATCAAGTGACGATGCGACGAGCATCGTCATCCTGAACCTGGCTAATGAGCCGGCTGAAGAATCTCTCCCCGAAAGCTGGAGTTGCCTGCAACCTGTGCTTGACCGATGAGAGAAGCCCGGCCCAGCCGAACCGCGTACATGGTCGCCATGCGGCGCGCTGCTCATCAAATCTTTGACAATCCAAAGGTGTTTGACGACCCGATCGCGCTGCCGATTCTGGGGCAAGGTGCGGAAGCACGTCTGCGGGGTGAACCGCGCTTCCTGAACCGGCTCGGGCGGGCGGTGCGCGCGTCGATGGCGGCGCGCAGCCGATACGCGGAGGATCAGCTCGCCCGGTCCGTCGAACGCGGAGTGCGGCAATACGTCATCCTGGGAGCGGGGCTCGATACGTTTGCGTATCGCAATCCACATGCGCAACGCGGCCTCCGCGTCTTCGAGGTCGACTATCCCGCGACACAGGAATGGAAGCGCGAACGGCTCGCTGCCGCGGGCATCGCGATTCCGGCGTCAGTGACTTTTGCGCCCGTCAATTTCGAACACCAGACGCTCGCGGAAGGTTTGCAGCAGGCTGGATTCGATGCGGCGCAGCCCGCATTTTTTTCGTGGCTCGGGGTCACGATGTATCTCGTGCGAGAGACGACGATGGGAACGTTTCGATTCATAGCTTCCTGCAAAGCAGGCGGCGGAGTCACGTTTGACTACATTGTGCCGCGAGAGAGTCTGAACTGGACTGGCCAACTCGTTCTGCGCGCCATGGAGCGCCGCGTGGAGAAGGCCGGAGAGCCGTTTCGGACGTATTTCGCGCCGCAAGAACTGCGTGACGAACTCGGAAGCATGGGATTTCGCGCGATTGAGGACTTGGGAAAGGCTGACATTAACGAGCGGTACTTCAAGGACCGCACGGACGGCCTGCGAGTGCCCGGCTTGCTCGGGCGCTTCATGACAGCAGAGACATGATCCTCGCGCGCATGATGCTGACGTTACGTGGCGCTACTTTTCGGTTGCGCGAGCGTCTTCGGGAAGGGTGAGTGAGAACGCGCAATCGCCCGTCTTGCTGGAACAAGTAAGCATGCCGCGGCGGATCAGTTTGGCCGGAGCGCCGTCCGGAAACACGGGGCCGAAATCGAGAGAGCGCAGCCTTTCAGCAAGTGGGCGCAACACCTCGCTTCCGCTGATGAATTTGACGGCGTCCACGTGGGCCTTTTTCTCGCCGGACGACAGCAAGACGAAAAATTCGGCGCGCGTGTCTTCCGCAAGCAGCTGTCCCGCGGGAATCGTGCGGAGCGCGTCCAAATCAAGCTTGGCCTTGCCGACAAGAGCCTCGATTGGTTCGTTGCCGCCCAGGAGCAGAGTCAGACGAGCGCGCGTGTCGGGGACGGCGTGCGGAGCGGCCAATGCGAGTGCGCACATGTGGATGGCGCGGTCTTTCTGTCCAAGTTTTTCGTAGATCTGAGCGAGATGATCGCCCGCTTCGCCATCTTCGCTGAGTACCCACGCGGCGCGGACGTACGGCATGGCGCGATCCGGATCGCCCCTCTGAAAATAGACCCAGCCGAGCGTGTCCCAATCGGCGGCAAGATCCGCCACCTCACCGAGTTCGGCGTCAGTCACCTGAGCCAAGTTCGCATTCCGAAGATGTGCAGCAGCGTCCGCAATGGCGAGTTCGGCGTAGCGCTGCGCTTTGTCGAGAGCGAGCTTGTGTTCGGCGAGATTGAACGCCACGTCATTTAGGATCGCTGGGGAGCGCGAAAGAGAGGCAGCCTTGTCAAATGCCGCGATGGCGGCGTCGGTTTCGCCCGTGCTGGCGTACGCGCGCCCAAGGCTGACCTGCAATTCCGGGTTCTCCGGCGAGAGGATCGTGGCCTTCTCGAGCTCGGTCACGGCGTCGGGGTATTCGCGCTGATCCAAGAGAATTTCGCCGAGCTGAGCGTGGGCGACCGAATCGAGCGGATTGATCTGAATCTGCTTCCGAAACGCGGCGACGGCTTCGGCGTACTTCTGCTGGCGACTGAGAGCCAGGCCCAGGTATTCGTTGGCGTGCTCATCGGAAGGATTCACTTCAAGTTGCTTGCGAAACGCCGCAATGCCTTCGTCGTCCTTACCGGCGCGCAAATAGGCGAGACCGAGATCGGTCCACGCGTGTTTGTGTTGTGGCTCGAGCTGCACGACACGCTCGAAAAGCGGAACGGCTGCCTGAGGGTTTCCGGCATTGAATGACGCGAGGCCTGCCTCGAGCAGTTCGTCCGAGGTTGCGGAGGCAGGAATCGCAGGGCCGCCCGGCGCCACGTTTTCGATGATGAGCGGCTGATTTTCATCCGCCGCGACGGCCCTCATGAACGCGGCGTACTCTTCCCCGCGCGACGCAGGAAGCTGGCGCATCTTGAAATCGACTGAGCGCGACGCCGCGAGCACGTGATCCGCGAATTGATAGGTGGCGCTGAAATCAGCGTAATCGTGTGCGACCGATACGCCGATGGGCGGCTGCGCGGAAATTGACGATGGAAGGCGCAGCTTCAGACTTACGCTCACGTTGAGGGGGCTTCCAAGGTCGATAGGCTGCGTCTTGTCACTCGGTAGATCAGGCAGGCCGATGGCCAGCAGCGGCAGAGCCGCGCGCGTTCTCTTGCTCGACCAGTCGAAGAAATCCGATTGCGTAAAACCGATGTCGAGCTGGAAAGGGTCTTGCGTCGCCGTGGGATCGCCGGCCTTAACCGAAGTGACCTCGCCATGAATGCCGTCGAGTGAAAGAATCGTCTGGCCGAGTTCCTTCCATTGGGCTTCGGGGGTCTTGCGGAATGCGGAGCGGAGAACGAGTTCCGCATCGCCGCGCACGGAATAGTGAGCGGTAGCCGTGAGCTTGCCGAGTTCGGTTACCTCGCCGCTGATTTCCACGTGCTGTGTCGAAATAAACGGCGGATCGGCGGGCGTCTCGACGAGTTTTCCGGCGCCATCGATGGAAACCAGCAGCGCAGGTCTCTTACGAAGACCCGACGCCAGCAGCCGAAACGGCGCGACGTCGACGGTCGAATCCATCCAGACGAGATCCTTGCCGGCATGCGCCGCTGTAATCACGTGATCGAACTGGGCGGGCGACGGTAGCGACGGATCGAGTTTGCGAATCGAGGGAATCAGTGCGGCATCGGACACAATCCCTACGGCGCCGAGCATTGCGGCGAGAAGAACGTGCTTGTCCCCGGAATCGCCGTATCGACTCGAGAGAACCTCTGCCGCCGGACGAGGCTGATACCCGCTCGCACCAAACGAGAGATTCGCATTGCGCACGCTCTTCGCGACGTAGTCATAGAGTGCCTGGGTTTTTTCGAGATCGGTTGCGCGACCCTGGGTCAATTCTTGCGTCTTCGCGAGGATCTCAGGTGTTGGGTCGGCGCGGCCTTGCTCCAGCTTTGCGTACCAGCGAGCGACTTCCGGCCAGTTGGCAAACGTGGTCATCTGGACGTCGGGCGGCTTCGCCTTCGTTTGGTCAGTGTCCTTTTGGGCAGAGTTGTCAGCTATTTGGAGATTCGAATGTTTCCATCGATAGACCGATCTTCCGTTGAGTTGCTGCGTCGCGTACGGACTTGCCACGGATGATTTCAGAATCACCTTGCGGGCTGAGGGAACTTCGATTGCCAGCCTCTCGTCGAGAACGATGGCGCTCTCGATGAAGCTGTGGTCGAACCAGAACTGCCCGGGCGCCGCCGCAGAAACGATCCGCTTGCTGACTTCGTATTCAAGCGTGTCTCCCGTTGCGAGGGATGGCACCGCCAGACGTTCCTCTTTGAGGTTGGCGTACGCTGGAAAGTCGCGCGCGGCCGCCGCCACGGTGACCTGCGCGCTGGCGACGGGGACTTCAACGGTGGTGCCGTCGGACTTGTGCACGCGCGCGTAGCGAACTTCAGTCTTTTCATTCGCGGAGTTAAATCCGAAGACGAGTTCGCTCCATTGCAGTGCGCCCGCGTCGCTCTGCACTTTGACGCGCACGCGAAGTTGTTCCTCGCCGGTGCCGTCATTTTCGAAACGCGCGGTTGTCGCGTACTGCTCGATGACGAAAGGCTCGTGCGAAAAGTCTGCACGCGGTTTCGGTGCGGGTGCTTTCGTGACGTGTTGCTGTGCGACAGCTTTTCCGGGCACGATCAGCAAGCACAAGAGCGCGATGCGCGCGCAATTCATCGATGCTCCCTGTTGAAAACCGCCGGCACAAGTGTAGGTGCGTCGCCATCCCAGGGTAAAGGGCTGGCGGCGGGTAGGTTGAGAAGTTTCCAACCTTGCCTGCCACACACGGGCGCGAAGGGTCTTTCGGACGCGACGAGCAGGAAATACGCCTTGAATCCGTCAGGGAAGCGTGCGTGGAATCTTGTAACTACCGCTGTATCTGTAGGATAGAAGATATTTCTCTCGCAGCTGACTTGCCGGGAGCTCTTACGGACGCGCGCAGACATTTCAGTCTCGCACAGGATTCCGTCTCCTCGCGGCTCCTGGACCGCGTGCGACCGTGTACAGGTCTTGCTCCCCGAGAACGAGCTCGACGGCTGCCGAACCCGCCCTAATTCCCACATTTTCCACAGTGATATGATGTTGACACGATTTGCTCTTTTGCCTATACTTTGTTGGTTTGAGAGGGCCGTTGTGGCCCGGTGGTGAAAGGGAAGTCTTCCAGCCCCGGAACAAAGAAGGACGGAACGGGGCTGTGAAGCGCGGCCGAAATGGGGCGCCAGCCCCGCAAAGCCGTGAGCCTCTCCGCAGTAAAGATGCAGTTCACTCCTTGGGGTGAAGCGTCAGCGCGGAGTACCTGGCAGTTCCTTCAGGTTGAGGTAGGGCGACCTTTTCTGTTCATTCACCCGCAGACTTCTGCGCGGGACGGTTTGGACTGCGCAGATCGACAATAACTTCTTAGATTTTCTTAAGCAGGGGGAAACGTGCCGACGTTTTCACAATTGGTGCGCTACGGCAGGGAGCAGATTCGGACGAAAACGAAGTCTCCCGCGCTCGAGGGATGTCCCGAGAAGCGCGGAGTTTGCGTTCGCGTCTATACCCAGACGCCGAAGAAGCCGAACTCGGCGCTGCGGAAGGTGGCGCGCGCGCGTCTGACCAACAGCGCCGAAGTGACGACGTACATTCCTGGAATCGGGCACAACCTGCAGGAGCACTCGATCGTGCTCGTGCGCGGAGGCCGCGTGAAGGATCTGCCGGGCGTCCGCTATCACGTGATTCGCGGCACGCTCGACGCCGCCGGCGTCGAGAATCGCAAGCAGGGGCGCTCGAAATACGGCGCCAAGCGGCCGAAAGCCGCACAGAAGTAGGAGAGCGTAAACGATGCCACGCAAGGGTTGGGTTCTGCGCCGAAAGATTCCGGGCGATCCGGTGTACGGCAGCGACCTCGTGCAGAAGTTCATTTCGAGCATGATGTATGACGGCAAGCGCTCCACCGCGCAGACGATTTTCTATGACGCGATGAACCAGGTGGCAAAGACGTCCAACGATGACGCCTTCAAGCTGTTCAAGAAGGCTATCGAAAATTGCAAGCCCACGCTGGAAGTGAAGACGCGGCGTGTGGGCGGCGCGAACTATCAGGTACCGGTCGAAGTGAATCCGTTCCGGCGGCAGTCGCTCGCGATTCACTGGCTGGTGCTGTACGCGCGCGAGCGGTCGGGCAAGTCGATGACGGACAAGCTGGCGGGAGAAATCTTGGACGCTGCGAATGGCCGCGGCGGCGCCGTCAAGAAAAAGGAAGACGTGCACCGCATGGCGGAGGCAAACAAGGCTTTCGCGCACTATCGCTGGTAGGGCAAACGAATTCAGTTATGGCACGACAGGTACAACTCGATCAGACGCGCAACATCGGGATCATGGCGCACATCGATGCGGGCAAGACCACCTGCACCGAGCGCATCCTGTTCTACACGGGTGTGACTTATAAGATCGGCGAAGTGCACGAAGGCACGACCGTGATGGACTGGATGGAGCAGGAGCGCGAGCGCGGCATCACGATCACGTCTGCGGCGACGACGGCTTCCTGGAAGCGATTCGACAAGAGCTATCGCATCAACATCATCGACACGCCGGGTCACGTGGACTTTACCGTGGAAGTCGAGCGGTCGTTGCGCGTGCTGGATGGCGCGGTCGCCGTATTCGACGCGGTCGCGGGCGTGCAGCCGCAGTCGGAAACGGTCTGGCGCCAGGCGGACAAATACCGCGTGCCGCGCATTGCGTTTATCAATAAGATGGACCGAATCGGCGCCGACTTCGATCATTCGATCCGCTCGATGCGCCAACGCCTCTCAGCCCACCCCGTTCCTGTTACCTATCCCATTGGCCGTGAAGATAACTTCCTGGGTGTGATCGACTTCATTGAAGAGCACGCCATCGTTTGGAAAGACGAGACGCTCGGCGCGGAATATGAAATTCTGCCGCTCGAAAAGCTTTGGGACGCCGCGTATCTGAAGACGCGTCCCGCACTTGAGACCGCCGTCAAAGCCTCAGCGCTCAGCCCGGAATTCTACAAGGAGCACCGCGAAAAGGTCGTTGAATACATCGCGGAGCACGACGACGCCATCCTTGCGAAATACCTCGAACAGCACAAGCTGGAGCCGACCGAACTGAGAGCCTCTTTGCGGCGCTCGACGATCGCATTGAAGCTGGTGCCGGTGATCGCGGGCTCCGCGTTCAAGAACAAGGGTATTCAGCCGCTGCTGGATGCCGTGATTGACTATCTTCCTTCCCCGGTGGACGTGCCACCGGTCGAAGGAACGTCGCCGGACGGCTCGGACGCAATGGTGCGGCGCGCGTCGGACGATCAGCCGTTTGCGGCGCTGGCGTTCAAGATCATGACTGACCCCTACGTCGGCCATTTGACCTACATTCGGGTTTACTCCGGCGTGCTCAAAACGGGGCAGTCGGTTTACAACTCGACCAAGAAGACGCGCGAGCGCATCGGGCGTTTGCTCCGGATGCACGCGAACAAGCGCGAAGAGATCGAGTCGATTGATGCGGGCGACATTGCGGCGTGCGTAGGCCTTAAGAACGTCAGCACGGGCGACACGCTCTGTAGCGAAGAAAAGCCGATTGTCCTCGAAAGCATAGAGTTTCCCACCCCGGTTATCTCCGTCGCGATCGAACCCAAGACAAAAGCGGATCAGGAAAAGATGGGCGCTGCGCTTGGCAAGCTCGCCCAGGAAGACCCAACGTTCCGCGTACACACGGACGTCGATACCGGGCAGACGCTGATCGAAGGCATGGGCGAGCTGCATTTGGAAATTATCGTCGACCGCATGATGCGCGAGTTCAACGTGCAGGCCAACGTCGGCCGGCCGCAAGTGGCATATCGCGAAACGATTCTGAAATCGGCCGAGGCGGAGCACAAACACATCAAGCAGAGCGGCGGCCGCGGCCAGTACGGTCACGTGAAATTGACGGTGCAGCCGCTTCCCACGGCCGCGCACGAGGACATGCACGAGATGTCCACCGACGAACTCGACGAGCTTGCCAAGCGGGTGGGAGGCAAGGGCGGTAAGTGGCGCTTTGACAAGGAGCACCGGCTGCTGTTTATCGACAAGATCGTCGGCGGCGTGATTCCCAAAGAGTTCATTCCTCCGATCGAGGACGGCGTCAAGGAAGCCATGGAAAACGGCGTCCTCGCGGGCTACGAAATGGTGGACCTTGCAGTGGTCGTGATCGACGGCACCTATCACGAGGTCGACAGCTCGGAAATCGCGTTCAAGATCGCGGGATCGATGGCGTTCAAGGAAGCGTGCCGGCGGGCCAGTCCCAAATTGCTTGAGCCGATCATGAAAGTGGAAGTGGTCGTCCCAGAGGAATATATGGGCCCGGTGATTTCGGACCTGAACTCGCGGCGGGGACAGATGCAGGGGCGCGAATCGAGAGCGGGCAGCGAAATCATCAACGTGCTGGTTCCGCTCTCGGAGATGTTCGGCTACGCGACCGATATTCGCAGCCGGACGCAGGGCCGCGGCAGCTTCACGATGCACTTTTCCCATTACGAGCAGGTGCCGCCGAATATTGCGGACGACATTGTCGGCGGGTCAAACGGAAACAGGCCCAAGAAATAGCACGGAATGCGTTTAGCACGGGAACGTTACTAGAGCGGAGAGAGAAATGGCGAAGGAGAAATTCGAGCGGAGCAAGCCGCACGTGAACGTGGGGACGATCGGGCACATCGACCACGGGAAGACGACGCTGACGGCGGCGATCACCAAAGTGCTCAGCAAGAACAACCCGAAGGTGTCGTTCCGGGCGTTCGACACGATCGACAACGCGCCGGAAGAGCGGGAGCGCGGAATCACGATCGCGGTGTCGCACGTGGAGTACGAGACGGCGAACCGTCACTACGCGCACATCGACTGCCCGGGCCACGCCGACTACGTGAAGAACATGATCACGGGCGCGGCGCAGATGGACGGGGCGATCCTGGTGGTGGCTGCGACGGATGGTCCGATGCCGCAGACGCGGGAGCACATTCTGCTGGCGCGTCAGGTGGGCGTGCCGTACATCGTGGTGTTTCTGAACAAGTGCGATGTGGTGGAGGACCCGGAGCTGCTGGAGCTGGTCGAGCTGGAAGTGCGCGAGCTGCTGAAGACGTATCAGTTTCCGGGGGACACGGTGCCGGTGATTCGGGGCTCGGCCTTGAAGGCGCTGGAAGGGGACGCGAAGTGGGAGAAGACGATATTGGAATTGATGGAGGCGGTGGACAAGAACATACCGCTGCCGCAGCGGGACGTGGACAAGCCGTTTGCGATGCCGATTGAGGACATTTTCTCGATCTCCGGGCGCGGGACGGTCGTCACTGGAAGAATCGAGCGCGGGAAGGTGAAGGTGGGCGAAGAAGTGGAGATTGTGGGCTTCCGTCCGACGATGAAGAAGACGGTGACGGGCGTGGAGATGTTCCGCAAGCTGCTGGACGAAGGGATCGCGGGAGACAACGTGGGATTGCTGCTGCGCGGGACGGAGAAGGACGAAGTGGAGCGGGGGCAGGTGCTGTGCAAGCCGGGATCGATCACGCCGCACACGAAATTCAAGGCGGAGGCGTACGTGCTGACGAAGGAAGAGGGCGGGAGGCACACTCCGTTTTTCACGGGGTACCGTCCGCAGTTCTACTTTCGGACGACGGATGTGACGGGGGATGTGAAGCTGCCGCAAGGAGTGGAGATGGTGATGCCGGGGGACAACGTGTCGATGGAGATCAGCCTGATCACTCCGGTGGCATTGGAGAAGGGCTTGCGGTTCGCGATCCGCGAAGGCGGACACACGGTCGGCGCCGGCGCCGTCGCGGAAATCATCGAGTAAACGGCCATGCGCG
>Ga0187781_10001876_pt1 | contig 15984 bp, 15 predicted proteins | sample 0715_SJ02_MP02_2_FD_132447 | JGI IMG/M metagenome (GOLD analysis project Ga0187781, IMG submission 132447) | Tropical peat soil microbial communities from peatlands in Department of Meta, Colombia - 0715_SJ02_MP02_20_MG | ecosystem: Environmental > Terrestrial > Soil > Wetlands > Peat | place...
AGGAAAAAATTGGCAAACAGCCAAGGCCATAACCAGTGTGGCCACTTGGGGGCAAAGTGGATGGCTCCAGTTTCTTCGGCCAGTGCCAGCACTAGCAACAACAGCAATACGCCGACAGCGGCAACAGCCCCTCCCCAGGGGCGTCCCCGATGCGGTGCCTCGGCCAATTCCAGCAACAGCAGCCAGCCCGCCACACCTTTGTCGAAGCTCCAGAACAGGCGATATACCTCGCTGTGCGGCGTAGCCCGCCCTTGCCACAACAGGGGATTCTCAAACCCTGGAAACAGGTGCAAGGCCATGCCCAGCAGCAAGCCCAGCCACAGCAGGTACAGTACCAGCAGCCGGTCACGGCGTGCCAGATAGCCGATCCCGGCCGTCAGCAGCAGCACCAGCAGGCCCAGCGGTTGCAACAAGCCGCTGTAGGCGGCCATGCCCAGTGCAGCCACCCCTGCCAGCAGGGATGACCAGGACAGCCGCAGGCTCTGCGCCAGCAGCGCAGTCGCCAGCAGCCCGAAAGCGGCCAGTTGAGGAAAGGCAGGCAACATCAGCGGCATGGTCGACTAAAGCAGGCCGGTAACGACATGGCACGGCGGCTTACATCTTGGCAAGTTGCTCACGTGCCTTCTGTGCCGCAGAACTATTGGGATAGAGTTTGATCAGCCGCTTGAGCGTTGCCTTGGCGGTATCGGTCTGACCCATGTCGCGCTGGCAGTTGGCCACATTGCGCAGGGCATCGGGTGCTTTGGGATTATCCGGGAACTGCTCGGCAAAGCGGCGGTGGATATCAATGGCAGCATCATATTGTTTCTGCGCCGTATGCGCCACGCCCAGCCAGTACAGGGCATCCACAGCCTGCGGTGCGTCCGGATTCTGCTGGATATACAGCCCTAAAGCCGCCGTTGCCTTGGCGAAGTCGCGGGCACGCAACAGATTGAGTGCCTTGTCGTAATCCGGACTGCTCTGTGTATCGGCAGAAGCGGCAGAGGAGGAGGCCGCAGCCTGTCCCTGCGGCTGGGAGGCATTGTCCTTGCCGGCATTTTCCAGATGCCCTACGCGGCCATCCAGATCGTTATACAGGTCGTTCTGCCGTTTTTGCGTGTTCTGCACATTGTAATTCAGCACTTCCACATCGCCACGCAGCTTGGTGACTTCGGCCTTCAGGCTGTCCAGCTGGGAAACCATTTCCAGCAGTTTTTCATTGGACAGCTTGTTTTCCACTTCGGTCAAACGGGCACTGGCCTGCCGGTTGACCTGGTCGATCTGGTTGCGGGTTGCCTCGATATCACCATTAGTGGCGCAGGCAGTCAGGGTGAGCAGCAAAGTGGCACTCAGGGCAAACCGTTTCATGGGAAGTTCTCTATCCGCTGGATACAGGTTGGCCGAACATCATAACAGTCCCGGGGTGAGCCCGGGTGATGTCCGGCCATGTTCAGCCAGTAGCTGGCTTGCACAAGATGGCAAACCGGATACCGTGTACTAAGCGCTGCCAACAAAAAACCTGCGGCAGCCTTGCCTCAGTAACACTACGCTATGTTGTCAGCCGCTCTTATTCGCCGTTGTACAAGATGTCGGCGCGACGGTTTTCAGCGTAATCAGCTTCAGTCGTACCCGTCGCCTTGGGTTTTTCCTTGCCCAGGCTCACGGCCTCAACCTGGTTTTCCTTCACGCCCAGCACTTCCAGTGCGCTCTTCACGCTTTCGGCACGGCGCTGGCCCAGGGCCAGGTTGTATTCACGGCTGCCACGGGCATCGGTATTGCCCTGGATGATGACCTTATTGTCGCCATGTTCCTTCAGATAGCCGGCATGGGCCTCTACCGTCGGCTTGTCCGTACCGCTGATGGCCGAGGAGTCAAAGGCAAAATACACGCTGCGCTTGGCCAGCGGGCTGTTCGGATCGTGCAGCGGATCGGCCTTCATCGAGGTCATGCCGCTATTGCCGGTATCGACTGGAGCAGCGTTCTGGCTGCTGGCCGCTCCGGTATTGCTTGCCGTTGCCACGGTGGCCGGCTTGGTGCTGGCGCAGGCGGCCAGCAGGGTAACGGTTGCAGTACCCAGAACGAGTTGTTTCCAGTTCATGCCTTCACTCCTTAGGATTTGAATGCGCTTACGTCATTACGGATTGTTGAACGGACCCCATGACGGGTCCTGCACATCACCATTGATCACCGCCAGCTTTACCCGGTTGCTTCCATCGCTGGTGGCAGCATACAACACGCTCTTGCCACCGGCATCGCTGGCATACAACACCATGCCGTTATTCGGTGCAAAGCTGGGACGCTCGTTGTAACCACTTTCTGACAGGGCTCGGGTATCGCCAGTGGCAATATCCTTGACCATGACACGGAAGCGTCCTGCTTCACGACGGATAAAGGTCAGGCTGCGACCATCCGGCGATACGCGTGGCGATACGTTATAGTTGCCTTCCCATGTAACGCGCTGGGCGTCCCCTCCGCTGACAGGCATGCGATAAATTTGCGGGCTGCCTGTGCGGTCCGATACAAAATACAGCTGACTGCCATCCGGCGAAAACGCCGGTTCGGTATCAATGCCATCACTGTAGCTGATCCGGCGTGCGGCCCCCCCGGCGGCATTGACCAGATAAATCTGGGAATTGCCCGTCGTGGTCAGCACTACCGCCAGCTTGTTGCCGTCCGGACTCCAGGCCGGGGCGGAATTGCTGCCCTTGAAGTTGGCCACGGCGCGGCGTTGCCCGGTGGCCAGATCCTGCACCCATACCACCGGTTTCTTGCTTTCGAACGATACATAGGCCAGATAACGGCCATTCGGACTCCAGCTTGGCGAGATGATGGGCTCACGCGAACGCAGGATAGTCTGGGCACGATTGCTGTCCACATCACTGATCAGCCCCACCTGCAACTGATAGCTGCTGCCCGTCTTCAATACATACACCACCCGGGTATTGAAAATACCCCGTTGTCCGGTAATCGCCTGGTAGATCATGTCGGCAATGGTATGCGCCACTTCCCGGCTGCGATCCGGACTGACCGTGAATTCGCCGGAAGTCAGCTGTTTTTTCTGCGCGACATCCATCAGGCGAAAGCTGATTTTCACCTGACCGTCCGCCGCGGGCTCCACTTTGCCGATGGCAATGGACTGCGCGCCGGCGGCCTGCCACAAGGGATAACGGATATCCACCGGCTCCACCGGCACATTGGCGAGAGACGAGCCATCCACCATGCGGAATACACCGGACAGTGTCAGGTCATTGCGAATCACCGGTGTCAGCGCTTCCCGCACCCGGCTGTTTTCATCCTTGAATGGCACCACGGCAATGGCATGCTTGTTGGCACCGCCGCCAACGATTTCCACCGTGGTTTCTGCCTGCACGGCGGCCGCGCAGAACACCAACATTAGCAAGGCCTTAAACAGAGTGCGAATGCGTGGCATGAGTTCCCTCGACATGCAAAATTTCCTAAAAATGACTGGTTAAGCCCTGATGCCGAGACTACTGCTGCGGGCGGAATTCCAGCACCACATAGCGGTAATCATTATCAAATGTCGCCCCGGCCGGCAGGCTGGGGAAAGTATGTGCCTGCCAGATGGCACGCTGCACCGACTCATCATAAGCGCTATTGCCGCTGGGACTGATCAACTGCACCTTGCTGACCTCCAGCGTAGGCAGCAGGGTTACCCGGATCTTGACCTTGGGATTGCCGGTCAACGAGGCCGGTAGCTCCACCAAGGGGGTGATTTTGGCGCGGATCTTGTCTTTCCAGCCGCCCAGGGCCGCCGCCGAGCCATTGACGGCACCACCGGCCACACCATTGGCGCTACCGGCCTGATTGCTGCGGGCATTGGCCTTGTGGCCGGTACTGGGTCCAAGACCGGATAACAAGTCGTCCGTATCGTCCTGGTAGGTTTTTGACTGCCGGCTGCCCTTGCCTGCCTTGTCCACCGCCTGTGGTTTGGGCAGCTTTTTATCGACTGGGGGCGGCGGCACCGGTTTCACCGTGGGCTTGGCCACCGTTTTCTCGACTGGCTTGATGACTTTTTCCACCTTGGGCGTGGCTTCCGGCTTTTTCACGGCCTCCGGTTTCTTGACCGGCTCCGGCTTGGGCTTTGGCTGGGAGTGTTTTTCTGGCTCGGGGGCTTTGGGCTGCGGTTTTTTTTCCTCGGCCTTGTGTTCCGGCTGCGGTTTTTTCCGCGCACCCAGATTCACCTCGGCCGGAGGTGCCGGTGGTGGGGCATCTTCAACGGAGGGCGCAGCAATCTTGGCCGCTGCAGGCACTGTTGGGCTGGGCGCAACCACGGGCGGTGGCGGAGGGGCACTGCTCCACAGCTCCAGCGCCAGCGGCGGCTGTTCTGTCACTTGGGTACTGTTCAGGCCGGCCCACAATACAAGGCCGATCACCAGGGCATGCAGCAGGACTGAAGCCAGCAGCGACCAGGTGGAGGGGGAGGCGTCGCGCGTCATGCCTTATTTATTGTTCTGCTGTTTGACGGTCAGCGCCACGCGCTTGATTCCTGCCTTGTGCAAGGCATCCGCCACATGAACCACATCGGCATACTTCAGGTTTTCGTCAGCAGAAATGGCTACCGGGCGGTCGGCCCCTGCCAGTTGACTGGCCACCTGATGGGCCAGCGCATCCTTGTCGCCGCCATCGGCACTGAGCAGCTTGTCGCCATCCTTGATCCGCACCGTGCCATCCGCATCCAGCACCACCTCCAGCGGCGGCTGGTCAAGCGATGCAGCCTGCGACACGCTGGGCACCTGGATCACGCCCGGTGTAAACATGGGAGCAGTCACCATGAAGATGACCAGCAAGACCAGCATGACGTCGATGTAGGGCACCACGTTCATCTGGTTCATTTGGCGACGGGGACGGCGATTCAGCATGACAGTATGGACAATGATGACAGCCTGTCATCATAGCATTGCGTTTTGCGCTGCCGGATGACAAACATTTTCTTTAACAAAAAAGCGGTGAGACTCCCACCAGCCGGGGAAAGTTCGCCAGACAGGCGGCTCTCCCTGATCAACGCAGCCAGCGGCTGCCAGGCTGACACGCAAAGGCTTGCTACAGACGCGTGCACAGTGTCAGCCCATCTCCCACCGGCAGAACGCAATGGCGAATCCGCTTATCCAGCGGTAGCCTGGCATTGAAGTCATGCATCAGCTGTACGCTGGGCGGGTCTTGCGGCTGCGGCGCGACAACCCGGCCGGACAGGAAAATATTGTCGATGGCAATGACGCCGCCAGGCCGCACCAATTGCAGGCAGGTTTCGAAATAGTCAGGATAAGACGGTTTGTCTGCATCAATGAAGGCCAGATCAAACTGTCCGGCCTGCCCTTCCTCCAGCAACTGCTGCAAGGTATGCAAGGCCGGTTGCAACACCAGCCGGATACGCGGGGCCACCCCGGCTTTTTGCCAATAGTCTCGGGCAATGGCAGTGAATTCCTCACTGACATCGCAGGCCACCACCTGGCCATCTTCCGGCATGGCCAACGCAACCGCCAGCGTGCTGTAGCCGGTAAACACACCGACTTCCAGATAACGGCGCACCCCCAGCAGCTGTGCCAGCCAGCCCATGAACTGCCCTTGCTCCGGCGCAATCTGCATCTTGGCCATGCGATGGCCTGCGGTGAGTTCGCGCAACTCACGCATGACCGGATGCTCGGTCAGCCCAATATTCATCAGATAATCATGCAAGGGGCCGTCCAGCGGCACGGTACGACTGGTCATGAACTGTTCTCGGCAAAATGACAAAACGCCCGCGTGGCTTGCCAATCCGGTAGGCAGCATCAGGGGCGTCAATGGCTTGCCATGGCGGTGACCACGGCGGGCAAGGCTTATTCCGGCTGGTAAACGTAGGGCTTTTGCGCCACGCGGGATTCCTTCCAGCGGCGCTGGTCGTCCAGGTCTACCGTGCGGTCCCACAGGGTAAGGCGCAACTCGCGACGCTGCTGGTCTACTTCCGGATTCTTGTCCAGAAATTCGCTGATGAATTTGGTAAAGTCCGACTGGTACATGGTTTTCCCCTGTCATTGATCGGCGGATTTTAATCTATCGGCCCGTCAGTGACCACGGTCTTGCCGGATATTTGCGGCCCTGACATCACAAACACCACAAGCGGCACATTACTGGACTTCGCACGGCACCGCACTGCGCGACACATCCAGCGGTTTGTCGCCATACATTTTGCGATCCGCCACATCCAGCAGTTCGTCGATCAGCATGCCGTCTTCCGGATAATAGGCAACGCCGATACTCACGCCCAGGTGGATCTGATGACCTTCTACCTCATACGGCTGCTGAATGGCCTGTTTGAGCCGCTCTACCACTTTGTCAGCCTCACGGTTGGATTCCACATCCTCCATCAGCAGGACAAATTCGTCGCCGCCCAGCCGCGCCACCGTATCCTCGGCACGCATGATGGCCTGGATACGGGCGGCGATCAGCTGCAAGACCTTGTCGCCAATCGCATGGCCATAACTGTCATTGATGGGTTTGAAGCGATCCATGTCCAGAAACAACACCGCCAGCCGTCGTCCATTGCGGTTGAGACGGGAGGTGGCATGCTGCAGACGATCATAAAACAGGTTGCGATTGGCCAGGCCAGTCAGCCTGTCGTGATTGGCCAGGTAGAACAGATGACTCTCACGCCGTTGCTGCCGATGCAGCATGCTGTGATAAAACCGCAAGCCCAGCAATAACAGGGAAAGCAGTAAAAGCGACATACTGATCAAAATGATCTGCTCGAACGGACTGAGCACAAACCAACCCAGTTGCCAGTCCAGCACCAGCGTCAGCGGCTGGGTGTCACTGGCGATCTGGCGTTCATGCCGCAAGTGTGGAAACCCCAGGCCATCCAAGACCCGACTCTGCGGAGCGTCCTGGCGAACATAGGGCTGTCCCGCCAATGAGGGCTGGCGCGAGCGGATCTGGATGGACAAGCCGGCAGGCAGCGCAGCATCACGTGGGCACAGCGCATCGGCCTTCAGCACCATGGCAATAAAGTGTTGTGGTGATAAGCCGCGCAGCAACAGACTGGCATCATCCAGTGGCCGCAGCAGGATATAGCCACGCACCCCCTCACGCAGCTGAAATGGTGCGGACATGGCAGTCCGGCCCAGACGCAGCACCTCATGCAATGCCTGCTGGAGTTGCGGATCATGTGACAGATCAGCCGCCAAGAGCGGCCGCACTGCTGCATTGAGGGGAAGAATGGACACAATGGGGTAGTAAGCCGCCTGCGCCGGCAATGGCTCGATACGGTGTTGGCTGGCCGCGGCATAGGCATGCAGACGGACATCCTGCCCCCAGCGCGCCATCATCCTTTGCTGCCAGGCAGGCAGCTCGGCCGCGGTCACCCGGTCGATACGCTCCAGCGAGACCAATTGCGGATAGCGCCCAAGCAGTTGCTGCACGAAAGCCTGCTCTTGTTCCTGCTCCAGCAGCTTGCTACGCGTACCATCCAGCGTGGCAAAAGCGGCGTAACTGTCCAGAATGGTTTCGTTGGCCAGCACTCTTTGCGCCAACTGCTCGGACAAACGCTGTGCAATCAGGTCGAACTCGTGTTCGGCACTGAGCACGGCCCGGCTGACAATAGCCATACCCATCAATATGCTCAGCGAAAGCCAGAGCAGGATACAGGCCGCGGTGACCAGTCTGTTCCGCATAGGGAAGAAGAATCGGCGCAATGGAAAGCAGGAATTCTATAAGAAAGATCCAGGTATTTTTTAGAGAAATACCATAAAAACAGGGGATTAAGTAATTCCACCTACCCCGATGCCAGTCAAAGCGCCGATAAAACCGATATCGGCTCAGCCACGCAAGCAACTGCGTATTGCCGCCAACTGGCGACGGCTGACGGGCAAGGGCTGGTCTATGCCGCGAAGCCGGACCGCCCAGCTCTCCTCATCCGCCCCACCCTGCCGCAACAAGGCCTCCAGGGCATGGCGCATGACCAGGCAATTGCGGTGAATGCGCAATACCGTACTGCCCAGACGTTGTTCCAGCGCCACCAGCGAGTCGTCCAGCAGATAGCATTCGTCTTCGGTCACCAGGCTGACATATTTGAGTTCGGCCTTCAGATAACGCACGCTGGAAAAAGGAATACTCAATAATCGATCACGGTGTTTGACACTGAAGTGTGGCTCCGGCGCATTGGTCTTGCCGATTCGGCGGGATACCTTGTCCAGCGCCTGACCCAGCCGCTCCAGCCGCACCGGTTTGAGCAGATAGTCTGCCGCATCCAGCTCGAAAGCATCCACGGCATAATGTTCATGCGCGGTGGTGAAAACCAGTTGCGCAGACAGGGCCTGTTGTTTCATCCACAGCGCCAGCTCCATGCCGCTGGGACCCGGCATGGAAATATCCAGCAGCACCACATCGACCGCGTGCTGTTCCAGCCAGCGCATGGCGGCATTGGCATCGCCCAATGTAGCCAGCACGCTGGCTCCGCATTGCACGGCCAGCGCTGCCATTCTTTCCCTGGCCAGTGGTTCATCATCGACAATCAGGAGGTGCAGCGGTCTTACAAGGCCCATTGCGGCTTACCCAGTTTTTCCACCAGCATGCGCCAAGCCTTGAGAATCTTCTGGAACTTGTTATTGGTCGGTGCTTCTTGTCTGACTTGGGTCAGCATGTCGTAGGCACGGCGCATATGGCTTTCATGCCAGCCATTGTTGTGGGTGTAGGCCATGGTGGCGTTGATGAGATTGAGCATCACCTGGATATTGTGCGGCATTTCCTCATGTGCCTTGACGAAACGGTCGATAGCCTGGTCAAAGCGGCCGGCCTGAGCCTCCCGTACCGCCTGGTTGTTGAGTTCCAGCACCCCTTGTACGTTTTCGGCAATCAACTGACGTCCCAACTCTCCCAGACCAACCTGTTCAAACAGGCTGCCAACAGACGACAGCAATTCTTCGTTGTCGTGGTTATTGCGTACCAGAGTGCGAATGGCAGCACTGCCACTCTCCTGTCTGCCCTGCACAAAGCAGGCACGGGCGAACTCCATTTGTGCTTCAACCGACAGATTGTTGGCCAGTTTGTTGAAGGTGGTTTCGGCATCGGCCAGCAAGGAGCGGGCTTTTTCACGATTGCCCAGCTTGGCTTGCAACTGGCTGTCCACCACCGCGCACATCCATTCGCCGGTTTCATTGTAGCGATAATCACGCCGCAGATTACCCAGGGTGCGTGCGGCATTGCCGGTCTCTCCCCGGGCCATCTGTACCCGTGCCAGCATGGCGTAATGCGTGGGGCTGCGGTGCCAGGTGTATTTGGCAATATCCAGGGTTTCCTGGCTGGCTATTTCTGCGGTAACCAGATCATTGTTCATCAGGGCGACCTCGGCCAATTGCTTCTGCCGGCGCAAGACCACCGGTGACAATGCCGTGGCTTTTTGCAAGGTACTCTGGGCTTCTGGCAACTTGTGGTGCAATTGGTGCAGCTTGGCCAGCCAGTCGTAGGCCTCCATGACATGGTCGTTGTCGGCCAGCACCTCCTGGAACAACAATTGGGCCTCATCATAGGACTTCAGCCCGGTCAGGGATTTGGCCAGCCCCAACTTGGCCCAGGCCAGCGGTTTGAGGCGCAGGACTTCCACATACAGGCTGCGCGCCGTATCGTAATCGCCGATTTTCTGTGCCAGGCTGCCCTTGAGCTTCATGAAATCCAGGGTAAATTCACCACGCTGCTGAATCTTGCGGCTGCAGGCGTCAATCGCCGCCAGGTATTCATGCCGCATGATGGCATCGTCAACCACCCGAAAAGCTTCGCGACGCCGCATGGCCTTTTCCAGCCGCAAACGGAGTACCTCCCCGGTAAACGGTTTGAGCAGATAATCATCCGGTGCCAGCTCTGCCGCGGAGATCACTCTTTGCGCACGCCGCTCGCCGGTCACAATCATGAACACGCAGGACTGCTTGATCAGATTGCGTTCCTTGACCTCTTCGTAAAGGTAGAGGCCGTCGTAGCCATTGCCCAGATCGTAATCGCACAGCACCACATCAAACTCGAACTTGGCCATTTTGGCCAGGGCATCGCCGGCCTTGCCGGCATACTCAACCTTTTCCGCACCAAACGAGGCCAGCGTCATGGCCAGTGCGCGCTGCATTTCCGGCAGGCTGTCGATAATCAGAAACAGGCGATTCGAGTAGGGGTCCTGATAGGACTTGCGCTCGGCATCGACGTCGCCCGGAAACGGGCTCAGGGCAGTGGCAGACATGGCGGCATTCATTTCGTCATCATCAGGCATGGTGGCTGGCATGTCATCACTCGGCGGTCAGTTTGGCATAACGCAGGTCCAGCCATTTCAGACCATGCTCGGCAAAATTGATCTGCAGGCGTACATCACCGGCACTGCCTTCGGCATTGATCACTACGCCAGAACCAAACTTGGCATGGTTGACCGCCTGCCCGATACGGTAGCCTTGCAGTTGCAGCGCAGACGGTGCAGCCACCGCCTCATCCAGCCATGGCGCACGGCGCTGGCTATGCTGGGCCGCCGGTTTGACCGTAGCCGACAGCACACGCACCAGCTCGGCCGGAATTTCCTCGACAAAGCGCGAACGGATGGGATAGCGGCTCTGCCCGTGCAGCATGCGGCTTTGCGCGCAGCTCAGATACAGGCGCTTGCGGGCGCGGGTAACGGCCACGTACATCAGACGGCGCTCTTCCTCCAGCCCCTTGCTATCGTTCATGCTGTTTTCGTGCGGGAACAGGCCTTCTTCCAGGCCGGATACAAACACGGCGTCGAATTCCAGCCCCTTGGCGGCATGCACGGTCATCAGTTGCAGAGCATCCTCGCCGGCCTCGGCCTGATGTTCACCTGCTTCCAGGCTGGCGGCGCTGAGGAATTCGACAATGGCCAGCTCGGCCTGATCAGGAAAGAAGCCAGCGGCGGCACTGACCAGTTCGTCCAGGTTGGCCAGCCGCTCTTCGCCTTCTTTCTTGTCCTGCTCGTACATGGCGCGCAGGCCGGAATGGTCGATGATCAGGCTGACGGTTTCCGCCAGCGTCATGGCTGCGCTCTTGTTGCGCAGGGCCTCGATCAGCAGGACGAACTCGCCCAGCTTGGCCGCGGTACGACCCCCACCCGCCGCGCAGCAGGCCTGCCACAGGGTAATGCCCTGCTCGCGACTGACCGCCTGCAGGTTTTCCACGGTGCGGGCACCGATGCCACGGGCCGGTACATTGATGACACGCAGCAGGGCGTTGTCATCATCCGGGTTGCTGACCAGGCGCAGGTAGGCCAGCGCGTGCTTGACCTCCTGACGCTCGAAAAAGCGCAAACCGCCATAAATGCGGTAAGGCAGCTGGGCATTTACCAGCACATGCTCCAGCACCCGCGACTGGGCGTTGGAGCGGTACAGGATGGCCATGTCGGACAGATTCATGCCTTCGCGCTGCAGGCTTTTGACTTCATCGATGATGAACTGGGCCTCGTCGCCATCGGAATAGGCTTCATACAGGCGGATCTGCTCACCTTCGCCGGCATCGGTCCACAGGTTTTTGCCCAGCCGGCCATCATTGCGCTCGATCAGCGCATTGGCAGCATTCAGGATGGTGCCGACCGAACGGTAGTTCTGCTCCAGCCGTACCGGCTCGGCCACCTGGAAGTCAGTCAGCAGCGCACGCATATTGCCCACTTCCGCACCGCGGAAGGCATAGATGGACTGATCGTCGTCACCGACGGCAAACAGCACATTGTGTTCGCCGGACAAGAGCTTGAGCCAGGCATATTGCAGGCGGTTGGTGTCTTGAAATTCGTCGACCAGGATATGGCGGAAGCGACCCTGATAATGGGCACGCAAAGCAGCATTGGCCTGTAGCAATTCGTAGCTGCGCAGCAGCAGCTCGGCAAAATCCACCACGCCCTCACGACGACACTGGGCATCATAGGCAGCATACAGCTCGACCAGCTTGGCTTCGTAGGGATTCAGTGCCGGTGGCAGACGGTCGGCACGCAGGCCGGCTTCTTTGTTGCCATTGATAAAGCTTTGCACCGCACGCGGCGGGTATTTCTCGTCAGACAACTCCAGGCTTTTCAACAAGCGCTTGATCGCGGCCTGCTGGTCGGCGGAGTCGAGAATCTGGAAGGCTTGCGGCAGACCGGCATCGCGGTAGTGGGCACGCAAGAAGCGGTTGCACAGGCCATGAAAGGTCCCGATCCACATGGTACGTACATTCACCGGCACCATGGCACCCAGCCGGGTGTGCATTTCACGCGCAGCCTTGTTGGTAAAGGTCACCGCCAGAATGCCGGACGGGTTGACCTGTCCGGTGGCAATCAGCCAGGCAATGCGGGTAGTGAGCACCCTGGTCTTGCCACTGCCGGCACCGGCCAGCACCAGCGCGCTCTTGGCTGGCCAGGTAACGGCACGCAGTTGTTCGGAATTGAGGCCGGCAAGAAGTTCACTCATGACAGGTTTTCTGCAAGACGGGGATAGAGCCGCCATTTTACACCAGCCGGGCCAGGCAACCTGTGCTTGATTGCACACTTTCGCCGCAGGAAAAAACACTGCCGGCACCATCATGGGGAGCCGGCAGCAGGACTGCATCAGATATAGGTATTGATAGCCTGACCAATCGAACTCAGGCTATCGGCCAACTCGGAACTGCCGGCAGCGACATCACTGGCAATCGTGCTGCTGGCCGAAGAAATGCCGCTACCCACACTACTGGCTACTGATGCGATATCCGTCCCGGCTGTTTTGGCAACCGAGGCAATATCGCTGCCAATCGTGCTGGCCGCGGAAGAGACATCCCCCCCTACGGTGCTAGCTGCAGATTCGACATTACTCAGTACTGAACTGAAATCACTTTTCAGTGCTGAACCATAATTACTTAATGTCGACATAAACGGGCTGCTGGTGCTGCTTCCAATACTGCTGCTCATTATGACCTCCCTTAACGAATATTTACCCTTCCAGGCAGGCAGCCCAATCTATGAGCTGGTAAAAGTATGATATTAGCCTGCTCACATTCACTCCAATCCCTTTACAGCAAATTACATGTATTTTTATGGCATAACACATTTTAACGGAGCAGCCGCCTAAAATATAATCATGTAAAAACCAGTGAGGGAAAAATGAATACCAGCGCCATACGCATTCCCACTTATATTATCACCGTCGGTTTGCTCAGTGCCTGTGCTTCTTCTTCGCAAAACCTGGTGACTGCCCCCACCCACGTTCGACCGCAATATGTAGCCGCCATCACCGAAGATAGCCCTGGCTCCATTTATCAACCCAGCCGCGCCATGTTGCTGTTTGAAGAACAAATTGCCAGCCGTATTGGGGATTCGCTGAAAATCAGCATTGCTGAAAACCTGACTTCCAGCAATCAGTCCAAAACCAATACCAGCCGCGACTCCACCATTGCAGAAACCGGACCGGGTGCCATGTCATCCATGGGCGGATTACTGCAGGAGATATTCAATTACAATGGCAAGGCAGAAGGAAAGAGCACACTGACCGGTAGCGGCGATGTCAGCAATGTGAATCAGGTTTCGGGCAGCCTGATTGTTTCTGTGACCCAAGTACTGCCCAATGGCTATATGGCGGTCGCCGGTGAAAAAACCGTTGCCGACAGCGGAAACTCTACCACCCTGCGTTTTTCCGGCATTGTCAACCGCCGTGATATCAAGCCCGGCAATGTGGTTTCATCTAATGATGTTGGCGAAGCACGTATCGAGCATGTGATTAACGGTGTTGCTTCCGAGGTTGCCTCCCGTAGCATGATGCAACGCTTTTTCGCCGGAATGATCAATTTCTGGTAAGGCTATCGGTTAATGGATGATGCGGATACCGGGTCTGGACTCAAGGGGGTATCCGCAAATTTTCCGGACAATACCGTATTACCGGTAAATATCCGCTGTACCAGTGGTGACAGTTTATGGCTGGTCGACGCCCACTTATCATACTTCATGCCATCCAGCGTATACGACGCAGCAGCCAGTAGCTTGCCATTCTTCTTCAGAATCAAACTGATACCTGAAATATACTCCTGCTCATTATCACTGAACATCGGTGCCGCCCAGTCCAGCTGAACCGCGTAATAAAGAATGGCATCACAATCCGAGCCTTCCATTCCGGCATCGTAGATTCGGCTTTCCACTTGAAATTTTTTCAGATCGCTTTGCAGCTCTGGCAAAAAATCACTGATGGTGACTTGTGGATTCAATTCGATGCAAACATTACGCAACACATCATGTTTATGCAAAATAGCGGTACGGCTGACATTGGGTGCCATATTGGCCACACCGGTCACCGCATTGCTGACTACGGTTACCGCTTCAGCCAAGGGAGTGGATGACATCACCACGCAACCAGATAATGTTATGCTGAATATGGCAGTGATAATCCCCTGATACGCTTTCACAATCCCCATGCCTTGCAGACAAAAACACTGCTCACCCTAACAGGTAAAAAAAATGCCCCGAAGGGCATTTACAGTCATTTACATTTAATCAATTTATTTAACCATTTATCCGGCTATTTATATTTTCACACCGAGTTCCCGCAATCTTTCACTCAGATAACTGCTTGCCGTATGACGTGCCGACAGCACGACCTCGGGCCGCGGATGCAGGAATAGCGGCAGCGATACCCGGCTCTTCCGTGCTGCCTCTCCTTGCGGGTTGACCACCCGATGCTGGGTGGACGGGTAGTAGCCGCGTGAGGCTTCTTGCAACATATCGCCAATATTGATGATCAGCATGCCGAAATCACAAGGTACATCCACCCAGTTGCCATGCATGTCCTGCACTTGCAGACCGGGTTCATTGGCCGCCGGCAGGATGGTCAGCATATTGATATCACCGTGGGCAGCGGCGCGCAGCGATCCCGCCGGCTCCTCCCCGGTCAGTGGCGGATAGCGCAGCACGCGCAGCAAGGTCTGCTGGCTATTTTCAATCATGGCCGGCAGGGATTCGCTGTAACAGGCGGCAATATCGGCTGGCGTGTACTGCTGCACCCAGCCCAATAGCTCACGAGCCAGTGTATTTGCGCTTTCGTAATAGTGGCGGGCGTCATCCGCCAGTTGTGGTGGCACCCGGCCCCAGGGATAGATGTGGAAGTATTCCTTGATGTCCTTGACGCTGGCCCCCTTGGCCGTTTCGGAAATTTCCGGGGAAAAGTAGCCATCTTGTCGCTGCGGATCGAAGGCAAAGTCGTGCTTGGCCGGGCTGTCGAAGAAGTCCAGCCAGTCTGCGTAGATTTTTTCCACCAGCGACTGCTGGAGCGGGTGGTTGATCAGCACGCCAAAACCGGTTTCGTGCAGGGAACGGGTGAATTGTTCGGCAGCATCGGCTGCACGGTAGTCGACAACGCGGACATTCATGGCGGGGAATCCTTGCAATAGGGCCTGTTAACGCTATTTTTTCACGGCGGCGGATTCTACCTGCAGCGCTGCGGCAGGCAAAGCAGAGTTGGCCGCTCTTAGCGCAAGGCGACCTCTGGCGGGCCTTCCGGCTGCGGCGTCAGCACCACAAGCCCGGCGTCCGCCAGCGTCGACAGACGCCACAGCAGATAGTTGTCCGGCACAAAGGCCGTCGTGTGCTGCCCCATCACCCAGCCTGCCAGCCGGGCTGCCGGCTGCGGGCCATGACGGCGCAGTGCTTGCAGCAAGGCGGTGTCGAAACAGGAGGCCGGATATTCCACCAGCGCAGCATCATGCAGCTCGCGCCAGCCCGGCCCCTGTTGCTGCCAGTGTGCCCATTCGGCAGCGTGAACCTGTCTTTGCTCTGCCGATAGCCGGCGAGCCATGCCCAGCAAGGGGCGCAAGGCTTGTGCATCACACATGCCCAAGGCCACACGGCCATGATGGCTGCACGGCACCCGGCCGCTGATTTCCACCACGGCCAGCGGCTGCTCCGCATGAGCATGGGCACACACCATATCCAGCAGCAGCCTATCGTGGGCAGCATTCCCCAGCCACAGACACAGGGGCTGGCGCTCGGCAAAGGCGCGAAACAACCGCTTGCGGCATTGCCAGTAATCGCGCAAGAAGGCTTCG
>Ga0187781_10001877_pt1 | contig 15983 bp, 15 predicted proteins | sample 0715_SJ02_MP02_2_FD_132447 | JGI IMG/M metagenome (GOLD analysis project Ga0187781, IMG submission 132447) | Tropical peat soil microbial communities from peatlands in Department of Meta, Colombia - 0715_SJ02_MP02_20_MG | ecosystem: Environmental > Terrestrial > Soil > Wetlands > Peat | place...
ACCCGGCGGATCTGCTCCGGGGTGAAGCCGCGACGCTTCAGCCCCTCGGCATTGATGCCGGACGGCACGGCGCGGTTGCCGTGCGCGGTGACAAAGGGCGGAATATCCTGCGCCACGGCGCTGGCAAAGGCGGTCATGGCGTGCTCGCCGATGATGACGAACTGGTGCACGCTGGTGAAACCACCCAGAAACACCCAGTCGCCCAGATGCACATGGCCGGCCAGGGTGGCGTTGTTGGCCAGGATGATGTGGTTGCCCACCTGGCAGTCATGCGCGATATGCACATACGCCATGATCCAGTTGTCGCTGCCGATGCGGGTGACACCGCCATCCTGCACCGTGCCGGTGTTGAAGGTGCAAAATTCGCGGATGGTGTTGTTGTCGCCGATTTCCAGCCGCGTCGGCTCGCCGGCGTATTTCAGATCCTGCGGGATGGCACCCAGCGAGCTGAACTGGAAGATGCGGTTGTTCCTGCCGATGCTGGTATGGCCTTCAATTACCACGTGCGGCCCCACCCAGGTCCCGCTGGCTATGCTGACATCCGGCCCGATGATGGAGTAAGCGCCGATTTCAACGTCATCGGCAATCTGTGCCTTGGGATCAACAATGGCTGTCGGATGAATGGTCATGATCAGACCTCGCGTTTGGCACACATGATTTCGGCTTCGCAAGCCACTTGGCCATCCACCAGCGCACGGGCCGTGTACTTGCCAATGCCGCGCTTGACGGCAATCTGCTCCACTTCAAAAATCAGCTGATCGCCCGGCACTACCTGGCGCTTGAAGCGGGCCTTGTCGATGCCGACAAAGAAATACAGCTCGTTTTCAGCGCGCTCGCCCTGGCTCTTGATGGCCAGGATGCCAGCGGCCTGCGCCAGTGCTTCGATGATCAGCACACCCGGCATGACCGGGTATTGCTCGAAATGACCACAGAAGAAAGGCTCGTTGATGGTGACGTTCTTCAGTGCCTTGATGCGGGTGTCCGGCACCATTTCAGTCACACGATCCACCAGCAGGAAGGGATAGCGGTGCGGCAGGCACTTCATGATTTCCCGTACATCGATGCTTACGGCGTGTTCAGTCATTGGCGTTGTCCTTGTCTTCTTTCAGATTGCCGATCTCGCGTTCGAGTTGTTTTATCCGCTTGGCGAGATCGTCCAGATGTCTTACGTGAACGGCGTTACCCAGCCATTCCTTCATGGTTTGCAGCGGGTAGGACGAGGCATAGGTGTCCGGCTGGCGGATGGATTTGGACACCAGGGTGCCACCACCGATATGCGTCTTGTCCGCCACCTCGATATGGCCGACAAACATGGCCGCGCCGCCCACGGTGCAATAGGCACCGATCTTGGTACTGCCGGCAATGCCCACGCAACCGGCGATGGCGGTATGTTCGCCGATCTGCACGTTGTGTGCGATCTGCACCAGATTGTCGATCTTGGCCCCGCACCGAATGATGGTGTCGGCCAGTGCACCGCGGTCGATGGTGGTGTTGGCGCCCACCTCGACATCATCCTCCAGGATGGCGCGCCCGGTTTGCGGAATCTTGAACCACTGATCCTTGGCCCAGGCCAGGCCAAAACCGTCGGCACCGATCACGCTGCCGGAATGCACGGCGACACGGTTACCCAGCACGCAACCGTGGTAAACCGTGACATTGGGGTAAAGCACCACATCATCCCCCAGCACGGTGCCATCACCGATCACCACGCCCGGATGCAGGATGCAACGCTCGCCGATCACCACATCGCGGCCGATGCTGACATGCTGGCGCACCTCACTGCTGGTACCGATCACCGTGCCCTCGCCCACAACGGCCAAGGCATGCACTCCCGCCTGCGGCTGTGCCGGCGGATGAAACAGCGTGGCTACCTTGGCAAAATACAGATAGGGATCATCGATCACGATCCAGGAGCGGGCCGGATCCAGCTCAGCTTCCAGCTTGGGCGACACGATGACAGCGCCGGCCGCGCAGCTATCCAGCTGCTTGCGATACTTGGGGTTGGACAGAAAAGTGATATCGACAGGGCCTGCCACATCCAGTGGTGCCAATTGCTCCACGGCGCGGTCTGGGCCTTTCAGTACGCCACCCAGCTGGGCGACGATGGACGAAAGCATGTAGGCCATCAAAAATGAAAGCCGACCTCGGGTCGGCTTCTCCCGTAACAGTTATGCAGGCTTACTTGTTCAGTTCTTTCAACACCTTGTCGGTGAGGTCGTACTTGGGATTCACGTAAACGGCATCCTGCAGAATCAGATCATATTGCTCATGCTCGGCAATCTGCTTGAGCACGCGATTGGCCCGCTCCTGAATGGAAGCAAACTCCTCGTTACGCCTCTGGTTGAAGTCCTCGGACAACTCTCGGCCTTTGGCGCGGTAGTCGCGATCCAGCGCCGCAAATTCGCGTTCATAGCGCTTGCGATCATCAATGGACAAGCTGTTCTTGGCCAGCAAGGCTTCCAGCTCATTGGCCCGGACTTCCATTTTCTTCAGCTCGGCCCGGCGGTCGGCAAACTCCTTGTCCAGCTTTTTCTGGATGGCAATCGCCGGTGCCGCATCACGGTAAACGCGCTCGGTATTGACATAGCCAAACTTCAAATCAGCCGCCACGGCTTGCAGACTGAGCAGCGCCAGTCCGGCAAGCAGGCATTTGAAGGAAGATTTCATGCTCTACCCTCTTAGGTTTAGAACACCGTACCCAACTGGAACTGGAAGCGTTCGATTGAATCGCTCGATTCCTTGCGCAGTGGATCGGCATAACTGAATTTCATCGGCCCCAGAGGGGAGAGCCAGGTCACGGCGACACCCGTGGAGTAGCGCAGGCCACTGCTCGGCGTGCTGCCCGGCTGGGTCTGGTCCCACAGCGTACCGGAGTCAAAGAAGACACTGGCACGGACCGACTTGTTATCCTTCATACCCGGGAAGGGGAACAATACCTCGGCATTGAATACCGCCTTGTGGGTGCCGCCCATGAAGTCGCCATTGGTGTCCTGCGGGCCGATACTGTTGTTGGTATAGCCACGCACCGAACCGATACCGCCCAGATAGAAGTTCTGGAAGAACGGCAAGGTGGAGGTCTTGCCATAACCGGCGGCATAACCCAATTCGCCATTCAGCATCAGGGTATAAGTCTTGGACAGCGGGAAGAACCACTGCTCCTTGTGCGACAGGCGATAGTATTCCAGATCACCGCCCGGCAGGCCGGCATCAATACCGGCAGAAATCAATGCGCCGCGGGTCGGCCACAAGGAACTGTCACGGGTATCACGCGCCCAGCTTACCTTGCCCAGCAAAGTCCAGTTGATATTGCCGAACTCGTCAACAAAGTTGATATAGCGCTGCGGACTGGTACTGTAAGTGGTAATGGTGGTCTGTTCCGGTCCGAGACTGAAGTTGATGCGGTCATACTCGGTCACCGGTACGCCAAAACGCATGTCGACACCATTGGTCGAGGTCTTGTAGGCCGAAGTATTGTTGGCATCCGGATTGTAGACCCGGTGATAAACGTCATAACCCAGACTCACCCCATCCTGGGTGAAATACGGGTCGGTAAAGGAAATCGACACATCCTTGTTGACGCTGCCATTGGACACAGACAGCGCCATATACTTGCCGGAGCCAAAAATATTGCTCTGCGAGATACTGCCGGACAGCTGGATACCTTCACCCTGCACATAGCCGACACCGGCAGAAATACTGCCAGTCGGACGTTCTTTCAGGTTGATGTTCATGTCGACCTGATCGGGTGCATCCGGAACTGCCGGCGTTTCCACCGTCACGTCCTCGAAATAGCCCAGCAGTTCGATACGTTCCTTACTGCGTTTCACATCGGCAGCGTCGTAGGTAGCGCCTTCAAGCTGGCGCAGTTCACGACGTACCACTTCATCACGGGTCTTGGTATTGCCCGTGATATTCACGCGGCGTACATAGGTCTTGCGGCCCGGATCGACAAAAAAGGTAAAGGCGACTTGCTGCTTGTCACGGTTGATATCCGGCAAGGCATTGATATTGGCAAACGCATAGCCATCATTGCCCAGTCTGTCGGTCAGGGCCTTGACGCTATTGGTGACTTTTTCATTATCAAATACTTCGCCCGGCTTTAGCAGAATCAGCTTGCGCAATTCTTCTTCGGGTACTTTCAGGTCCCCGGCCAGCTTGATATCCGATACGGTGAATTTCTTGCCTTCGGTAATATTGAGTGTCAGATAGACACTTTGCTTGTCGGCACTAATGGAAACCTGGGTCGATTCAACATTGAACTCCAGATAACCCTGATTCTGATAAAAGGCCTTGAGCTTTTCCAGATCACCAGTCAGCTTCTGCTTGGAGTACTGATTATCCTTGGTGATCAGGGAGAACCAGCCACCCGTTTCCAGCGACATCTGATCCAGCAGATCATCCTGGCTGAATGCCTTGGCACCCACGATGTGGATGTCCTTGATCACCGCGGTAATGCCTTCGTTGATGTCCAGCGTCACCGCAACCCGGTTACGTTCCAGTTTGGTGACTTGCGGGGTGATTTCCACCGCATACTTGCCGCGGCTGTAATACTGGCGCTTCAATTCCTGCACAGCGCCATCCAGCAGGGCCTGATCGAAAATCATCGACTCGGCGAAACCATTGTCTTTCAGTGCCTTTTTCAGCTGATCCTTGCTGAATTCACTGGCCCCGTTGATATTCAACTGGGTGATGACCGGGCGTTCGGCCACGGCGACGATGACCACCCCATCACGTGACTCCACACGCACATCATCGAAAAAGCCGGTGGCAAACAGGCTCTTGATGGCCTGGCGCGCTTTTTCGTCATCAAAGGTATCGCCCACCTTGACTGGAAGATAGTTGAAGACGGTACCTGCTTCGGTACGCTGCAGGCCTTCAACACGAATATCCTTGATTACAAACGGGTCTGCAGCCCAAACAGCTGTTGCCGTAGTCATGCTCAGCACAGCGGCCGCAAGTAGTCTCAATTTCATAGGTTTGTTTTAACCCCCAAAAAGGCGGCTGATATCATTCAGCACGGCAAACAACATCAGCGACACCAGCAGGATGAATCCGATCTTCTGTCCAAACAGTTGCGCTCGCTCGCTCAGCGGGCGGCCTTTGACCAGCTCCGCGACATAATACATTAAGTGCCCACCATCCAGCACGGGTATCGGCAACAGATTCAATACGCCGATACTGACACTGATCAGGGCAAGAAATTCCAGATAGGGGCCAAGGCCTTCGCGTGCAGTCTGGCCGGCCACCGTCGCAATGGTCAAGGGGCCGGACAAATTATCCAGCGATGCCTGGCCGATGAGCATGCGACCAAGAAACTTCAAGCTCATCCAGGCCGTGTCCGTCATCTTGTTCAGCGCCTCAATGCCAGCCTGGCCTACCGAAGGATGATGGGTGAACACCAGCTGCTTCATCCAGCCCTCATCCAGCGCGGGCGCTGCGCCAATGCGGCCTATCATTACATCGCCATCTTCCACGGTCGCAGGTCGCAGCTTGATATCTTGCGGCTTGCCATCGCGTTCGATGCGAATCAGCAACTCCTTGCCGGGGCTGTCATGGATCAGCTTGACCCAGGCATCCCAGCCCGCCAGCGGTTTGCCATCCGCTTGCAGCAATTTGTCCCCCACTTTCAGCCCGGCACGCGCGGCAACGCCACCCTCTTCCAGGCCACCAATGGCCGGCAGGTAGCGCAAGGGCATCAAGCCGGGGTTTCCTTCCTCCAGGGCCTTCTGCGCATCTTCATCAGCCGGGGCCGGATCTATCGTGCGCAACACGGTGGCAGACTGTGCAGTACGCACCTGGACACGGATAGGCGCATCGCCACTGGTTGCCGCATCCACCAGCGCCAGCCGCAGCTGCTGCCAGTCACTAACCGCATGGGCATTGACCGACAGAATGCGGTCGCCAGACTGAAAGCCAGCACTGGCTGCCAGACTGGGGGTAATGACCGTACCGACCTGCGGCAACATCTGCTGCGCCCCGCCAGCAATTACCACCCAATAAAACAGCACGGCAAGCAGCAAATTGGCCAGCGGTCCGGCCACAACAATGGCCATGCGCTTGAAAACCGACTGATTGTTAAAGGCCAGATGGCGCTCTTCAGCCGGCACTTCCACCTCGCGCTCATCCAGCATCCGTACATAGCCACCCAGCGGAATGGGGCTGATGGCCCACTCCGTATCCCAACGGTGAAAGGTCAGTAGCGGGGCTCCAAAGCCAATGGAAAAACGCAGCACTTTCACACCGCACCATCTGGCTACCAGAAAATGCCCCAACTCATGAAAAGTGACCAATATGCCGATGGCCAGTAAAAAAGCAAAAAATGTCAGCATGAACCCACCCATTGCGTGGCAAAACATCTTGCCTCTTCATCTCGAGCCAACAGGGCCTCCAAGGAGTGACTCGGCGCAAGACTCACTCTCTCCAGTGTCGCCTCCACCAGCCTGGCGATATCAACAAAACGCAGTCGTCCCTCCAGAAAGGCCGCGACGGCAACTTCATTGGCGGCATTGAGCACTGCTGGTGCATCCCCACCACTCTGCAAGGAGGCAAAGGCCAGTCCCAGGCAAGGGAAGCGGTCAAAATCAGGCTGCTCGAATGTCAACGACCCCATACTAAAGAAATCCAGCGCAGCTACCCCGGCTTCGATGCGCTCCGGCCAAGCCAGCGCACAGGCAATCGGGGTCCGCATGTCTGGCGATCCTAGCTGAGCCATGACAGAACCATCACGGTATTGCACCATGGAATGAATCACACTCTGCGGATGCACCACCACATCGATGCGCTCCGGCGGCGCAGAAAACAGCCAGTGCGCCTCGATCACTTCCAGCCCCTTGTTCATCAGGCTGGCGGAGTCGACGGAAATCTTGCGCCCCATCACCCAATTGGGGTGACGACAGGCATCTTCGGGCGTCACGTGCAACAAGGCCTCGGCGCTGTGTTGGCGGAAGGGACCGCCCGAAGCCGTCAGAATGATCTTGCTGATGCCGGAGGCATCCAGATTACCGGCATACCCGTGTGGCAAAGACTGGAAGATGGCGCTATGTTCACTATCCACCGGCAACAGCGTAGCACCATGCTGACGTACTGCCTCCATGAACAAACGCCCGGCCACCACCAGTGACTCCTTGTTGGCCAGCAGAATCTTCTTACCCGCCCGCGCCGCCGCCATGGCCGATGGCAAACCGGCCGCACCAACAATGGCCGCCATCACCACATCGACTTCCGGCAATGCCGCCACGCGCTCCAGCGCCGCCGCGCCATGCAATACCTCGGTGCTCAGCCCCTGCTCACGCAAACGACCTTGCAAGGCATTGGCAGATACGGCATCTGCCACCACGACATAAAGAGGATGAAAACGACAAGCCTGCTCGAACAGACGATCGATCTGGCGATGGGCCGTCAGCGCAATAATCTGGTATTGATCGGGATGACGGGCAACCACATCCAGCGTATTGACGCCGATGCTGCCGGTTGCCCCAAGAACTGCAATGCCTTGAGGTTTCATGAGATACGCTTACAGACCGCCCAGCACGCGCAGCGCGTTGCTGACTGCCAGGACGGCGATGAGACTATCGATTCGATCATAGACACCACCATGACCGGGCAGCAGCTTGCTGCTATCCTTGATGCCGGCAGCGCGCTTGAACCAGGACTCCAGCAAATCACCACAGACACTGACCGCAGTCAGCGGCAGCGCCAACAGAACCAGCCCCCACAAGGGCAGGCCTACCGAAATCCAGCCCAGCTTGCTGACCAACACCACATAGAGCGCTACCCCCAGCAAAGCACCATACACACCCTCCCAGCTCTTGCCGGGGCTGATTGATGGTGCCAGCTTGCGCTTGCCAAAGGCCCTGCCGGAAAAATAGGCCGCAACATCAGCCACCCACACCAGACCCATCACCGCCAGCAGTGCAAGCGCGTGCTGGCTATCCGCCTGTGGCCGCCACTCCAGAAAGCCATACCAGGCGGGCAGCATCAGCACCCAGCCCAACACAGCGGCAAGGACTGGCGACTTTACCGTCCAGCGCCGCAGCAGCCAAAAGGGCATCACCAGCAGCCAGAACACCAGCGTCAGAATATGGCCGGGCAAGGGCAGCTGCCAGCCCTGCTGCCAGGACACGGCTGCGAAAGCCGTGGTCAGCGCCAGGTAAGCCCATTGCGGTAGACCACCCAAGCCGGTCATGCGCGCGTATTCCCACAAGGCCAGCAGAATGATCAACCAGGAAAAGCCAGCCCAGGCTGCCGCAGGAAACAGAAACAGCGCCGCCAACATCAGCGGCAGCAATATCAGGGCAGTCAGTATGCGAGTCTTGAGCATGGGGGGGGTCAGTTTCTGCGTTGTTGAGCCGGCAACTGTTCGCTGGTACGGCCGAAACGGCGTTCGCGCTCACGATAGGAGGCCAGCGCATTATCCAGGGCTGCACGGTCAAAGTCCGGCCACAGCAGATCAGTGAAATAAAGCTCGGAATAAGCCAGCTGCCACAGCAGGAAGTTGCTGATGCGCTGCTCGCCACCAGTACGAATAAACAGGTCCGGCTCCGGTGCCCAGTGCGTGGACAGGCGCTCAGCCAGATTTTCTTCGGTAATCTGGCTGACACCATCGGCAATCAGACCATTGACGGCATTCAGCACATCCCAGCGGCCACCATAATCGGCAGCGATGCTCAGTATCATGCCGTCATTACCAGCGGTCTTGTCTTCCGCCGCCTGGATACGCTCGGCCAGTGCCGGGCTGAAACGCTCGCGCGAACCCAGTACCCGCAGGCGGATATTATTGGCATGCAGCTTGCTGACTTCGTTTTCCAGTGCGCGCAGGAACAAATCCATCAGGAAAGACACTTCATCCTGCGGGCGACGCCAGTTTTCCGTGGAAAAGGCAAACAGCGTCAGGCACTCCACCCCCAATTCCTTGCAGGCGGTAACGATTTCGCGCACGGTATCCAGACCCTTTTTGTGGCCGGCCACCCGCGGCAGGAAACGCTTCTTGGCCCAGCGGCCATTGCCATCCATGATGATGGCGATATGCCGGGGTACGCAGCGCACCTCCGGCACGTCCTTGGTGGAGCTTCCAAACAAGGCTATTTCCTTTATACCGCCATCAGATCCGCTTCTTTGGCTGCCAGCGCCTTGTCTACTTCGGCGATGTACTTGTCAGTCATCTTCTGAATGTCGTCCTGACCGCGGCGCTCATCGTCCTCGGTGATGGACTTGTCTTTCAGCAGATTCTTGAAATCATTGTTGGCATCGCGACGGATATTGCGCACAGCAACACGCGCACCTTCAGCTTCAGCCTTCACTACCTTGATCAGGTCACGGCGACGCTCTTCGGTCAGCATGGGCATCGGCACGCGGATGATGTCGCCCATGGACGCCGGATTCAGGCCTAGATCGGAATCACGAATGGCCTTTTCAATCTTGGCCACCATATTCTTTTCCCATGCCTGTACGCCGATGGTGCGGGCATCGATCAGGCTGACGTTGGCTACCTGATTGACCGGCACATCACTACCGTAGTAGTCGACCATCACATGATCAAGAATGCCGGTGTGGGCGCGGCCTGTACGCACTTTGGTCAGGTCGGTCTTGAATGCCTCCAGAGACTTGTTCATCTTCTGTTCGGCGGATTTCTTGACTTCGTTAATCATGCTTGCTCCAAAAATCTCATCTTTGAAAAACAAGGCGGAAAGCGGCTTCCAGCCGTTTCCGCCCCTTGGTATTCATCAAGCTCAGCAGTGTACCAGTGTGCCTTCATCTTCGCCAAGCACTACGCGCTTGAGCGCACCTTGCTTGAAGATGCTGAACACCTTGATATTCAGATGCTGATCACGACACAGGGCAAAGGCGGTGGCATCCATCACCTTCAGATTGCGGCCAATGGCTTCATCAAAGGTCAGGGTCTGATAGCGCACGGCATCCGGATTCTTTTTCGGATCATCCGTGTACACGCCATCCACCTTGGTGGCTTTCAACATGATGTCGACGTTCATTTCCATGCCACGCAGCGCTGCGGCAGTATCGGTAGTAAAGAACGGGTTGCCGGTGCCAGCACCAAAAATCACCACTTTACCCTCTTCCAGGTACTGCATGGCCTTGCCGCGCACATAGGGCTCGGCAATCTGCTGCATGGTCAATGCCGACTGTACGCGGGCCACCAGACCCACCTTACCCATGGCATCCTTCAGCGCCAGCGCATTCATTACCGTGGCCATCATGCCCATATAGTCCGCCGTGGCTCGATCCATGCCGCTGGCGGCACTGGACACGCCGCGGAAGATGTTGCCACCACCAATCACGACACCCACTTGCACGCCAAGCTCGACCACTTCCTTGATCTGGCCAACAATCTGCTCGATGGTCGAGCGATTGATGCCATAGCTGTCGTCACCCATCAGGGCTTCACCGGAAAGCTTGAGCAGAATGCGTTTATAGGAAGGAAGCTGGCTCATGATAACCTCGTGTTTTGGGTGTTTGGGGGCATTCAATTTGCAAAACGGCACCCTGCAGGCAGGGTGCCGTTCGATCATACAGTCTGGTCAGACTTACAGCTTGGCAGCGGCAGCCACTTCAGCAGCATAGTCCACAACCTTCTTCTCGATACCTTCGCCAACCACGAACATGGCGAATGCCTTAACGGAAGCAGATTTTTCAGCCAGCAGTTTTTCTACCGTCACGTCCGGGTTCTTGACGAAAGGCTGACCCACCAGGGTCACTTCAGCCAGGAACTTGTTGACACGGCCTTCTACCATCTTGGCAACGATGTCGGCCGGCTTGCCGGATTCAGCAGCCTGGGCGGTGTAGATCTTGCGTTCTTGTTCCAGGGTTTCGGCCGGAACCTCATCCTTGGAAACACAGATCGGCTTGGAAGCCGCAATGTGCATGGCAATATCGCGACCCAGTGCTTCGTCACCCTTCAGGTCGACGATCACGCCGATCTTGGCGCCGTGCAGGTAGGTGGCGATGGTACCGTCGGTTTCGTAACGCACGAAACGACGGATGGTCATGTTCTCGCCCAGCTTGGCAATGGCAGCCTTGCGGATTTCTTCTACCGACACGCCATCCACTTCAACAGCGGACAGGGCTTCAACATCGGCCGGGTTGGCGGTTGCAGCAGCTTGCGCAGCAGCAGCAGCCAGTGCCAGGAAGGTCGGGTCCTTGGCAACGAAGTCGGTTTCACAGTTCACTTCCACCAGGGAACCAACGCCACCGGCAACGTAAGAACCGATGATACCTTCGGCAGCCAGACGGCCAGCCATCTTGGAAGCCTTGTTGCCAGACTTGATGCGCAGAATTTCTTCAGCCTTGGCTGCGTCGCCTTCAGCTTCAACCAGAGCCTTCTTGCATTCCATCATGCCCAGGCCGGTGGCAGCGCGCAGATCCGAAACCATTTTTGCGGTGATTTCCGCCATGCTTGTAACTCCTGTATTCGATACGTAAGGGTAATCAGGTCTAAAAAAAGGGGCTTGCGCCCCCTTTCGAGTCTGCTTACTCAGCCTGGGCCGTTTCAGCAGCGGCTACCACTTCTTGCAGCGACTGAGCGCGGCCTTCCAGTACGGCGTCGGCAATGCCACGAGCGTACAGGCGGATAGCGCGACTGGAGTCGTCGTTACCCGGAACGACGTAGTCGATGCCATCCGGAGAGTTGTTGGTATCAACAACGCCGATAACCGGAATACCCAGCTTCTTGGCTTCAACAATGGTGCCCTTTTGGTAGCCAGTGTCGATAACGAAGATGGCGTCCGGCAGGCCCTTCATATCCTTGATACCACCCAGCGAGCGCTCCAGTTTGTCAACTTCGCGTTGCAGGTCCAACAGTTCTTTCTTGTTGTAACCGGTATCAGCGCCTTCCAGGATGGCACGCTTTTCTTCAAGACGCTTGATGGACTGCTTCACGGTCTTGTAGTTGGTCAGCATGCCGCCGAGCCAGCGGTGATCAACAAACGGCATGCCAGCGCGGGCAGCTTCTTCACGGACGATCTCACGCGCCTGACGCTTGGTACCAACAAACATTACGGTACCCTTGTTGGCGGCCAGACGACGCACATATTCCTGGGCGCTGATGAACAGCGGCAGAGTCTTTTCCAGGTTGATGATGTGAATCTTGTTGCGGCTGCCAAAGATGTACTGAGCCATCTTCGGGTTCCAGAAACGGGTTTGGTGGCCGAAGTGAACACCGGCCTCAAGCATTTGACGCATGGTAACGTTGGTGGACATGCAAAAACTCCTTAAAGGGTTAAGCCTCCATCCGCGCAGACAACCATCAAGTCACCTTGACAGCACCCTTTGGCGCGGATGTGCGTAGTAAATTCCCCTGCCCGATGCAGAGGACGCAGGATTCTAGCACTGCAGACAGCCCTCACTCAAGCGCCTTGCCGGGCTTTGCCTGCTCCTGGGCCAATTCCTGCCGTTTTCGTAGTTTTCGCCGTGTCATTCTTGCAATAAACAAGGTGGGCAAGAAGCCCAGAAAAAACAGGATGGAAAATGTCGCCCACAAGCTGTTTTGCGCCACCGCCAGCATCAGCACCACGTAGAGCCAGCCAATCAATACCATATACATGATCAAACAACCGTTTGAATTTTTCGGAAAAAGCCGGAACAATAGGCCGCATTGTAAACCACTCGCCAGCCGCCATCATGCAAACCCGCTTCACCGACACCTTTGGCATTCGCCTGCCACTGGTCTGCCCAGGCATGAGTTATATCGCCACCCCGGAATTGGTTGCTGCCACTTCCAATGCAGGCGGACTGGGCATTCTGGCCACCGGCCCACTGACCCCGGCAGAGACCCGCAGCGCCATTGCCCGCATCCGCAGCCTGACCGACCGGCCGTTTGGCATCGGCTGCACCCTGATGATGCCCGGCGCACGCGAAAACTGTGAAGTAGCACTGGAGGAACACGTCCCCGTCATCAACTTCTCCCTGGGGAAGGGCGACTGGATCGTGCAAGCCGCCCACGCCTATGGCGGCAAGGTGATTGCCACTGTCGTGACGGAAAAACACGCTGTTTCAGCCGAAAAATCCGGCGTGGATGGCTTATTGGTAACCGGCCACGAGGCTGCCGCACATGGAGGCCAGGTGACATCGCTGGTATTGATCCCGGCCATCCGCAGGGTGAGCAAGCTTCCCATCATTGCCGCCGGCGGCTTTGCCAATGGCGCTGGACTAATGGCCGCCCTGGCGCTGGGGGCCGATGCGATTGCCATGGGCAGCCGCCTGGCCATGACCCAGGAAAGTCCGGTTCATGCCACCAGCAAGGAAATGATCCGGCAGCGTGGCGTGGCCGACACCCTGTATTCACCCAACTTTGACGGCCTGTGGTGCCGTATGATGGACAGCCCGGCAGCCCGCTCCGCTACCCGCAAGCCAATGAATTTGCTGACTGCAGCCTGGAAAGCCAGCGCCATTGCACGCAAAATGGGCATGCCAGTGCTGAAAGTTGCACTGGGCGGACTGCTGCAGAAGCCGCAGGACCTGCGCCAGCTGGCGCTATTCGGCGCAGCCACCGAGTCTATTCGCCTGGCCATCGAAGACGGCAATCACCAGCAAGGTGTACAACTGATTGGTCAGGCACAAGGCCTGATCGATGACATCCCGAGTGTGCAGCAATTGTTCGAGCGCCTGATGCAGGAAGCCGCGGACACGCTGAATCGGCTGCAAAAACATGAACACACAGCGCCCTGGTAGCACCGCATCATGACGTGATCATGCCGACGCAATCCGATGCCGCCCAGCGGCATCTCCCCGCATTGCCATACCGGTTTTCCTTCCGTATTCTCTTTTCCAGCATACCGCAGATGCAGCACCATGCCAGCACAGATTGGCAGACCACTCACACACAAGAGATACGCCATGACCCTCTACCACAACGAGGCCGTCCTGAACGCGCCACGCGCACTCAACCGGCAGGATTATCGCACCCTGGCACTGGCCGCCCTGGGCGGTGCCCTTGAGTTTTACGATTTCATCATTTTCGTGTTTTTTGCCCTGATCATCGGCAAACTGTTTTTCCCGCCAGACCTGCCCGATTGGCTACGCCAATTCCAGACCTACGGCATTTTTGCTGCCGGCTATCTGGCACGCCCCTTGGGCGGCATCATCATGGCGCACTTTGGCGACAAACTGGGCCGCAAACGTATGTTCACGCTATCCATCATGCTGATGGCCATCCCCACCCTGCTGATGGGCCTGCTCCCCACCTACGCCAGTGTCGGCATACTGGCACCACTGGCACTGCTGGCCTTGCGCATCATGCAAGGTGCTGCCATCGGCGGCGAAGTACCCGGCGCCTGGGTCTTTGTGGCAGAGCACGTACCTGCACGCCATACCGGCTATGCCTGCGGAACACTGACCGCCGGATTGACCGCCGGCATTCTGCTCGGCTCGGTACTGGCAACATTGATCACCAGCAGTTTCAGCCCGACACAGATTGCCGACTGGGCCTGGCGACTCCCCTTCCTGATCGGCGGGGTATTCGGCCTGCTCGCCATGTATCTGCGCCAATGGCTGCAGGAAACACCGGTATTTGCCGAAATGCAGGCCAGAAAGGCCCTGGCAGATGAAATGCCGCTCAAAAGCGTACTCAGGCTGCACAAGCATGCAGTCATCATCTCCATGCTACTGACCTGGTTACTGTCTGCCGCTATCGTGGTGGTCATTCTGATGACCCCCACCTACCTGCAAAAACAGTTCGGCCTTGATGCCACCACCACATTGCAGGCCAATAGCCTGGCCACCGTCGCGCTGACAGCAGGGTGCATTGTTGCCGGGCGCATCATTGACAAAGTGGGCAGTGGCATCACTTTTATTGGTGGCTGCCTGCTTCTGGGATTGAGTAGCCATCATTTCTACACCACCATGGCTCAAGACCCCAGCCAGCTCAACTTGCTGTACACCCTGACCGGATTCTTTGTCGGCATTGTCGGTGCCGTACCCTTCGTCATGGTTCGTGCGTTCCCCGGCCCGGTTCGCTTCACCGGCCTCTCCTTCTCCTACAATATTGCCTATGCCATTTTCGGTGGATTAACCCCGATACTGGTCAGCCTGTGGCTCAAGACAGACCCACAGGCACCGGGCAATTACGTTGCCGTACTGTGCGGCATCGGCCTTTTACTGGGATTCTATCTACTGGCCCGGGAGGAGCGGCAGCGCCGCCGCTGATGACGAAAATGCCGGCCAGCCGCGTCGGCCAGCCGCGCAAAGCCCGCCCATTGCGGCCATGACTGGGGTAAACTGCGGATATCCTGTCCCAGACCCCCATCATGCCGCTCGAACTGCCCCCACACCCCGACGCCAGCCTACCCACCCGCTGGTGCCTCTTTGATGGTCCGCGCCTGCTATTGCAAAACCAAGCACTCCCCGGAGATGCAGCCCGTCACTGGCCACTGGCCAATCGCCTGTTCATTGACCAACAGCAGGGCAGCAATCTGTACGCTGCAGATCTGGTGGGCCCGCCGCCGGCAGACTGCGAATGGCTGCCCTTGCGTGCCGCACTGATGGCACTGCCACCCGAGCAGACCGCCGGAATTGCGCGCGCCGCCCAACTGCGCCAGTTTCAGCACACCCACCGCTATTGCGGCCACTGCGCCGGCCCGCTGCAACAGCATGCACACGACCAGGGAAAAAGCTGCCCCAGCTGCGGCCAGCTTTACTATCCCCGCCTGTCTCCAGCGATGATGGTGGCGGTGTACCGAGGAAAAGAGCTATTGCTAGCACGCAGCCCGCACTTTCTGCCCGGCGTTTACAGTGCGCTGGCCGGCTTTGTCGAGCCAGGAGAAACCGTGGAGCAATGTGTACACCGCGAGACCATGGAAGAGGTTGGTGTGCGGATAAAGAACTTGCGTTATGTGTGTTCGCAGTCCTGGCCCTTCCCGCACTCGCTGATGCTGGCGTTTACTGCGGAATACGATGGCGGAGATATCCGCCCGCAGCCGGGTGAAATAGAAGATGCCGGCTGGTATCACATTGACCAGCTGCCCAGCATTCCT
>Ga0187781_10001878_pt1 | contig 15983 bp, 9 predicted proteins | sample 0715_SJ02_MP02_2_FD_132447 | JGI IMG/M metagenome (GOLD analysis project Ga0187781, IMG submission 132447) | Tropical peat soil microbial communities from peatlands in Department of Meta, Colombia - 0715_SJ02_MP02_20_MG | ecosystem: Environmental > Terrestrial > Soil > Wetlands > Peat | place...
GCTGTACGTCCCGCTGATCATGCGGATGCTGGGCCTAGCAGTCTTCTGCGCGCCGGAATCGCGGCAATTCCTGCGCGACATGTTCGCCGACGTCCGGATGCTCTGCGACGACACCGGACTGATGAATCGCATCGCCAAGCTGATGTGGCGGATCTGCAAAATCAACGGCGACGCGTCCCGGTACCGCAACGAACCGCAACGCCAGCACGTGGTCGCGGGCCGGCGCGGTGGCCTGAGCGAGCGCCGTTCCGCTTCGCTTCGCTCAGCGGAACGCCTCGTCGAGGATCTCCTGCTGTTCGACAGCGTGCACCTTCGATGAACCGGACGACGGCGCCGACATGGCACGACGCGAAATGCGTTTGATCCCAGTCAGTTTGCCTGGGAACAGCTCGGGCAGCTCCAAGCCGAAGCGGGGCCACGCGCCCTGATTGGCCGGCTCCTCCTGCGCCCAGAAATATTCGGTGACGTTCGGGTAGTGGTCCAGCGTTTCGCTGATTCGCCTGCGCGGCAGCGGGGCGAGCTGTTCGATGCGCACGATCGCGACGTCATCTCGATTGTCCTTGGCCTTGCGTGCCGCCAACTCGTAGTAGAGCTTTCCGCTGGTCAGCAGCATTCGGGTGACCTTGCCGCGGTCACCGACGCCATCCTCATAGGTGGGTTCCTCGAGCACCGAGTGGAACTTGGTCTCGGTGAAGTCTCTGATGTCGCTGACCGCGGCCTTGTTGCGCAGCATGGACTTCGGTGTGAACACGATCAGCGGGCGCTGGATACCGTCGAGGGCGTGCCGGCGCAACAGGTGGAAGTAGTTGGCCGGGGTCGACGGCATCGCGATTGTCATCGAACCCTCCGCCCACAGCTGCAGGAAGCGTTCGATGCGGGCGGAGGTGTGGTCGGGCCCCTGGCCTTCGTGTCCGTGCGGCAGCAGCAGCACCACACTGGACAGCTGCTCCCACTTTGCCTCCCCGGAGCTGATGAACTCGTCGATGATCGACTGCGCACCGTTGACGAAATCGCCGAACTGGCCCTCCCACAAGACAAGTGCGTCCGGGTTACCGACGGTGTAGCCGTACTCGAAGCCGACGGCCGCATACTCCGACAGGGGCGAGTCGTAAACCATGAACTTGCCGCCGGTCGGGTTGCCGTCCCGATCGGTCATCAGCAGTCGCAGCGGCGTGAACTCTTCGCCGGTGTGGCGATCGATGATCACCGAATGGCGCTGGGAGAAGGTGCCACGGCGAGTGTCTTGCCCGGACAGCCGCACTAACTTGCCCTCGGCCACCAGCGAACCCAACGCCAGCAGTTCGCCGAACGCCCAGTCGATCTTGCCCTCGTAGGCCATCTCTCGGCGCTTCTCCAGAACCGGCGTGACGCGCGGGTGCGCGGTGAACCTGTCAGGAAGGGCGAGGAATGCGTCGCCGATACGGGCCAGCAACGCCTTGTCCACCGCGGTGTCGAGTCCCGCGGCGAGCATCTGGTTGGACTCCACCGATTCGCTTGGCTGTACCCCGTGCTTCTCCAGTTCACGGACATCGTTGAAAACCCGCTCCAGTTGGCCCTGGTAGTCGCGCAGCGCGTCCTCGGCCTCTTTCATCGAGATGTCGCCACGGCCGATCAGAGCTTCGGTGTACGTCTTGCGGACCCCACGCTTGGTGTCAACAACGTCGTACATGGCTGGGTTCGTCATCGACGGGTCATCGCCCTCGTTGTGCCCGCGCCGTCGGTAGCACACCATGTCGATGACGACGTCTTTCTTGAACTTCTGCCGGAAGTCCACGGCTAGGCGCGCCACCCACACGCAGGCCTCCGGGTCGTCACCGTTGACGTGGAAGATGGGCGCGCCGATCATCTTGGCGACGTCGGTGCAGTATTCGCTGGACTTGGAGTATTCCGGCGAGGTGGTGAAACCGATCTGGTTGTTGACGATGATGTGGATGGTGCCGCCGACGCGGTAGCCGGGCAGCTTCGCCAGGTTCAGCGTCTCGGCGACCACTCCCTGGCCCGCGAACGCGGCGTCGCCGTGCAGCATCAGCGGCATCACCGAGAAGGCTTTTTCGTTTTCGCTGTCGGTCGGCCCATGGTCGAGCAGGTCTTGCTTGGCCCGAACCAGGCCCTCCAGCACCGGGTCGACGGCTTCCAGGTGTGACGGGTTAGCGGTCAGCGACACTTGAATGTCGTTGTCGCCGAACATCTGTAGATACACGCCGGTGGCGCCAAGGTGGTACTTGACGTCACCGGAACCGTGCGCCTGGGCGGGATTGAGATTGCCTTCGAACTCCGAGAAGATCTGTGAGTAAGGCTTGCCGACGATGTTGGCCAGCACATTGAGCCGACCCCGGTGCGGCATCGCGATGACGACCTCGTCGAGCCCGTGCTCGGCGCACTGGTCGATTGTGGCGTCCATCAGCGCGATGGTGCTTTCGGCACCTTCCAGCGAGAACCGCTTCTGCCCAACGTATTTGGTTTGCAGGAATGTCTCGAACGCCTCGGCCGCGTTGAGTTTGCTCAGAATGTACTTCTGTTGGGCCACAGTCGGTTTGACGTGCTTGGTCTCGACGCGCTTTTCCAGCCACTGCAGCTGTTCGGGATCGAGTATGTGGGTGTACTCCACGCCGATGTGCCGGCAGTAGGCGTCGCGCAGCAGGCCCAGAATGTCGCGCAGCTTCTTGTATTCGGAACCGGCGAAGCCGTTGACTTTGAACACCCGGTCGAGGTCCCACAGCGTCAGGCCGTGGGTGAGCACCTCGAGATCGGGGTGGCTGCGGAAACGGGTGTTGTCCAAGCGCAGTGGGTCGATGTCGGCCATCAGATGGCCGCGGTTGCGGTACGCGGCGATCAACTCCATCACGCGGGCGTTCTTGTCGACAATCGAGTCGGGATTGTCGGTGCTCCACCGAATCGGCAAGTAGGGGACGCCCATCTCGCGGAAGATCTCGTCCCAGAAGTCGTCGGCGAGCACCATTTCGTGGATGGTGCGCAGGAAGTCACCCGATTCCGCGCCCTGGATGATGCGGTGGTCGTACGTCGAGGTCAGCGTGATCAACTTGCCGATACCCAGTTCGGCGATGCGTTGCTGGCTGGCGCCCTGGAATTCGGCCGGGTATTCCATTGCGCCAACGCCGATGATGGCGCCTTGACCGGCCATCAGCCGCGGCACGGAGTGCACGGTGCCGATGGTGCCGGGGTTTGTCAGCGAAATCGTCACGCCGGCAAAGTCTTCGGCGGTCAGCTTGCCGTCGCGGGCTCGGCGGACGATGTCTTCATACGCGGTGACGAACTGCGCGAATCGCATGGTCTCGCATCGTTTGACGCCGGCCACCACCAACGAACGCTTGCCGTCCTTGCCCTGTAGGTCGATCGCCAGCCCGAGATTGATGTGCGCCGGTGTGACCGCGGTGGGCTTGCCGTCGACCTCGGCGTAGTTCCGGTTCATGTTCGGGAACGCCTTGAGCGCCTGCACCAACGCGTAACCCAGCAGATGGGTGAAGGAGATCTTGCCGCCGCGGGTGCGCTTGAGCTGGTTGTTGATGACGATGCGGTTGTCGATCATCAGCTTGGCTGGGATGGCCCGAACGCTGGTGGCCGTCGGGAGATCCAGCGACTCGGACATGTTCTTGACGACGGCGGCGGCCGCACCGCGCAGCACCTGGACCTCATCACCGTCGCCGGGTGCCGGGCCGACAGGGTGCGGAGGCGCCGGCGTCACCGGGGCGCTGGTCACGCCGTTGCCGAGGGTAGCCGTGGGAACCGGCGGAGGCGACGGCGCGGGTGCAGGGGCGGGCACGGCCGTGGCGGCCGGAGCCGGGGCTGTCGGCTCGTCAGCGGTGGTCGAACCGTCGCCCGTCGGCTCGGGGTTGTAGTCGACCAGAAATTCATGCCAGCTCGGATCGACCGAGGAAGGGTCTTCCCGGAACTTGCGGTACATCTCCTCGACCAGCCATTCGTTTTGCCCGAATGGTGAACTCGTACTGCTCACGGCAGCTGCTCGCCTCGATTCCTCTGTCCGGCAAGCGCGCTACGTGGCGCTCGCCACTTCCTGCACAGGTGTCGGCGCATCTCACCTGCAGCGGCTCCGACAGTTTCCGCCCCATAAAGGCTAACCCTTTGCCGGCAATCCGCCATGTGACTTGATCAGCACCGCACCGGGCCGGCAAGCCCTGCTAGCCGGCGTCGTTAACCGTGGGTAGCAGGTGCAACGTGACCGGCCACCGACCCGGGGGCGCACCGAACGCGTTGCGGGTATTGCGCACGATCTTCTTGCCCACCAGCCGGTTGCCGATGGCGCCGATGAGAGCGCCGATACCGATCGGCAGCATCTTGCCGAACAACAGCGCGCTGCGCCGCAGCGTGTACCGCCTGACAGCGCGCTTGAGCAACCGCGAATTCAACTGTGCCAGCGCGGGCATCGGCACCGACGCCACGCCCTCCGACAGCCATGCGCCGTTGGTCCGGCCCGGACCGATCAACTCGCCGATGGCCTGCTTGCTGTCGTCGCCGACCAACACGGCCAGCACCAGGGCGCGGCGCCGCTCCCGGTTTTCGGCCGGGACGCCATGCGCAGCCGCCATCGCCAGCGCGAAGAATGCGGTGGCCTCGAGGAACACCGCCGTTTCCCCAGCGGCGGCGGACAGTGCGGCCAGCGTGCCAAAGCCCGGTAGCACCGCCGCCGAACCCACCGCCGCGCCGCTGGCAGTGACGGCGGCCAGGAACCGCTTCTCCAGCTTGGCGACGATTACGGATGGGGCGGCCTCCGGGTTCGCGCGGCGCAGCCGGTCCACATATGCCGTCGCCGCAGGTCCCTGAATCCGTGAGCTGCGCTCGATGATGTGCGCCAATGCGCGCGTTGATGCCTTGGGCTTGCCGTTGGTGGTGGCGGGCAGCGAGTCGTCCGCTGAGTGCGTGCGTCGGGCGCTCATTAGGTGCCTCCGTGCTATGTCGAATGCCTTCAGGCTAGCGCCGGTGCCTCGAAACGTGGGGCAGGTGTTATCGCGATTACTCCACCAGGAATAATCCGCTGGAAATACGCTTCCTGACGATGCGCGGCCGTGCGCCTCCCAACGAAGAGCTGGTGCAGCCCGCCAAGCTGGACGGATAATGATGCCCCACCAACTGACGTCGTTGGGTATCTCGGTGTTGGCGCTGCTACGGGAGCGCCCGATGCACGGCTACGAGATGTTTCAGACCCTCGTCCAACGACAAGCGGACCGCATCGTGAAGGTCCGGCCGGGGTCGCTGTATCACGTTGTGGACCGGTTGACCGAGGAGAAACTGATCCTGCGGGCGGCGACGGCCCGGGACGGGAAGCGGCCGGAGCGCGCCATCTACGAGATCACCGAGGCCGGCGCTGAAGCGCTTGCTGAGCGGGTCTGCCAACTGATCGCAACACCGGTCCACGAGTTCCCGCAGTTCGTCGTCGCACTTGCTGAGGTCGATGCCCTGGGTATTGATGCCGCGGCGAACGCGGTCCATGAACGCGTCGGGGCGCTGGAGGCCCGGGCCGCCGAAATCATGGCGCTTCGCGACGCAGGTGTCACACCAGGTGGATATCTGGTGGCATTGGACTACTTGCTGGCAACGATGCAGGCCGAGCTCTCGTGGCTGCGTGAGTTTGCCAGCTCGCTGCGATCCGGTCAGCTGGAGTGGCGGCAGGCGGCGTCCGATACCAAGGTGCGGAGCCGAGATGAGGTGGGGATATGACCACGGCGACGGTTCGCGGGCGAACCGGCGGCGGCCCCCGACGCGCTGGTGGTGCGACGGCGACGAAGCCGATGAAGCCCGGGCAAGCCGCAAGTCCCTGGGTCGCAGTGTGGGCCATGATGGTCGGCTTCTTCATGATCCTGCTCGACTCGACGATCGTCGCGGTAGCCAATCCCACCATCATGACCAAGCTCGGCACCGGCTACGACGTGGTGATCTGGGTGACCAGCGCCTACCTGCTTGCTTACGCGGTTCCGTTGCTGGTGGCCGGCCGACTCGGTGACCGGCTCGGTCCGAAAAATCTCTATCTGTTCGGCCTCGCGGTATTCACCGCCGCCTCACTGTGGTGTGGCTTCTCAGGGACGATCGGGATGCTGATCGCCGCCAGGGTGGTGCAAGGCATCGGCGCCGGGGTGCTTACCCCTCAGACGCTGTCAGTGATCACCCGCATCTTCCCGCCGGAACGCCGCGGGATGGCGATGAGCGTGTGGGGTGCCACCGCCGGCGTTGCCACGTTGGTTGGACCGTTGGCCGGCGGTGTGCTGGTGGACGCACTGGGCTGGGCATGGATTTTCTTCATCAACGTCCCGATCGGGATCATCGGTCTGGGGCTGGCCGTCTGGCTGATTCCGGTATTGCCCACGCACAAACACCGATTCGACCTGGTTGGCGTGGGATTGTCCGGGCTGGCGATGTTCCTCATCGTCTTCGCTCTGCAGGAGGGGCAGTCCGGTGGCTGGGCGCCGTGGATCTGGGCGGTGCTCGTCGCCGGCGTCGGGTTCATGACGGCGTTCGTCTACTGGCAGTCGATCTGCACCCACGAGCCGCTGATCCCGCTGGACATCTTCCGTGACCGCGACTTCAGCCTCGCCAATCTCGCCGGGGTAGTCATCGGGTTCGCGGCCACGGCGATGGTGCTGCCGCTGATGTTCTACGCGCAGGCGGTGTGCGGATTGTCGCCAACCCGTTCGGCTCTGCTGACCGCGCCGATGGCGATTACCAGTGGTCTGCTTGCGCCGATCGTCGGCAAGATCGTCGACCGTTCCCACCCCCGGTCCGTGGTCGGGTTCGGCTTTTCGGTTTTGGCGATCGGACTGACCTGGCTCTCGATCGTGATGACGCCGTCGGCGCCCACCTCGCAGTTGGTTTTGCCGTTCGTTGCGTTGGGTTTTGGGATGGCGTTCATCTGGTCGCCGTTGGCCGCCACCGCGACTCGCAACCTGCCGCCGCGGCTGGCCGGCGCCGGTTCCGGTGTATACAACGCGACCCGCCAGGTCGGCGCCGTGTTGGGCAGCGCCGGCATGGCGTCGTTCATGACGTCGAGGATCACGTCCGAGATGCCGCCGATGCCCGGCGCCGAGGCGTTCGGTCCGCAGGGCGGCAAGGGCAACGCCTTGGAGCTGCCGGAGTTCCTGCGCGAGCCGTTTTCGGCGGCGATGTCCCAGTCGATGCTGCTGCCGGCGTTCATTGCGCTATTCGGCGTAGCGGCGGCGCTATTCATGATCGGCTTCACCGACTCGACGTCTGCCGGCGACCAGCGACCGCGCGCCGGCGCGGGCGACGACGGAGCCGGCCACCAGGATGGTTCCGAGGCGCGGACTCAGCGGATTCGGGTAAGGCCCAGCGCTTCCCACAACATTGCAGACGACCACCGGAGCGGCTATCCGGTCGGCCATCACGACGGCTTCCGGGACGGCTTCGACGATGACGACGATTACGTCGAATACACGTTGGCGCCTGCGCGCGCCGCCTCACCCGAGCGGTTCCGCAACGTCGAGCCGACCCAACCCCGTGCCGATGAGGGCGATACCGAACCGTTGCCGGTGCACGCCGAGCACCCACGACCGGCACCCGCCGAGACCTGGCATGGGGCACCCGTCGAATCGTGGCACAGTCTGCTCGACGACCTCGCGCAAGTGTCGGAGTTCGAGCCAATCGGGTTCGTCCGCAATGGTTTTCATGTCGACGATGAGCAGCGCTTTCGGCCGATCGAGGAATTCTCATTGCCGCCCAGACCGTCGCGGCATGAGCGGCACCAAGACCGATCTGAGTCGCCGCGGCCACGCAACCGGCACTACCGCGCCGATCCGGACGACACAGCCGGCCACGGACGGCATTCGTTGCGGGATCACTAGCCGGTTGACGCACCGACGTCGGCCGGAGTGCCGCAGGCCGTCAACGCCAGGAACGCACCCAGCTCCACCAAACCCGCGGGTGCGGTGGGCAGGTAGTCGGTCAACGCCTCGGCACGCACGATCACTGCCGCATACTGTGCGCGGCTGATCGCCACGTTCAACCGGTTTCGGTTGAGCAGGAACGGAATTCCCCGTGGAATATCTGCCACGGATGAGGCCGTCATCGAAATGAGCACCACCGGTGCTTGCGCGCCCTGGAACTTGTCGACGGTCCCGACTCGGACATCGCCGAACCCAGCGGCGGCCAGCCGCTGCCGCAGCAAGACCACCTGCGCGTTGTAGGGCGCCAACACAAGGACATCCGCGGCTGCAAAGGGGCGGGCGCCACGCTCATCGGTCCACGCCGAGCCGACCAGCAGCTTGATCTGTGCCACGATGGCATCGGCTTCTTCCGGGCTCTCGGTTGAGTTGCCCGCGTGGCGGACCCGAAGGACGTGGACCCCGGGCGGATATCCGTCGAGGTGACGCGCGGCGGTGATGTCGGCGTACGACTGCAATCGGCCTTCATAGGCCAACGCCGACACCGGCGCGCAAACCGCCGGATGCATGCGGTGCGTGCGGTCCAGGAAGTAGCCACGCTCGGTAGGCAAGGTGCGGTGGTTTTCGACCAGCCAACCCAGCGCAGACCCGTCAACCGGCTCGGGATGTGTGCCTTGGCTGACCTGAGGCAACTGTTGGGGGTCGCCCAGCAACAGCAGGTTCGCCGCAGCCGATGCCACGGCGATGGTGTTGGCCAGACAGAATTGGCCGGCCTCGTCGATCACCAGCAGATCCAGGCTGCCGGGCGGAACGCGGTTTGGGTTGGCGAAGTCCCATGCGGTGCCGCCGATCACGCATCCCGCAGTGCCGGTGATGAATCCGGCGTATTCCTGCTCGGTGATCTGTTGCCAGCGGGCCTCTTGGCGGTCGGACTGTTTCTTTGCGACACGTAGCGCATCGATGCCGCCATCGATCGCACAGTCGAGCAGGTTCTCCACTACGGCATGCGATTGCGCGACAACACCGATGCGCCAGCCGTGCTCGGCGACCAGGTGCGTGATGACCTGTGCGCCGGTGTACGTCTTGCCGGTTCCGGGCGGTCCGTGCACCGCCACGTAGGACGAATCCAAGTCGAGCAAAGCGGCCGTGATGTCCTCGATGACTTCGCCGCTCCGCGGTAGAGCCGCGCCGCTGCGCGTTCGAGGCGCGCGGCGCAACAGAATGTCGAGTAATGCGCTGCGGGGTAGTTGCGGCAGTCCGGCGGCGACGTGGGCGGCCGTCGATTCGATTGAATCTCGAAGTGGCGTCGTCGGAATGGGCGGGCCGGGAGTGAGGGCGAACGGAATCTGATGAAAGGTATTGCCGTCCTTCGGAACTCGTTCGACGACAAGCACCTCGGTCGGTGCGATCCAGTCGTCGGCCTCGACGACGGTGGCGCGGCCGGCCGCCCGTCGGTCAGGGCTATCCGTCAGGCCCGGCGGGGCTGGTGGCTCGTAGAGCGCGAAGACGTCGCGGTTCAGTGCGCCGCGCGCCAATTCGCCGGCCAGTTCTGCCCGTCGCTGCAGCTTCTGTGCACGCGGCGGCCTGTCCCAATCGACGGCGATTGTTGCGTCGCTGATTATGAAGACGTCGGTGTCATCTGCCCATTCATCAGCCGGGTAGTTCAGTCGGTCGAAGTGCGCCCACCAGAATGGTTTGTCCTCGCGGCGGTGATAGCCGCGTGCAGCGCCTACCAAGGCGACTGCCGTCTGCTCGGGAGTGCGGGCGCCGACCTCCGCATCTCCGGTGAACTCGTCCAGAACGGACTTCAGCCGGTCATGGTCCTCGATGCTTTCGCCATCCGAAACAGGCTGGGCACCTATCGGTGTGATGCCGGATTCGAAAGCCCGCATCAGCAGCCAGTCGCGCAGTGCACGGGTGGATCGGCAGTCGTAGAGGTTGTAGTCCTCGATCTCTTTCAGCACGGTCGCGGCCTCTTCGGACTGGCCGTCGCCGCGTAGCTGGGCGTATCGCGCGTATTGGGTGATCGAGTCGGTGGCCGTGGTGACATCGCCGGAGCGCAGCTCCGATCCCATGTACAACGGCTCCAGGGCCTTGAGGCCGACAGATCGGCTACCGACGCGAATGCTCTTGCGCACGATCGGATACAAGTCGACCAGAGTCCCGCTGCGGAGCAGCTCGTCCACGTCGTCTTCCCCGACGCCGTGGCGTCCGGCGAGGCGCAGCAGCGCTGTCTTCTCGTACGAGCCGTAGTGGTAGATGTGCATGTTCGGGAAGCGCCTGCGCCGCTTGGCCACCAGCGCGAGGAAGTCGACCAATGCCTTGCGCTCGTCGCGGCGGTCATGTGCCCACAGCGGATGGAAAGTCCCCGACCGCCCGCCTGCCAAGACGCCGAACAGATATTCCAGGCCCCAGTCGGTGCCGTCGGCCGTCCAGAGTGGGTCACCCTCGAAGTCGAAGAACAGATCTCCCTCGTCGGGGTTGGGCAGCAACGCTAACGGCTGCGGGTCGGCCACCTCGAATTGCGGTGTGCCGGTGTCGCGTTGGCGGACTTGCAGTTTGGCCTGCGCGACCAGCTTGTCCAGCGTGCGGGCCGGTAGATCGGCAACCGGTCCGGTGTGGTCGGCCAGTTCGGCGAGCGTGGTGATTCCGGCGTCGACCAGCTTGGCGCGCTGAGTTACCCGCATGCCCGCGACCAGTAGCAGATCGTCTGTTGCGCGCACCTGCTCCTCGCAGGCCGGGCAGCGGAAACACGCGTGCACCCGCTCGTCTTCCCAGCACACCGGTGTGCCCTCGGCATAGTGCTCATCGAGCAGCCGCTGCAATCTCGCCCGCTGCTCGGAGTACACCGGGATCAGCTCATCGATGCGGTAGCGCACTGCCTTACCGTTGCCGAGCACCAACTCGGCCTCCGCGGATACCGGGATACCCGAGCGGCTCAAGGTGTCGGCATAGGCCGCGATCTGAAGCAGTGCGGTGACTTTCTCCGAGCGGGCCAGTTTGGTGTCGGAAACCCGATAATCCTGGCCATCACGCACGAGGAAATCGGCGAACCCGACGAAGCGGCCATCGAACATCGCGGCCTGATACACCACCGCGGCGCCGTTGGCAATGGCCCGCCGCGTCGCCGCGGCGGCGGCGGAGAGAGCGGCGATGGTGTAGGCGGGATGCCCGATCACGGCCACCCCGTCGCCGAATTCCTCACGCAGTTGATCGAGTCGGCGGCGCTCGTGCTCGTCACCGAGCGCGGCGGTGCGTGCGAGTAATTCGTCCTCGACGTCGATGCCGGGACCTCGGCCGAGTTTTGCGTCGAAATCCCGCAGCAGGGCGTATTCACAGCGGGCGGCGGCTGCGAGATCCGACGCGCTGTAGATGATGCTGTCACCTGCCCTGAACACAGCAGCAACTGTAGGCCGAGGCACCGACAGGATCGGGGAGCTTCGTCAGCCTCCGGCGTTGGCGATGAGCTCGACCCCGTTGCCGTTCCACCGGAACTTCACCACGCTGGGCAGGCCGATACCGCCGGAGTACACCAACGCCACCGTATCGCCGGTGCACTGCGAGGTGTCGATCCCGTTGAATCCGTAGGTGTCGGGCACTCCTTGCGGCGGTATCAACTTGCCGAGATGAAACATCACCGCCCGGGTGTTGGGGCTCTCGGCGTTGGTGTTGGCCTTGACGATCACCGCGGACAGCTGGGCGCATTCGTTGTAGTTGCCGGCCAACGGTTCGGGGCTCCATGGCTGCTGGCTGCGGGGGTCGCGGGGGAGCTCCGACACCGCTCTGGCGATCGCGGGCGCGCCGAGGCTGACCGCGCAGGGGTCGGCTGCTGCGGAGCTGGTGCTGGTGGGGGCCGCGGCCGGCGGGCCCGGTACGCGAGGCGCGGAGTTCGAACGGGCCGTCATCGCCTGCGGCGTCTTGGCAACGGTCGAGTCGCCCGATCCGCAGCCAGCCACGCTCGCGGCGATCAGTGCGGCAGCGGCAAGCCCAGTCAACCGCAGGACACCGCGGTGTCGTGTCCACACAAGGTCGCACCGTACCCTGATCGGTCCTGTCGACGTGGCAGGCGTGGCCGAGCATTGTTTGACCACGCCCTAGAATTTGTCATCAAATGGCCTCACCGGACAGCGCCCCCGCGACCTTTGCCGACCTGCAGATCCACCCCTCGGTCTTGCAGGCCGTCGCCGATGTCGGCTACGAGTCACCGTCGGCGATTCAGGCGGCCACGATTCCGGCTTTGATGGCCGGGTCGGACGTGGTGGGGCTGGCGCAGACCGGGACGGGCAAGACTGCCGCTTTCGCGATCCCGATCCTGTCCAAGATCGACACCACCAGCAAAGCGACTCAGGCGCTGGTGCTGGCGCCCACTCGCGAGCTGGCGCTCCAGGTGGCCGAGGCCTTCAGCCGCTACGGCGCTCACCTGCCCCAGATCAACGTGCTGCCGATCTACGGTGGATCCTCGTATGCGGTGCAACTGTCCGGATTGAAACGTGGCGCACAGGTGGTAGTCGGAACTCCCGGCCGAGTCATCGACCACCTGGAACGCGGAACATTGGATCTCTCCCGGCTGGACTACCTGGTGCTCGACGAGGCCGACGAGATGCTCACCATGGGCTTCGCCGAAGACGTCGAACGGATCCTGTCCGAGACGCCCGAATACAAACAAGTCGCGTTGTTCTCCGCGACGATGCCACCGGCGATCCGCAAACTCACGGCCAAGTATCTGCACGACCCGACCGAAGTCAGCGTCGAGGCGAAAACCGTCACCGCCGATAATATTTCGCAGCGCTATGTTCAGGTCGCCGGTCCGCGCAAGATGGACGCGCTGACCCGCGTGCTTGAGGTCGAGCCGTTCGAGGCGATGATCGTGTTCGTCCGCACCAAGCAAGCCACCGAAGAGGTGGCCGAAAGGCTACGCGCCAGGGGGTTTTCCGCGGCAGCGATCAACGGCGATATCCCGCAGAGCCAACGCGAGCGGACCATCGCTGCGCTGAAGGAGGGCGGCGCAAAAGGACTAGACATCCTGGTTGCCACCGATGTGGCTGCCCGGGGGCTGGACGTCGAGCGGATATCGCATGTGCTCAACTACGACATCCCGCACGACACCGAGTCGTATGTGCACCGGATCGGGCGCACCGGCAGAGCGGGGCGGTCGGGCGCCGCGCTGCTGTTCGTCTCTCCGCGAGAACGCCACCTGCTCAAGGCGATAGAGAAGGCAACACGGCAGAAGCTCACCGAGGCCGAACTGCCCACCGTCGAAGACGTCAACGCGCAGCGGGTGGCGAAATTCGCCGATTCCATCACCGACAGCCTTGGCTCATCGGGCATCGAGTTGTTCCGCAGCCTGGTCGAGGACTACGAGCGCGAGCACGACGTGCCGATGGCCGAAATCGCGGCGGCGCTGGCGCTGCAATCGCGCGACGGCGAAGCCTTCCTCATGTCACCGGAGCCACCGCCCGACCGCCGTCCCAAACAACGTGAGGACTGGCCCGCCAAGTCCACCCGTAAAGCGGGCGAGGGCTCCAGGAAGGGTTTCGCCACTTACCGCATTGCCGTCGGGAAGCGGCACAAGGTCGGGCCGGGCGCGATCGTGGGCGCCATCGCCAACGAAGGTGGCTTGCACCGGAGCGATTTCGGCCACATCACCATCAAACCCGACTTCTCACTGGTGGAGTTGCCGACCAAACTATCCCGCGAAACACTCAAAGCTCTTGAGCGGACTCGTATTTCCGGTGTGCTGATCAACCTGCGGCCTGATCAGGGTCGAGACAAGTCCAAGCGTGTTGACCGCGGCCCGAAGCGGCGGGAATACACCGGATGACCCGAGCCGAGACCCCGGCCCAGGGAGGACTCGAACAGGTCTCCGGGCCGGACCGGGTCGCGTCGCTGACGGGTATCCGCGCTGTCGCCGCCCTTCTCGTTGTCGGGACGCACGCCGCGTACGCCACCGGCAAATACATCGAAGGCTACTTCGGGCTGGTGTGTTCCCGGATGGAGATCGGTGTCCCGATCTTCTTTGTGTTGTCCGGATACCTGTTGTTTCGGCCTTGGGTGAAATCACTTGCCACCGGTGGCCCGTCGCCGTCGGTGAGCCGCTACGCCTGGCACCGGGTCCGGCGCATCATGCCGGCCTACATCGTTACCGTGCTGATCGCGTACGTCATCTATCACTTCCGAACGGCCGGGCCCAATTTCGGCCACACCTGGATCGGGTTGTTGCGCAATCTGACGTTGACGCAGATCTACACCTTCAATTACCTAAAGGGGTATCTGCATCAGGGTTTGACCCAGATGTGGAGCTTGGCGGTGGAAGCTGCCTTCTATGTGGCGCTTCCGCTGCTGGCCTACTTGCTGTTGGTAGTCGTGTGCCGACGGCAATGGCGGCCGAGGTTGCTGTTGTTAGGACTGGGCGCGCTGGCGCTGGTTTCTCCGGCATGGCTGATCGTGGTGCACCTGACGACCTCGGTGCCCAATGGAGCCCGGCTGTGGCTGCCCACTTATCTGATCTGGTTTCTCGCCGGCATGAGCCTGGCGGTTCTGCAGGCGATGGGAGTGCGTTGTTACGCCTTCATCGCGTTGCCGCTGGCCGTCATCTGCTACTTCATCGCTTCGACGCCGATCGCGGGGGATCCGACGACATCGCCGCTTGGCCTATCGCAAGCGCTGTACAAAGCGGTGTTCTACGCGGCGATCGCCGCGCTGGCGGTGGCGCCGCTGGCGCTGGGCAACGAGGGCTGGTACTGCCGGTTTCTCGCGACCCGGCCGATGGTGTGGCTAGGGGAGATCTCCTATGAGATCTTCTTGATCCACTTGGTGACAATGGATTTCGCGATGGTCTACGTGATGCAAGATCACGTTTACACCGGTTCGATGCTTGGGCTGTTTGTGGCGACGATTGTCTTGACTATCCCGCTGGCCTGGCTGCTGCACCGCTTCACCCGCGTGCGCAGCTGAGACCCGCTGAGAATCACTGTCATTCAGCGGTGTGACCAGCCGACTGCTCGACCGGCACCACTATCGGGACGACGAACTCCTCGACCATCGCCTGCTCGTCGGTCACGTCGCGGCCCGGGAAGATCAGCAGCGACGTGATCACCCGGACCAGCCAGCGGCCGCGGTTTTCGACGACCGCCGGGTCGTCGGCGCCGAGCGAGTTTACGAACGCCGCGGCCAGCGCAGTGATCACGTCGGATTGCTCGGCCAATTCACCACCGATCGGCGGCTGCGTAGTGGCAAACCACGACGAGAGCGCCGGGCTTTCGCGGACCAGGCGAAGGGTGGTGGCGATGCCTGCAGTCAGGCGTTCGCGTGGGTCGGCAATGCCACTAATCTTTTCTTTGATCTCATCGAATAGCCGGTAGGTCTCGCGGTTTACATACGCGGTTCGCAACGCTTCGCGGTTTTCGAAGTAGCGGTAGAGGGTCGCGCGGGAACATCCTGCGGCCTTGGCGATCTCGTTCATGCCGACCGAAGCGGGATCGTGCCGGGTGAAAAGCTCCTCGGCGGCGTCCAGGATGCGATCGGCGGCTACCTCGATGCGACGCTCCGAGAGCCAGTCATTGGCCGCCATCAGGACGTGACTCGAATCGGAACCGACAGCGGACGCCGCACATAGCTTCCGCCGGCCCATACGACGCCCGCCTCGTCGACCTCGAAACGTGGGCAGCGGGATAGCAATTCGGTCAGCGCGACCCGTGACTGCATCCGGGCCGCGGCGGCGCCCAGGCAATGGTGCGCGCCGTGGCTGAACGTCAGGATGTTGCGTGGGCATCGGGTGACGTCGAGCTCGTCGGCGTCCGGTCCGTACACCCGCTGGTCGCGGTTGGCCGACCCGTACAGCAGCAACACTCGCCGTCCGGCCGGAATCGTGGTGTCGCCGATCGTCACATCGTGGGTAACGGTGCGCGCCAGGCCCTGCGCCGGCGTGGTCATCCGCAGCAGCTCCTCTACGGCGTCCGGGATGCGTTCGAGGCTGTTCACCAACAACTCTCGCTGGTCGGGTCGCTGGTGGAGCAGCGGCATCGAGCCGCCGAGCATCCCGGTCACGGTGTCGTTGCCGCCGGTGACCATCGTGAACGTGAACGCCAGAATCGACAGCATGCCGGAGATGTCGCC
>Ga0187781_10001879_pt1 | contig 15979 bp, 14 predicted proteins | sample 0715_SJ02_MP02_2_FD_132447 | JGI IMG/M metagenome (GOLD analysis project Ga0187781, IMG submission 132447) | Tropical peat soil microbial communities from peatlands in Department of Meta, Colombia - 0715_SJ02_MP02_20_MG | ecosystem: Environmental > Terrestrial > Soil > Wetlands > Peat | place...
GCGCCTGGGCGAGAACTTTGCCGTAGGTGACGCCGACGAGAAGCGCGCCGATGAGTCCGGGGCCGCGCGTGACGGCGATGGCGTCGACGTCGGGGAGGGCGAGGCCGGCTTGTTCGAGAGCTTCGCGCACGACGGGAACGATGCGGCGGAGATGTTCGCGGGAGGCGAGCTCGGGGACAACGCCGCCATATTTGCGGTGGATGGCGACTTGCGAGGCGACGATGTTCGAGAGGATGCGCTGGCCGCCGGCGACGACGGCGGCGGCCGTTTCGTCGCAGGAGGATTCGATGCCGAGGATTAGTTCACTGTGCGCACTCATTGGATGGGGCCGCCCTTGCGAGTCAGAAGTGTATGTTAGCATACGCGTTTGCGCCGCACGATTTGACGCAAATGACACACCAAATCCACTAGTCTGAGTAAGCATTTTTGCGCCCATGAGCGAAAAGCAAAGGAAAGTGCGGAAGGCAGTGCTGCCGGTGGCGGGGCTGGGGACAAGATTTTTGCCCGCGACGAAGGCGATGCCAAAGGAAATGCTTCCCGTGGTGGACAAGCCGCTGATTCAGTATGCGGTGGAGGAATGCATCGCCTCGGGGATTGAGAATATTATTTTCGTGACGGGGCGGCGGAAGAACGCGATTGAGGATCATTTCGATTCAGCGCCGGAGCTGGAGAGATTTCTCGAGGAGAGAGGGAAGCCGCAACAGGCTCAGATGGTGCGGGAGATAAGCGGGGGACTGCATTTCAGCTACACGCGGCAGAGCGAGGCCCTGGGACTCGGTCATGCGGTCCTGACGGCACGCGAGCTCGTAGGCGATGAGCCGTTTGCGGTGCTGCTCGGTGACGTGATCATGGACGGGCCGGCGCCGGCGACGCGGACGCTGGTGGAAATTTATGAAGCGACGGGGCTCGGCGCGATTGCGGTGGAGGAAGTGCCGCGCGAGCGGGTGCAGCTTTATGGAATTATCGACGCGAGCCCGGCCAAAGAGAAGAAGTGGAAGGGGCGGCTGCTGCAGATCAAGGATCTGGTGGAAAAGCCGGCGGCGGAGAAGGCGCCGTCGAATCTGGGTGTGACGGGCCGGTATGTGCTGCCACCGGAAATTTTCGATTACCTCGAGACCACGAAGCCCGGGGCGGGCGGGGAAATCCAGCTCACGGACGGTTTGCGGGCGCTGGCGAAACGGCAGGGACTCTATGCGTCGGTGTACGAAGGAAAGACGCATGACGCCGGGGATAAATTGGGGTTCCTGAAGGCGACGGTCGAGATTGGATTGAAGAACCCGAAGTTTGGCGCGGAATTCAGGGAATACTTGCGGGGATTAAAATTGTAGGCGGAGGAAGAGAGCTTACTTCTTTTCCTTCTTCGAGCTTCCCTTATCAGAATGCGGCTTGGATTCCGATGATTTTTCCGCGGGCTTGTCGGATTTTTTGTCGCCAGCGGCCGGGGCGGCACCGTCGCCGGAGCCTTCGCCGGAGGTAGCCGCGGAAGACTGCTTCCCGGCGTAATCCGTGACGTACCAGCCCGAACCTTTGAACTGAATGGCGGGCGCGGCGAGTTGGCGCGAGGCCTTGCCGCCGCATTGCGGGCATTTCTTGGTTTCCGAGGCCGAGTGCTTTTCGATTTTCTCGAAGCGGTGCCCGCATTTCTCACATTTGTATTCGAATAAAGGCAAAGCCGAACTCCTCTTGCTACTTGAGCCAACACAAAAATATTAGCATGTCCGCGCGGGTAGTTGGAGAAAGGTGTCCCGTAAAGACCATGAGGCGGTGTGCTAAACTCGCAGACCTCAGATGCCATGAAAAAGACGAAAGCCATAGAAGCGGAGAAGGGGCGCCTATTCGTGGTGGCTACGCCGATCGGCAATCTAGAGGATATCTCCCTGCGCGCGCTGAGGATTTTGAAGGAGGCGGACTTGATCGCCTGCGAGGACACGCGGCAGACGATGAAGATCCTGACGCACTATGACATTCACAAGCGACTGGTGAGTTATCACGAGCACAACGAAATCACGCGCGCGCCGGAGCTGGTGATCGAACTCGAGCAGGGCGCCAAGGTGGTGCTCGTAAGTGATGCCGGAACGCCGGGGATTTCGGATCCGGGCCGGCGGCTGGTGGGCCTATGCGCACGGCACGGCATTCCGGTGACTCCCGTGCCGGGGGCGTCGGCGTTCGTGGCGGCGCTGGCGGCTTCGGGGATGCCGGCCGAAGAGTTCGCGTTTATCGGGTTTCTGCCATCGCGGCCGACGGAGCGGAGGAAGGCACTGCGCGGGCTTGCGGACGAGCCGCGGACGCTGGCCTTTTATGAGGCTCCGCACCGGCTGCTCGATACGCTCGAGGACGCGCTGGAAATTTTAGGGAACCGGCCGGCAGTGATCGCGCGGGAAGTGACGAAAGTATATGAGGAATTTTTGCGCGGGCACATCGAGCAGTTGGTCGAGCAAGTGCGGAAGAAGGCGCCGCGCGGGGAGATCACGCTGCTCGTGGCGCCGTCGGACGGCGAGGCGACGCACGCGTTCCTGAGCGTCGAGCCGACGGTGCCGCTGGCGCGGCGGGTAGGCGAAATCATGAAGGAGCGGAGCGTGGACCGCAAAGCGGCGTTGAAAGTGGCGGCGCGCGAACGCGGGCTGACGCGGCGTGAGGCGTACAAGCAACTCTTGATTACGCGGGATGAATAGGCACACGGATTTTCCTGGCTGTACAACTCCCAGAACAATTTAATCAAGGATTCCGAGAGGCGGCTGGACTAGCCGGCCGAGGAGGCGGCGACGCCGGAGAAAAAGGCGTCCACGCAGTCGAGGATTTCGGCGGTGGTGCGCGCGTGATGAACGGCATGGCGGAGTTCCGAGCCGTTGCGTACACCATGGGTGAAGAGGCTGGCGAACTGTTTCATTTTGCCGATGGCGTCGGGCATCCCCGAAGCCGAGAGGTTGCGGAAATATCCCGAGAGCAACTGGTGGCGGTCAAATTCGGTGGGTTCGGTGTAGCGGCCTGTGGCGAGGTAGTCCGCGATCTGGCGGAAAATCCAGGGATTCGAGGAGGCGGCACGACCGATCATGACGGCGTCGCAACCTGTTTCCTGGATCATGCGGACGGCGTCCTGGGGCGAACGAATGTCGCCGTTACCGATCACGGGGATGCGGACGGCTCGCTTGACGGCGCGAATGATTTTCCAGTCGGCGGAGCCGTTGTAGCCCTGCATGCGCGTGCGAGGATGGACGGCGACGGCTTCGATGCCAATTTGCTCAGCCATGCGCGCGACGTCCACGGCGACGATATTGTTTTCGTCCCAGCCGGAGCGGATTTTGATCGTGAGAGGAATGCGAACGGCGGCGCGGACGGTGCGGAGAAGGGTTTCGAGGTGGGGCAAATCGCGAAGAAGGCCCGAGCCGCCGCATTTGACGACTTTCTTGACCGGGCAGCCGAGATTGATATCCACCTGGTCGAAGCCGAGGTCTTCGGTGAGGGCGGCGGCAGAAGCCATCACATCCGGAACGGAGCCGAAAATTTGCGCGGCGATGGGATGCTCGTCCTCGCTGAAATAAAGATAGTGGAGGGTGCGGGCAGAGTTGCGGGTGAGGCCTTCGGCGCTGGTGAATTCGGTCATGATCATGCCGCAGCCACCGAGCGAGCGGATGACGCGGCGGAAGACGGTGTCGGTGAGGCCAGCCATGGGGGCGAGAAACGTCGCCGGGCGAATCGAGGTGTCGCGAATTTTGATTTCGGAGGGAAACATGGGTCAGAGGAGCGTGTCGTCTATACGCTCGCCGTCCGGGTCGGATTCCGGGGCAGGCTGAGTTTCAGGCGCGCGAAATGGCACGGGCGAGGCCGCAATTGCCGGTGGCGGTGACAAGGGAACGGGCTGGGTTGAAGTTGATGCGCCGGCCGCCGCGGCGCGTGCGCGGGCGAGAGGCACGGGTATGGATTCGGCGGCAGGCTCGAGGCGAACTCCCGGCAGGTTGGCGCCGAGTTGAGCGAGGAGGGCTTCCGTCGAGCCACCAAAGAAATTCTCGACGACTTGACGAAGAGCCTGCGAGCGGGCGTCTTCGGCGCTGAGATGGGGGCGATAAAAGTAGGCGCGGCCGACTTTGCGGCGCTCGACGACGCCTTTGCGCGCGAGGCGGTCCATGATGGTCATGATCGTGGTGTAGGCGCGCGGGCGGCGGGCGGCGAGGCGGTCGCGGATTTCGCGCACGGTGCCTTCGCCCATGGGCCAAAGGGTATTCATGCAGTCGAGTTCAAGCGGCGCGAGATCGAGGACGGATCGCCGCGGCGGGGATTTGAACGTGCCGTCATTCATCGTCGTTGCCTGAACCGAATCCTATCATTTGCGCGCCGTAGTGCCAGCCGCGGCCTTTGAATCGGCCTGCCTGGGTGCGTCCTCCCCGGCCAGAAATTTATCAGCTCGAAGCAATGCGCGCCGCAAAGATGGATTGCGCTCGGTCCAGACATCCGCGCCGGCCGGTGATTCGAGTGTGGCACGCATTGCCGCCATTTTGGAATCCATATCGTCCATGAAGTGGAGCGCGATGGCTTCGCGGGTTTGCGGGAGCGAAGGGGAGCCAAATTCGTGCGTGCCATGATGGCTCAGGATCAAGTGCTCGACCAGGACTGCAAGCGGCGCGGGGAAATCCGGAATCGCGCGGATTTTATCGCGGACAAGGCCGGCGGCAATCATGATGTGGCCGAGAAGGCGGCCTTCGGTCGAGTAGTCAATCGCGCGGGCATAGCGCAGCTCGTCAATTTTGCCGATATCGTGCAGCACGACGCCCGTGAGAAGCAGATCGGCATCGAGCTCCGGATAGCGGGAGATAACCGCCCGGGACAAACCGATCAAGCTGACGACGTGTTCGAGCAGACCGCCGAGATAGGCATGGTGCATGGTCATGGCGGCGGGGGCGCGCTTAAGTTTGGGAGCGATGGCGGGATCTTCGACAACGCTCGTGAGCAGCCGCTTCAGCGATGGGTTGTTCATGGCGGCGATGGCGGCGCGCAATTCGGAATAGAGCTGTTCAACGTCGAACTTCGTGTGGGGGAGAAAATCGGCGAGGTCGTAATCGCGCTCGGCCACGGGGATGATCTGCTCGAGGGTCAGTTCCTTTTCGCCGTTGTAAATCTTGACGCGGGCGCGGATTTGCACGACGTCGTCGCGTTCAAATGTTTTTTCGATGGCGGCGAAATTGTCCCACATCTTGGCGGGAATGGTTCCGGTGCGGTCGGCGAGCTCCAGCTGGAGCCAGGAGGTGCCTGTCCGCTGCGAGGTGCGGACTTCCTTCTCGCGGACGAGGAAGAGCGAGGAGAATGCCTGGCCCTCCTGAAGTCCAGAGACGTAATGAGATTTCATCAGCTCGTGGCTTTCGATTTAGACTTTTTCTTGCTCTTGGCCGGGGTATCGGGTGTCGGCGCAACTTCCTGGATGACGCTCGCGCCGGTGATGGCCGCGGTGTCCGTAAATCCGGGCTTAACCGTCACGTAGCTTTCCTCGCGCAATTGAGCGAGGTAGTCGCGCATGCTCGGCTGCATTTTCTGGAGGTAGAGCCTATTCATGATTTCGTTTTCTACCTTGTCAAGCGGTTGCTGGCCCGCCTGGAAGTGTTCGATTACTTTTAGCACTTCAAAGCCCGTCTTCGTCTGGATAACGTCGGTCATTTCGCCGCGGTTGAGGGAAAAGACGGCATTTTCGAGCTGTTTATCGAGCTGCCCGCGCTCGAAGGTACCGAGACTACCGCCATCCTTGGCCGTGCTGCCTTCGGAATAGCGCTTGGCCATCTCGCTGAACTCTTCACCTTTGACGAGCCGGTTACGGTAGTCCTCCATCTTTCGGAGGATTACACCCATCTCTTCCGGAGTCTTGCCCTCGGTGCTGAGGAAGATTTCGCTGAGGACGACAAGCTCCGGGCGCACAAATTCCTGCTGGTGCTCGTCGTAATATTTCTTGACCTCGTCCTTGCCGATGTTGATGCGGGTGTTCATCTCGCGGTGAATCACTTCCTGGGTGAGGAGACCGTTGCGGATCTGGTTCTTGTAATCTTCCCAGGAGAGTCCTTCGCCTTCGACAGCCTTTTCAAGGTCTTCGAGAGTGGCGAGTTTATTGTCCTTGCGGACGTCGTCGAGGCGCTTGATGAGGTCGGTTTCGACGCTGATGCCTTCGTCCTTGCCGCGCTGGACCAACAATTGCTGGTCAATGAGATCGCGGAGGAGGTCCTTATAGCGGTCGCGATAGATCCCTTCCATCTTGTCGGCGGTGCAATTCTGACAGTCATGCTGGATTTCCTCACGGAGAGAATTGTCCGCTTTTTGGTAGTCGGAGAGAGTGATGATGCTGTTGTTCACGCGGGCGACGATCTCTTCGACGATGACACCCTTGGCTTTCGGCTGCGGCGCGGCCTGGGCAAGCAGAGTGGCGGGCAAGAGGAAGAAAATTGCCGAGGCGGCCAAGCAAAGAAGAATTCGAGAAACAGGATTTGTCATGCGGTTCCCTCGCGACAAATTTTATCGCTACGATTGTAGTTGGAGCAATACGTTTCTAGCAGCCCCCATTGGCCCGTCCGACTCGCCTTTCCAACCGAGCCAGAGGACGCCTGTAGGATCAAGGCGCATGCCGCGGCGTTTGCGAATCAGTTTGACGAGCCGCTCGGGCCCGAGGGGCGTGTCGTCATAAAACTTGATAGCCAGTTGATCGCCACGGCGGTCAATCGAAGCAACGAGAAGCTTTTCGGCGAGCGCCCTGAGAACGGCGTAGTCGAGGAGATTTTCGACAGCGGGAGGCGGCGGGCCAAAGCGGTCCTCGATTTCGCGGCGGACTTCCTCGCGTTGGGCATCGGAGGAGACACTCGCGATGCGCTTATAAATCCGAAGGCGCAAGTTTTCGCTTTCGATGTACTCCGGAGGGATGCGGATTTCCTGGCCAAGATTGAGCGTGGCGCGGCGTTCGGGCGCGACGGACTCTCCCTTTCGCTCGGCAACGGCGCGCTCCATCATCTGGCAATACATGTCGAAGCCGACAGCTTCGATGTGGCCGTGCTGTTCGCGGCCGAGCAAATTTCCGGCGCCGCGCAATTCGAGATCCAGAGCGGCAATGCGAAAGCCCGCGCCCAGATCGCTGAATTCTTTCAGCGCGGCGAGGCGCTGGCGGGCGATGGGAGTGAGGGACTGCTCCGGCGGAATCAGAAGATAAGCATAGGCGCGCTGATTCGAACGGCCCACACGGCCGCGAAGCTGGTAGAGCTCGGAGAGACCCATGCGGTCGGCGCGATTGATGATGATGGTGTTGGCGCGCGGGATATCGAGGCCGTTCTCGATGATGGTGGTGGAGACGAGGATATCGGCTTCATCGCGGATGAATTTCAGCATGACTTTCTCGAGTTCGGTCTCGCGCATCTGGCCGTGGCCGACAACCACGCGCGCTTTCGGGACCAGACGCTTGATGAGCGCGGCCAGAGAGGCGATTGACTCGACGCGATTGTGGACGAAGAAGACCTGGCCATCGCGCGCGAGTTCCTCCTCGATGACGCGCTGGACGAGCGTCTCGCTGAAGGGAGCGACAGTGGTCTGGATGGCGAGGCGGTCCTTGGGGGGAGTTTCGATGACGCTCATGTCGCGCAAACCGACCAGAGACATGTGCAAAGTGCGGGGAATCGGAGTGGCGGACATAGTGAGGACGTCCACATTCTTGCGCATTTCCTTCAGGCGCTCCTTGTGGGCGACGCCGAAGCGCTGCTCCTCATCCACGACCAGCAACCCGAGATCCTGAAATTTGACATCGCGCGAGATCAGCCGGTGGGTGCCGATGACGATATCCACTTTTCCGCCTTCGACGTCCTCGAGTATTTTTTTCTGCTGCTTATCGGTGCGGAATCGGCTGAGCATTTCGATGCGGACGGGAAAAGCGGCGAAACGGCGGCGAAAGGTTTCGAAGTGCTGAAAGGCGAGCACGGTTGTGGGCGCAAGCACGGCTACTTGCCTCGAATCCGATACGGCTTTGAATGCGGCGCGCATGGCGACTTCCGTCTTTCCGTAGCCGACGTCGCCGCAAAGGAGGCGATCCATCGGCAAGGGAGCTTCCATATCGCGCTTCAAATCTTCGATGGCACGTTGCTGGTCCGGGGTTTCTTCGAATTCGAAGGCGTCTTCAAATTCGCGCTGCCAGTTGGAGTCCTTCGGGAAGGGGTGACCGGCGGCGGTCTTCCTTTCGGCGTAGAGTGCGAGAAGCTGGCCGGCCATGTCGTCAACGGATTTGCGGACACGAGTCTTGCGCGCTTCCCAGACTCCCGCGCCGAGGCGATCGAGCGCGGGATGCGCGCCGCCTAGCGACTGATACTTCTGGACGAGATCGAGGCGCGCGAGGGGAACGTAGAGCTTCGCGTCGTCGGCGTAGCGCAGGAGCATGAATTCGCCGTGGGCTCCCTCGACGGCCAACTGGCGGAGGCCTTCGAACCGGCCGATGCCGTGATCCACATGCACGACGAAATCGCCGGGCTTGAGGTCGGAGAAATCACTGAAGAAACTGGCGGTCTTGGGGCGCGCGCGAGAGCGCGGCGAAACTGCGGGGAGAGTTTCGAATAAGTCCGCGTTGCCGTAAATCGCAAGCTTGGCTTCAGGGAAGATGACCCCTTCGGTCAAAGGCGCTTTCACCAGCACCAGGGCAGGGCCGCTAGCGGTGCTCGATTCCTCGGCGAGCCGCGCGACGGTGACGTTTTCCTCGAGTTCGCCGATACGGTAAGGCAATTCGTATTCGTTGCAGATGTCCGCGAGCCGTTCGAGTTCGCCCGTGCTTGCCGCCGAGACCATCCTTTGCTCGCCGGCCGCCATGCGGCCGCGCACTTCGGCCATGAAGGCGGCGACATTGCCGTGGTAGCGGGTAGTTGGCTGCGTAGGGAGGGCGCGCAGGGGGGCTCCTTCTACAGCAACGCCAAGATGTTCGAGAGCGAGCCGGGGCGCGAGTTGCAGCGCAAGCTTCCATTCCTCGTCCGAAAAAATGTAACGATCGGGCGGCTCGGCCAGCGGGTCTTCTGCTTTCTCGAAGGATTCGAGGAGTTCGGCGCGATATTGTTCGAGCGCGGATTCAAGGAGCGATGGCTCATCCTCGATGATCAATGGATCCGGGGCGAGATCGAAGAGGACTGCCTTGCGATCATGGTTGAGGATCTCGCGAAATTCCCAGCCGGGATAGAAGCCGGGCGGAGGGGAGTCATCCTCGCGGCCTGATGCGGCGGGCACACGCAGGCGCTCGAGAACGGCGGCGGCACGGAGATATTCGGTGAGCGGCAGCAAGGTGGCACGCTCGACGGGGTTCGTGGAGCGCTGTGAATTCGGATCGAAGGCGCGGATGGATTCGATGGTGTCGCCGAGGAGTTCGATGCGAACAGGCTGGAGGGCCTCGGGCGAGAAAACATCAATGATGCCGCCGCGGACAGAATATTGCCCGGGCATCTCGGTGGTGACTTGCTTGTCGTATCCGGCGCTGGAAAGAAATTCGAGGAGATCCTCGTGAGGGAGCGATTGGTCGCGGGCAATGGAGCGGGCCAATTGGCGGTAGAAATCCGGCTCGCGCATGCGCCAGACGGCTGCCTGTACGGGAGCGATGAGGAGGTCGGCTTCACCGGTCGAGAAACGCCAGAGAGCGACGGCCCGGTCTTCCGATATTTCCGCGTGAGGCGAGCGGTTTTCGGTGGGCAACACATCGTGGGCCGGAAAATGGACCACACGATGGCCCGGTTTTCCCGTGACGGCGCGATAGAACCAGCGGACGGGCTCGAGAAGGGATTCCGCGCGCTGATTTGTTTCGACGAGGAGGATAACGGGCCTGCCGAGCTGCGCCCCGGCAATCGGCACGAGAAGCGCTTTGGCCGAAGCCGTCAGGCCGGAAAGGCGCACCTCGCCCCCGCTGCGGCGGAGCTCGTCGAGAGCCTGTTCGACGACGGGCCGGCGCGCGATGCGTGCGAGGAGCTCGGAAACCAGGGAAAGAATCATGCGCGAAGCTGTGTGATGCGTTCGATGAGGCGCGAGGTTGAAAAGCCGGGTTCGAGAGGGATGGTTACGATCTTGAGAGCGGAGCCCGTGAAGACGGGATCGCCGGCGCCGGCAACAACGATATCGGGCGCAAGGCGAGCGATAAGTTCTTGCGGCGTTGGCGCGTCGAATTCAACGGCGAAATCAACGGCTGAAAGCGCCGCGAGAATTTCCATGCGTTCGCTTGCGGGTATGATGGGGCGCTCGAGCTGATCCTGTCCGAAATTTCGGGAAGCGAAGGAGGCTCGAAGGGCGGCGTCGCTTTGCACGCCGACGACGAGGATCTCGCCAAGGTCACGCGCCTGCTCAAGCAATCGCACGTGGCCGGGATGCAGGAGATCGAATCGGCCGCTTACGAACACGACGCGCTTACCATTGCGTTTCCATTCGCTCCGGAGGACAATTAAATTGTCTTGGGATACGACCTGGCCCACAACTCTCTCCCTCAAACTGGATCCATGATTCGACGCAAAAACATAATTCTACCACGCGCGCCGAAGCGGCCGAGAGGCATCCGATGAAGCTCTGGGAGCTGGTTCTGGCCATTGTTGGAATCATTTGCTTGCTTCTGGGAGCGATTTGGATTCGGCGTGGAGAGCTGCCGAAACAAGAGTTCACGATTTCCGACGGCGGATGCAATATGCCAGTCACATGGATTCAACCACCCGCAGGAGTGAACCCCGCCGGCTCGGCGATTTTTATTCATGGACTCTCCGCGAACCGGCGGTTGATGACTTATCTGGGGGAAGATTTCGCGGGACACGGATTCAATTCCTACCTGGTTGACCTGCCGGGTCACGGAGACAATACGGTTCCATTCAATTTTCTGCGGGCCCAGCAGTGCGCGAGTGCGGCGGTCGAGTCTCTGATCCGCAGCGGGAAGATTGAGGCCAAAACAACCGTTCTTGTAGGACATTCGATGGGCGGGGCGATTTCGATTCGCGTGGCGGACCGAGATCCGGTGGCTGCGACAATCGCGATTTCGCCTGGGCCTTCCAATTTGCCGCAGCGGATGCCGGCGAACCTTCTGGTTTTCAGCGCCAGCGGAGACATTGCCTACCTGAAGAGCCAAGCGAAGAAGTTGAAGGCTGCCGCGGGCGGAGACCGAACGGAGGCGGAAGATTTTGCGGAGGCGCGGGCATTCCAGTTGGAACATGTTCCTCATTCGACGCACACGAGCTTGATTATGGACCGGCGAGTGGCCCACGAGGCCGAATTATGGGCGATGCGGACACTTTTTCCGCAGGTATCGAGCGAAACTCTTGCACTGAATCTAGACCTCGCCACTTATGAAACTTACAAGCTCGGACGGCGCCGCCTGGCCGGCGCTTTCCTTGGCGAGTGCGGAATCTTTCTACTGTTCCCGATCTGCGCGACGATCGTTGCAAAGATCGCGGGGCTCTCTCGCGCAGAATCGGAAGAGCGGCATCCGGGATTCCTTCTTGCGATCCTGGAGTTCGCCTTTTGCTCCTTGGTTGGCGTGCTGATTCTAACGCTCGGCGTACCGCTCCGGTTTCTTCACCTGTACTCCGCGGATTACCTCGTCTCGCTGCTGCTGATTGTCGGCGGAATCGTGATCATTTTGAACCGGAAAATCGCCAGAGAAATATTCGCGCTCAAGTCAACGCAGGTATTTGCGGCTGCAGCCCTCGGCTTCGCGACCTTTCTTGGCTTGGGCGCGTGGCTCAATTGGCAGATTACAGACGCATGGCTCACTGCGCCGCGGTGGCTGCGATTCGCGGGAGTGCTGCCTATCGTGTGGATTTACATGTACGCCGAAGAAGTAATGCTCGGCCCGGTGCAGAGTGGGAAGGGGCGCGCGCTGCGGTTTGGAAAATTCTTGATACTGAGGCTAGAATTGTGGCTCGCGTGCGCCGTGGGAGTGTATTTCCTCGGAAGCAGCCAAATCCTGCTGGTCATCCTGTTCACGTTCCTTCTCCTGTTCTCGGTTCTGCAAAGACTTGCCGCGGATGCATTACGGCTGCGCGGAGCCCACTCAACGGCAGCGGCTTTATTTAGTGCTATACTCGCAGCTTGGTTCGTTGCAGCGGTGTTCCCACTGACCTAGCCCACGAGATGAAGGAAATCGCCATTGTCGGAGGAGGCCCCGCCGGTGCGCTCTGCGGAGAGCGGCTGGCGACGGCTGGCTTCCAGGTCACGATTTTCGACGAGCGGTTGGCCTGGGAAAAGCCGTGCGGCGGCGGACTAACGCACAAGGCCATTGAAGCCTACCCCTTTCTGCTCGACGCACCATACCCCAAGAGAATTATCCGGACTGCCGAGCTGATTTCGAGCCGCGGCCATCGCGCCCGATTCGAGATGAGCCATCCGATCGTGATTTACGCGCGCAAGATACTGAACGGACTCTTGCTGGATCGAGCCGTGGAGGCGGGCGCCTCAGCGATTTGCTCACGCGTGACGAGCGTGCATACAGAAGGGGCGCGTGTCCGTCTTTCCGCCACGGGGGAAGAGCGCGAGGCCGACTTCGTGGTGCTTGCGGCCGGCGCGCGAAATCAATTGTTTCCCGAGACGACTCCGCTCGGCACACGCGATCTGGAAATCACACTCGGCTATTTTGTTCCTGCGGAAGAAGACATCATCAAGGTGAAGTTCCTCAAGCAATTCGAGGGATATCTCTGGTCTTTCCCGCGCTCGGACCATGTTTCCGTGGGAATCTGCGCGAAGATGGGGCAGAGCTCGAGCCAGCAATTGCGCCAACATCTCGATGAATTCGTCCGGGATGAAAAAATTCCGATGGAAGGCGCACAGCTTTACAGCCACGTGCTGCCGTCACCGGAGGCGCACACGCTGCGTTCCCGGCGGATTTTCGGGCGGAACTGGGCCATGGCCGGAGACGCGGCTGCTTGCGTGGACCCCATTACGGGTGAGGGGCTTTACTACGCGCTGCGTTCCGGCGAATTGCTAGCCGAGGCGCTGATCGAGGGACAGCCGCAAGCTTATCCCGAGCGGCTGCGCGCGGCGTTTTCGGCCGACCTCGAGTTTGCCGCCCATATTGCGCGGAAGATTTTCCGCGGCACATTTCTTGGCGGGGCGATCACGACGCGGATGGTCCAGCTCTTAAATTATTCGCCGACATTTCGCGATTTGATTCGCGATGTTTTCAGCGGCTCCCAGGATTACCGCAGCCTGAAACGAAGGCTTTGGAATCAGCTCGGCATCACACTGGCCGAATTCTCCCGCAGCATTCTCGATCCCGCTGGTATTCGCGCCGCTACGCGGACGGCGAGCAGCCGAGAACCCTCCCGGTGAAACGTCGCGTGCCCGCAAAGAAAGGCAAGAAGCCGCGGAAGAGAGCAGCGAGTGAAGCGCCAAGAAAGCGCGGGCAGTCAAATCAGCCCAGCCCGGCGAGCGACTCAAAACTGCGCGCCGGACTGAAAGCGAGCATCGAGAGAGTGGTGCTGCGCGAATGGACGATTGCATCGCTCGATCCGCGCCTGCCCCCTGTCCTGTCCACGCCCCACATGATCGGCTTGATGGAGATTGCCGCTGCGCAAGCGATCCTTGCGGAGTTGCCTCCCGGCGCGATTTCGGTCGGCACGCGAATCGAGATTGATCACCTGAAAGCCGTTCCGGAAGGCTCGACCGTGCGAGCGAGCGCGTGCCTGGTCGAACAGGATGGAAGATTCCTGGCCTTTGAGGTTGAGGCGCACTCGGGAGTGCACGTGATAGGGCGAGGCCGAGTATTCCGCGCGGTCGTCGAGCCGGAAAAGTTCACCGAAAAGGCTCGCTCGCGCACAACTTGAGCGCAGCCGCGGCGCCGTGCTAACCTGCATTCAGAGTTGAAGGCCGGAGTGGCGGAACTGGCAGACGCGCCGGACTCAAAATCCGGTGGCCGCAAGGCTGTGTGGGTTCAAGTCCCTCCTCCGGCACCATAGTTACTAGCCTTTGGGATATTCCGCGAAACTATCCGCCGCGGTTTCTCGTCTTTATGAAGGGTTTAGCTTCCGGGGTCTCACGTTCCAATAGTTAGAGACTTCGGGAGGAAATTAGCCGAGAGTAGAAGAGAAACGATTTGAGGGAATTTGAGATGCCCCCAGCGTATGCCGCACAAAGACGAAGCGAGCGCGTGATTTTGGACATACCCGTTGTCTTGTCCGGCGAATCCGCGGATCATCGGCCATTCCGTGAGACAACATTCACGATGACAGTGAACGCTCACGGAGCACTTTTGATGCTCGAGACGAAAGTTGTCCCGGGGCAGAGAGTGAAACTCGCAAACCCCGCAAATTGGGACGAGCGAGACGCCCGAGTCGCGTATGTAGGCCGGGCTCACGCCGGCCTGGCGCAAGTGGGAATCGAATTCGAAAAACCCTCGCCCCAATTCTGGCCGATTAGTTCTCCCCCGGCGAGCTGGAAAGTCTCCTAACAACATCCGCAGCCAATTTCTCTGAGCGCGACTGTTGCAGATGCAGCAACACGATTTGTCCTTCGCATTGACCCAAAGAGCTACTGGGAACAAATTCATGATGCACCTCTTGGAGGAGTTTCATGCGCCCAGCCGCTCGCCGCGTCGTAGCTGTGCTTCTAGCTGTTGGTCTGTGCGATCTCCCGACGCTGGCGTCGAGTGAGAAGCCGCTCGGGGTTGTGGCTCAGGCGCAGCACGCTTCTCTCGACAACGCTGCGGCGACGATGGGAGCCTCGGTCTTTGTCGGCGACACATTTGAGACTGAAAGCAATGGGACGATTCGGCTGCGGATCGGGACGAATCAGGTGTATCTATCGGCCTCGAGCGCCGTGGCTATCGGCAAAGACAGTGACGGGACGATCGTCACGCTCAAGCGAGGAGTGGCTGGTTTTTCGTCCCCTTCTTTTCAGCATCTCGGGCTGGCGACGCCCGCGGGGATCCTTCGAGGGACAGAGGGCAAACCGGCCTACGGGCAAGTGACGATGACCGGACCTTCCGAGTTGGTCGTCTCCGCCTTTCGCGGAGACTTGATCCTGGATAACGAGGGCGAACTGCACACCATTCCGGAAGGAAAGTCATACCGCGTCGAGATTCAGGATAATCAGCAGGCTTCTTCCGGGGACAATCCCGACTTTCATCCGGCGGAAAACCATCACCGAAGACGGAAGCTGGCTTTCTACCTGATCCTTACCGGGGCCATCGCGTTCGCAACCTATGAAATCTGGAATGAATTGAGCGAAAGCCCTTCGAAGCCCAGCCGCTAAATCAGCGTTCGCGATCGCGAATCAAACGAATGGCTTCCGGCAGTGAGGTATCGGGCTGGCCGTTCGCGCTTGCATCGGCTGAGGCAGGCTGACTTTCGGATTGCTCTTCAGCAGTCTCTGCGGGAATTAAGAACAAATTTGATTCGACGCCGTGCTGCTTGGTGTAGAGGTCATAGTAGCGACCGCCCGCGGCGTAAAGGGAAGCGTGCGTGCCGCGCTCGATGATGCGCCCCGCCTCGACGACGAGAATCTGGTCCGCGCGCCGGACGGTGGAAAGACGGTGCGCGATGACGAAAGTGGTGCGGCCGCGCATCAGGTAGCGCAAACCTTCCTGAATCAAGGCCTCGGATTCGGAGTCGAGGCTCGAGGTGGCTTCGTCGAGGATGAGGATGCGCGGATCGGCCAGGATGGCGCGCGCGATGGAGACACGCTGGCGCTGGCCGCCGGAAAGCTTGACACCGCGCTCGCCAACCACCGTGTCGTATTTTTTTTCGAAGGATTCCGCAAACTCATCCACGCGCGCGATCCGGCAGGCGCGCATGAAATCTTCTTCCGTCGCATCGGGACGCGAGAACACGACGTTCTCGCGAATCGTTCCATCGAACAGAAAAGATTCCTGCAGCACCACGCCGAGACGCGTGCGGTAGGAATCGAGGCGAACGGTGCTCAGGTCTGTGCCGTCCACCAGAATCCGGCCTTTGGTTGGTATGTAAAAAGCGGAGATCAAGCCAATGGTGGTGGACTTGCCTGAGCCGGAGGAGCCAACCAGTGCGGTCACTGTGCC
>Ga0187781_10001881_pt1 | contig 15972 bp, 5 predicted proteins | sample 0715_SJ02_MP02_2_FD_132447 | JGI IMG/M metagenome (GOLD analysis project Ga0187781, IMG submission 132447) | Tropical peat soil microbial communities from peatlands in Department of Meta, Colombia - 0715_SJ02_MP02_20_MG | ecosystem: Environmental > Terrestrial > Soil > Wetlands > Peat | place...
AGATCCGAACAATTGGATCTCCGCACCGAAGGGGCACCGACGAGCTCAGAAGCGGAGCATCCGCGGGCCCGGCTCGTATCCGGTAATTACTTCAGCGTCCTGGGAGTGCGAGCGTTGATCGGCCGGACCTTTACGGACGATGACGACAAACAGGGCGCGCCTCCCGCAATCGTGCTGGGATACCAGTATTGGCAGCGGCGATTCGGGTCTGACCCCGGAATTCTCGGCAAACGATTCAATATCAACGGTGGAGAGTTCAGCGTTATTGGGGTGGCGGTCCCGGAGTTCGACGGCGAGGTGGTGGGAGCGAGATACGATCTTTGGATTCCATTGATCCAGCAGCCGCTTGTGAATCCCGGCCGCAATTGGCTGAACGATCCGCGGACGAGCTTTCTGTTGTTGATGGGTCGCCTGAAACCAGGAGTCACCCTTGAGCAGGCGCACGCGGAACTCGATCCACTGGCACACCAACTGATTCCTGCGCTTCCCGGATTGAAAATGGACAACGAAGAGCAGCAGGGGGTGGCCAAAAACCACCTGCTGGTTTCGGCAGGCGGAGTAGGGTTTTCTGCCCTTCGCGCCCGCTTCTCGCAGCCGTTGCTGCTGCTGTTCGGCATGGTCGCTGTGGTGCTGCTCATCTGCTGCGCGAACATCGCCAACCTGCTTCTGACGCGCGCTGCGGCGCGATCCCGGGAAATCGGCGTGCGGCTAGCCATGGGAGCGGGGCGAGGCCGGCTGCTGCGCCAGCTTTTGACGGATAGTCTTCTCCTTTCTCTTTTGGGCACGGCGTGCGGAGCGTTGCTGGCAGTTTGGGGGATACGGGTACTCCTCCAGATATCTTCCTATACTTCGAATCCAATTCCTCTTGACGTTCACCCCGACTGGCGCGTTCTGGGCTTTACGCTTGCGGTATCGGTGCTCACCGCAGTGCTCTTTGGACTTATGCCGGCATTACGAGCAATCCGCGTGGACGTACTGGCTGCGCTGAAGCCGTCACACGGTCGCACAGGCAGTGCTATGGGCTCACCGTCAAAGTTCCATGTGGGAAAGGGACTGGTGATCGCCCAGGTCGCGGTTTCGCTCCTGCTGCTGACGGGGGCGGGCCTGCTGGTCCGCAGTCTCCACAACTTGAACCAGCAGGACGTGGGGTTCGACCGTGATCATTTGCTGGTGATCGAGACGGATCCGGTGGCGAGCGGCTACCGCGAAGCGCAAATGAACACGCTGATGGCGCAGGCAACGGCAGCGCTCGCGGAATTGCCGGGCGTCCGGAGCGTGGTGAGTTCTTACAACGGCCTGTTCAGCGGCACGGAGAACGACACGATCCTCGGGGAAGGCGATCTGAAACGCACGAGCCGGGACGATCGCGAGGTTCTTTACGACATGGTAGGGCCTGATTATTTCCAGTCCATTGGAGCGCGCCTCGTCCGCGGCCGCGGGATCACACAGGAAGACACGGAGAGCTCACCGAAAGTGACGGTAATCAGCAGCACGGCAGCGAAATTTTTCTACCCCGGAGTGGACCCCATCGGCCATTTCCTGATGATGGGCGACCTGAATGCTCCCAAGCCGGTCGAGATCGTGGGGGTGGTAAGCGATATCAAGGAGCACGATCTCGCCGAAGATCCAGGGCGGCGCCTGTTCCTGCCGATCAGCCAACGGGCGGACACGATTTACTTCCTCCGGCTTCTGGTGCGCACGGCTGGTGATCCGCTCGCGATACGCAATTCCGCGCGGGCGCGCCTCGCCGAAAGATTTCCTGACCTCCGAATTCTGGACAATTCACCGGTGTCCGAGCTGATGCGCGACGACGTCAGGGAGCAACGCATACTGGCGGAACTCTCCCTCGTGTTCGGCGTTCTGGCGCTGGTGCTGGCGGTGACGGGGTTGTACGGCGTGATGTCGTACACAACCTCGCTGCGGACGAGCGAAATCGGGATCCGCATGGCGTTGGGCGCGAATCAAGGGAGCGTGCTGCGGATGGTGCTGGGTGAGTCTGTGGTCCTGCTGGCTGCTGGGATAGCAGGCGGTGCCGCGCTCGCCTACGTCACGCTACGCGTCCTTTCGAGCCGGCTTTTCGGGCTTACGGCCACAGACCCGGCAACGTTTGCAGTGGCGACAGTAGTGCTGGCAGCTTCCCTGGTGCTGGCAGGCTACCTGCCGGCGCGGCGGGCCTCGCGGCTCAATCCCATCATCGCCCTGCATGAGGAATGAGGAGGCCGAGATGGATGCGATCTGGCAGGACCTGAAATTTGCCGCAAGGATGTTGAGGAAGAACGCCGGTCTCACGCTCACCGCGATTGTGACGCTGGCGCTGGGAATCGGCGCCAATACGGCGATCTTCAGCGTACTGAGCGCGGTGCTACTCCGCCCGCTGCCCTACCCCGAGCCGCAGCAACTGGTGAAGGTCTGGGGACGCTTTACTGGCATCGGCCTGCCAAAGGACCAGATGTGGTTCTCCGCACCGGAGTACCGAGACCTGACCGAACTGAGCCGGAGCTTCTCGGAGATCGCATGTGCAGGAGCGAATTCGTTCAATATGGGTGTTCGTGGGACCCCGGAACAACTCGCCGGGGCCAATGCGACTCCCAGCTTGTTCCGTGCTCTGGGCGTGAACGCGCAACTGGGACGCACCTTCACGGATGAGGAGGCACAGCCAGGACATGACTCCGTTGTGCTGATCAGCGACGGGCTGTGGCAGCGGGCGTTCGGTGGCGATCCCAGCGTGGCCGGACGCACGATCCCGGTAAACGGCAAACCGATGACGGTGGTGGGAGTGTTGCCGACTGGGTTCACGTATCCCGGCCTTAGCGGGATCGATATGTGGGCCCCGATGGCGTTTACGACGGCAGACCTCGACCCTAGCAACCGCGGCAGCCACCAGTACGAAGTGGTGGCGAGGTTGAAGCCCGGTGTGACACCGGCACAGGCGAGCGCCGAGTTGGCCAACGTCGGGAAAACCATCATGGAACAGAACAAGAACTACAACTACGCGCAGTTTCACTACACGCTGCTGGCCAACCCCTTGTTGGACGAAGTGGTGGGCGACGAAATGAAGAGTTCGCTGTGGATCCTGATGGCCGCCGTGGGCTTTGTGCTTCTGATCGCCTGCGCCAACGTGGCCAGCCTGCTGCTGAGCCGGGCAGCGGCCCGTGACCAGGAAACGACGATCCGCATGACGCTGGGGGCGGGACATAGCCGGCTCATCCGGCAGCACCTGACGGAGAGCGTACTCTTGGCGCTCGTCGGAGGAGCGGCAGGGGTCGCGGTGGTGTGGGTGGCACTGCAGGCGCTGGTTGCGTTGAGCGCGGAAACGCTTCCTCGGCCGGTGACGACGGACGTGGATCTGCGCATGCTCCTCTTCACGCTGACAGTCGCGCTCGGCACCGGAATTCTTTTTGGTCTGGCGCCAGCGATGCGCGCGTTGCGCGGTGCGCGGTTTTCGAAGTTGAAAGAAGGCGGGCGCGGAGGTTCGCTCGGAGCGCGCAGCAACCGCGGCCTGCGGCTGCTCGTGGCGGGGGAAGCAGCGGTATGCCTCGTGCTGTTGGCTGGCGGCGGACTGCTTCTGCGGAGCTTCTTGCGAGTGCTCGAAGTGGATCCAGGCTTCCGTCCCGCGGGCGTGCTGACCATGCAGCTCACACTTCCCCAGGAAAAGTACAGCAAACCGGAGCAGCGGATCGCATTTTTCCGCGAAGCCCTGGGACGCATCCGCACTCTGCCCGCGGTGCAGTCAGCGGGAGCCATCAGCGCGCTTCCGCTCACCGATAATCCCAACTCCGGCACGCTGACCGTCGATAGTCAGGCAGTTCCCTTGGATCAGAGAGCGCCCGAGACGGACTATCGCGGAGTCACGCCCGGATATCTGGAGGCGATGGGAATCACATTGGTAGAAGGACGTCTGTTTGACGAACACGACACGGAATCCGGAGCACCGGTGGCGATCATCGACGAAAGTATGGCGCGGCTCTACTGGCCGCACGAAAGTGCGCTGGGGAAACGGGCCAAGGTCGGCCTCGCGGGCGGAAATGCACCGTGGATGACAATTATCGGAGTGGTGAAGCACGTGCATTACGCCAGCCTTGAGATGAAGTCGCGCGTGGAGCTCTACTGGCCGTCGGCGCAGCTGCCGTTCAGCCAATCGCAGATGGATGTGGTGGTGAAAACGTCGGGCGATCCGCGAAGCCTGGCCCCCCAAATCGAACGTGCGGTCCATGCCATCGATCCCGACCAGCCGCTGTTCCATGTGCGGACGATGGAGGAGTGGATGGCGGATTCAGTGGCGCGGCGGCGGCTGGCGCTCGAGCTGCTGGCGATTTTCGCTGGGCTCGCCCTGGTCCTGGCAGCGGTGGGGATTTACGGCACGACCTCATTTTCTGTGGCGCAGCAGACGCACGATATCGGGGTGCGGCGGGCGCTGGGAGCACAGACGAGCAGCGTGCTGCGAATGGTGCTGGCGCAGGGAATCCGCGTCGTGGGCCTGGGTATTGTCCTGGGGCTGCTCGGTGCGCTGGCCCTGACGCAACTTATGAAGCAGTCGCTCTTCCAGGTAAGCGCGGCGGATCCGGCGACCTATTTGGCTGTAATCGGAATTCTGGCCGCGGTGGCTGTGCTGGCCGCCGCGTTGCCAGCGTGGCGAGCATCGAAGGTGGACCCGCTGGTAGCGCTGCGGTACGAGTGATGAGAAGCGAGTGAGTGGTGATCGGTGACTATCGAAACCAACAGCCGAAAGGCGACGCTGGGGCGCTGAACCCTGAAATCACCGGTCGCTCATCTCTCTGAGGGAGACGGGGAGAAACTGGGCATGACGACTCTAATCCAAGATATTCGGTTCGCGCTCCGGATAATGGCGAAGAGCCCATGGTTCACGCTGGTCGCGCTGCTGTCGCTGGCGCTGGGAATTGGTGCGAGCACGATGGCGTTCGGTTGGGTCGATGCTGTGCTGCTGCACCCGCTGGAAGGAGTGGAGCGGGACGGCGAAATCGTGTCGATCGAAAACGTCACGCCTTCCGGCACGACGATCGACTCCTCCTATCTGGACTATCGCGACTACGAACAAATGGCGACTTCGTTCTCGGGGATGCTGCTCTTCAAGGAGCGCGCCGTGGCGCTGGGCGACGACCGTCATGCAGACCGGGCTTGGATCTTCATGGTCAGCGGGAACTATTTCGACGTGTTGGGTGTTCGGCCTCTGGCGGGCCGATTTTTCACCAAAGACGAGCAGGATGCCACGCCCGGCGCGCACCCGGTCGCGGTATTGAGCGCGGCGCTATGGAAGTCGCGCTATGGAGCCGATCGCAGCGCGATCGGCAAGACGCTGAAAATGAATCGCCAGACGCTCACGATCATCGGCGTGGCGCCGGAGAATTTTCCGGGCACAGTCGTGGGCCTTGCCTTCGAGGCCTACGTACCTCTCTCGATGCTCCCGCAACTAACCGGCGGGAACAATTGGCTGGAGGACCGGAACAACCGGCCGTTCCACATCCTGGCGCGTCTGAAGCCCGGTGTGCCGGTGGCGACGGCCCGCGCCGAAGTTCAGAGCATTGCGATCAATCTAGCGGAAGCCCATCCGGACGATGACAGAGGACTGGGCGCGACGGCGGTGCCCGTCCGAGAGGCGCGCTACGGAGTGCAAACGCTGTTTGCGCGCATCGCGCCGGTGCTGCTTGGCGCGGGTGTGGTGATCCTGCTTATCGTCTGCGCGAATCTCGCCAATCTCTTGCTGGCGCGCGCCACCTCGCGCGAGAAGGAACTTGCCGTCCGGCTCGCGATGGGCGCTGGCCGAGCCAGGCTATTTCGCCAGGTGCTCACGGAAAGCTTGCTGCTGGCTCTAGCCGGCGGTGCGTTAGGGCTGTTGTGCACCGGTCTCCTAGGAGATCCGCTGCGTGCGCTGCTGCCGGTGACTGGGCTGCCCATCACCAGCCTGATGCGCGTGGATCCTCCCGTGTGCCTATTCTGCTTCGCCTTGTGCATGGGCGCGGGAGTGCTCTTCGGAATGGCTCCCGCGCTTCACGCCCTGCGGAGTGACGTGCGGGAATCTCTCATCGAGAGCGGCCGCGGAGCGACGGAGGGGAGACGCGCGCGGCGCGTCAGGGGAATCTTGGTTGTCTCCGAGGTGGCGCTAGCCGCAGTGGCATTGGTAGGCACGGGGCTTTTCGCGCGCAGTTTCGAGAACGCGAGGCGGGTGGACCCGGGATTCGATCCGCACAATGTGCTTTTGCTGGGCCTAAAACTTTCTTATTCGCAGCCGGAAATTCCGCAGGCGCAATCGTATTTCGACCGGGTGCGGATGGAGCTGGCAAGGCTGCCCGGCGTCCAGTCAGTGAGCCTGGCGGAAAACGTGCTGCTGGGGTTCGACCAGGGCTCCTGGGAAAACGTGGATGTCGAAGGCTACGTGCCGCAGCCGAACGAGAATTTAAAAATCTACCGGAACATTGTCTCGCCCGGCTTTTTCGAAACCCTGCGAATTCCTATGGTCGAAGGCCGGGATTTTACCGACGCGGACGACTCCACACAGCATCCCGTGGCCGTGGTGAACGAGGCGTTCGCGCAGCATTTTCTTCCGGGACAGGATCCGCTGGGTCACTATTTCACGATCTGGGGCGACCGGCGAACGCAAATCATCGGCGTGGTGAAGAACAGCGACTACCACAAAGTGGGACAGGCGCCAGAGCCTTACTTCTTCGTGGATTTGAAGCAATTTTATTACTCGGATTCGGACGTAGCCGTGCAGATTCGGACCGCTGGACCACCTGAGGCGCTGCTGCCCGGGGTTCGCGCGAAGCTGCAAGCGATCGATCCACGCGTAGGGCTGTTCGGTGGCATTCCACTGACGGATTTCACCGCGGCCGGCACATATGTATTGAAATCCGCGGCGCTCGTTCTCGGTGTTCTCGGCGCCCTCGCCCTGACGCTCGCGGCGCTGGGGCTCTACGGCGTGCTCGCATATTCAATCGCCCAGCGCACCCAGGAGATTGGGGTGCGCGTAACGCTGGGAGCGCAGCAGGCGGACATCTTGCGGCTGGTGGTGTGGGAGGGCATGGCGCTGGCTGCGGCGGGACTGTTGCTAGGCACGGCAAGTGGATTCGGAGCATCACGGCTGGTAGCAAGTTCGCTGTTCGGTGTGGGCGCGGGCGATCCCGCAACGATTGCCGGAATGGTGCTGCTGCTGTCGGCCGTGACGCTGGCCGCTTGCTGGTTGCCGGCCCGGCGGGCTGCGCAGATGGACCCATTGGTTGCGTTGCGGCACGAATAGAGGAGAACACGGTGGACGCGTTACTGCAGGATCTGCGATTTGCGTTCCGCACGCTCCTGAAGAATGGCGGATTCACATTGCTGGCGGTGTTGACGCTGGCTTTGGGCATCGGCGCGGCCACGGCAATCTTCAGCGTGATCTACGGTGTGTTGCTGCGTCCGTTGCCGTACACCGAGCCTGACCGGCTCATGGCGGTTTTCGAGGTGAACAACAAGGGCGGCTGGTCGCGCCTCGCGGACCCCAATTTCGACGATTTTCGCGATCAGAACCGCAGCTTCCAGTCCATTGCGAAATACACCGAGTACGAGGCCTCAATATCCGGGGCTACTGAGCCGACCCGTTCAACGATTGCACGGGTGACACCGGGATTTCTCCGGGTGTTCGGCGTTCAACCGTTTGTGGGGAGAGATTTCACCGCCAGCGACAACCGGAAAGGGGCTACCCCCGTTGCCTTGGTCAGCTATGGTTACTGGAAACAGTTCCTCGGCTCCTCGTCAGACCTTTCTGGAATGCACTTGAAAATCGACAACGCAGACTACTCCGCGATCGGCGTGCTCCCGGCCGATTTTCAGTTCCCCGTGGATGCGGCCCTATGGTTGCCGGCCGACCTGGATGGAGAAAGCACGAGCAGGACCGCGCATAACTATTCCGCGCTCGGCCGCCTTCGTGACGACGTGAGTCTGGAGCAGGCAAACACCGACATTGGGGCGATTGCCCGCCGCATTCACGCGACCTCCAATGAGCCGACCGACTATCTGCTCAAAGACGCCGTGGTCGTGCCACTCCGCGATTCGATTACCAGGGGAGTGCGCTCGCCGCTCTTCATACTGTTGGGCGCTGTGGGAATTCTGCTTCTGGTTGCTTGCGCCAACGTGGCCAACCTGTTGCTTGCGCAGGCCTCGGCGAGAGAACGCGAACTGGCCATTCGCAACGCACTTGGCGCGGCTCGCGGGCGCTTGATCCGTCAATTTCTCACCGAATCGTTTCTGCTGGCTCTGGCCGGCGGCGGTCTGGGAGTGCTGGGTGGGTTTGCCGGAACGGCCGGGTTGCTTTGGCTGGCGCCGGAGAATCTGCCGCGCCAGGACAGCGTCGCCATCAATCTTCCCGTGCTCCTGTTCGCGCTTCTGCTTTCCGCCGCGGTCGCCGCGGGACTCGGGGCTTTCACCGCGGCGCGAGCTACTGCTGGCGACCCGCGCAAGGGCTTGCTGGAGGGCGGGCACGGCCAGGCAGGCTCGCAGAGCGGCCAGCGCATTGGCCGGACAATTGTGGCGGCGCAGTTTGCTATCACGCTGGTCCTTGTGGTCGGGGCCGGATTGCTCGGGCGCAGCCTGATGAAGGTGCTGGAAGTGAATCCCGGGTTCCGCGTGAACAAGGTTATCAGCATGGACGTGTCGCTTCCGTGGGTGGAAGACCCGAAAGTAAAAGCAGGCCAGGGAATCTTCTTCGCCCGCCTGCTCGACCGCCTCCAGCAGGTTCCAGGCGTCCAAGGGATTGGCGCAGCCAGCAACCTTCCGCTGGTCGAGGGCGGACTTCCCGACGGGATGTTCGTGCTGATGACACCAGACGAGGTTCCGAAGAAGATGGAAGACCTCGCGCCCTTCTTCCTTCAAAAAGAACGCCAGGGGATCGCGGATTTCTGCGTCGCCTCGAGCGGATATTTCAAGGTGCTTGGAATTCCCTTGGTCCGCGGGCGCCTGTTCGATGAGCGCGATGGCCCGGATTCACCCCACGTGGCCGTGATCAGCGAATCGCTTGCGCGCGCTCGCTGGCCCGGGCTCGATCCCATCGGCCACACCATCGAATTCGGAAACATGGACGGCGATCCGCGCCTGCTGACCATTGTCGGCATCGTCGGCGACATACACGAATATGGACTCGATGTTCCGGCGCGTCCAACCGTCTACGTGGATTTGTTCCAGAGGCCGCGCCCCGAGATGACCGTGACGATTCTGAGCGACGCCAACACGCAGTTGGTCACCACGGCGGCGCGCAGTATCCTGCAGGAGCTTGACCCCGAGGTCCCGGCCAAGTTCCAATCCTTTTCCCAGATTTATTCCGCCTCGCTGGGCTCGCGCAGATTCAACCTGATTCTCATCGGCTTCTTCGCGATTACCGCGCTGCTGCTGGCCACGGCAGGCGTTTTCGGGGTAATGGCTTACTCGGTGAGTCGGCGGACGCGTGAGATCGGCATGCGCGTGGCTTTGGGTGCCCGCTCCGCGGACGTTTTGAAGATGATCTTGGGCCATGGATTGCGCACGATCCTGGTTGGGGTGGTCATCGGGATTGTCGGCTCGCTTGCGCTTTCCCGCACGATGGAGTCGCTGCTGTTCGGCGTCACGGCGGACGATCCTCTGACAATCTTGGGGGTCATCTCGCTGCTGGTGGGATCCGCGCTCCTGGCCTGTTACATCCCGGCCCGGCGCGCCTCGCGCGTGGACCCTTTGGTGGCGCTGAGATACGAATAGGCCGGCGGGAGACGACTATGGACGCACTATGGACGGATGTTCGATTCGCCACGCGCATGCTGCGCCGCGCGCCGGGTTTTGCCATCCTCGCAACGATGACGCTGGCGCTTGGAATCGGGGCGAATACGGCCGTTTTTTCGCTGATCAATAGCGTGATGCTCCGGCTGCCCTTTGCGCACCCGGAGGAATTGGCGCTGGTGGAGAACACCTATCCCGGGTCGGGCCTAACGCCCAGCTCGTTTCCCGATTTCATCGAGTGGCGGAGGCAATCGCACGGGTTCCAGTCGCTGGGGGCGACCTTTCCGAGCAATTTCACACTTTTGGGCCGCAGCGAGCCGCGCCGCATCCCGGGCGCATACATTTCGGAAGGATATTTCAGAATGCTGGGAATCGCGCCGGTGGCCGGACGCGTAACCAATGAGGAAGAACATCGCCCGGATGGCCGGCCCGCGTGCCTAATCAGCCGCGAATTCTGGAACAGCGAATTCGGCGGGAGCGCGGATACACTCGGAAAGACACTGGCACTGAATGGAAAGGAATACACGATCGTCGGCGTGGTGCCCAGTGCGTCCCCGAATCTCTATTCACGGCGTGACGTATGGCTTCCCCTGGAGCCGGCGCCTCCCTACGACAAACACGGCACGAATTACCTGCGCGTGATCGGAAGACTGGGGGCTGGAGTGACGCCGGAGATGGCGCGCGCCGAGCTGTCCACCATCCAGGAGAGAATCAACGCTCAGTTTCCGGGCAACAAACATGGAATTCACACGGGGCTCATCACGCAGGAGCTATTCGGCAACATCAAGCCGATGATGCTGACGCTCTTCGCTGCGGTGGCATTCGTGCTTCTCATCGGGTGCGTGAATCTGGCCAATATGTTGCTGGCAAGGGGCACGGCACGCGCCCGCGATTTCTCCATACGGCGCTCGCTGGGCGCGACGCGGGGGATGCTGGTGCGGCAGGCTCTGGCAGAAAGCCTGCTGATTTCGCTGATTGGCGGGGCAGCCGGGATTTTGCTTGCTGTTGCGGCAGCGAATGCAATCCTGCCTTATCTCCCGTCCAACCTGCGTCCCGGTCAGCTTGGCGTCGACGAGCGAGTTCTGCTGTTCACTCTGGTGACTTCCGTTGCGGCGGGGATGGCATTCGGCATCGTGCCTGCGTTGCGTGCATCGCGAGAGGATCCCAAAACGTCCCTGCAGACCAGTTCGCAACAAGCCGGTGAGGGCCCGGGGCAAGGCCGACTGCGCGCCGCGCTGGTAGGCGCGGAGATGGCTCTGGCCACGGTACTGGTATCCGGAGCATCGCTCACGATCATCAGCCTCTATCGTGTGCTGCAGGTGAATCCGGGATTCAATCGCCAGGGATTGGTGACCATGCAAGTTTCGCTCTCTTCGCTTCGCTATCCGGATTCGGGGTCACAGATCCGGTTTTTCCAGACACTGCTTGAGCGGGTGCGCACGATTCCGGGAGTGCAGTCGGCGGGCGCCACGGCGTACGTTCCATTTGGCCCCGGAGGGCAGACCGGTGACTTCGATTACGAGGCACCCGGCCACCAGCCATTCCCCCAAGGTCAGGCTCCCGTACTGGAAGAGCATTTCGCGCTGCCCCGCTACTTCGAGACCATGCAAATTTCGCTCCTGCGCGGCCGGACGTTTACCGATCGCGACCGCGAGGGAGCGCCCCAAGTCGCCGTAATCAACGAGAGCCTGGCGCGCAAGTTATGGCCTGGGCTCGATCCCATCGGGCGGCGCGTGCAGGTACTCGGCGACTGGGAAGAAGTGATTGGCGTAGTGGGCGACGTGAGGAGCGGCAATCTGACGCTTCCGGCACAGCTCCAAGCCTATCTGTGCGCGTTGCAATATACGCCGGACGACATGGCCTTCGTAATCCGCACGGCGGGCGAGCCCTCCGCAGTGGTTGGGGCCGCGAAACAGGCAGTCTTCCAGCTCGATCCGCAGCAGCCGGTGTCCCACGTGACGTTAATGGACGCGATGATTGATGATTCCTTGACGGGTGTTCGGGCGCCAACAGTGCTCTTCGGAGTCTTCGGGTCGCTCGCCTTGCTGCTGGCCGGCATTGGCGTATACGGAGTGACGGCGTATTCCGTAAGCCGGCGTATCCGTGAATTCGGCATACGGATGGCGCTGGGCGCGCGGCAGGCGGACATTCTGCGTCTAGTGGTCCAGTGGGACCTCCGGGTCGCAGCGACGGGAATGGCGGCCGGCGCCCTGGCCTCGCTGCCGCTGGGAAAATATCTGGGGCACATGCTCTTTAACGTTTCCCGTGGCGATCCTATGGCCTCGTTCACGGCGATCGCGGTGCTGGGCAGTATCTCGGCCCTGGCGACGTATTTGCCTGCCCGGCGCGCCGCGCGCGTGGACCCTCTGGTGGCTCTGAGATACGAATGAAGAAGTGGTCGCTGACCGCTCGATGGTTTGGAACGGAGGCTGAACATGGATGCAGTGCTGCAGGACGTTCGTTACGCGCTTAGGCTGCTGCGCAAATCGCCGGGATTCACGCTGGTGGCGGTGCTGACGCTGGCGTTGGGCATTGGTGCCAACACCACTATATTCACCGTAGTGAATGCGGTCCTGCTCCGCCCGCTTCCCGTGCAGGACCCGGAACGCCTGGTGGCCGTGCTCGGGACCGACGCGCGCAACAGCACCGCCCAGTTGCAGTTCCTGCCTATGTCCTACCTCAACTATCAGGATCTGCGCGACAAGAACGACACGCTCTCGGGCATGGCTGCATTCACGGGCGCCGGCGTCAGCCTTTCCGGCGTGGGCAATCCGGAGCAGCTCAATGGCACACTGGCCAGCGGCAATTACTTTGACGTGCTGGGAGTTCACGCCCTCATTGGCCAGACTTTCGACGCGGAGATGGCAAAGAAGCAAGGCGGGTATCCTGTGGTGGTGATGGGGTACGGGCTGTGGCAGCGGCGCTTCGGCGGCGATCGCGGAATCATCGGAAAAACCATTACGCTCAATCAGCAGCCATTCAGCGTGATCGGAGTAACACCCAAAAACTTCTCGGGCACGTTTCTCGGGCCGGCTCCGGATGTATGGATTCCGGATGCCATGCACGATCAGGTGCTGACTGGCCTCCTCAAGGACTGGTTCCTCCAGCGGCGGCCGCTGATCATGTTCGCGTTCGGCCGCCTGAAGCCGGGTGTCACCCGGGAACAGGCGGAAGCCAACTTGCAGACCGTAGCGACGCAACTGGCAAAGGAATTTCCCAACGATAACGAAGGCCGGAATGTGCGCCTGCTGCCGCTGGCACAGACCAACGTCGGCCCGAACGGGCGGCAAGTGTTTGTGACGGCGGGCGTGATGCTCATGGCGGTTGTAGGACTGGTGCTGTTGATTGCGTGCGCCAACCTGGCGAATCTGCTGCTCGCTCGGGGAACGGGCCGGCGTCGCGAGCTGGCCGTGCGCATGTCCTTGGGGGCCTCGAAATCGCGGCTGTTGGCATTGATGTTCTCGGAGAGTTTTCTGCTGGCATCGATCGGTGGAGGCTCAGGGCTGGCCGTGGCCATGGGTTTCCGCAGAGCGCTGCTGGTATTCCGCCCGCCGTTTCTCGGACCGGATGATATTGATCTGGGCATGGATTGGCGGGTGGTGTTGTTTACCGGGGGAGTGGCGCTTCTCACGGCATTTGCCTTCGGAATGCTGCCCGCGTGGCAGGCCATGCGGTTCAGCGTGAACGATACGCTGAAGGAAGGCGGCGGGCGCTCGGGTTCCGCGGGAGGGCGCCATGCACTGCGCAGCGCCCTGGTAGTCGTGGAAGTGGTGCTCTCGATGATCGCGCTGGTTGGCTCGGGGCTGTTTCTCTCCAGCCTGCGCAATGCGGAACAAATCGATCCGGGCTTCGAGACCAAGAACATGCTGGTAATGAATTTCGACCTGGGCGCGCAGAACTACAAGCCGGAGCAGGGCCAGGAATTCTACCGGAGGCTGATGGAGCGACTGCGCTCCATTCCGCAGGTGAAGGACGCTTCCGTCGCTTCCGCGGCGCCACTGGCTGGCGGATTCGCGAGAACGGTTTTTCCTGAGGGAGTGGACGCAAGCGATCGGCGGAACGGCATTCTGACCGCCGTCAATCAGGTGGACACGGAGTACTTCCAGACGACAGGTACGTCGCTTCTGCGTGGCCGGAGGTTTGCCGAAACGGACCAGGAGGGCGCGCCACTGGTTGCCGTCGTCAACCAGGCGTTTGCCGACAAATTCTTTCCGAACCAGGAACCCATCGGGAAGCGGTTTCGTTGCTGGGGCGAGACGTGGATCCTGGAGATCGTAGGAGTCGCGCGCACGGCAAAAATCAATACGCTGGGGGAAGATCCCACACCGGCCTTCTACCTCCCGATGAAACAACATTACTCTCCCAACGCTACCCTGCACGTGCGGACGAACGGCGATCCCATGGCGGCCATGCCCACCGTACGAAGCGCGGTGCAGGAGTTGGACCGCCAGCTACCGCTGGTCCAGGTTCAGACCATCTCGCAATTGCTCGACCAGGCGTTGTGGGCGGCCCGCTTTGGCGCCTCGCTGCTGCTGATATTCGGATTGATAGCGTTGACGCTTGCGGCGATTGGGATCTACGGGGTGATGTCGTACAGCGTACAGCAGCGGCGGCAGGAGATGGGCATCCGCATCGCGTTGGGCGCACAGAAGCGCGACGTGCTGCGGCTGGTGCTGGGTCAGGGGCTTTGGCTGGCTGGTGGCGGCGCCATCGCAGGGTTGGTCCTGGCGTTTGTCCTGGCGCGAGGGATTTCCGCATTGCTCTTCGGCGTCAAAGCATTGGACCCGGCGACGTTTACGAGCGTGCCACTCTTGCTGATCGCTGTGGCCCTGGTGGCCTGCTATCTTCCTGCGCGGCGAGCCACAATGGTGGATCCCATTGTCGCGCTCCGGCACGAGTGATCCTGCAGGCAAGAGGCGAGGGGGGCGGAGACAATGGAGACTCTATTGCAAGACGTGCGATATGCGCTGCGAATGCTGCGCAAATCGCCGGGATTTACACTGGTCGCGGTGCTCACGCTGGCCCTGGGAATCGGAGCAAACACGGCGATTTTCACCGTGATCAACGCCGTCCTCTTCAGCCCCCTGCCTGTGAAGGATATCGGGCGCTTGTATGAAATGGACACGACGGATTCCAAGAGCGCCTCCGCGAACACAAACTTCACGCGGCTGCCTACCGCGTTCCCGAACTATGAAGATTTCCGGGATCAGAATCAGGTTTTCTCCGGCTTGGCGGCGTTTACCTTCCTCAGCTTTGATTGCGTGCGGCGTGGGGAGACGGTTCAGTTGCCGGGGCAATTGGTGACCGCGAACTACTTCGACGTGCTGGGTGTACCGCCCGCGCTGGGGCGGACCTTCTTGCCCGACGAAGACCGCAAGCCGGGCGGCAATGCCGTGGCGGTACTCAGTTACAGCCTGTGGAAGCGAGATTTTGGTTCAGACCCCTCGGTGGTCGGACAGCACATCACCTTGAATTCGCAAGACTTCGCCATCATCGGTGTAGCCGCCCGCAACTTCAAGGGCACCTTCAGCATGGGAGATCCGAACGTCATCTGGGTGCCGGTGAGCATGCACGACGAAGTGCTCAGCGGCACGTCCCGCACGTTTTTCCTGCATCGCCGGGGACTGCTGAACTTCGTTGTTGGACGGCTGAAACCGGGGGTGACCGCGGAGGAGGCGGAAGCGGCGATGAAGACGATTGCCGCTCGTCTGGAACACGATTATCCCAACTACAACGCCGGACGAAGCGTGACCCTGTCGAGCCTTTCAGACGCAGCTGTCGGTATCAATCAGCGTGGTCAATTCATACTGGCGGGCAGTGTTCTTATGACGGTAGTGGGGCTGGTGCTCCTCATCGCTTGCGTCAATCTGGCCAACCTGCTCCTGGCGCGTGCCGCGCGACGCGCGAAAGAGATGGGAGTACGTGTGGCTCTGGGTGCCGCCCGCAGCCGGCTGCTGCGGCAATTGCTTACCGAGAGCGTCCTGCTCGGGGTCATTGGTGGAGCGGCGGGCTTGCTGATCGCTGCCTGGGGACGGACGATTCTGTGGTCCTTCCGTCCGGCTTTTCTTCCGGAGGACGCCATCAGCCTGAATCTGGATGGGCGGGTGTTCGCCTTCACCCTCGGTTTGGCGATCGTGACCGCCGTTCTGTTCGGGCTGGTGCCGGCCCTGGCTGCGTCCGCTCCGGACTTGCATTCGGCGCTGAAGGTGGGCGGCCGGGGCAATACCGGCGGTCGGG
>Ga0187781_10001882_pt1 | contig 15970 bp, 14 predicted proteins | sample 0715_SJ02_MP02_2_FD_132447 | JGI IMG/M metagenome (GOLD analysis project Ga0187781, IMG submission 132447) | Tropical peat soil microbial communities from peatlands in Department of Meta, Colombia - 0715_SJ02_MP02_20_MG | ecosystem: Environmental > Terrestrial > Soil > Wetlands > Peat | place...
CTGCCTTCTGCCTTGTGCCTTCTGCCTTCTGCTTTCTGCCTTCTCTACTTCCCCGCCCCTCTATATTTCCCGCGCGCTCCCAATCCCGCTTCGATGCGCAGCAGGCGGTTGTATTTCGCCAGCCGTTCGGAGCGAGTGATGGCGCCGATTTTAATCTGGCCGGCGCCGGTGGCCACCGCCAGATCCGCCATAGTACTGTCCTCGGTTTCGCCGGAGCGCGCGCTGATCACCGTGCGGTATCCATGGCGTTTGGCCAAGTCGATCACGTCAAGGGTTTCAGTGAGCGTGCCGATCTGATTCATCTTGACGAGCACAGCGTTGGCAACTCCAGCTTCGATTCCTTTCCTCAGCCGCGCAGGATTAGTCGCAAAAAGATCGTCGCCAATCAACTGGACGCGCGCGCCGAGCCGCTCGGTCAGGCGCTTCCACCCCACCCAATCGTCTTCGGCGAGGCCGTCTTCGATGGAGATGATAGGGTAGCGCCCGCACCAATCGGCCAGCCTGCGCACCATACCTTCGGCGTCCGTCTCCGCGCCCTCCGCCGCCATGCGGTAACGGCCGTCGGCGTAGAAATGGCTCGATGCCACGTCCACCGCAATGGCTGCATCCTGGCCGGGCTTAAGGCCGGCGCGCTCGATCGCCTCCACCATCAATTCGAAGCCCTGTTCGTTGGTTCTGAGCGCAGGCGCATACCCGCCCTCATCCGCCACGCCCGGCCGGTAGACACCGGCGGACTCGAGCGCTTCCTTCATGGCCCGGTAGATCGCCACTACCTCTGCGAGAGCATCGGAGTAGCGCCCGGCGCGGAGGGGAATGACTTGGTAATCCTGAAAATCGATATTTCCACCACCGTGAATACCCCCGCTAATAATATTGATCATGGGAGTGGGAAGCTCCGTCGCCGCTACGCCGCCCAGATACCGATAAAGGGGCAAGCGGGCGGAGGCGGCCGCCGCTCGCGCCACGGCCATGGAAACGCCGAGGAGCGCGTTCGCGCCGAGGCGGCGTTTATCTTCGGTCCCGTCCAGAGCGATCAGGCGGGCATCCACGAAAGCCTGGTCCAAGGCGCTCAGACCGCGCAACGCCGGAGCAATCGCCTGCGCCACGTTGGCAACCGCTTTCGACACACCTCGACCGAGGTAGCGCTTCGCGTCACCGTCGCGCAACTCGACCGCCTCCGCCTTGCCCGTCGAGGCGCCCGCCGGCACGATGGCGCGGCCGATCGCGCCGTCGTCCAAAGACACGTCGACTTCCAGCGTTGGATTCCCTCTCGAATCCAGAACTTCCCGCGCGCGAATGTTCGCGATGTTCGACACTCTTCAGCTTTCAGCCCTCAGCCGTCAGCTTCCAGTCCTTCCTGTGCAGCGGTCAGTGCTTCCTCCAGGCAGCTTGGCGGTTCGCGCAGGAGACGCTTGGCGAAACCCCTCACGCGCTGCCTCGTTAGTTCGTCGCGGATGTACTCGACCGGCGACTTCCCATCGATGCGCGCCAGCATCAGGGCGCCGAGATGCCGCAGCGTCATCTCCTCCAATCGCTCCAGTGCCGCCCTTTCAGTTCCTTTGAGCACCTCGTCCCAAAATTCGCGGGCGGCGGACAGGTACCGCCGGCCAAATTGCGGCTGGTGGAATGTCTTCAGAAAGAGGTGATTCAGCAAAAACGCCGCATCGAAGGCAGGATCGCCCCAGTGGACGACTTCGAAATCGATCAGGAAGATTCCGCTGTCCTGGACCAAGAGGTTCTTGGGGCTGTAGTCGCCGTGTACGATAGCGCAGCGTATTTGCCCGGAATCTTCAATCAATTTGCAGATTGCGGAACTGACATCGGGGTGCCGCGCTGCCGTGGTTCGATAGTACGGATCGATGCGGAGCTGGTCGAAAACGGTCTGGTCCGAGAACCTCGCCCTGAACGAAGGCTCGCGCTGAGACGCCGTGATCATAAGCGCCAGGAGCTTTCCAGCCCGGCGCGCGATGCCCGTCTCCACGCGGCCCCCGAATAGCGACTCTTTCCACGTCACGGATCCCAGCGGCGCCGCGGTCATGACGAAGAGATAATCATCGACGCCGACATGGATGACCCGTGGGACAGCCGCGGCGCCCAACACGGGACCGAGCGCCCGGATGGCCTCCGCTTCGCGGAAGATGCGAGTGCGCTGGGAGCGCCAGTCATCCTGGACACGCAACTTCTCGAGCGACTGCTTCACGACCCAGCGTCTTTCTCCTCCTCCCGGGCATTTGCCGTCTACGAGCAGGACGACGTTGGAGACCCCCCCGCCCAACTCGCGGACGGACATCGGCGCGCCACGCGGCCACAGCTTATGCTTCGCAAGATAGTCCCCCACGTTGCTGACAGAAATCTGTTGACCGAATCCGCTCATTGACTCGTCTTGGTAAGGGCGACCATCGTAGTTGCCGCAGGCCGGCAGCGCCGGTGGCCATTACGACAGGCCTCAGCCAGGCTAACACGCTGATTAATCGACCGGCCTCGGAAGGGCGGGGCTTTAGCCCCGCCGTCTCGAGGTACCGGCCTGAATGGGGGCCTTTAGGCCCTGAAACCATAGTTGCTTCAGGGGCTAAAGCCCCTAAATCCTGCCTGAACTAAGCGGCGGGGCTAAAGCCTCGCCCTTCCAGTCCGAACAAATAATATCGCCTCTTTATGCGACTAAGCGCTACATTCCCCGAAACTTCCTCACCACTGGCTGCCCCATGGCATCCACCTTGTCGAGCAATTCGTAGATTGCCCCACAGGTCCGGCATGCCACCTCAAGCCGGCGCTGAGCTTCTTCACGGCCCACTTCGCTTACTAAGCCGAAGTGGCCGTCCGGCGATAGAAAGTACTCGAACATCATATTGTTGCAGCGCGCACAATACTGTCGCCGCCGCTGCGCCCTGGGGTGATCCATGAGGTTGCCCACACCAGCCTTTACCGAGAGTAGACCATCCGACGCCAAGGCGAAAGCCGAAAATCGAGAATGCAGTATTTGAGCGCTGGATCCGGCAACTAAAATGCATTATAATCCTTATATCAATGGAGGCAGATGGTGAAACTGAAGCTAAGGGCTGTAGGTACGTCGACGGGGATCATCGTCCCCAAGGAAATGCTGGTCCGTCTGAGAGTCAAAGAGGACGACGCACTGTTCGCCGTGGAAACACCGGACGGATATTTGCTCACGCCCTATGATCCAGAGCTTGAAAAGCAATTGAAGCTTGGCCGGAAATTCATGGCGGATTATCGCGACACATTCCGAGCTTTGGCCAAATGAAAGAGCCGAAATGGATTGACCGGCGCGCTTTGGTTCTTCTCCACGGCGAGAGCCTCGCTACGCACGGAGGACGAGCAGGTGTTCCCGATGAGGGGCTATTGGAATCAGCACTGGCGCGCCCACGACAGCTCTGGACCTATGAGGTCGACGCCGACCTTGCCCGCCTGGCTGCCGCCTACGGTGTTGGGATAGTCCGCAATCACCCGTTCGTAGACGGCAATAAGCGGGCTGCGTTTCTCGCTATCGGGCTGTTTCTCGGATTGAATGGTTATCGGTTGGTTGCCGATCCCGCGGACGCGGCACGCACCGTTTTAGCGCTCGCGGCCGGCGAGATAGACGAGCCGGCATTTGCGGCGTGGATTCGGGCCGCCATGGGGCGCCGTTCCTCAGCGCGGGACCAAAGCGCGTCATGAAGAGGAGCATTTCTTGATCTTCGGCCAGGAGTGATCAGATGAATCCCCATATAGCACGTCGGGACTTTCTCAAGAACTCAGCCGCTCTGGCGGCGGGAATCAGCGTGGGGCATTCGGGCTTGGCGCGTATGGGCGACGTTGCCCCCGCGGCGGCCGGCGTCGAGGCGGAATGGCGCAACAGACAGCCGGGAATGCGCTATCGCGGATTGGGCCGGACGGGCTTCATGATTTCCGAGATCGTCTGCGGCGGCGATCCCATTTCACCCACCAACAACCGTCACGTAGAAATGGCCATCGAGATGGGGTTGAACTATCTCGACACGGCTCCGGAGTATGGAGAAGGCCAGAGCGAGCGGGGCTACGGCGCGATCATTCAGGGCGCGAAGCGCGACCGCGTCTTCGTCAATACCAAGATCAGCGCCTTCCCGGCGGCGCGATTCGGCGCTTACGAGATGGTGTTTGCAACGCTGGATCGTAAGGAGCAGGCCGCCATTCTGCGCGAGGTGAGCGAAGACATCGAGCGGCGGCGAGTCACGGTTCCGAATTACTTCGGAAATTATTTCAACGGTCAGATCCGCCAGGTGGAGGAGACCGCCCTGGCGAACGTGATGGAGAAAAAGTACAGCGCCAAAATCGACCGGCCGAGAGTTTACGTCCAGACGATCATCGACTCACTGGAGGGCAGCCTGAAGCGGCTCGGGACCGATCATGTAGACCTGATGATGTGCCCCCACGCGTGCTCGTCGGCCGCCGAAGTCCAAATCCCCGAAATCTACGAAGCTTTTGAAACGCTTCGCAAGCAGGGCAAGGTGCGATTCCTGGGCGTCTCCGCGCACAACGATCCGGCGGGGGTTCTGAAAGGCGCCATCGAGACCGGCGTTTATTCTATGGCCATGGTGGCTTGCAATATCTTGAACTGGCAGTATGTGGCGCCCGTGGTCGAAGAGGCCCACCAGCAGAATTTCGGCGTGATTGCCATGAAAACCGCGCAGGTTATTTTCCAGCCTGACCGTTCCACCACGCCCGTGCCTGAACGCGCCGCGCTGCTCGAACAGACGATTCCGGGAGACCTGGGCCTGCACCAGAAAGCCTACCGCTTCGTGCTGAACAATCCGCACATTGCCGCGGTGATTTCGCAGATGGAGAATGAAAAGCAGGTCAGGGAGAATTTGCCGGTAGCACGGGCGTGACAACTCGACTGCCGGGCGGAAGCCCGGCTTTGGAGTGCGGCAGCTTGCTGCCGCACCCCAAAGCGGCTGCGGCGCACTTCCCACAAAAACTTGCGTTGACTCTTAGTCCGCCGGGGCGTGACGCACCGGGGTCGCCTCCGATCCGGGAGCGGGCGCGGGAACGGGCTTTGGCATCTCGGCATCTTTAAACCGCGGCAGCATCGGGTCCGCCATGGCCAGCGCGTACACGGCGCAGGCAATTTCCACCGCACCTTCCCTCACGTCTTCTTCGTATATCCGCTCATAGGTGTCGAGGTTGGTGTGATGGGTGAAGGAACCATAGTCAAACATGTCCTGCGCCAAACCGATCCCGGGCAAGCCGGCGTTGCTGAAGGAAGTGCTATCCGTCCCGGCCGTGCGGCGGCTGTCGGAGGGGATGACGCCCATAAAACCCCAGTCCGCGAACGGCAGCATGGCATCGCGGACGATGTCGGCCGCGCCTGCCGGGCCGAACACGGATGCGCCTCGCGGCTTGCCCGTGCCCGAGTCGATATTGAAGTACGCATCCAGCTTCCCGTACTCCGGTTTCTGATTCTCGAAGCTGCCGAAGTGTTGCTGGACGTAGGCGAGCGAGCCCAGCAATCCTTCTTCTTCGCCGCTCCACAGCGCGACGCGAATGGTTCGCCGCGGCTTCGCGTGCACCGCCGCCAGCAGCCGCACGGCCTCGAGCATCATTGACGCTCCGATCCCGTTGTCGGTCGCGCCCGTGGCGTCATGCCAGGAATCATAGTGGCCGCCGAGCATCACGACTTCGTCTTTCTTGTCGCTGCCCGGGATTTCGCCAATCGCGTTGAACGCCGTGGTCCCCTCAGGATATTCCTTGTTTTGAATGTTGACCTTCAGGGTGACGGGCGTTCCGTCGCTCATGAGGCGCGTGATGCGCCCGTAATCTTCGTTCCGCATCACGAGCGTGGGCACGGCGCGCGTCCAATCGTAGGTTCCATTTTGCTGCGCGATGATCACGCCGTGCGCGCGCCCGGCATCGTTCACGCGCGCCAGCGCACCGTTATCGACCAGGAACTGGTCCACCTGCCGCGAAACTTCCTGGCGCGTCAGTTGTCCCGCCGGCAATTTCGGCTGCTCAGGAAAACGAAACGGGCGCGGATTCTTGGCATCGAAGCGCGACTTCCATTCGTCGTCGGAGCGCCGCATGGGCGCCGGATTCAGATCCTCGGTCACCTCGACGTGCTTTCCCACAAACACAATCGCCCCTCGCACTTTGTCTTTCACGGAAATCAAATAGGCATCAAGCTCAGCCTGCGTGGGCTGTTTCGGCTCAGCCGGTTTTTGCGCTGCGGGCATGGGAGGCGCAGCCCACTTCGGTTCCGGGGGCGGCGGCGGGCCGCCGAAGAAGTTAAATCCGCCGCCGCGCTGCGGCGCCATCCCCGGCGGGTCGATCAACACCACTGGCGCGGTCACCACTCCCTTGGTGCTGGGCGTCCAGGCCAGCGGTTGCGCCATCAACTGGCCATGGAAGGGTGTCACCGCCTCCGCCGCGAATTCCATGTTTTCCCAGCCGGGCACGGGTGTTGCCGCGCTGGGCGGCTGAAACGTCCACGGCTCGAGATGGGTGTTCGCGAGGCCCCAGGACGCCATGGTCCTAAGCGCCCAATCGTCGGCGGCTTTCAGATTCGGCGTGCCGGTCACGCGGGGGCCGTATACGTCAGCCACCTCATGGATGATCCACATGATTTTCGAGTCGTTGGTCTCTGCCGCGCGAAGCTGCGCGTAGACTTCTGAAATTTCAGGCGCCGGCGTCGAGATCGGCATCGCCGCCAGCATCAAAAAACACAGTACAAACGTCCCGAGCTTAGCCACATTTCCTCCCGCTTAATTAAAATGGAGTGACTCCCACTGTCGCTTTTTGCAAATGATCCGCTCCGGCCCCACCGACAACATACACCGGGCCCTCGTCGAATGCAACCGACGGGCCAGTTTTCGGCGAAGCCCGGGAATTCACCACAGAGTCCGCAGAGATCACCGGGAACGACCAAGCAGCGCTTCTCCGTGATCTCGGTGAACTCTGTGGTGAATCATTGCGACCGCTCGCAACTTACCGCCTGTCGGAAACGTCCATAGTACTGTGGCTTGCGGCTTACGGCGGTTAGTGTGCCCGGCCGGTCCGCCAGGAGGCTGCGGAAAAAGTCTCGTAGCACTGGGTAGCGGCGGGTTTATCCCGCCATTTCGCCTTTGATTTCAACGCACGATGGCGGGATAAACCCGCCGCTACTGCCTTTTTCCGCAACCTGCCAGGCCGACCTGACCGGTCCGACCCAATGGCGGGGTAGAGTGGTCTCGACGGCCGGGACCGCGGCGTTTTTTCTGGAACTTTTAACCACTCGAAACGGAATACGCCATGAAGGCAGCGGATGATGGCCGGAATCACTGAACTTCAAGATGAGCAGTTGCTGCGCAGGATGCAGGCGGGGGACGAAGACGCGTTCACCGCGTTGTATCGGCGGCGCCAGGGCGGCGTTTACCGCTTTGTGCTCGAGATCAGCGGCTCTGCCCCTTTGGCCGAGGATGTCACGCAGGAAGTGTTCATGGCGCTGATTCGCGACAACCGGGGCTACGACCCGGCCCGTGGCTCGTTGGTCGCTTATCTCTTCGGCATGGCGCGCCATCATGCCCTGCGGCTTCTCAAGCGCGATAAGACGTATCTCCCCATTTCGCCCACCAAAGACGGGGAGGGTGATGTCGCCGAACTCACTCCATCCGCGGGCGAGGACCCGCACTCCGCGCTCAGCCGCCAGGAAACGATCCAGTCTGTTCGGCAGGCGATCTTGAGCTTGCCCGAGCACTATCGAGAAGCTGTGGTCTTGTGCGACTTGAACGAAATGAGCTACGAGGATACTGCGTCGGTTCTGGGATGTTCGGTGGGCACGGTGCGGTCGCGGCTGCACCGTGGCCGCGCCTTGCTCGTTCAGAAGCTCGGGGTGAGGGTCGAAACCCGCCACGCGGCGATCAACCCCAGCAGGTGTCTGGCATGAACTGCAAAGACTTCGAAAACACGATTCACGAGCTTGTCAGCCAACGTGTGGCTGACAAGAGCAAGCAACTTGCGGCGCTCGAGCACGCCGGCCAATGTTTATGGTGCGCACTGCGCTTTGACGAAGAGACCAAGCTGACGGAGAAACTGCAAGCGTTCGCCTCCACTCTTCGCTTCCAGCGCGCGCCCGCGCGAGTGGAAGAAGAGCTGCTCCGGGCTTTTCGGGAAAGTAACTCGGCCGCCAGCGCGCCCGCGTTGGGGATTGCCGGCCGGCGGCTCCGGCGCGGGCTGGGCTGGGGCTTGGCCTTCGCCGCCATGGCGGCCGCAGCGTGGATCGTAGTTCTTCTCTGGCCCTACTTTCGTTTCCGCGCCGGCGAGCCTCCGGATGGACTCGCCAAGATCTCACCAACGGTCGCGCTGCCGATCAGGCGCTCGGCGGGGCCGGTGGGCGCCGGCTTAAAGGGCGCCGCGCCCCAGAACGCGTATGCATGGAGTTTAGAGCGAACGGCACTGGGTGAACCGGCAAGCGAGCTGACCCCGGATTTCATGTCGCTGGGCACTTGTGACGACTCCCAATGCATGGAAGAGGCGACGCTGGTTCGAGTGTCGCTCCCGGCCGAGGCGCTGTTGGCCTTCGGGTTGGGGACCGGCAACGATTATGCCCCGGATGGGTCCGTGCAGGCCGACGTCATCCTGGCGAGCAACGGAGTTCCATTCGCGATTCGGTTTGTGGAGTGAGGAGGAAAACATGAAAACAAATCTTAGGAAACCGGGCATCGCAATTATTGGGGCGGCGGCGATCTGCTGCCTGCTTCTGGTTGCAATCTGGATCCCGAACGCTTTGGCACAAGGCACCCCAAGCCGCGGCGGGGGATTCGGCAGAGGACATTTCTTTGGCGCTGAGCTCTTTTCCGCGGGCAAAGTCGTGACCGGCGCGCCGTATTCCGCTCAGGCGGTCACCGAGCATACCCAAGTCCTGGCCGATGGAAACACGATTCATACCACGACCACCGCCAACGTCTACCGCGACAGCCAGGGAAGGACGAGGCGCGAGCAGGAGGTGGGGACCATAGGTCCTTGGACGGCACAGGGTGGCCCCCGCAAAGTGGTGGCGATTGGCGACCCGGTCAGGGGAGCCGTTTACCTGCTGAATCCCAGCACCCAGGTCGCGCGCCAGATGGCTTTCCCGGCGCGCTCGCAGAGCAGGCGGGAAGCTGCGGAAGCGCGGCCCAAAGCTGAGAACCCGAACGTCAAGACAGAATCACTTGGCACGCAAATGGTCGCTGGCGTGACTGCTCAAGGAACGCGCATCACGCGCACCATTGCGGCCGGCCAAGTCGGCAACCAGGCGCCCATCGTGATTACGATTGAGCGCTGGTATTCGCCGGAACTGCAAACCGACGTGATGCGCAAAGAAGTCAATCCGCAGTTTGGCGAAACCACGTTCCAGTTGGCCAATATTGCGCGCGCTGAGCCCGATGCCTCCCTCTTCCAGGTGCCTGCCAATTACACGATCAGGACCGGCAGAGCGGAGAACAACAACGGGCCGGCCGAAAGGACTCCAGCAGAACAGTAGTGCGCCGGACGCCGTAGGGGCGGCCCCAGTGGCCGCCCTGCGGAGTTTCGAGATTCTTCGTTGATCTACTGCCCACGCCCTCGCGTCTGACCAATCCTCTCCCCAGCCGTTTCACCAGCCTTGGCGCCGGCGAGTCATTTGAGGTGGATTCCCGCCCGTTCCTCTTCTCGGTCATTTGTCTAGGCTATACTTTTCTTGCCTTCGCTGCGGCTTGCAACCTGGCCGCATTCAGTTTAGACTATTCAATTATAGGGGACGGCACTAGGTCCTATTTCAGAATCAGGGGAAAAGGCTTACACCACCGGAGGGTGAAGTCCGTCATCCGCAATCCAGTCGAGCCCACTCCTATGGAAGCAGCAGAGGAAAAGTCTCTTCAAACTCATTCCGGTAATGGCCATGGAAGGATAAAGACTGCGGAAACAACTGCGCCGGTGGAAGAGTGGGGCAGAGTCCGGAAGCTGGCGCTCCGGCACCTCAACCGGTTCATATCTCTCGAGGCAAAGGTGCTGAAGGGAGATGATCCGGACGCCGTTCATGACATGCGCGTGGCCAGCCGGCGCTTACAGCAGATACTGGACTTGATATTCCCCAGTCCTGTGCCGCGTGAGGCGCGCCGCTTACGTCGCAAGCTCCGGCGATGCCGGCGCGTGCTGGGAGATGTCCGGAATTGCGACGTCTTGCTGGGGCAGGTGGAGGGTCGGCTGGCGCGACGCCGGCTGGCGGACCGGGAAGTGTGGGGGGCCGTCAAGCAGCACCTCCAGGAGCGCCGATCCGAAAGCTTTGCTCGAGCGGCGCGCAAGCTCAGCAAGTTGAACCTGGCGGTCTTCTACATGCGTTCCAAAGGGGTTCTGGAGCGGCTTCGGCCCGCGACTGACCATCAGCCTGCGGCGCAACCTTTGGCCCAACCCGAGGAAGTAGTTCTCGAGCCCTTCCCACCACGGCTGGCGCAGGCGCTGCTGGGTGTCTGGAGCGAATTTGAAAGCCAGGTTGCCGCATCCCACCGCGAGCGCACCGTGCCATCGATCCACGCGGCGCGCATCGGCGCCAAACGGCTCCGTTATCTTTTGGAAGTGGTGAATCAGTTCGGAATCCCGGGCAGTTCGAGCGCACTCACCTGGCTGGAAAGAATCCAGCAGTGTCTCGGCGATTGGCACGATATGGAAGTCCTGGAGGAGATGATCATCGAAATGCTCGCCAACCCGCAGTTCTTGCGCGATCAGTTGACGCTGGCGCTGGCCAGCGGCAAACTGATCTTGCGCAATCGGGTCAGAAAGCAAGGATTCCAGGATAAATACTTCCAGATGACACTCGACCTCGGCAACCATGCCGAAGTCAAGAATTGGGCGCAGGGTCTGCTGCCTGTGGCGGCCGCTGCGAGGGCCTGAATTATTACTATTTTTCTGCCGCGAGCCTTTTGGACTTTCCCGCGCCCAAGGGCTCGCTGGCCTCTGCTGGGAGCACGGCCACTTCCGGCGCCGGCACGGCAAAGAGCGGTTCCCTCGGCTCACCCTTGAGAACACGGGAAATGCCCGCCCGCAGGCGTTCAAAGACTGTGCGGATCTCGGGTGAGGCATCGATGACGGTGAAGTCATACTCTTGCGCCATCGCGTCGAACTGAGCGAGGAGGGCCGTCTGGTAGCGGCGAAAACTCTCGTACATGTCCTCGCTCGGGTAGAGGTCCATACCCGATTCCCAATAGTCAAAGCCGGTCGAGAAGACCACGCGGGGAATCAGGTCGTCGACTCCGATGCGCAGATAAAAGGTTGCATCGGGCTTCAGCGCAAAGCTGTGTACGTTATGAATCCAAGCTTTGTCGAGGCCCCGCACTATGGCTCGAGCCATGAGCGAGTAGATGTAACGGTCGGTCAGCACCACGAATCCGGCCCGCAAGGCGGGAATGATCTCGTTCTCGAGCCGGTCGGCAAAATCCGTGGCATAAAACAAACTTAAAGTGATGCGTCCGAGCGTGTGGCCTTCTTTGGCCTGTTGAATTCCCCGCGCCGCAAGTTGGGAACGCTTGATGCCGGTGTCCAGTACCGCGTGGCCCTGCTGCTCCAGCCAGGGCCTCAGCAGTTTGATCTGCGTCGAACGGCCGACGCCGTCGGTGCCTTCGATCACAATCAACCTACCGGTCAGTTCCGCCAGGCCCATTTTGGGCAGAGTTACAGAATAGGTTTCTCTCATGGGGCCACCCTCAATCGTTTGGCCTGGGCCAGCTTGGCCCTCACAATCTGGCGCATCTGGTCCTGTTGCACTTCAATGGGAAGCGTCGCATCCACCGTGGTGAGCTCGAATTCCGGGATCATGCTCTCGTACTCTTCCAGGATTTTTCCTTGGAAGAGATGAAAGCTCTGCTCCGGATCTTCGTGCAGCGCCAAATCCATGCCCGCCTCGTAAAACTTCACGCCGCTTCGCCCCACCAAAATGCGCTTCATGGCCACCTCGAGGGGCACGCGGAAATAAAAGGCGGCGGTGGGCTTGACCGCAAAACTGTAAAGCTCCCGCACCCACTTGCGGTCCATGCCCCGCACCACGTCGCGCGCGAAGGCCGTGTAAATGTAGCGATCGCAAAGCACCACCGCGCCGGCTTTCAACAGGGGAAGAATGTTGTGTTCCATGCGGTCGGCGAAATCCGTGGCGTGCAGCAAGGAAAAGGTGGCGGGTGTCAGCATCTGCTTTTTCTTGCCGCGGCGCGTCGTGTCGCGGACGAGCGGCGAGGAATTCCATTCGCTGAAAATCACCCCGTAGCCTTCTCCCTGGAGCCACTGGTGCAGCAGCAGCAACTGCGTGGACTTGCCCGAGCCGTCAATCCCCTCGACCACAAAGAGTTTTCCCGGGAAACGATGCTCGCCGTATCGCTTCATACTGCCATACCTCGTAGTCAGGTCGAATCCGGTTGGTCCAACTCACTTCATCGAGGAAGGGGCCGGGTGAGGAGGCGCGCCGGGCTTATTGCTGCTCACGAGCTTCCAGGGTTTTTCCTGCTTCTCCAGCTTTTCAGCTTTTATAATCCCGGATCCTTCCTTGAGGGTGAGAATCTGATTGGGTTCGACTTTGGTGAATTTCTCCGTCTTCCACGTGGTGGGCCACTTGACCTCGATTTCGTCGATCACTTTCGCGGCCCCAACGCCAAAATGCAGGCGCAAATCGCTCTGGGACATCACCGAGGTTCCGCAATGGACCTCGTCGACCTGAGAATGTTTTCCGGTTCGCACCCAAACGCGCGCCCCCACCGCCGTGCGGTTGCACTGCGTTCCGATCAGCTTCAGCTTGATCCAGTTGTTCTTATTCCCTCCGTCATTGCGCAGGAGAGAGAAGCGATCGTTCATGTTGAGGACCAGGACGTCCGTGTCGCCGTCGTTGTCGTAATCTCCAAAGGCGCAGCCGCGGCTCGAGAACTGTTCCGCGACTCCCGGCCCCATCTGCTTCGAGACATCTTTGAACTTGCCGTTGCCGAGATTCTTGTAAACCAAGCGGGGCGATTTAAAGGTCGCGTCGAGGTGATACCTTTCGATCTCAGGATAAACATGGCCGGTGACGTGAAAAATATCCGTCCACCCGTCGTTGTCGTAGTCCATAAAGCCTGCGCCCCAGCACACGTACTGGGTGTTCACGCCCAAGCCCGCCACGAAGGTGACGTCGGTAAAAGTGCCGTCGCCGTTGTTGTGATAGAGATCCGGAGTATCGTCCGTGAAATTCGTCTTGAAGATGTCCAGCCAGCCGTCGCAATCGTAGTCTCCCACGCCCACGCCCATGCCGGCTTGCTCCTGGCCGTCTTCGTTGTAGGCGCAGCCCGCCATCACGGCCACGTCCGTGAACGTCCCGTCGTGATTGTTGTGAAAGAGGATGCTCGGTTCGGAATCCACCGCCACATAGATGTCCGGCCAGCCATCGTTATCGAAATCATAAGAGACACCGGTGATGGAATAGCGTTGGCCCGGCTTCAGGATGCCGGATTTTTCCGAAACATCGGTGAAGGTGCCATCCTTGTTGTTGTGGTAAAGGATGTTCATGCCGCCCTGCAGGCCGCGCGGCCCGCACATGACCGGGACGCCTTTCCACTGGCAATAGCCGGTCGCGCCGGGCACCGGCACCGTCTTGAGATCCACGTCAATGTAGTTGCAGACAAACAGGTCGAGGAATCCGTCCCGGTCGTAGTCGAGCCAGGTGCATCCCGCACCCCACCGCACTCGATCCTCCCAAAGTCCCGCTTGCTTGGTGACATCCTTGAACGTGCCGTCGCCATTGTTGTGCCAAAGGATGTTGTGGCCCCAGTAGCAGCAGAAGAGGTCGTCCCATCCGTCGTTGTCGTAGTCGCCCACGCACACACCAGTGCCCCAGCCGGTCAGAGCAAGGCCGGATTTCTCCGTGACGTCGGTAAAGGTGCCGTCGCGGTTGTTTTTGAAAAGATGCTGAGTGGGCTTCTTGCCGTCGGGATAGGGTTCCTCGCCTGGCAGGCGGTCGCCGTTGGTCAGATAGATGTCCAGCCAGCCGTCGTTGTCGTAGTCGAAAAAGGCCAGACCGCTCCCTTTCGCCTCGACAATATACTTCTTGCTCGCCACGCCGCCCCACACGTTGGTTGCGTTCAAGCCGGCCTCTTCCGCAACATCCACGAAGGTGACGGGCGAAGTTTCCTCGGGATGGGGAGCCGTCGCCGCCTCGAGCACCGGCGCACCGGTCCAGCGCCTGAGAGGCGTAGTGAGAACGTCGGGAGCTTCGAGCCCAGCAGGACGGTGGAGGAGCCCAGAATTTGACGACGGGAGAACTTCATCTTGGGTGTACTTGTTCGGCGATCGGCTCGGCCGCCACAGGGCCCGAACACGAGTGCTCGCCGCATAAAATCCCAGCGCAATAAATTCAATCTGCCATTATACTACAGAGATAGCGCTTCTGGCTGGTCCGGCGGCGCTGTTCAGGGGTACGAACTAAAAAGTGGACGGTTTCAGGCAGCGCGGGCGTCCCGCAGGCCTTGGAGTGCGGTCGCGCAGCTACCGCCTTCGCAACACACTAGTGGCGTTTCTGGCGATCATTGGGGCGACTACGAAGATCGTCCACACGGAGGTGCATCGTGCGTCGTACATGCTTGGCAATTGGGATGGCCGGCGGGATTCTGGCCCTTGCTTCAGCCGCTTCGGCACTCCCGGTAAAAACAGAAACTGTGACCTACCCCAGCGGCGGCGAGTCCCTCTCCGCTTATCTTGCCGTCCCTGATTCCGCGGGGCCCCACCCGGCCCTGGTGGTGATCCATGAATGGTGGGGCCTGAACGACTGGGTAAAAGAGCAGGCGCAAAAATTCGCCGAACAGGGTTACGTGGCCCTCGCCCCGGACCTCTACCGAGGCAAGGTGGCCAACGATCCCACCATGGCTCACGAACTCTCGCGCGGCCTGTCCCAGGACCAGGGCGTGCGCGACCTGAAAGCCGCTTTTGACTACCTGGCCTCACGGCCCGACGTCCGCCGCGATAAAATCGGCTCGGTGGGATGGTGTATGGGTGGCGGATATTCGCTTCAGTTGGCCGTGAATGAATCGAAACTCGCCGCTTGCGTCGTCAACTACGGCTCCATGCCCACTGATAAGGATGCCATCGACCGAATCCACGCCCCCGTGCTGGGGAATTTCGGCGCCGAGGACCATGGCATCACACCCGCCGCCGTCCAGGCATTTGAGGCCGCAATGAAAGCTGCGGGTAAGTCAATCGATGTGAAAGAGTACGAAGGCGCCGGCCACGCCTTTGAGAACCAAAACAACAAGACCGGCTACCGCGAAGCCGCCGCTAACGATGCCTGGACACGTACATTGGCGTTTCTCAACCGCACGCTCATGGGGCAGTAGGGAGTGGGCAGGTAGGCAGTGGGCAGATGGGCCGTAGCCGGCTGGCCGGCAGGCGCAGACATCCGATTTTTGATGTCTGCGGGGTTCGCGACGTTCCGGCAGCCCGGAGAATACCGCGTCGAGTCACACTGTCATCCTGAGCGAAGCGAAGGATCTCGGCAGTTTCCTTTGCGCCAACGATTGACGAACAACTGCGGAGATCCTTCGCTTCGCTCAGGATGAGAGCTTCTATTCACCAGTTTGCATCTTCCATTTTCGCTGCGTCAGAGCTTACGATACATCAATGCCTTCTTCACTTCTCCAATGGCGCGGGTGACGTTGATGCCGCGCGGGCAAGCTTCGAGGCAGTTAAACACGGTGCGACAGCGCCAGACGCCATCCGCGGAGTTGAGGATTTGCAAGCGCTCCTGCGCCCCTTCGTCGCGGCTGTCGAAAATGAAGCGGTGGGCATTCACAATGGCCGCCGGGCCGACGTAATCCGAATTCGCCCAGAACGACGGACAGCTTGTAGTGCAGGCGCCGCAGAGGATGCACTTGGTGGTGTCGTCGAACCGCTCCCGCTCTTGGGGTGATTGCAGCCTTTCCTTTTCGGGCTCGGGCGAGCGAGTGATGAGGTAGGGTTTGACGTTCCGGTACTTGGCCAGGAACGCCTCCATATCCACCAGCAGGTC
>Ga0187781_10001883_pt1 | contig 15962 bp, 13 predicted proteins | sample 0715_SJ02_MP02_2_FD_132447 | JGI IMG/M metagenome (GOLD analysis project Ga0187781, IMG submission 132447) | Tropical peat soil microbial communities from peatlands in Department of Meta, Colombia - 0715_SJ02_MP02_20_MG | ecosystem: Environmental > Terrestrial > Soil > Wetlands > Peat | place...
ATCAGGCCGAGGACCCGGAAAAGATGATCAAGCAGGTGATTCTCGACATGCAGAACCAGCTTCTGCAGGTCAAGACGCAGGTTGCGATCGCCATCGCCGACCAGCACCTGCTGGAAAAAAAGAAGCAGGAGAACGACGAGAAGGTAAACGAATGGATGCGCAAAGCCGAACTAGCCGTCGACAAGAGGCAGGACGACCTCGCTCGCGCGGCCCTGCTTCGTGTGGAAAGCTATCGCGAAATGAGCGCCGGCTTCGCGCAACAGGTTGAGGATCAGAAAGCGCAGGTCGACAACCTTAAGTCCGCTCTGCGCAAGCTGGAGCAGAAGCTCGCCGAAGCGAACACGAAAGCCGATCTGCTCATCGCGCAGCACCGTCGCGCCCGCGCCGCAAGCAAAGCCGGCGAAGCGCATTCCGGCATGAGCGCCAACGCGAAGTCGGCGACGTTTGACCGCATGAAGCGCAAAGTCGCCCGCGAAGAAGCCGTCGGCCAGGCCAAAGCCGAGCTTCTCGCCGACGACGTCGAAGATCGCCTCGCCGCGCTCGAAAAAGAAGACCGCATCGACCAATTGCTGACCGAGCTGAAAGCGAAGCGGGGAGCGTAGGAACTGTACAAGTCAGAAGTCAGATTGCAGAAGTAAGGAGATTCTCATCATGAAGGTTGGAGTGCGTTTCGCACGCCTGGTGATTCTCGTTCTGTTGGCATGTGCTCTGAGCAACGTTCACGCACAGCAAAAGCCCGAGCAACTCGCGCAGCAATCCGCCGAATCCTGGCTCGCGCTCGTCGATTCCGGCAAATACGCCGAAAGCTGGCAGGAAGCTGCCACGCCCTTCAAAGCGCACGTCACCAAGGAGCAATGGCAGAGCATGATTGGATCTGCCCGCGATCCGCTCGGCAAGAACACATCGCGGAAGCTGAAGAGTGCGAAATATATGACTTCCCTGCCCGGCGCGCCCGACGGTCAGTACGTTGTCATTCAGTACGAATCCAGCTTCGAGCACAAACAGTCCGCCATCGAGACCATCACACCGATGCTCGACAAAGATGGCAAGTGGAGGGTCTCAGGCTACTTCATCAAATAAAGAGCGAGCGACGGGCTCGTCCTAACTTGTCAAGCGATTGCAATCATCCGCGAGGTCTTATGCGTAAGATCTTCCACTTCGACTCAGCACCCGAACCCTATGTCGCTGACGCTGCCGTGCTCTGCTGCTTCGATTACCGCATCAACCGGGCCGTGCGCAAATTCCTAAAGAAGCAGGGAATCGCGCAAGCCGATATGATCGTCATCGCCGGCGGCGCGAAAACCCTCGCTTCCCCGCGCAATGAGTTCGAGCAGGATTTCATCCTCGAGCAAGTTCGCATGTCGATCCGCCTGCACCAGACCAAGCGCGTTCTGGTTACCAGTCATTCCGATTGCGCCACCTACGGCGGCCTCGCCCACTTCAAAGGCGACCAGGCGGCCGAAGCGGCCCATCACCGAAACGAACTCCTACGCGCAGCGGAGATCCTGACCACGAACTTTCCCGGCATTTCCGTCGAGCCCTATTTTGTTAAGTTCGACGGCGTGTGGGAAGTGAGCCGTTCCGAAAGCGCATAGCAAGAAGTTGTGTGGGAAAATCACAGGGAAGGATTCGGAAGGAACGACGGAAAAACGGAAAGACGAAAACGCTATCGCCCGGTAGAGTGCCAGATCGACCCGGGGGATTGATAATTCAGCCCTTCGCCCCAGACGATGTGCGTGTCCCCGTGGTTGTCGATCGCCATTTGGAAGTAGTCACCGAACGGAAAACGGAACCCCTCGTTCTTGACGTAGGGATAACCCGGCACATATCCGGAAACGCGCGTCTCCTCGCTCCATGTCGCCCCGCCGTTGCTGGAACTGCGGTAGTACGTGTTCCAGTAAGGAGCGTTGCGGGCGTCCATCCAGGCAATTCTCACGTCGCCTTGACTTCCCGCCACAATTGCCGGGAACGCGTGCTCGAGGCCCAACCCGGCTGTCGAAACAATGTCCCGAAGCGACCAGTTTTCCCCACCGTCAGTCGAGGATGAAAAATAGATTTGCTGCGAACCCTGCGGAGTGTGTCCGACATTCCAGAGCGCATAAAGCGTCCCACCGCTATCGGATGCCAGCACGATCTGCGATCCCAAGTAGGCTTCGGCGCAGTCTTCTTCCTTACAGTCGGGTGCACGGGCGGAAAGGCTCATCACTCGGTGCGTCCAGGTCTTGCCCGCATCGGACGTCTTCGACACAAAAAGCGCGACGAAATCCTCGATGTCTTTTTCTTTGAAATAGGAAGCCCACGCGAGATACAGGTTTCCGGCCGGGTCCACCGTTACCGAACCCAGAAGCGACCAGCCGGGGAGGCTCTCGCTGTTCACCCGAGCCCAACGAAACGAATTGCCCGAATCCTGGGACGAAGCCAGCCAAACCTCTTCTTCGTGATTGAACGCTACGTAAACGTTCTTCCCGCGAACAGCTAATGCCGGCTTGTCGAGTTCTACATTCCCACGGGCCGCGACCGTAGTTGTCCAGGTCAAACCGCTGTCGGAGGATCGGGCAACGATCACCTCCCGTTTCCCGTTGTCCAGCCAGGCGGCAAAGAGGGTGTGATGGTCGACGGGATCGACGGCCAACTGCGCGTCGAATTGCCCGGAACCGGATTCGAGCATGACGCGCGCCGGCTGCCAGGTCTTGCCGTTGTCATTGCTTATCAGAAGCAGCATGGTGGGAATGCTGCAGTCGTTGCATTCCGGTACGCGTCCGTATTGCGGGTACAGAACGTAGACATGCCCCGCGTTGTCGGCCGCCACCGCCGGCTCCCACTGGTCTCCATTGCCTATGCCAATTCTCTGCTGCAAGGAAAACTGAGGCCCCGCGGCCCAAGCTGTGCTGTAGGCGACAACAAGCACCAAGGAAAGTTTGGCAAGAGTGCGCATTAAGGCCAGGGCTTTGGGGGGAGAAAGGCAGACCCTAAAACCAAACTTTACCCCTAGTCTGTCCGCCGGTCAACCGTCAATGCACTAACCGGCAATCCAGTCAATGTGCTAGCCGGCCGTCAACAGGATGGGCGAACCGGCAGTTATAACCAGGGTATGCTCGAAATGGGCGGAAAGAGACCGATCCGCCGTACGCAGCGTCCAGCCGTCCTTGTCTTTGACTATTCGTCCGGAACCGCTTGAAATGATTGGCTCTACCGTGATGACCAGCCCCTCCTTCATGATCTGGCTGGCTTTGGGGTCGGGATAATTTGGCACTTGGGGCGGTTCGTGAATCGTCCGACCAATGCCGTGTCCTGCGAGTTCGGGGATCACGCTGAACCCGGATTTGCGGACCTCGCGCTCCACGACCCGGCCAATCTCAAAAACCCGGAACCCTGCGCGAGCGACCAGCATCGCCTTACGAAAGGCCTGTTCGGCACAAATCATCAGTTGCTCTGCCTGCTTCTCGATACGCCCAACGGGTAGGGTAACGGCTGCATCCGCCATGTAGCCGTCTTTTTCGACGGTAACATCCAGTTTCACCAGATCGCCTTCCCTTACCTCGCGCTCGCTGGGGATTCCATGCACCGCCTCGTCATTCAGGCTGATGCAGCTAGTGCCAGGGAACTTGTAGACCAAGCTGGGAGCGGAACGGGCTCCGTTCTGTTTGATTACGCGAGCGCCGACTTCGTCCAGGTAACGCGTGGAAACGCCCGGTCGCACCTCCGCCCTCATGGCGTCAAGCACTTGCCGCACGATTCGGCCCACCGCGCGCAGGCATTCGAGATCATGCTCATCCTGAATACTCATCCGCTATCCTCATCCTCCGTAGCTTATCGGAATCCGATCAGGACCGCCAGGCACGTGCCCGTGGGTCTTCCGTCCCTAATTCGTCAATTGCGAATCCTCACACAGGCGACGAAACTTGTCTGTGTGGGGTTCATCCTTCGGTGAGTGAAGTCAACAATCTTTGCGAAATCCACGGTTTGTCCATTAGCTACACCCTTCAAGACCGGAGTCGAGTCCGGGCGCTTGAGAATCTGAACCTCGTTCTGCGAAGCGGCGAGGCGATTGGGATCCTGGGGGAATCCGGCAGCGGCAAAAGCACACTGGCCACCGCGATTCTGCGGTTGTTACCCGCGCATGCCAGACGCGAGCAGGGCACGGTTTCATTTCGTGGACGCGACCTGTTCGCGATGCCCGAGTCCGAGCTGCGGGCGATTCGCGGGCGCGAGATCGCTCTGGTCTTCCAGGATCCTGCCATGGTGTTGAATCCGGTCCTCACTGCCGGCACTCAGATCGCCGAGTCAATACGCGCCCATTTTTCCATGTCCGCTTCGGAGAGGCGGAAACGGAGTTTGGACCTGCTCGGCGAGGTGGGCTTCGATCGCCCCGAAGAGATTTGCCGCGCGTATCCACATCAGCTGAGTGGAGGGGAGAGACAGCGCGTAGCGATAGCGCAGGCAATTTCGTGCCGACCCGCGCTTTTAATTGCCGATGAGCCTACCAGTAAGCTCGATGCTTGCCTGCAATCGGAGATCATGGCGTTGTTGCGGAAGATTCGCGGCGAGCACGGACTTGCGATCCTGCTCATCACTCACGACCCAACTATTCTTGCCGCGTTTGCTGATCGCATCGCGGTAATGTACACGGGGCGGATCATCGAAGTTGGGCCTGTGGCACAGGTTTTTCGTCAGCCACTGCATCCTTATTCGGAAGCGCTGGTGAGAATCGCCAAAGACACGGCGACCAGTTCTTGGGCCGCTACCCACTCTCCTCTTGCGGCCATCGATGGCGAATCGCCTGACCTTGCGCGTCCACCCGCGGGCTGCCGGTTTCATCCGCGTTGCCCGGTTCGGATGGATGTTTGCGACTCCCACGCTCCCAAGGATTTTCTGATCGAGCCTGCGCGACTGGTGAACTGCTTCAAATATGGCGAGTAACTTGCCACCTCCAGCGGAGTCTCGACGCCCGTTCGTTTGCGTGCGCGGTCTCTCGAAGCGCTACCGTCGCGGCGGCTTAGGGCACTATCGCCAAACAGTTACAGCTGTTGACCATGTCGACTTCGAGATTCCTTCGGCGACGACCATGGCGTTGATTGGAGAATCGGGCTCAGGCAAATCCACGATCGCTCGCTGCGTGGCCGCGCTGGAGAAGGCAGATTCAGGCCGGATCAGGATTGGCGATGACTTTCTCTCCGAACAAGATTCCTCAAACAACTCCGATCCGAGAATGCGGCGGGCGCAGCAAATTCGACCTTCCTAGACGCGTGCAAATGGTGTTTCAAGACCCGCTCACCTCGATGAATCCGCGCTTTACCGTTACACAGGTTATTGAAGAACCCTTGCTCATCCAAGCAGTCGATCGAGCGGAGCGAAAACGCGCAGCCAGGGAGATTGTGGGCGAAGTTGGCTTGTCACCGGACTGGCTGAACCGCCCCATCATGGACTTCAGCGGCGGCCAGTGCCAACGGCTTGCGATCGCCCGCGCTCTCATCCTTCGCCCGCAACTGCTTGTCCTCGATGAAGCGCTCACCGGCTTGGACCTCTCCACCCAAGCGCAGATTGCGAACTTATTGCTTGATCTCCAATCCGCCCACTCCCTCACGTACCTCTTCATCTCTCATGATTTGGCTTTGGTTGCGCGTATTGCCGACACGCTCGCGGTCATGTATCAGGGCCGCATTGTCGAGGCTGGACCGGTCTCCACAATCATGACCGCGCCGAAACACGAAGAAACACTTCGACTCGTGACCGCCGCACGCAATGCGCAATCCGCTTGGACGGCCATTTCGGAGATAACCGCTTGACTTATCTTCTGCGCCGGCTCACTCGAGCACTCTTTCTTCTCTTCGGTGTCTCCGCCCTTTGCTTTCTCTTCATGGACATGGCGCCCGGAAACTTCTTCGATGAAATGCGCCTCAATCCACAAATTTCGCCGGACACAATCGCGCGTTTGCGTGCGCAATACGGTCTGGATCAACCCCTTCCCATCCGGTACGAGCATTGGATAAGTTCGGCCCTCCGTGGTGACCTCGGTTATTCCATCGCCTACAACGTCCCGGCAGGCCCTCTGGTTTGGACGCGCGCAAGAAACACTCTGCTGCTCACGCTCACAGCGGCCACCCTCACTTGGATCGTCTCCATCCCACTCGCACTCTGGAGTGCCGGCTCTAGAGGCCGATTCCTGGATCGCGCCATCGCGCTTCTGACATCGATCCCGATCGCAGTGCCTGAGATCGTAATTGCGATTGCATTATTAGCCATTGCGGTGCGTTGGCGCCTCGCGCCGGTCTCCGGAATGATCACGGCTCCACTTCAAAATCTCTCGGCCTTCGAAACACTCCGCGATCTCAGCGCGCATCTGACATTGCCGGTCCTGGTCTTGGTTCTCTGTGAGAGTGCAATCATCGTGCGCCACCTTCGCGCCAGCGCTGTGGAAGTGCTGAGCGCCCCATACATTCGAGCCGCGCGCGGCCTCGGCATCGGCCCGGGCCGACTTCTATTCCGCCATGTGCTTCCAGCCGCAGCCAATCCCGCCGTCTCTCTTTTTGGATTCTCCATTGCCGGACTTCTTAGCGGGTCTTTACTCGTCGAAGTCATTTTCGGATGGCCAGGTCTCGGCCTGCTCATTCTCGACGCCACTCTTTCGCGCGATCTCTTTGTGGTCATGGCAGGCATCATCTTTTCCGCTCTTTTCATGCTCACGGGAAATCTGATTGCCGACATCCTGCTGATGGGTTTCGATCCGCGAATTCGCACTGAGGCCGCGCATGCCAGCTAAACACCGATGGCACATGGGGCGCATGCAAATCTCCGCTGTGATAGCAATCCTCGCGGCCTTGCACCTTGTAGTCTTGTTCGCCGGTTTTGTGTCGCCCTACGATCCAACTGTCCAGAACCGCGAACTGCCCTATGCTCCTCCCACTCACTTGCACTTTTTCGCGGGCGATGGCTTCCATCTTCACCCCTTCGTCTATGCCCCCACCATCGGCGATGATGGCTATCGGGAAGATCGCTCGCGCGCTTATCCCTTGCGCCTATTCGTGCACGGCGACCCTTACACTTTCCTTGGTCTTTTCCAGACCAAGATCCACCTGTTTGGAGTAGACGATGACGCCAAGTTTTTCCTTCTCGGTACCGACGCCTTTGGTCGGGACGAATTTTCCCGTCTGTTGTGGGGCGGCCAGATTTCGATTGCGGCCGGACTCACCGCCACCGCCATTACTCTCTTCATCGGCAGCATCGTCGGCCTGTTTGCGGGCTATTTCGGCGGCTGGATCGACGAAACGCTCATGGGCCTATCCGAACTGTTCTTGTCCCTCCCATGGCTCTACTTCCTGCTCGGAGCGCGCGCGTTCCTGCCTCTGCATTTGAGCCCGGCCCGCACATTCCTTCTGTTGGCCTGCGTCATGGGACTGATTGGCTGGGCACGGCCTGCCCGAATCGTCCGTGGCATCGTCCTCAGCAGCCGTACGCGAAACTATGTCGCCGCGGCCCGCGGCTTCGGCGCGTCAAGTTCTTATATTTTGCGCCGCCACATCCTGCCCGATACTTCAAGCGCCCTGCTTACCCAGGCCGCATTGCTGGTCCCCCGTTACATCGCGGCCGAGGTAGCATTGTCGTTTTTCGGACTGGGCGTCAACGAACCCCTGCCGAGTTGGGGCAATATGATGAGCGCCTTGCAGCAATATAGCGTCCTTGTTTCTTATGGCTGGATGCTTGCTCCCGCCGCCGCCTTGGTCGTTACCTCCGTCACATATCACATGCTCGCCGACTCCCTGCATTCGCGGTTAGAATCTCGACAAGCCTGAAACAACCAGCCGTTCTGTGGGGAAAAGGGGTTTTATGAAAGTTAGCACCCGCCTATCCCTATTCGTGTGTCTGCTCGCGCATCTATCTTTCGCGGGCGCCTCTTTTTCCGGCGCTCCTGTTCCTGAAATTCCCGGTAGGAACGAAGAGCTTCAGCAATTGCCCGACGTCACCGGCCACTATGGCGGCTACCTCACCATCGGCCAGCGCGCCGAGCCCAAGACACTCAATCCAGTCACCGAATCCGACGCCGTCTCGCGCGAAGTTATCGAACGCCTGAACGCCGACCTCATCGAAATCAATCGCTCCACCCAAGAGACCGAGCCCGCCCTTGCCAAGTCCTGGAAAACCTCCGCCGACGGCCGTACTTTCACGCTTCAACTTCGCAAAGGCATCCGTTTTTCCGACGGCCACCCCTTCGATGTCGACGACGTCCTCTTCTCCTTCTCCGTCTACATGGACGAAGCCATCGACTCTCCGCAACGCGATCTCCTCATCATCGATGGCAAGCCGATGACCGTCACTAAACTCGATGCCTACACCGTTCGCTTCACTCTCCCGCGTCCCTACGCCGCCGCCGAACGGCTGTTCGATGGTTTCTCCATCCTCCCGAAGCATCTTCTTGAAAAGCCCTACAAAGACGGCACATTCGCCCAGACCTGGTCGCTTAACACCCCAGCCTCTCAAATCGCCGGCCTCGGGCCATTTCGTCTGAAGCAGTCCATTCCCGGCCAGCAAATCGTCCTCGAGCGCAATCCTTATTATTGGAAGATTGACCGCGACCATCACCGTCTTCCTTACCTCGACGCCATCGTCTTTGTCGCCGCCGGCTCCGAAGACGCTCAGGTTCTGCGCTTTGAAGCGGGTGAAACCGATCTCATCACTCGCCTCAGCTCAGAAAACTACAACCTTCTCGCCAAAGAAAAATCCCGCGCCGGTTCGCAACTCGTCGATCTCGGCCCCAGCCTTGAATGCAACTTCCTCGTCTTCAATCTGAACGATCTCAGCGACAGGCACCTCGACGAGACCGCTCGCAAGCAATCATGGTTTCGCGAGGTCCAGTTTCGCCAGGCCGTTAATGCCGCCGTCGATCGGGAAGGAATCGTCCGTCTCGTCTACGGTTCGCGCGGCACGCCGCTTTGGGGCAATGTCGGTCCGGGAAACAAATACTGGGTCAATCAGCAAATCCCGCATCCCAAGCGCTCTCTCGATAACGCCCGCCAGCTTCTCAAGTCCGCGGGATTTTCCTGGAACCCCAGCGGCCAGCTCCTCGACAAGTCCGGGCAGCCTGTCACCTTCACCCTCATCACCAGCTCTTCCAATGCTCAGCGCATGAAGATGGCGACCCTCCTGCAGGACGATCTCTCTCACCTCGGCATGCAGGTTCACGTGGTGCCTCTCGAATTGCGCGCCCTGATCGATCGTGTCTTCCATTCCTTCGATTACGACGCCGCCATCATGGGCCTGGGCGGCGGCGACGCCGACCCCAACAGCGAAATGACCGTCTGGATGTCCAACGGCACCTCGCATCTCTGGAACCTCGGCGAGAAGCAACCTGCTACCGCTTGGGAACGCGAGATCGACCAGTTGATGCAACAGCAAATGATCACACTCGACTACGCCCAGCGTAAGCAGCTTTATGATCGCGTGCAGCAGCTCATCTCCGAGAACGTTCCCTTCGTCTTTCTGGCAGCGCCCAACGTCCTCGCGGGAGCCGACTCCCGTGTCGGCAACTTTCATCCAGCTCTCCTCGATTCCTACACGCTGTGGAATGCGGACGAACTTTTCATTCGCAATGGAGGCACCGAAAACGCGGGAGTAAGATGACCGGAACCGCAGCCAGGCAGCAAAAAGAGCGTCCCCAGCACTCTTCCGACGAGCGCCTGATCAAGGCTTGCCTGAAGGGCGATGCCGACGCCTGGGCCGCGCTCATCGATAAGTACAAGAACCTGATCTATTCGATCCCCATCAAGCTTGGCATGCATCAGGATGCCCCCGACATTTTTCAGGCCGTCTGCGTCGATCTGATGTCGGACCTCGAAAATCTCCGCGAACATCGGGCGCTCCCCAAGTGGCTGATCGAAACCTGCTACCATCGCTGCCTCCAGCACCGCCGCCAGGCCGGCCGCCTGGTTGAACTTGAGCCCGAGCATGCCGAAAAACTCGAGAACAACGGCAGCCCTCCGCTGGCCGACGAGATGCTGGCCCAACTCGAGGAGGAGCAATTGCTCCGCGAAGTAATTTCCGCCATGCCCAGCCGCTGTGCGCGCATGATCGAGCTGCTCTTCTATGAAATCCCTCCTCGTCCCTACGACGAGATCGCCAAAGAGCTCGGACTCGCCACCGGTTCCATCGGTTTTATACGCGGACGCTGTCTCCAATACCTCAGAAAGAAGCTGGAAAAGAGAGGCTTCTGATGAGCATCCAGACAGCGCGCCAAACCGAATCGGACCGCCTCGTTGAGCGGCTCCTTGCCCTCGAAGATACGGCCAGCCGCCAGCAGTTCGTTGCGCAACATCCCAATAATGATTGGGAAGCAGTCGTCAAGTCGCTAACCGAGCGCGTCTGGCAGGAGGTGCGCATCGACGCCCATCGCGCGGATCGGACTTCCGACGCCGCGCTCGATGTCGCGCACTACCTAGCGACTGCAATCTCCCTGGCAAGAGCCTTTCGCGCCAAAGCCAATGCCCTTTACACGCTCGATCGCCACGCCGACGCCATCGAGCATCATGAGAAAGCTGCGGCCTGTTTCGAACAGGCCGGAGAAGAAGGCGAACTCGCCCGCACGCTAAGTGGATCGATCCAGCCTCTTCTGCTGCTCGGACGCTACGATCAGGCCCTCGCTTCCGGCGAGCGTGCAGCGTTGATTTTCAGAAAACTGGGAAACACCCACCGCCTCGCGCGCCTCCAAATCAACCTCGGCAACATCTACCACCGGCAAGATCGCTTCGCCGAAGCCCTGGCAATTTATCAGGGCGCCTATGAGGAACTGCTCAAATACGATGACGGCGAAGCGCTCGCCGCCGTCCTCTCCAATTTTTCGCTTTGCTACATCAGTCTCAACGACTTTCCCAAGGCCCTCGAATTTCATCGCATCGCCCGCCGGCAGTGCGAGCAGCGCAACATGCCGACCTTGGTTGCCTACGCCGATTACAACATTGCCTACCTCTATTTCCTGCGAGGCGAATACGGCCGTGCCATCCAGATGCTGCGCGACGCCTCCGCCAGCGCCCAAGAAGCCAACGACGTCTATCAGCTTGCGCTCTGCAATCTCGATCTCTCCGAAATCTATCTCGAGCTGAACCTGAATACCGAGGCCGGCCAGCTGGGACGCGCCGCGCATGAGGGGTTTCAGAAACTCGCTTTCGGCTATGAAGCCGCGAAAGCGCTTGCCTTCGCCGCTATCGCTGCCAGCCGCACGGGTCAACCCTTCGAGGGCATCAAGTTGTTTGCGCAGTCGAAGCAAATATTCCTCGAGGATAAAAACCACGTCTGGCCCTCTCTGATCGATCTTTATCAGGCGCTGGTTCTATTCAATGAAGGCCGCCTGTTTGAGTCGCGCCGGCTCGCCTCGGCTGCGTATGACTTTTTCCGTTCCTCCGGCCTGCCCGGCAAGGCGGTTCTTGCCGAACTGCTGCTGGCTCGCGTCGCTCTTCGCATGAATGATCGCGACCGTGCACGCCTTCACTCCCGGCAAGCGCTCTCCAATCTCGCGAATTTCGATTCGCCCATGCTCGTGTATCAAGCCGAGTTTTTAATGGGTCAGATTGCTCGCGCGGAGAGCCGCGAAGACGAGGCTTATGCAGCCTACAGCCGGGCCCGTGAGTCCGTCGAACGTTTGCGCGGCAGTCTGCGCGGCGAGGAACTTAAGCTCGCTTTTTTCGAGAACAAGCTCGAAGTCTACGAAAATCTCGTCGAGCTGTGTCTCGCGCGCGAACATGGCTTTGAGGAGGCGTTCGCTTGCATCGAACAGGCCAAATCCCGCACCATGGCCGATCTCCTCAGCAAACCCATGCATGTCGGACCCGTTAACGACGCGGCACAAAGTGAATTGGTTCGCTCCATTCGTACGCTTCGCGAAGAACTGAATTGGTACTACAACCTCATCGAGCGCGAACAATTGCGGCCAGAGGAAGGTTCTCAAAAGCGAATTGAGCGCCTCGAGCAGGAAGCCCATCTCCGCGAAACCAACCTTACGAAAGCCATCAAAGAGGCCGCGATCGCCGAGGCGCACGAAGCCGGCCTCGAAGTCTCCACTGCCGTTTCGCTCGACCAGATCCGCTCCGCCTTGCCGCAGGATGCAACTTTGGTCGAATTCTTTCGCGCTCGCGATTACTATCTCGCCTGCGTGCTCAGTCATAGCGATCTGCACATTGCACCCGTCACCGTGCATTCGCGAGTTCAAAAGCTCTTGCAGTTGCTGCAATTTCAGATGTCGAAATTTCGCCTCGACCCTGGATATCTGGAAAAGTTCAGCAAGCCGCTCCTCGATGCTACCCGCGCGCATCTGAGCAGCCTTTACCAGGAACTGATCGCGCCCATCCGCGATCGCCTGCACTCACGCCACCTGGTCATCGTGCAGCATGAGCTGTTGCATTACGTTCCTTTCCATGCGCTGTACGATGGCGACTCCTATCTAACGGATAGTTTTTCCATTTCCTATGCCCCCAGCGCCAGCATCTATGCTCTATGTCAATTGAAGAGTGCGAATACCACAGGCGAGCCGCTCATTCTCGGAGTTCCCGACGAGCAGGCTCCTTCGATTCGCAGCGAGGTCGAGTCGCTCGCCTCCATGCTTCCCCACGCGAAAGCATTTATCGGTGAGCAAGCCACCGAAGCCGTCTTGCGTTCTCATGGTCCGGCGAGCCCCATCATTCACATCGCCACCCACGGCTATTTCCGCCGCGACAACCCCATGTTCTCTTCCATCCGTCTCGGGGATTCCCACCTTAGCCTTTACGATCTCAGCCATCTTCACCTCCCCGCCGAGTTGGTCGTCCTCAGCGGATGCGGCACCGGCCTCAACGTGGTCACTCCTGGCGATGAGCTGATCGGCTTGGCTCGAGGCCTGCTTCGCGCCGGCGCCCAGTCTCTGCTTCTCAGCCTGTGGGACGTCCACGACGACAGCACCAAAGACTTCATGATCGCCTTCCACCGGCGCTTGCAGCAGGGCGTTCCAAAATCCACGGCCATTCAGCAAGCCATGCTCGAACTCCGCGTCCAATACCCCCACCCCTACCATTGGGCGCCTTTCTCGCTAATCGGCAAGGCATAGCAGATTGCCACCATTTCCCGCTTAGGAATCTGGTAGTTTGTCGAAGCAATCGGATTGCCCACAATCTCTCACTCAATTAGTCAAAAAGGTGCTTAAGCCTTTGACTTCAAAATACTTTATCCACACATTATATGTAACCCCTTATTTCTCAAAGACCTGGAGAAAATAGCCTGCGAAGTCTTTGATTCTAAAAGACCGACCCAAGGGGGTATTCGATACGAACAAGTAAACATCACAACTAGTCGATACCGCGCGCAAACAAATTTTCTCGCCCCTATATTTTCCAGCCGTCTCGTTTCCCTTATTCAACAGATTCGAAATATCACCAAGAAAGAGAAAGTCAGATGGATCACTTTTCCGAGCAAGCGTGGGCCGATTTCGCGCGCGGCGTAGGCCCGAGCCAAGGCATGAAGGCTCATCTCATGGCCGGCTGCCTGAACTGCAAAACCGCGCACGGCTTTTGGTCTCGTGTTCAGACCATGGCAATGGCCGAGCGGACTTACTCCGCGCCCGAAGACCTCGTGCGCCTGGCTAAGCTCGAATTCAGCGCGCGCAAGGAACTGGACCAGACCTGGATTCCTGCCCATACAGTCTTCGACACATTTTCAATTCCCCTATGGGCCGGAACGCGCGGCGCTAACCTTTGGCCAAGACAAGTCGTGTATGAAGCAGAGGGACTCACTATTGATCTGCGACTCGAACGCGCAGCCCAGTTGGGCAAGGTCTCTGCCGTAGGTCAGATACTTGATAGCCACGCTTCGGTCCGCGAACCCATGAACAGCGCCTCGGTTGTCTTGTGGACGGGCGAGGGACGACTCGTCGCCACCTCAACTCCGAACGCGTATGGCGAGTTTCAGCTGGAGTTTGACGCACAAAACGATCTTCGACTGACCGCCCGAGTTGGTAGCCGAAGAGTGCGGATGTCTTTGATCGAGCTGCAGTAACATGCCTCCCCTTACGAAAGGAACTATGACTGGTTACGTCGAGGAGATTACAGCTGTAAGTAGCCGGTCCGAACCAGGCACGCTAAACTCACGGGACATTAAGGACCCGTTTCGGAAGGGGATGGCAATGGCAAGTGAACGGAAAAACAGCTTTTGGATGAAACGGGCAGGATGGGTTGCATGCCTGGTGTTCATCCTTATCGCAGGGTGCGCGCCTTCTGCGCAGGCGCAGACCCGGTTGATCGTGCAGGATTCCCTTGGCTTGCCGGGCATCAACCTCACGTGCCTGCTCCTCGGCTGCAATGTGGTCGAGGGCCTTGGAGACCCCAGCGGGCAGCTATTTGTGGTGACCTTTCCACCGATCCTGAATCCGGTCACCGCCATCCTCGAACTAACTCTGCAAACGGGGATTGTCTCGGTCGAAATCGATCAGGTTGTAAGTCCCGCACAGCCTGACAGCACTGGAACTCCGTCCTATCTCACCGATGAAACTCCGGTTTCTTACTACGGGACCACAGTCTGGCAAGGCTATTTAACGCAGCCGGCTAATCAGCTGATCCGCACCGCCCAAACGCAATCGGCATTCGATGCGGCGGGAACCAGCGTGATCGTCGCCGACATCGATACCGGGGTTGACATCAATCATCCGGTCCTCCAGGGAGTCCTGATCGACGGTTACGACTTTACTCGCAACGTTCCCGGTGGAAATGAGGATGTCGACGTCAGCGGGAATACCTCAAACAACAGCAGCGAGTCGTCTCCCGCTGCTCTCGATCAGCGCAGTGTCGCCGTCCTCGATCAGCGTAGTGTCGCCGTCCTGGACGGCAATAGCGACTACTCTGACTTCGGCCACGGCACCATGACGGCTGGCCTCATTCACCTCGTGGCGCCGGAGGCGAAGATCATGCCGTTGAAGGTCTTCACTGCGAGCGGCTCCGCCTATAGCTCCAATATTCTTCGCGCCATTTACTACGCCGTCGCCAACGGCGCGCAGGTTATGAATATGAGCTGGAACTACTCCAGTTACTCCAACGATCTCGCGTCAGCGATCAAGTACGCCAACAGCAAGGGCGTGGTTTCGGTGGCCTCGGCCGGCAACAGCGGAGAAGACACGGTCGTCTATCCGGGCGGATTGCCGGGCGTGATTGACGTCGCCTCCACTTCAAACGAGGACACGCAATCCTCCTTCACCAACTACGGAACACCGCCAGTCTGGCTCGCGGCTCCGGGCGAAGGCGTTGTCACCACTTTCCCGTGGGGAACTTATGCCGCCGGATGGGGCACGTCCTTCAGCACCCCCCTCGTCGCCGGCACCGCGGCCTTGATGATGGGGCAGAGCAGCAATTGTCCTAACGGTTCCGTCCCGCTCGGGCTTGCCAATGCTGACTACATTGGATATCTCGATCTCGGCTTTGGCCGCCTGGACACATACAAGGCGTTGCAGGCCTGCACCTTGCTTCAGCATTGAGCTAACGGAAATTAGAGATGGCGGCCTTCGACAATCCGCTGCAGCAAGATTCCCGGCTGCTCTTGCGCGTCAAGCAACTGGAAGAGCAACACCTTTCTTTCCGCAACTCTTTGATTTGCGCGTTTAACCAGCTTCTCGACCTGAAGGACCTCAATACAGGAGTTCACAGCACGCGCCTGGCAGAATGGGCGCTGCGTGTGGCCCGCAAGATGGATATCCCCGATGAGCACTCGTATCAGGTGGAGGTCGCGGCGCTGTTACACGATATCGGAAAGATTGGAGTGCCAGATGCGATCTTGAAGAAGAATGGTCCCCTCACCTCGGACGAGCGCGTGCTCATTAACCGGCACCCCGAATATAGTTGGTCGATACTGCGCCTGCTGCCGGGATTGGAAGAAGCCAGCCTCTACGCATTGCACCATCACGAAGCCGTAGACGGGAGGGGTTACCCCGCAGGATTGAAGGGGGCTGATATTCCTCTCGTTTC
>Ga0187781_10001886_pt1 | contig 15953 bp, 15 predicted proteins | sample 0715_SJ02_MP02_2_FD_132447 | JGI IMG/M metagenome (GOLD analysis project Ga0187781, IMG submission 132447) | Tropical peat soil microbial communities from peatlands in Department of Meta, Colombia - 0715_SJ02_MP02_20_MG | ecosystem: Environmental > Terrestrial > Soil > Wetlands > Peat | place...
AACGCCACCCTATTGGGCATCGGCGGCCATCTCGCCGAGGCGTGCCCGACCGTCACCGGACTCACAGGGTCACTCATCACAGCAAGCCTCGGCGCCGCCGTGCCCGCTGCCGCCGCGAACCTCGTACCAGAAACGAGCGACGCGCTCAGGTTCTGCGCAGTCGAAGGTGACCTGGAACTGCTTGACCGATGCCATCGGTCCACGATAGAGGCACGTGTTGCAGCGGACGAGCATTCGGCCTGGTGCTGATGCTGCCGTGCTACATGCATGCCACACCCGACAGCCGCGAGCGGTCAGTCACGGTCACTCCTGTCCCTTTCCTGAGCCGTTAGCAGGACCCGCGTTAACCTCCCACGGAATACGACGTGACCGGTCGCCTCTAGGGCAATTGCGAGGGCGAAGATTGTGATGATGAGAATCGCCACGAGTAGCCTGGTCATCCGGCTCGCATGCCGTTCTTCTTGATGAGGGCGCAGGTGTGGCTTGTTACTCATCATGTTCCTCTCATGGAACGGCAGCGATCGAATCGTAGATGATTCAGGCTGACTGACCAACGAACCAGCGGCGCCGCTAGTTCGGGACGAAGAGGCGGCCGTGCCCGATGCGCGCCCCATCGGCCGTTTTAGGATCGCCCTATGACGGACGCGCATCCCCTGTCGACCAAAACCATCCGGATTGGACGGCAGCCGGACAACGACATCGCGCTGACCGGGGACCTCGATGTCTCCCGGCATCACGCTGAGCTGCGCCGTAACCCGGAAGGCAGCTTCGAGATCATCGACCTGGGCACCCACAACGGGACATACGTCAACGGCAAGCGGATCGTCAGCAAGACGCTGGCGGAGCAGGACATCATCAGCATCGGCCACGCCACGTTCCGACTCAGCCACGGCGAACTGCGCCAGTACCCGGAGGAGGGCGCCATGACGATCGCTGACCGGCTCGATTCCCTGGGGATCGAGCTTCCCCCACTGTTTCCCCCGGCTGGTAACTATCTCCCGTGTGTCATCGACGAGGGGCTGGTTTACGTGGGTGGGCACGGCCCGATCGCGGTTGATCAGATGATGCGCGGTAAGGTCGGCGGCGATCTCACCCTGGAACAGGGCCGCGAGGCAGCGCGGATGACGGCCCTGTCGATCCTTGCCACCCTGCAGGCTGAACTCGGCGATCTTGGCCGGATCCAGCGGATCATCAAGGTCTTCGGCATGGTGAACGTGGCCCCCGGCTTCGACCGGACCCCGGCGGTCATCGACGGGTGCTCGGACCTGCTGGTCGAGATCTTCGGTGACGCCGGGCGCCATACCCGCTCAGCGGTCGGCCTGGCCGAGCTGCCGTTCGGCATTGCGGTCGAGATCGAGCTCATCGCCCGACTGCGTACCTGAGCACGCAGTCCTGGCGGGAGGCGAGCGTCACAGGCCCGGGGTAAGGTCCGCGCACCTGTGCCTGATCCTGGCACAGGCTGGCGAGATTCGCATGCCTGCCCTGGCTTCCTGGGCCAAGGGCTAACGGGGCTTCGCCCCAGCCCGGGTGACAGGCTGGGGTGTCCAGGTACCGTCGAGGATCAGCTTCGGACAGGTGAGCCTGTCTCTTAATCCGCGGGTCCTGGCTCTGGGACACTGGCCGCTTGGCCCGGCCCTTCAACGCCCGGCTTCGGGCCAGCACTCGCATCGATGATCGGGATGTCGGGTGCCACGGCCGCGGTGAGCGCGGCCAGGCGCTCGCGGTCCAGCCGCCAGGCGCTGACCGGGCGGACAGCCCCGGCGGCGACGCCGGGTACCGGGCAGCGGCGGGCTGGCTTATTGCCCCGGGGCAATGCCGGGGCATCTGGGCGGCGCTGGATTCCGATGCCCGGGATCTCCTTGGAGCCCCAGCCGACCGACCCGCCGCCGGGGTACAAGACGATTCCCTCGACATCGACCCAAGGAACAAACACGGTGGAAGCGTGACGAAACGGCCAGCTCAGCGGGTCGGCGCCGAGCGTGATGCCGGCCATGTCGGCGCGGAAGGCGATTTTGCGGCTGGCCACGGCGAGCATCCAGGGCACGGTGGCCAGGACGAAGACGATGAGGAACAGGAGCAGCCAGGGCAGCGGCTGATGGCCGAAGATGGCGGGAATAAGCGACACAAAGCTGATGGCAAAGTTCCGGGCGACGGGAAAGGTCAGCCGGTAGCGCTCTTCGTACCGGCCCGGGTCTGGCAGCATGTCTTCCTGCCCCTCACAGCGGGCTAGCGTGATCACTGTAACCAGCAGGGTGTCACCGCGGCCTTAATCCGCGATTGAGGCGCCATGGCGAAAATGTGCCCGTGCTCCCTGCCTCCGCCCGCAAGACCGGCCCGGGATGGCTGATGTGCTTGGTGGGCTGGCAGGCGCGGTGGAACGCTGATGAGCATGAATGACAACGACCGATTGCCGGGCCACGACGCCGCTGCTAGCAATCCTGTGCATGACCCGGCGCGCCTGGCCGAGTACGAAGCCAGGACCCAGCAGCCCCTGGATCTGCTGGCCCTGGCCACGCTGTGGCTCGTTGTGGTGCCCTGGTGGGACTTCGGACATAACGTGACGGGCATCGTGCTCGCCTTCCGGGTCGCCCTGTCGGTTGTCTACGGGATCGACATCGCCATCCGCAGCGCCCTGGCCCCCCGGCATATGCAGTACGCGCTCACCCATCCGCTGGCCCTCACCTCGGTGATCGCCCCGCCGGTGCGCGTGTTGTTCAGCCTCCGGCTGGTCCGGTCGATGTTCCGGCGCGGGCACCTGGGCCGGTTCCTGCTGGCCGCCGGGGTGCTGGTCCTCAACGGCGCGGTCATCGTGTACCTGTTCGAGCGGCACGCCCCGCACTCCAACATCCATACCCTGGGCGACGCGCTGTGGTGGTCCTTCGTCACGGTCACCACCGTCGGCTACGGCGACTTTTACCCGGTCACCACCGACGGGCGGATCACCGCGTGCTTCATCATGGCTACCGGGCTGCTCACCCTGGCGGTGCTCACCGCGCAGGTGGCCTCCAGTTTCGTCGCCCAGGATCCCAGCCGGGCCAGATCTGCCACGCCGGACCAAGCGGCCCGGCGTGAGGTGACTCTGGCCGAGATCGACGAGCGGCTGGCCCGGATCGAAAGGCTGCTTGCTGACCGCTTCTGATCCAGGAAGCTCGCCGGCGCCATCGACGGCGACTGATGTCAGGACCGCAGGTAGCGGAGGACGGCTAGCACCCGGCGGTGCAGCCGGGCGGCATCCGCGCCTCCACCACGGTGACGTCCGGCTCGTACTCGTCTATCGCATCTAGCAGGTCCTCGGCGTTGCCGACGGCGCCGAGAGCTCTCGCCCAGCGTGGCCAGGTCCTGGGGCAGAATGGCCGGATGGATCTCGGGTTGCACGGCAGGGTTTACCTCGTGACCGGCGGCAGCCGCGGTCTCGGGTTCGCTGCGGCGCAGGCACTGACCGGAGAAGGAGCCCGGGTGGTGCTCAGCGCTCCGCATGAGGCAACGGCCGCTGCGGCATCAGCCCGCCTCGCGCAAAACAGCGCCGCGGCTGATGCCGTCACCTGGATTGTGGCGGATAACGCCGATCCGGCCATGCCAGGCCTGCTGATTGCGGCCGCCCGGAACCGTTTCGGCCGCTTGGACGGCGCGCTGATCAGCGTGGGCGGATCGCCGCCGGGGACCGTCGCGACCACCACCGATGACGCGTGGAGGTCGGCGTTCGAAGGTGTCTTCCTCGGCGCCGTCCGGCTGGCCCGGGCTCTTGCGGCGGATCTTGATGGCCACGCCGGGCCCGGCTCCCTGGCCGGGACGGGCGGCTCGGTCGTGTTTGTGCTGGCCTCCTCGGTGCGCGTGCCGCTGGCGGAGCTCGCCATCTCCAATGGGCTATTCCCAGGCCTTGCCGGGGTGGTGAAGACACTCGCCGACGAACTCGGCCCGGCGGGGATCCGGATGAACGGGATCCTGCCCGTCCGGATTGCTACCGACCGGGTCCGTGAACTTGATGCTCTCAGCGGCGATCCCGATGAGGTGCGGGTGCGCCTGTCGGAACGTATCCCGCTACGCGGGTACGGCGAGCCCGAGGAGTTCGGCCGAGCCGCCGCGTTCCTGCTCTCTCCCGCCGCGTCCTACATCACCGGCGCGATGATCCCGGTGGATGGCGGTGCCATCCGCTCGATCTGAACACGCGGTCGCTGGCCAGAGCTTGAGCGTCGCGCCGTTGACGGGCAACGAGCATCTGATCACCCGCCGGGTTGCATAGAAAGGGATTACAGGTCAAGGCTGGTGCCGTGCGCATGTTCCGCCAATCCCCGGCCCCCGAACCGGCGCCGTGCCGGGTGCATTACCCGTGGACTCCGCCGGAGGCCGAACTACCCGGCAATGTGCCGATCAATACCCTGCACTTTGACCGATCCGAGCACGCCGCCGTAGCGATCACAGCGATATCGGCCTACGCCAGCGGATTTGAGTTCTTCGTGGCCCGCCGCATCCGGCCGGGCACTCCCGGCCTCGATGAGGATCCCACGCCTGAGATGCTGCGACGGATGCTCGCCGGGCCGGACCCCTTCCAGATCAGTGTGCGGTTCTCCGATGGCCGCACGGCCATGAACAGCAGAGGCCATGGTGACTCCGAGCCTCCGGGGCCGATCCTGCAGGGCCGCGGTGGCGGGGGCACTGCCCACTCTCTGCTCCAGCGGTGGTGGGTATGGCCGTTGCCGCCGGACGGCCCGCTGGAGTTCATCTGCCAGTGGCCGGCGTACGGGATCGGTGAAACGCGGGTCGGCATCGATGCGCGGCTGATCATCGAGGCCGCCCGCCGAAGCGTCCGGCTGTGGCCGGAAGACGCCCCGGATGCCGCCGCATAGGCGACCCGGAATACCCCGGCTGACCTTTGCCGCCGAAGCCCAGCCCACCATGCTGGCGGGCACTCCATCACCTGCGCTCCTCGAAAACCGCTGGGCCCGGGCGGCCCGGCGGGCGAGGCTCAGCCCTCGGTTAGGTAGCCGTACCGGGCGCGGAAGGCCTCGGGCGTGAGCTTCGAGGCCTCTGCGATCGGGCGGAGCTTCTCCGGATCCTCGAGGTCCTGGCGGTCTAGCCGGATCATGTACTCGCGGGCTACCCGGTACGAGCTCGATTCGACGTTCACGAGCCGGATCCGCACCCGCCCGGTCTCGGCGTCGTTGAACGACCCGAAGGGCAGCGGCACCATGTGCCCGTCCTGGATCGTGATCATGCCGCCGGGCTCGTCGCCTGCCTGCACCTGCTTCAGGTAGTCGACGGCGCTGTAGCCGAGGTCGCGGGTGTACTCGATGTCGAACGGGATGGGAGGCGCGCACCGCAGCTCATAGCCGATGTTCTTGCCCTCCACCGTGACGTTCTGCCCACGCTGCTTGAAGCGGTCCTTGACCTGCTTGGCCAGCAGGCGGTCCAGTTCGAGCTCGGCCAGCCGGACGTGGCCGTGCTCGTCTCGCTCAACCTCCGGCATGGCCTTCTGGAGCTCGTCCTGGGGAAGGCGCAGGCCGATGCCCTCGGCGAGCACCGCGACGCCGAAGGGGCGGCCGTGGGCGATCCGCTTGAGCATCGAGGTCTCGAGGACGTCCACCAGGCGCGACAGCCGGATGGGTTCGTCGCGGGGGAACTCCTCGGCGATCATCGTGAGGGTGGCCCCGGCCGACTTTCCGATACCCAAGGCCAGGTGGCCGGCCGAGCGGCCCATGGCCACCACCAGGTACCACCGCTGGGTGGTGATGGCGTCGGTCATCAGGTTGTTGACGAGGCCGACCCCCACGCTCCTGGCGGTCTCGAAGCCGAAGGTCGGCGTGCCGCCCGGCAGCGGCAGGTCGTTGTCGATGGTCTTCGGCACGTGGGCCACGCGCAGGCGCCCTCCGGCCGCCTCGGCCAGCCGAGACGCCGAGAAGGCGGTGTCGTCCCCGCCGATCGTCACCAGCGCGTCGATTCCCAGCTTCTGCAGCGACGCCAGGCAGGCGTGCAGCCTCCAGTCCGGATCGACGGCGTCCCGGTCCCTCAGTGTCGGGTTGGCCCGCGAGGTCCGGATGATCGACCCGCCCTGGACGTGGATTCTCGACACGTCCGTGATGGAGAGGGACCGCGCCTCCTCGATCCGGCCCTCGATGAGGTGCTGGAAGCCGTCCATTATCCCAAGGACGTCCCACCCGGAATTCCGGGCCTCGATCGTTGCTGCGGAGATGACCGAGTTCATCCCCGGGGCGGGGCCGCCCCCGCACAGGATCCCCAGCTTCACGCCGCTATGGTTCCAGCACCGAGGCGATCCTGGCAAGCGGGTACGAAGGTAGGCCCACAGTGAGGACCAAAGCCCCTGACCCGGCTCGACATCCCTGGCGGTATGCCTGGGGGCGGAGGTGGGAACTGTGATCACTGTGCTTACCGTTGACGAGGCACTCCGGCACGTCTGCGGGACCTTCCGCGAGCAGGCTGACCGGGGCGATATCACTCCTACCGAGCGTGACCTCCTGATCGATGGCGCCATTCTGCTCGCCATGCGCGTCGACGACCTTGCCCGGGACGGCCGCGTCGGCTCGTACTCAGGCTGGCCAGGAGGGGCGCTACCGCAACCGGTCGGGCGGCACGAACGGCACGCGGCCGCGGCAGCCGCCTGAACTGACGCATCGTCCGGGCGCGCCTACCACTGCCACCGAGCCGACGAAGGATCGTCGCGAGCCCGCTTGGCGTTCCGGCGCGCCCATCGGTAGTTGCGAGTGCCGCCGAGGACAAGCAATGTCACGCCGCCGGCCACCGGCACGCCGATCAGCAAGAGAGCCGCCGCCCGATCGGCAACATTGTTGAGCATGGCATGACCGGGATCACCCGGATCGAGGTACACACCCACGGCCGTGGCGGACCCGTAACCCGGGACGTCAAGCGAATATGACTGGCCTTGCCACCGGTAGTAGACGACCCCTCGCTGTTCGGTACCGGTAACGTGCTGTCCGGTCCACAGCACACTGTCCGGCGATTGAAACCCAGCCAGCACCGCCACCAGGGCGAACACGAAAAGCGCGACGGCCAGGCCAACGTACCAGCCAGCCCCGTCGAACCATGTCCGCACCCGCGCAAACACGAACCTAGTATGAGCCGCCTGCCCGCTGGCCACCAGGCCGGGGCAGGCCGGCCGGGGACCCCCGGCGCCATGATTAAGGGGGTGATGATGGGGAAGGCGGGGTCGGGGGTGTCGAGCAGTCCGAAGAGCTTGCTCAGCGCGGCGGGATCGCCCGTGTGCTCGATCCCGCCCAGGCCGTGCCCGGCGAGCAGGCCGAGGAGCTGCGGTTTGGTGAGAGTGAGCGTGAGGTCCGCCACGGCCTTGGTGCTGGGATTCTCGGTCTGGATGAGTGCCCCGTTGGACAAGGCCAGCCGCACCATGGTTCCGGTGTCGGGGAAATGCCAGTCGATGACCAGGGACTCGGCGGCGGCGCGGGGGCCGTCGATGCGGACGGCCAGGGCGTCGAAGAGCTGCTCGACGGTCAGCGCCCCGGCCATCCCGGCGCCCAGGTCGCCCACCGGGGAAGGCCTGACGCCGTGGCGCAGTTCGAGTGCGCCGGTGAGGTAGAAGCTGCGCCAGGTGGCGTTCTCGGCTCCGAAACCGAGCCGCTGGTAGACACCGGCGAGCGTGTCCCGGGCCACGTCGTCCTCGGGATCGGCGAACACGGCGTGCTTGAGCAGTTCGGCGGCGAACCGCAGGTCCCCCGCGTCGGCGTAGGACCTGGCCTTGTCCAGCACGGCCTGCTGGCCGCCGATGACCTCGACGTACCGGGTGGCGGCGGCCTGTGGTGGGTGCTGCCACAGCGAGGTCGGGTTCCCGTCGAACCAGCCCATGTACCGCTGGTAGATGGCCTTGAGGTTGTGGCTGACCGACCCGTAGTAGCCGTGGGTGTGCCAGACGGCCTCCAGCCCGGGAGGCAGCGCGAGGTCCTCGGCGATCTCCATCCCGGTGGCGCCGTTGTTGAGCATCCGCAGCGCCTGGTCATGGAGGTAGGCGTACAGGTCACGTTGCTGGGACAGGTACTCCATGATGGCGCCGGTTCCCCACCTCGGCCAGTGGTGGGACGCGAACGCGACGTCCGAGTCGGCGGCGAACAGCTCGATGGCCTCATTCAGGTAGCGGGACCACACCCGCGGGTCGCGGACCAGGGCGCCGCGCAGCGTCAGCAGGTTGTGCAGGTTGTGGGTGGCGTTCTCGGCCATACACAGCGCCCGCCGGTCCGGGAAGTGGAAATTCATCTCCGCCGGGGCCTCGGTACCCGGCGTGATCTGGAAGACGATCCGCACCCCGTCGATGATCTCTTCCTGCCCGGTGCGGGTGATGTCCCTGGTCGGAGCGATCAGGCCCACCGACCCGGCCGAGGTTGCGATGCCCAGGCCGGTGCTGACCTGCCCGGTCGGGCTGCGGTCCAGGTTCGCGCCGTACATGTAGGCTGCGCGGCGGTTCATGGCGACCCCGGCGTAGACGTTCTCCGACACCGCGTGCGCCAGGAAGCCCTCTGGGGCCAGGATCGGCACGTCCCCGGCGCCCCCGGGCAGCACCCCGTTCACCCCGCCGAAGTGATCGACGTGCGAATGGGTGTAGATCACCCCGGTCACCGGCCGGTCCCCGCGGTTCTTGCGGTACAGCGCCAGGCCCACCGCGGCCGTTTCGGCCGAGATCAGCGGGTCGATCACGATTACCCCGCCCTCGCCCTCGACGATCGTCATGTTCGACAGGTCCATGCCGCGGACCTGGTAGATCCCGCCGGTCACCTCGAACAGGCCATGCTTGGCGCACAGCTGCGCCTGCCGCCACAGGCTCGGGTTCACCGTGTCCGGGCACTCGCCATCCAGGTAGGAATACGCCGTCAGGTCCCACACCACCCGGCCAGCGGCCGTCCTCACCACGCACGGATCCAGCGCATCGATCCGCCCGCGCTCGGCATCCTCGAAATCCTGCCGGTCATCGAATGAAGCCACCGCCACGCCCTTCGTCGTCACACTCAGCCAGATCGGTGCCAGCCATGCCCGGCAGGCACAGGCCGTCCCCCATACCCTGAGCCGATACCCGGACAGCCGCCTCACCCCGAACGAGTGAATCCGCATGCGACCGGACGAGCGGTCGGCATCGCGACCGGAGCAGCGCGTTAGCCGTCTGGCTATTCTCAAGATGTGGACTGGAGCCTGTTCGGCTGTGCCCGCAAGGGTCACCTGACGTACGCGCCGGACGAACCGGCGCTGCGGGACCGGCTGATGGCCCAGACGGTGGCCGGAACGGCCTGGCGGTGCCTGCGCTGTGGCGCGTTCGTGACCGGCGGGCCGCACGGCAGCGGCCCGGCCGCCCAGGCGCCGCTGGTCCGCCGGGGCACGGAGATTCGCAGCCAGCTGATCCTGCGCGTGTTCGCGGTGGAGCGGTTCCTCCGCTTCCTGGTCATCGGCGCCGCGGCCTACGGGGTGTGGCGGTTCAAGTACGACCGGGCCGAGATCCAGCGGGTGTACGACAATGCGCTGCCGGCGATCCGCAGCCTGTACCAGGATCTCGGCTTCGACGTCAGCCACTCCAGGCTGCTCAGGCTGATCAACGAGTCGTTCGCGTTCAATTCGCGCTGGCTCACCCTGCTGGCCATCGGGCTGGCCGCTTACGCCCTCATCGAACTTGTGGAAAGCATCGGGCTGTGGCAGGGCAAGCGGTGGGGTGAGTATTTCGCCATGGTGGCGACCTCGATCTTCCTGCCGTGGGAGATCTGGGAGCTGACCAGGGGGCATATCACCTGGCTGAAGGTCGGGGCGCTCGTGATCAACCTGCTGCTCGTCATCTACCTGGTGTGGACCAAGCGGCTGTTCGGCTTCCGCGGCGGCAAGGCGGCCTTCGACGCCAGGTTGCGCACCGAGTCTGTCATCGAGGTGGAGCAGGCCGCGCTCGTCGCGGCATCGCCCGGCCAGCCCGGCCAGGACTCAGCCCCACCTGCGGAGACAGCGCCATCGGGGTCAGCCCGCCCGGATATCCCGGAGCGGCCATCCCCGCCCACCCGGTGACCCGTCGGCCTCGCCTGCCGGGGTGCCGTCGTTCCGGTTAAGGGCCTGAAATCTGCGACGGCGGCCGCGACCGCATCTCCCTGGCCGACTTGAAGAACGCGCTCGAGGCCGGGCGCCAGAGCATCCATACCGCGCCGAGGCCGGACAGCCAGGTCAGCGCGGCGAAGACCGCGTTCGCGACGCCATTTTTGCCGATCGCCCCTATCGCCGACAGCAGCTCATAGCTGGCCAGGCCGAACAGCACCGCGGACCCGGTGCGCGCCCAGTTCCTGCCCTGCGTGGTCGCCCGCGCCAGCCACAGCCAAAGGCCGACCAGGCCCAGGCCGGCGAGAAACACCAGCGTGATGATGAGCGGGGTCGGGGTCAGCCGGTGTCCGAGCACGGTGCCCTTGACGTCGCCCGCGAAGGGCACCGCGACGATCAGCAGCGCGGCGGTGCTGATGGCGCCCCCGTACATGAACCTGGCCGCGGCCAGCACCGGCGCGGGCGCCGCAGGCCGCAGCGCCTCGACCGGCTGGCCCGCGGACGGGCCGGGCTGGGACACGGCGGACGGGCCGGGCTGGGACACGGCGGACGGGCCGGGCTGGGACACGGCGGACGGGCCGGGCTGGGACACGGCGGTCTCGGCCACGGCTGCGGGGCGCGCCGCGGCCGGATCGGCGGCGATCGCGGCGGCCAGCCTGGCGCGGGCCGCATCCAGGTCGGCCGGAGCGGGCAGCGGCTCCTCCTGCGCCAGCTCCCGGAGCAGCTCCATCTCATTCATTGGCCGTGATCTCCTCATACGTTGCCGCAGCATCGGTACCGGCCAGGACCTGGCGCACCTTCGTGCGCGCCCGGTGCAGCCTGGACCGCACCGTCCCCACCGGGATGGCCAGCGCTCGCGACACCTCCTCATAGGTCAGCTGCTCCCAGGCAATGAGCAGCAGCACATCCCGGTCACCGGCCGGCAGCGCGGCCAGCGCCGGGTACAGCAGCGAGCGCATCGCCTGGGCGGTGACGTCGGCCGCCACCCGGTCGGCGTGTCCGGGAACCTCAGGCTCGGCCGCGGCGGCCTGCCTGATCCGGTACTGGCGGACCTCGTCCCGGCGATGCTGGCCGACCAGGTTGGTGGCGATCCCGTACAGCCAGGGCCGGGCATCGGCGTGGCTGAGGTCATACCGGTCCCGCTTGGCGAAAGCAGCCAGGAACGTCTCGGCGACCAGGTCATCGGCGGCCTGACGGCCAGCGCGCCGGGCCAGGTAGCGGTAGATATGCGGGGCGTGCCGGTCAAACAGGACCGCGAACCGCTCCGGCTCGCGGCGGGAACTCTCGATCACCGCAGCGTCATCTGCGGCGGCCGATCTCACGCCCGACCCTTGCTCACGCCCATGCCCTTCCGGGTAATCAGGAGGCTACATCTGTTATCCGCAGTCGGCGCCGCCTGAGTTCACGGGGCACGGCCACCGCTCGGCCCGGCGCCGCCCGCCGAGTCGTCAGGGCTCTCGCCCGCGCCCGGTTCCTTCATCGTGGCGGACCCACACCGACACGTGCACGGGCTCCAGGACCTGGTGCACGACCCCGGCCAGGCCGGCTCGGACGGAGTCCAGGTCCACCGCATCCTTCAGCTGGGCCGCGAAAGCGGCCACGGTCTGCTCGGCGTCATAGCGGGCCCGGTTGAACCGCCGGTCCACGACCCGTTGCACCCGCCGCCGCACGGGTGCGAACAGGGCCGCCGCGGCCAGCGTGGCGACCGCCACGGCGACCGGGGTGTGGATCCGGAGCACCTGCGTGGCCAGCAGCACCAGCCCGGCGTAGACCCCGGCCAGCAGGCCGGTGATGATCGCGTAGGCCACGGTCCTGGAGATGACCCGGTCGATGTCATACAGCCGGTACCGCAGCACGGCAATGGCGATGGCCACCGGGACGAGCGCGACGGCCCCGCTGGCCACCGCGTTCTGCAGGTTGTTTGATGCCGTGCTCGCGCCCATGATCGACTCGATCGGCCCCGCGCTCAGCACGATCAGTACCGCGATCGCAGCCCCCGCGTAGACCAGCCACTTCAGCTGGGCCCGTTCGGTCGCCCCGGCGCGCCGGTAACGGAACACCAGGGACGCGATGGCGGCCAGGCCCGTGACCGCGGTCAGCGCCACGCCCAGCACCGCCATGAGCTTGAAGATGTCCCCGGCCGGCCCGGTCACGCCGACCGGGTTCCGCATCGACGGGCTGACCGAGAAGATCGTGGGATCGAACGCGCAGCCCAGGACCCATGCCGCCAGGCCGGCCCCGGCGGCCCACGCCACCGGCCGCCACCGCCGGGAGGGCAGATGGCCGGTCGGGAACAGCAGCACGACGAACACGCACAGCCCGAAGCCCAGAAAAAAGAGGCAGCCCAGCCAGTTGGCCAGGGTCAGCGTCCGGGGAAAGTGCGCCAGGAACAGGCCGGAGGCCCCGACGGCCACCGTCAGGCCGGTCGCGGACAGCAGCCATCCGATCGGGTTCCCCGGCCGCTTCCACGCCAGCAGCGCGCCGACCGTGGCGAAGACGACGATGAACACGACTCCGACCACGTTGGTCAGCCCGTTCCAGCCGAAATCGGCGGCCAGTCCCGCAGGCAGCGGGTGAACGGTGGTATAAACGCCCGTGGTCGCGATCACCGCCATCGAGACGGCCCAGATCGACCACGCACGCCAGAACGCGGCGCTGGCCATGTCTCACCTCTCGGCCGATCATTCCCTGGCGCCGGCGGAGTCATCCCCGACAGAAGGGCACCCATGCTGCCAAGGGCCAGATTAGAGACCGCCCGTTACGGCATACGTTACGGCACCGGCAATATTCCCATGGCCCGGGGTGGCCGCGCTCGCTGCTGGCGCGGTCAGCGGTCGCCTCGCGGCGGTCAGCGAGACCAGTGAGGCGATCGGGACGCTGGGTAACGGTGCGCCCGCCGGCACGAGAGCCCGGGCCCGGAATCAGGATCGTGTGACGCTACCTCGTTCAGGACGAGGTAGCGTCACACGATCCTGCGCGCCGCATGCCTGGGACAGCTGAGAGTGCTGAGGCAAGCCCGCGCGGGGCAGGGCAGGACCGACCGGGCGCACGTAGCCTGACCCGGCACCAGGTCAGCGAGGGAGCCCATACTGGCGGCGCATCACGGAGTCGTAGGCGCGGGCCGGGAGTACCTGGTTCATGGCGACGAGACTCTTCGCGACCGGGTTGCTGAGGTAGCGGGCGCGGGGCCGCCGTGCGGTGACTGCCTGGGTGATGACCTTGGCGATGTCCTCGGAGGTGGAGCCGAGGCGACCCACCAGCCCGGCCTGGGTCCGGCCGAACGAGGCGCCGACCGCGGCCTTGTACGTCGCGTAGGGGTCGCCGTCGGCGGCTGGGCCGCCCGGGCCGCTGCCACCGTCGTCCGGACTCCCGTCGCCAGGACCTCCCTCGGTGCCGGCTGGCGCGGCCGTGGACAGCGACGCGGCGGCCACGTCGTTCCAGGCCGTCTTGACCGGCCCGGGCTCGATCAGCACGACGTCGATCCCGAACTGGGCCACCTCCATACGCAGGGCGTCGCTGAGCGCTTCGACCGCGTACTTGGATGCATGGTAGAAGGCCCCGCCGGGCAGGGTGATCCGGCCGCCCATCGAGGACACGTTGAGAATGCGGCCGCGGCCACGGCGGCGCATGCCGGGCAGCACGAGCTGCGTCAGCCGGACCAGGCCGAAGAAGTTGGTCTCGAACTGGCGGCGTATTTCGTCCATCGGCTGTTGCTCGACCGGACCGTACAGCCCGTACCCGGCGTTGTTGATCAGCACGCCGACCGGACCCGCCGCTTCGTCCACGGCGGCCACCGCCGCCGTCATCGAGGCCTCGTCCGTCACGTCGAGCGCCAGCGTGTGGATGCCCTGCCGGGCCAGGCCCCAGCCAGGGCGTCCACCTGCCGGGCGGTGGCGTACACCGTGAGCCCGGCGGCGTGCAGGCTGATCGCAGCCGCCCGGCCGATCCCTGACGAGCAGCCGCTAATCAGCACCGGCCCTGAGCGCGTCCCGCCGACCATGATCAACGCTCCCTCTGCGTCGCCTCCAGGACCAGGTAACCACGTTCCGGCGGAGGCCGCATAGCGCGGACGGGCACAAAGGCCGGCCGCCGGCCGGCCTCCGCTGCATCACCCCCGGCGGATGAGCTGTGGCCAGCGGGAATCCGGCAGCATCAGGCCATGGACGATGACGTGGTCAGGCGTTCATGACCGGGCGGGATCGCGACGGCCGCGATCTCAGCGTCGGTGCCCCCGCGACGTTCGTTGACCACCTACGCCCGGACGGGATCGTCGTCCGCTGGGAATCGCGCCGCCACCGCAAGCATCAGAAGCCTGCTACCGGGTCGACCTGGTGGGCGCCCCGGGCCCGCGGCTGGTGGATCGCCGTCCTGTTCGCCGTCGGATCGCTGCTGTTCGCGCTCGGGTCGGTGCCGGGCTACGTCAGCGCCGTCGGGAGCCGGTGGGATACCGTCACCTACTTTGCCGGCTCGCTGTTCTTCACCACGGCCTCGTTCTTGTCCTACCGGGAGGCCGTCGACGCCGCGCCGCAGGCCCAGAACCCCGCGCACCGGCGGTTCTTCACCTACCAGCCCGGCCGGATCGACTGGTGGGCCACGGCGATCCAGCTCGTGGGGACTGTCTACTTCAACGTCAGCACCGGGGTCGCCATGGCCCAGGACCTGTCCGCGGCCACCGCGCACCAGCACGTGTGGCGGCCCGACGCGATCGGCTCGGTCTGCTTCCTCGTGTCCAGCGTCCTGGCCTGGTACGAGACCTGCCACGGCTGGGCCGCCTGGCGGCCGACGTCCTGGGCCTGGTGGATCACGCTGGCCAACCTGGTCGGCTCTATCGCCTTCGGCATCTCCGCCGTGGCCGGGTACGTCAACCCGGTCACCGGCCAGGTGCACAACGCCGCGCGGGCCAACACGCAGACCCTGATCGGCGCGATCTGCTTCCTGATCGGCGCTGTGCTGCTGCTGCCCGAACGCACCGAAGAATCCCGCGACCAGGTCACGGCACCAGCCGGCGACGGCACCATCCGGGCCTCGTAGCCGGCGGAGTAGCGCCCGTCAGCAGGGCTTCACGCTGATCCGGGTGCCGAGTTCGGCGCCCTGGCAGATCTCGCGCATGACGCCGGCGGCGGCCACGTCGAAGACGTGCATGGTCAGGGACTGCTCGTTGGCCAGGACGAACGCGCTGGTGTCCATGATCCGGACGCCCGCGGCCAGCGCCTCGTCGTAGGTCAGGCTCGTGTAGCGCACGGCGCCCGGGTTGAGGTTCGGGTCGCTGTCGTAGACGCCGTCCACGCCGCGCTTGGCGACCAGCAGGGCATCGGCGTCAAGCTCCAGGGACCGCTGCACCGCCGGGTAGTCGGTGGTGACGTAGGGCTGCCCGATGCCGCCCGCGAGCAGCACGATCATGCCGCGTTCCAGGTGGTGGACGGCCCGGAGCCGGATGAACGGCTCGGCCACGCTGTGGATCGGCAGCGCGGTCATGACCCGGACGTCGATGTCGGTCCTGGCCGTGAGCGCGCCGCGGAGCATCAGCGCGTTCATGATGGTGCCGAGCATCCCGATGTTGTCCGCCTCGGCCCGGCTGATGCCCCAGCCGTCGGCCATCCGGCCGCGGAAGTAGTTGCCGCCCCCGACCACCACCGCGACCTGTACGCCGAGATCGCGTAGGGAGAGCACCTCCTCCGCGACCCGGGACAGGCTGGCCGGGTCGACCCCGGTGCTCGCCGACCCGGCGAGCGCCTCGCCGCTGAGCTTGACGACCACCCTGCGGTAGCGTGACACAGTCGCCGAACCCCCATCCTGGCCCGAATCGGTGACCCCGGCCCACGGTACCGTATGACCCCTCCCGGTCTTATGGGATCGCGGGCCGCCGGTCCTGGTCGGCCGCAGGCTCGGCGCCGACCCGGACTCAGTGCTGCGAA
>Ga0187781_10001887_pt1 | contig 15952 bp, 15 predicted proteins | sample 0715_SJ02_MP02_2_FD_132447 | JGI IMG/M metagenome (GOLD analysis project Ga0187781, IMG submission 132447) | Tropical peat soil microbial communities from peatlands in Department of Meta, Colombia - 0715_SJ02_MP02_20_MG | ecosystem: Environmental > Terrestrial > Soil > Wetlands > Peat | place...
CCGGGTGAGCGTGTACTTCTCCTCCTGCGGCAGCGGGATCACATACCCCAGCGCCATGCCGCGCGGCAGGATCGTCACCTTGTGGGGCGGAGTGGCGTGCGGCAAGAGCTTGCCCAGCAGGGCGTGCCCGCCCTCGTGATACGCGGTCAGTTCCCGCTCCTTCGGGCTGATGATCCGGCTCTTCCGCTGCGGGCCCGCGATCACCCGTTCGATCGCCTCGTCGAACTCCGGCTGGCCGATCCGCTTCCGTCCGCGCCGCGCCGCCAGCAGGGCCGCCTCGTTCACCATGTTCGCCAGGTCCGCCCCGCTGAACCCCGGGGTCCGCCGTGCCAGCCCGTCCAGGTTCACGTCCTCGGCGATCGGCTTGCCCCGCACGTGCACGTCCAGGATCGCCCGCCGGCCCTTGGCGTCCGGGTTGTCCACCACGATCCGCCGGTCGAACCGGCCGGGGCGCAGCAGGGCCGGGTCCAGGATGTCCGGCCGGTTGGTCGCCGCGATCACGATGATGCCCGAGTTCGGGTCGAACCCGTCCATCTCGACCAGGAGCTGGTTGAGGGTCTGCTCGCGTTCGTCGTGCCCGCCGCCGAGCCCGGCGCCCCGCTGCCGGCCCACCGCGTCGATCTCGTCGATGAACACCAGGCACGGGGCCGACTTCTTCGCCTGATCGAACAGATCGCGGACCCGGGAGGCACCCACGCCGACGAACATCTCCACGAACTCGCTGCCCGAGATCGAGAAGAACGGCACCCCGGCCTCGCCGGCGATCGCCCGGGCCAGCAGCGTCTTGCCGCTGCCCGGCGGGCCCACCAGCAATACCCCGCGCGGGATCTTCGCCCCCAGCGCCTGGAACTTCTTCGGATGCCGCAGGAACTCGATGATCTCCTGGAGCTCTTCTTTCGCCTCGTCCACCCCGGCGACGTCCTCGAACGTCGCCTCGGCCTGCCCCTCCGTACGCAGCCGCGCCCGGCTTTTCAACAGCGGCAGAACGTCCGTCCCCCGGGAGGCCCGATTCTGCATGTTCAGCCAGAGTACGAACAGCAGGAGGGCCGACAGCATCATCGCGATCCACGGCCCCGGATTGAAGCGAGTACCGGGTTGCACCGCAATGGAGACGCCTCGTCCCCGGAGGAGCGCGAGCATGCTCGTGTCGTTGGGCGGCAGATACGTGTGAAACGGACGGTTCCCGAGCAGCTCTCCCGTGATCTCGTTGGTTTGGTCTCGGACGACTACCTTGGTGACCGCACCGCTTTGAACGAGGCTGAGGAGCTCACTGTAACCGATCGTGGAATCCGACGCGGGGAGCGTGGTGGCCAGAGCCACCCCGGCTGCAACCGCCCCGGCCATGGCCAGGGCAACCCAGATGCCGGCCCATGAACGGGGGTGCGCCGTCATTCGAATCGTCGCTCCTCTATGGACGAACACCACGCCGTTTGGGCCGTGGCGTCTTGTGCTGCATCGTTTCCCTTTTAGCGTACGCCCGGCGCGCCGCGCCGCCTATCCGGTCGGCGACGTATTCGGGCCACGTCCGTATCCGACCCCGTGTACGGTCGAAGCCGGGGCAGGCCCCGGCTTCCCGACGCAATCGCGCTGCCCGATCACCCGATCAGATCAGGATGCCTTCACGGCCGCCACGTCGTCGGCCTCGCGCCGTCCGTTGTGGTGGACGATCGTCAGCTCCACGGCCTGACCCTCGTTCAGGACACGAGGCTCCGTAGCACGGATGGCCGATTCCTGCACGAAGACATCGCGTTCTCCTTCAACCTGAATGAACCCGAACCCGCTGACGCGGTTGAACCACCGGACGGTGCCCCTGACCCGTTTGGCTTGCATCGACGGCGGTGCCATGAATGTCACCTCTCTCGAGGCGCGTGCCCGCTCGTACTCCATCACGCCTTGCCTCCCTTCTTCGCTATATTCAGGCTAGCGCAGTCCAAGTTGCCGCTCTATCGGACGGAGACCCGATTTAGTAGTCAGGTCCGTCGCTGAGGTCGTAAGTGGACCAGTTCTTCGAGAGCACGCAGCGGGAGCGGCTAGGCCGCGCCGGCGCGTCGGTGGAGTTTCCGGTAGGGCCTGCCCAGCGAAGCCGATCCGCAGATCCTCGGAACTTGCGATCGTCGGTGCGAAAGTGGAGAGCGGCGGTCTCCAGGTCCACGACCCCGGCACCGAAGCGGCCCATCGCTTCGCCAGTTCGGCGTCCACTCGCGTCTCCACCACGCCGGCCAGCGTGACGATCCCTTGGCGCGCCATGACCGTGAGGTCGGCTGGATCGATCCACAGGTCGTGCTGAAGGCGCCACGCCCGCTGATGTGGTGCGCGGTCATGGTCTCCGCGACTTCCTTCAGCGGGGTGTCCCGGTACACCGCGACGACGGGATGGCTCATGATTTGAGCGCACACATCGCCGTTCTCCCCTCTCTGCCTGGGCCAGCACCGCCCCAGCGGCTGGTTCCGCCGTCCTCGTGGCTTCCGACGCCCCCTGCGGGGTGCCCGCAAGCGCCTCCCGCCACGGGAGCCGCGATGGACGAAGACCCCCGCGCCGCTTCCAGGGTACCGGCAGCCCGGTGCGGGGCTGGTATCACCCGCGGCGGGCACGACGGCAGCGGACGGCCAAATCGGTCGCGCGCCCGATCCCACGGGCCGGCGGCCGATGCTACGCTGTATACGCGTGGGATGCACGGGTTGACCGCCGGAGGGTGGTGACGCGATGGAAGCGCGCGACATCATGACGCGGGACGTCGTTACGCTGACCCCGGACATGTCGATCACCGAAGCGCAGGACGCGCTCCTGCACTATCGGATTCACGGTGCACCCGTGGTCGACGATGCCGGACAACTAGTCGGCATGGTCAGCTTCTCGGACCTATCGTCGCGTCCGGGCCGAAAAGTGCGGGAGGTCATGACCCTCGATCCCATCTCGGTGGGCGAGGACACGGCGGTCGAGGACGTCGCCGCTTTGATGCTCGACCAGATGGTACGTCGGGTGCCCGTGATCGAGGGAGGACGCCTGGTGGGCCTGGTGAGCGCGAGCGACATCATTCAGGTGTTTCTGAACCTGCACGAGCGTCCGTCATCGGGGAGAGGTGCTGCACCGACCCGCGCCCGGCTACGCGCGGGGGCCGCAGGGAGGCGAACTCCGGGACGCACGTCGGCCAACGGGAAGCGCCGGAAGGAGGGATCCCGATGATGCGGATCCTGCTTGCGACCGACGGGTCCCCTCACGCGCTGCGCGCCGCGGCATTTACCGCGCGGCTCACGCGAGAGGCCCCGGAGGTCGAGTTGACTGTCGTCAACGTCGGGCACGTGCCCTCGGTCGCCTTCGGCGGCCCCGGGGCCGGCGCGATGGTAGACTTCGGGATGCTCGAGGAGGGGCTCGAGCGGGCCGGCCGGGAGATCTTGAATGCGACGGTCCATGAGCTCGCCGGGGTCGATGCACCGATCGTCAAGGAATACCGTCGCGGCGATCCGACGACCCAAATTCTGGAAGCCGCGAAGGCGAAGCAAGCGGATCTGATCGTGATCGGATGCCGCGGCCTCAGCCAGTTGGGTAGTCTGCTCCTCGGCAGCGTTAGTGAGCGCGTGCTCCATGGCGCTCACACGCCCGTGCTGATCGTGCGATAGCGGCCTTCCGGGCACCTGGTGGGGGGACCGGGCGCCCGGGGGCCGCGCACGGGCGGGCTTGAGCGCGTCTCGGGCACGCAGGGTGCGGAGGCTCGGATGAAGAAGCGGCTGATCGTCGCCAGGAAGATCACCAAGGCCAAGCTGGCGCGCGCCATCCAGCGGGGGCGCGCTTTGTTTTACGGAGCGCGGAGCCGCGCCGGAGCGAAAGATCCCAAGGACCTCAGAGGAATCAAAGGGTTGTTGGTGAAGAGCGCCGAGGACGACGAGGACCGCGCGCGCGAGCGGTCCTAGGCCTGCGGTCGAAGTTCGGCGATAGCGCAGCGGTGGGGTCACGGACCCACCCGGCGGGGACGTAGGTCTCGTTGGTCTCGCCAGTCTCCAGGGTTGTGCGTTTCACCGTCCGGTGGTTTCACGCGTCCCATCCCCGGTGGTCGCGCATGAGACGGCCTGCGGGGTCGGGGAGGAGGAGCGATGCGGGCGATGGTGTTGGAACGTGTCGGCGCGCCTCTGCGTTCCGCCGACATGGTGTGTCCGTCTCCCGGGGCGGCGGAAGTGCGCATCCGGGTCCACGCCTGTGGAGTGTGCCGGACAGACCTGCATATCGTCGACGGCGAGCTCCCGCTCCCGAAGACCCCGCTTGTCCCGGGTCATCAGATCGTCGGTGTCGTGGAGGAAGTCGGGGCGTCCGTGTCCGGCGTCGCTCCCGGCGACCGCGTGGGTGTTTCGTGGCTGGGATGGACGTGCGGCCACTGCCGGTACTGCCGGTCGGGCCGGGAGAACCTCTGTGACGCGGCGCGCTTTACCGGGTACCAGATCGACGGCGGGTACGCCCAGTACACGGTGGCCGACTCTCGCTACTGTTTCGCGATCCCGCCGGGGTACCCGGATCTCCAAGCCGCGCCGTTGCTGTGCGCCGGACTGATCGGCTACAGGTGCCTGCGGTTTGCGGGCGAGGCGGACCGACTGGGATTGTACGGCTTCGGAGCGGCGGCGCATATCGTGACCCAGGTCGCGCGCCACCAGGGCCGGCGCGTCTATGCGTTTGTGCGGCCCGGGGACGCCGCCGCGCAGGAGTTCGCCCTGTCGCTGGGGGCCGTGTGGGCCGGCGGGTCCCTGCAGGCTCCGCCAGAGCCGCTCGATGCCGCCATCATCTTCGCTCCCGCCGGCGACCTCGTGCCCGCCGCACTTCGCGCGGTGGTCAAGGGCGGCGTGGTGGTCTGCGGCGGGATCCACATGACGGATATCCCCGCCTTCCCGTACGAGATCCTGTGGGGCGAACGTGTTCTACGGTCGGTGGCGAACCTCACGCGGCAGGACGGCCGGGAGTTTCTCGCCCTCGCGCCTGCGGTGCCCGTGCGCACCGAAGTGCAGCCGTACCCCTTGGAAGCCGCGAACGATGCACTCGCCGACCTCCGGACCGGCCGCGTCCGCGGCGCGGCGGTGCTCACGATCGGGTGATCCTCCGAGCCCGGGCTCGCTGCTTCTCCGCTCCACGGCGGGCCGGGCAACCGCCAAACGCGGCTGTGATGCGGGGCGGTGTCCGTTCGACCGGGTGACGAGCTATCTGCCGGGCAGGGCTCGAATCGCTGTGATGAGGACGTCTCCCTCAGGCCGCCGGTGGACCTCGGCTTCGACGCCGTAGACTTCCTCGATCGTGGGACAGGTGAGAACTTCCACCGGTGCCCCGACCGCATGCACTCGACCGCGCGAGAGCAACACAGCGTGATCGGCGAATCGCGAGGCGACATTGAGATCGTGCAGGGCCACGAGAGCCGTCGCTTCGCGTTGCTCGACGAGACGACGGATCAGCGTAAGCAACTCGAGTTGATGGCGGAGATCCAGCGCGCTCGTGGGTTCGTCGAAGAGGAGCAGGCTCGGATTGCGAATCAAGGCTTGCGCGACGAAGACCAACTGACGCTGACCGACGCTTAGTTCGGTGATGGGATGCCTGGCCAATGCCGCGACACCCACGTCCTCCATGACCGCATACGCACGTTCGACGTCGGCATCCCGGACGTGCCAAGCGAGTGATCCGAGCTTGCCGAGAAGCACGACGTCGAGCGCGGAGAGTCGGGACCGCACCTGAAGATCCTGCGGAAGGTACGCGACTTGGCCTGAGCGACCTCCGGCCGCGGGGCTCCGGGTGGCGGCCTCGCCAAGGAGGATCTGCCCGCGATACGGGACGAGGCCGTAGATGCAGCGTAACAGCGTGGACTTCCCCGCGCCGTTCGGGCCGATCAGCGCCGTGAGGCATCGGGGAGCCACGTCGAGCGACACGTCGTCTAGCGCCGGGACGCCGTGGAACTCTACGCTGAGGTGCGCGATCGACAGCCTCACCAGTAGCCTCGACGTGTGCGCAGGATGAGGGCAAAGAAGCACGGGACCCCGATCAGCGATGTCACGATCCCGATCGGGAACAAGGCACCGGGGAGCACGAGCTTTGATAGGACAGAGGCGGCGGACAGAAAGAGGGCGCCGCAGATCGCGGACATCGGAAGGAAGTACCGCTGGTCCTCCCCAACGAGCATCCGCGCGACGTGCGGAGCGACGAGCCCGACGAATCCGATCGTGCCAACGAAGCTGACGGCCACGGCTGTGAGCAGGGCGATTGCCGTGAAGACGCGGATCCGGAGGGCGGCGACGTTGACGCCCAGACTGCGGGCGCGCTCCTCACCGAGCCGGAGCGCCGTGAGCCGCCATGCGTCCCTCGCCAGGGCTGGGAGGATCACGGCCAGCGCCACCGTGACCATACCCGCCTTGGCCCAGGTCGCGCGGGTGAGGCTCCCGAACAGCCAGAACACAATGGTCTGCAGGGCTTCCGGGGACGCGAGGTACTCCAGTAGCGATAGCAGCGCTTGCGCGAGGAACAGCAGGGCGATGCCGGTCAACACCATCGTTTCGATGGACGGCTGACGTCGGGAGACGGCCAGAATCACGAGCGCCGCGAGGAGGCTGCAGCAAAATGCGGCGCCGGTCGCCGAATACGCCGGGTCCATCGGCAGCAGTTGTCCGAAGAGAATGGCCGTCGCCGCGCCAAAACCCGCGGACGCGGAGAGACCGAGCGTGTAGGGGTCGGCAATTGGATTGTCCAGAATCGTCTGCACCTCGGCGCCGGCGGAGCCGAGGGCGGCGCCAACGAGGAGCGCCATCGTCGCCATCGGCAAGCGGAGCGTCCAGATGATAACGTGGGTCGTGGCGTCGCTTGCGCCGGCGACCGGCGCGAAGATCGCGGATGCAACTTGACGAATGGTCAGCATCGCGGGCCCGGTGACCATGTCCGCGGTGAACGTTACCACGACCAGGGCCAGCGCCGCCACGATTATGGCCGTGCGCCGCGCTGCCGACGCGCGATAGGCGTCAAGCGGGCCCGCCGCTACCACGGCTCCAGTCGTCACCGGCGCAGTTGGAGCATCCACGTGCCATCGTACTGGACGGGCAGGTAGGAGGCGAAGTAGGTGCGCATCGATGCTTCAGGATCGACATCGGCGAACTGGGTCGGGTACATCGCCTTCGCGATAAACTGCATCCCGGCGAAGTCGAAGAGGGTGCGGGCGATACCGTGATGGATGGCATAGACGCGCCCGGTCTTGACCGCGGTGAGTGTGTTCCACCCGGGGCGCGTCAGGTACGCTTTGAGACGAGCATTCGTCAACTCGGGCGAGACGCCGAATCCCATTGCAACCGATTGAGGCGACCCCGGCCAAGTCGAGCCGGTGATGAAGATGTAGTCGGGATCGGCGGCGATGACGTACTCGGGATTGAGCGGTGCCGCCGACGTAATCTTGCCCGCGGCGATGTTGTTCCCGCCCGCGGTCTCGATCAGCGCGCCCCAGAAGTCGTTGCCGTACGTGTTCCCGTACGTGGCGGGCCCGTCCTGTCCGAGCTCCAGATAGACCTTCGGCCTGGGACGGCGGGCGCGCGCGACCCGGGCCTGCACGTCCGCCACTTTGGAGGCATACAACGCGGCCAGCTGGCGGGCGCGGGCGTCCGCCCCGAGAACCTGCCCGAGCGCAAGCGTGCTCACGACGTGGGTGGGAACTTGGTCTGCATTGTAGTCGATCACGAGGATCGGGATCCCGGCCGCCTCGATCTGCGAAACGTTCTGGCCGATTTCGGTGAACATCCACCGCGGCACGATCATGAGATCCGGTTTCAGTGCCACGGTCTTTTCGACGCTGAACGTGTTGTTCTCGGTGAACCCGATGTCGGGCACCTGTGCGATCTTGGGGATCACGGCCGCGTAGCGCTCCCAGATCGACCGCCGCCAATCGTACCAGACGGTCTTCGTGTAGCCCACGACGCGGTCGAACGCGTGCGGTCCGCCAACGGCCAAGAACTCCTCGTAATTGAACGTGACGATGATTCGTGCCGCGGGCGCCGGCACGGTGACGGTGCGCCCCGCCGCGTCGGTCAAGGAGACGCCGGCGTCCGCGAGCGCGGGACGCCGCAGCTCATTGACGACGAGGCACCCGGCAAGAATGCGGGTGAGCAGTGCGCGTCGATTCATTTGACACCTCCTAACCGCGTATGCCCTCGTTGAGGCGACCGCCCGCGACCTTGGAGACCGGACGGCGGACACATATAGGCTAGGATAGTGGGATGAGGCCAGGTTGTCTGTACTACTTTCGGCACATTTACGCCCGCGGTGGCGCATGATCGCGGCGGAGGCCAACGCGGTCGGGGACCCCGGCGTCCTTCGACGCGTCCGTGCGCCAATCACGTGCGGTGCCAAGCGGGGCGGGCATCGGACCGGGGGCGGACCGCAGGGGGTGAGTCCACGTCGTCACCTGCTCACCGAACACTCGCACCCGCTGGCGCCGAGCGAAGTGCCACCGGGGCCATGTGGTCGAGGCGCGGCAGCGGTCCCGGTGCCGCGCACGCCATTCGCTCGAGAATCGGCAGTTCGAGATCGGCGACGATGCGCTGGCCGGCGCTTGTCAGGTGGACGTGGTCGGGCAGATAGTACCGCAGGCGTTGGGGAGCACCCACGGGCCCGACTCGTGCGTCACCGGCGATGTCCACCAGCGCATTCGCAAACGTGGGCCACGCGCCCCGCACGTCCCCGTTCAGCAAGGCGCGGGCTTGCTCGAAATCGGGTGGGACGTCGTGGTCCTGGCGGGGAAGAGTGGTCAGGACCACGACGAACCATCCCACGCGACGGCGAGCGGCTCCATAGGCTCGAAGCGCATGGAACGCATCGGCCGCGGCGGCCGCGGGTCCTCCCTTCGGGGAATGGTCATAGAGGTCGTTCGTGCCCGCCCACGCGACGAGCACGTTGACCGACGCATGAGGTCGATAGAATGGATCGACCACTGTCGGCGCACGGGCGGCCATCTGTGCCGCGGTCTGGCCGCGGACGGCGGAGATATGATACGCGAGCGATGGTCCCAGGGCGAGCCGGGCGTCGTCAAACGCCACCATGACGCGCGGCGGTGCCGGGAGATGTGCGGTGAGCGAGTCGCCGTCGTACACGAGCACGCCAGGGGCGCACCGCGTCGGGTTGCCTCCGGCGGTGCCGCCCGCGGCGACGAGTGCGAGGGCGGCGGCCACGGCCACGCCCAAGAGTTGTCTCCCACGCGGCCTTGGCCGGCCGGCGCTCGGCATCCGCGCGAGCGGGAACGGCGCCAGCAAGACTGCGCGGACGCGATGGCGTGGGAACGCCTGGTGCGTCATCGATTGGTTCCTCCCGTCCCCGGGTGGCCGGGCGACGTGCCGAGGGCCTGTTGGCTCGCGAGATAGCGCGCTATGCCGAGGGAAACGCCCTCGGCATAGCGCGCTTGCATGCTCGGATCGCGTAGCCTCTGCTCCCCGTATTTTGTCGGGCCGCGGCCCGCCCGTCGCCAAAAGGCAATCCCGTTCCTGCGTCGGCAAGCGCCGCAGGGGCGACGGGGCAGGCGAATGACTCGGCCGAAAACTCTCCGGAGAGCCACCTATGGCTTGGAACCGGCGAACACACGGTAGCCGAGCGTGTACGTCACGTCGAAGGTGAGCCCGAACGGCAACACGGTGTCGTTCCAAGCAGAGTAATTGAGACAGACCGTCATCGGGAGCAGGTGCAGCTCCCGGAGCGTGCCCGCAAACTGCCTGGTCGTCGTGCCGTCGACCTGGCCAAACGACAGCGGGCTCTGGGCGGGGGCGCCGCCGTTTCTCGAAAGCCAGGTGACTACGTGAAGGACGCCACTCACGTGCATCACCGCGTCCACTTCGTCGAGCAACGCGGCCCGGGGCGGCGGGGGCGTACAGTCGACTCCCAACCGATCCTGCTTCGCCCGCGGGCCGATGCCACTGCTCGTGAAGGTCATGGGGACCGGTCGCGGTACGGTGAGCGGGAGGGGGAGCACGTTTGCGGCCGGTCCGGCGGACGTCGCTTGTTGGACCAGCGCCCGCCCGAAGTTGATGGGTACTGCGAGGTTGAAATTCTGCGCTCCCGCCACCGAGGCGTCCATGATGCCGATCACGCTGCCGTCGAGGGACAAGACCGGGCCCCCGCTGTCGCCGGGGTTTGCGGAGGCGTCCACCTGAATGAACCGGTCCGCCGTGCGTACGGCGCTGACGATCCCTCGGCCGACCGTCACCGATGGCGCCCCTGGCGACGGGAACGGGTAGCCGATGACCACGACCCCTTCGCCCACCGACACCACGTCGGAGTCCCCGAGGGTCAGCGGGCTCACGGCGTCATGGGGCAGGCTCGGCACACGCAAGAGTGCGGCATCATGCTCGGCGTCCATCGCGATGACGTCCGCGCCCAACGCAGGATGTCCCGGAAGGGTTACCGTGATCTGGCTCGCCGTATCGACCACGTGGAGCGCGGTCAACAGCAACCCGCCGGCGTCGACCACGAATGCCGTCCCGGACTCAGTGGGTTGCCCGTTCGCGTCCTGCGCCACCACCAGGGCAACCGACGGCGTGGTGGCACCGACCAGGGGCACGAGATTCGAGGGCTGGGACAGACTTGGGAGGACAGCCAGCAGAAGGCATGCCAGCAGTGCCGTCACGGGCACGCCCCGCCGCAGCATCCCCCACGCGATCCCTGCGCCGCTCACCATCGTCATCGTTGGATCGCGGTGGCCGCTCCGCCGATCCGCGGAACGCTTCGGGCCAACTCGTCCGCTCAGTTCGACGTCGGAATGGTCGAAGGCACGTTGAACACCCGGTAGACGAGTGTGTACGTGACGTCAAACGTTCGGTTTGCGCCACCACCGTCGTTATTGTACACGAGATAGTTGAGGCAGACCACGCCAGGCTGCGCCTCCACGGTCAAGGGCCTGATGAGCTGCGGCGGCACCGTGTCATCAATCAGCCCGAACTTGCGCGGATCCTCCGGCGGTAGCCCCTGGTCCCAGGAGAGCCACGCGAGCATGTGCAGCGGCTTCTGCACGTCCAGCTTGACACGGATCTCCGCCAACACGGCGGCGTTGGGTGGCGGCGGGGCGCAGGTGCTTCCTTCCCGTTCCTCATGCGTGCCCGGGCTGATCCCACTCCCGGAGTGACCAAGGGGCACCTCACGGGCGGAGGTCAGCGGCAGCGGCAATGGCGTCAGGACCGTGGCCCGCTCAACGAGCGGTCGCGCGAGATCGATCGGCACCGCAAAGTTGAATGCTTGGGCACCACGCAGCGAGGCATCGACGATGCCGATGACCCGGCCGTCGGCCGTCAAAACTGGTCCACCGCTGTTGCCGGGGTTGACGGCGGCGTCGATCTGCATCATGCCTTCCTGGGAACGAAGCGCACTGACGATTCCCTGGGTCACCGTGACCGTCGGATGTTCGGGGGACGACAGCGGGTAGCCGAAGACCGCGATGGTCTGCCCCAGTTGGACGATGTTCGAGTCCCCAAGAGCGAGCGATGCCACGTTCGGCCCCGCCAGACCGGGGGCGCGGAGGAGCGCAACGTCATGATCGATGTCGATCCCGACGACATCCGCCGCCACGGCTTCGCCGCCCGGCAGCTCCACGGACACCGTGTTGGCCTGCTGGACGACGTGCAGGGCCGTGAGCAGCGTGCCCGGGCCGACCACGAAGGCACTGCCGCCGCTCATGGGTTTCCCGTCCGTGTCTTTCGCGAGCACGAACGCCACCGATGGCGTCACCCGGCCGACGAGATTGACGAGGGGTTGGGCGCTGCTCCAGTCAGGCATGCTACAGGTCACCAGCAAACACACCGTCGCGAGAGCGAGCCACCACCGCATCGTTCCAGCCCTCCCGCACGCCAGCCGTATCCGACCGCGGGCTGCCGGCGCGTACCACTCCACGATCTTGAACGTATGGGTGCGCGTATTGGATCCCGGCTTTCATAATTTGCAGCATATATCCTACAACATATCATCCCGGAGTATCGGTCGCCCTATCATCGAAAAGCGGCAGCCGCGTCGCGGACCCGTGCAGCTTGGCTTGACGCGCGGTCGCAGTGCCGCGCACAGACGGGGAGGGGGGTGGATGCCACTTCACGGACTCGGGCGTGGAGGTATTCGGTGCTCTCGGGAAGCTCCCATCCAGACGGGATGGGATTAGTGCCGTGCCGCTACGAACGTGCCGAGCCGCGGGATGGCGGCCACCACCTGCTGGCTCGCCGGAAACCGGGTCGCAGCCACCACCGTCCATTGGGCGGCATCGACGCGCAATATCTCGGTCGCGTGCACCGGGTACTCAAGGGCGATGGTTACCGGTTTGGCGAGAGTGACCGGCGTACGAGAGCCCTGATAGATGACATCGACGCGATAGGCGTTGCCGTCAATGATGTGATCATGCGGTGGGGGTGGAAGGCGCGCGGGATCGAGCGGGGTAATCGTGATCCGGACCACCGAGTCGCCGGGCCGGAACGCGATCGCACCGGCGGGGAACGTGATGGTCGCCTGATCGTCGTCGGTCGAGACCGCAACTGCCGGCGACCCCTGAGCGCCGAGGCCGAGCACCGCTTCGCCGGCCCCGGCGGGCTGGTTGTTCTTGGCCTGTGCGGGCGGGGGCGTGACCCAGCGGTACGGTGGCAGCGGCACCGTCCCGTCGTACAGGACGCGCGACGGCATCGGCCGCGGCCACACGCCGATGACGATATACAGTACGGCCAGAAGGATGCCCCACGCCAGAGTTCCGAAGAGCCGGGGGTCTCGGACCATCATTCGCACTCAAAGACGAACGTGCCGGCACGGATTGCGAGGCCGTGCGGTTTCGCCCACAAGGTGGGGAAAGCGCGCACGCCCGCCGTCGCCGACGTCCGAGGTCGGCGCGGCGGGGACACCGCGGCGATTCGCCACAGGTGCCACCCGCCGTGCTGCGGCTGCGTCCCGATAGAACCGCAAACGGCAGGTGCGGGCGGCGCGCGGTTCGAACGCGGCGGGGGCGCTCGCCGCGTCGCTGCGATTCGCGCCGCGCACCACCTGGACCGTGCCGCCGATCATTTCCCCGCTCGAGGGAGTCTCTGCCCGGCGTCACGTACGCCGGCGCTGGCGCATACTGCGGCGGGATGCTGGCCGTTGACGGCGCAGATCGCCGCGGTGATTTGGTTCGCCGTCCCGAGGATCGCCTGCGCGGCGGGGGTGGTCCCGAGCGAGAGAGATGCCGCGATACCACGCCAATCCTGTCCTTTGAGGACATCGGGTGAGAACGGCGATCCTGCCAGCAGATACTGTCGCCCGATCAGCAGGAAAGGGATATTCCCCGGAGGGTCGTAGCGCGCGAACAGTGCGGTTTCCCTCGGGGTCGGCTGCTGAAGGGGCGGGTACCGACCGGAGGCGTCCCGGATGTTTGTCTGCAGCTCCACTGTCTGGAGGACAACGTACGGGCTCCGGTACGCAGCGTGCACCATTGTGAACGTGGGGGTGTTTGGGTAGACGTCTGTTGCAGACGACGTCGAAAGTTCCAGTCCGCTGAATGTTCCGAAACGATCCAACGCGGCGACCAACGGCCACCGGAGCACCGCGCAATACGGGCAGTATTCCGCCCCAATGTACAGCACGACCGGCGTGGTCTTGTCCGATGGCGATCCACCGACGAGCATCGGCGACGGGGTGTCGTCGGCGCCCACGCGGTCGAAGGTCGCCCGGGGGATCGACGCGAGGTCGTTGACGATGTCCGACAGGACAGGCGCGTGCTGGGTCCTCGCGGCCGCGCCTCCAGCCGGGCCCGCCGTCTGCCGCGGATGGACGGCGGCCCACGCGATTAAAAGCGCGAGTGCAAGCCCGAGCGCCGGAAGCAGCCACAGAGCGCCACTTCGTGGGCGCCGCTTCGTGGGTGCCGTTCGCGCGCGTCGGCCGTATCCCGCGCAGCACAAAAGGATTCCGACCAAGCCCAAGACGCCCGCCAAGTGTCGCATCGCGCTCTCCGGAGTAAACTCGCGTTCCCCGCCTCATCAACATAGGATACTGACACCCACGCGGCAACGAAGGTTTTGTCCCGTGCGCTGGTCTCCTCGCTCATGTCCTCCGGTTCGACGTGCCGCACAGAGCCGGCGCGCGGGTTCACGGCGGTCAAGGCGCGAGCCTGACCTGCAGGTGCGTGTCGAGGGTGCCGCCCCCGGCCGGCGTGGCCGTGAACTCGAGATCCCAGGTGCCCGCCGTCAGCTTGGCGTCTGCGACGAAGTGCCCGGCGCTGAAGCGCCGGACCGATAGCGTCCGCGCCGCGCCGCCGGGTGGCGCGACGGTCACGGTGATCAGGCGGGGGATCGAGATCTCGGCTCCCTGGGCGTTCGTGTACGTGGCATGGATCTCATTCAATCCGGGTTTGCCCGGATCGAGGTAGGTGCCGAGCGTCCCGCCGCCGGGCAAATCGATATTGTAGAGGGTGGGCTGCCCGGGGGCTGCGATCGTACGGATCGTCTCGGGCGGAACGCGGGGGGTCACGGTCAACGGAACGGTGACCGAGCGCACCCCCTGGCCGATCAGCGCCGAGATATCCCACGCGCCCTGAAGCGAGAGATTCGCTCCGTCGGCCTGGTACGTCCCGTCCGGGCGGCGCCGAAGGTCCAACGTCGACGGCCCGATGTCGGGCCGGTCGGGCTTGGTGAACGTGAGCGTGACCGCCGCGACGTTCACTGGACGTTGAGTGTCGTAGTCGGTGACGCGCGCGGCGAAATGATTCAGGCCGGCCGCCCCGGGGGCGACCTCCAGACGCAGTCGGACGGATGTGCCGAAATCGTGCCCGATTGCGACCAGCGCCGGCGACGTGGCCGAAGCGGCCGGCGCATAGCGCGGCGGCGCCAGCCCCGTGAGATAGCCCGTGAGTGCCAGGACCGTCGCGCCGAGGACGATCTCGGTTGTGCCGATCCGCATGAGGCTCCGCGGCGTGCGGGGCAGTGCGGGCAGGCTTCGATAACGGTTGAGGGCCCCGAGCACGGCGAGCGCCAGGAGCATCGTGGCCTTGATGTCGACAAGCCGTCCGAACAGGCTCCCGAGCACCCCTTGCCACGAGTCGATCTCATATGCGGCGCGGAAGACGCCGGTCGCCACGACCGCCCCCAATGCGATCCCCGCCACGGCGGAGAAGCGTCGAGCCGCGCGCACGGCATCGTCCCCCGCGACGCCGGGGAGCGCCACGAGCAGCGCTGCGAGGCCGCCGATCCAAGCTCCGACCGACGCGAAGTGCAGCCATTGTGCGAGGACGTCCGGCCACCACCACGATCCGGGGCTGGCCGCGGCGTGTCCCGCGAGCACGTGCGCAAGCATCGTTGCAGCGGTAGCGACGCCGACGACGCCGAGGGGGAGGCGCCGGAGGGACGGGGCACGTCTCGACGCCGCCGCAACCGCGCAGCCTGCGAGGGCGATCGGGCCGGCCCGCCACCAGAGCGCTTGGCCGAGCCCGGTGGACAGCAATCGAGCCATGCTGACGCCGGCGTCGGCGGCCTGTGCCCAACCGAGGACGATCACCCCCGCCGCGCACGACATCCAAGAAACCCACAGAAAGCGGATCTGGGCGGGAGGCTCCCGGAACGCCAAGGTCCACACCCACGCGGCGCCCGCGAGCCCGCTGAGCCCCAGATAGAACAGCCAGCGGCTCACGACGTATCCGACCGAGGGGGGCGGAGAGGCGGGTTGGCTCGACGGCGCCTGCGTCGGCGTCTGTCCCACCCCGAAGGCGAACGCGCCGCCGGTGACGTGACCGTCGACTGCGGAAACGGTACGCCAAGAGACGGTGTACACGCCTTCCGGCAAGGGGCCGAGCGGGATCGTCAGCATGTCCGGGTGCCCGGGGACGGCGCGCACGCGGCCGCGCTCGACGGGTTTCCCGCTGCTGTCCAGGACGTGGACGATGGAGAGCGAGACTTCCGGTTGCTCCGTGAACGACATGGTGACGGCATCGGGCGCGCGGGTGACCTCCGCGCCATTCGCGGGGTCGGACTGCCGC
>Ga0187781_10001888_pt1 | contig 15951 bp, 14 predicted proteins | sample 0715_SJ02_MP02_2_FD_132447 | JGI IMG/M metagenome (GOLD analysis project Ga0187781, IMG submission 132447) | Tropical peat soil microbial communities from peatlands in Department of Meta, Colombia - 0715_SJ02_MP02_20_MG | ecosystem: Environmental > Terrestrial > Soil > Wetlands > Peat | place...
ATCCACACGCCGACCATGTCCGAGGCGTTGCCGATCACGCCCGATCAGATTGCCACGCAGGCGATCGATGCGGCGGCAGCCGGCGCCGCGATCCTGCACCTGCATGCCCGCGATCCGAAGGATGGGCGACCGTCGCCGGACCCGAACGTGTTCATGCAATTCTTGCCGCGCATCAAGCAGGCGACCGACGCGGTCATCAACATCACCACTGGTGGCGCCGTCACCATGACGGTCGATCAGCGCATCTCCGCGGCGCAGACATTGTCACCCGAGATGTGCTCGCTGAATATGGGGTCGATGAACTTTGCGCTCTATCCGATGGCGCGGCGCTACAAAAGCTGGAAATACGATTGGGAGGAAAGCTACCTCCTTAATTCCGACGCCTACATTTTCCCCAACACGTTCCGCGACATCGAAAAGATCTACAAGACGCTCGGCGAGGGCCACGGCATCAAATTCGAGCACGAGTGCTACGACACCGGGCACCTCTACAATCTCGCCCATTGCATCGACCGCGGCTTGTTCAGGCCGCCGGTGTTCCTGCAACTGATCTTCGGCATCCTCGGCGGCATCGGCGCCGATCTCGACAATCTGGTGTTCATGAAGCGCACCGCCGACCGGCTGTTCGGCAATCAATATTACTGGTCGGTGCTTGCCGGCGGCCGCCATCAAATGAACTTCTGCACCAATGCTGCCATGATGGGCGGCAACGTCCGCGTCGGGCTGGAAGACTCGCTCTATATCGGGCCGGGCAAGCTTGCCAAAAGCAACGCCGAGCAGGTGGCCAAAATCCGCCGCATCGTCGAGGAGCTGGGGTTCGAGATTGCGACGCCCAATGAGGCGCGCGCGCTGCTTGGGCTCAAGGGCGCCGACCGCGTTAAATTTTAACCGCGCCGCCGCCTTGACCCTGCGGGCGGCGCGACGCTACATCCACCTTCCGGAAGGGGCGGTTAGCTCAGCGGGAGAGCACTTCCTTGACATGGAAGGGGTCGCAGGTTCGATCCCTGCACCGCCCACCAGCATTTCCAAGGTGAAGGGCCCGGACCGGGCGCGAAATACCGCCTGATCACATCCCCTCCGCCTTCTTGCGCTGATCGCACTCGTGCCAGAATTGCGGCCACTTCATGCCCGGCGGGCGCTTTCCTTCCGCTTTCAGCGTTTTCCACTCGGCGCCGCAGGCGCGTTCGCGCGCGATCATGGCGGCGCGTCCGCCTGTTGCCGGCTTCGTTTCGGTGGTTGTCGCCGGCTTCTCCGCGGCTGGCGGCGGCGCGGCAGGCTTCTCGGCGGCGGGTGGCGGGGTAGCTTCCGCGCCACACTGCGTCTTGCGGAACTCGTTCCATTTCATGCCGTTGAGAGTCCCGGCGGCCTTGGCCGCCTGATACTTGGCGCTGCACTCTTTCGCCGTAAGCGCTTGCGCCGGCAGTGATGCGCTGCCGAGAGCTACGGCGACGATTCCCGATGCAATCAAGAAGGCGTATTTCATGGCGGCAATACTCCTGTAAGAGCGAGAGCAAATGACGTGAAGTCTGTTCAGCTTCAGCTGCCCGTGGCGTCGGACACGCACTTCTTGGTGAAACTCGTCTGTGCCGCGCCGTGCAGATTTTGCGCCGCGGCCATGTCGTTGCAGCATTTCTTGGCAAAGCTCGTCAAAGCGGCGCCGTGCAAATTCTTCGTCGTAGCTTGAACCTTGCAGCTGTCGTCCGCCAGTGCGGCGGTTGCGAAGCAGCACAGTGAAACGACAACGCTTCCGATCGTCTTCATGGTCTCCTCCCGATTTGCGGCGAAATTTTCAAGCCGCTGGCTTCAGCGTGCCGTTTGGCGACGCCTTGTCGACGATGTCCGGCAGATATTGCGCCAGCACCTTTAGCGTCTGATCAACCGGCAGGCCAAGATGGCGGGCGAAATCCTGCACCTGAGCGTTGCCGAGGACCGCCTTGAGCTGATCTTCGGTGATCGGAAGATTACCACCCGGGCCGAGCCACGATTGCACCTGGGCATTGAGACCGCCCTTCTGCAATGCTGCTACAAGCCCATTCAGATCGCGGTACTGCGTTTTCGCCAGCACGGCATTCACCGCCGCCGGCAGGGCCGCCGCTTCGACTTGACCCAGCGCCCCCTTGAGCACATCGCCAAGGCCGAGACTGTCCAACAAGCCCATGATTGTCCTCCATGCGAGGGATGATGACGCTACGCGGATGTCATAAGGCATCCACGACGAGAGGGTACTCAAACATCGCCATCGGCACCAGAGGGGAAAACGGCGCCCGCGGCCCCGGCGCTCCAGAGTTTGTAACAAAATCTATAAATGACGTGTCTAGCGGGTCGGTCGCCCGACATCCAGGCCCCAGGCCGCAATCGCCGCGAGAAGAAGGGAGATGAGCGCGTTGTAGCCCGCGAGCGAAATGCCGAGGAAGCGCCACGCGGCTTCATCGCAGCGCGCCACGCGGATGGTTTGCAATTGATTGAGCAGCGGTCCCTTGGCGTTGAAATCTGTCACCGGACCCGAGCAATCGGTCGGCCCCGGCCACCAATGCCATTCCACGCCGGCGTGATAGGCACCGAGCGCCGCCCCGCACAGCATCGCCGCCGCGATTGCGAGCAAGCCGACGGAGACGAGAGCACGCGGTGCGTGCACCGGCACGGCAATGGTCAGCAGCAGCGACAGCGGAATAACGATGTAATAGGGCAGACGTTGCTCGAGACACAGCGGGCAGGGCGCCAATTTCACCACGTATTCGAAATACCACGCGCCGAGCATGGTCGCGGCGCTGATAACGAAGATCGCAGACGCCGCGGCGGCAGCCGGCTGCCGCCGGTTTTGGTCAATCCAACTCTGCTGCATCGCCTCCTCGGGTGCTTATGGACCGGCGCCAATTTGCCGATCCGCGGGGCGGAAGCAAGGCCGCTAGCCGCCGCCAAAGTCTGCCGGAGCTGTGGACGGCGCGAATGCCGCGGATCCATATGAGCGTGATTGTTGCGGCGTTAGACTGAGTGGCCCCCTTGCGGTCGTGAACTCCCGGTGGCGAGGGGAGTTATTGCCTACGCATGCAGCCGACAGTGGCATATTCCCCGCGCGTTCGACGCTTCGCCCGCAAAAATTTGGTTTTGTTTCGCAAGTAATTTGACTGGCGCATTGGAGTAATTAGCATTTCACCTGACGGGTGAGTATCCATTATTCCGTTGGCTCAGACCGCCCCGACATTTGAGTTAAGGAACCCCAATGAGCGCCGGGTTGCAGGCAGCCAATATCGTCGACCTTGCGTCGTATCGCGCGCACCGCAATCGAGCCGCGGCTGCGGACCGCATGAACTCCGGATCGCCGGGAACCCTGACGTTCAACGTGGTGCCGGTGATGATCCCCGTGGTCGCTTGGATTCCGATCTGGCCGCTGACGCCGTCGGCGCGGCCGGCAGATGCCACCAATGAATGAAAGCGCGCGGCTGTTGTCGGCGGGCGGCAAGAGATCCGGTGCCGACGAAACCGGCGATGTATCAGCAGAACTGCCTCTCATCCTCGGACGCAATCTACGGCGACTGCGCACGCGGCGGGGCCATTCGCTTGAGCGCTTGGCAAAGCTATCCGGTGTCAGCCGCGCCATGCTCGGCCAGATCGAAACCGGCAAGAGCGCACCCACAATAGGCTTGCTCTGGAAGATTGCTACCGCCCTTGACGTTCCTTTTGCCAATCTTCTGGCTGCCCACGCTTCAAGTGGAACGGCGGTATTAAGGCGCGAAGAAGCAAAACTCTTGTCGTCGAGCGACGGCCGCTTCACGTCGCGAGCGTTGTTTCCGTTCGACAGCGAACGCCGCGTCGAGTTCTATGAGCTACGCCTCGCGGCCAACCACCGTGAAGACGCTGAAGCGCACGCGCCGGGGACCAGGGAAAACCTGGTCGTGGTCAGGGGCGCTGTGGAAATCGCCACTGCGCACATGCCCCCCGTGATCTTGGCGGAAGGGGATGCCATCGTGTTCGAGGCGGACGTCGCGCACAGTTACCGCAATCTCGGCTCCATCGAAGCCGTGCTGTATCTGGTGATGACTTACGTCGAGTCGATCGGCTAGACGGCCTACAGTCCAATAAAAAAAGCGCCGGTTTTTACCGGCGCTTTTTTTTGACCGGCGACCGAAGTCAGCCCTTGGCCATTTTCCCGGCCATGGTGCACATCATGGTCATGCCGCCGCACATCATCATCATTGGCATGCCCATATTCATCATCGCCATCATTCGCTCGCAGCATTCCATGAACATGTCCTTCATCGACTCGTCCATGGGCATCATTTCGCACTTCATGCCGGTCGGCGTCATGGTGCAGGTCATTTTGCACATCATCATTGCCATCGGCATGCCCATCATCGGCATCATGCCGTTCATCATCGGCATCATGCCGCCCATCATCGGCATGGGCATCATCGTCTGCATCGGCATCGCGGCGTTCATATCGGGCTCCACTTGTTCGCAAGTTCGGATCGCGGCGTTGCGTGACACCTAACCGCTTGCGCCCAAAGCATCAACAGGAAAGCCGGAAAGCCGCGCATTTTCATCCGGTAGATCAGAATAGCGCTTCGGATAACGGAGAAGCTGCGCATTATTGCAGAGGCTCGTCCGTTAAATTAAAGGGCGGAAATTGGCGAACGTCGACTGCGGCGTCATCGCGTTATGATTCGGGTCAAACGGCATTCGCCGCCAATTTCTCGCCGTAACAGCGGCTGCATTCTTTTCATTCTTGCCGAGCCGAGTTGAAACCCAACACTTCGGACGAATCCATTGGCCTCTGGCGCTTGGCGCGGGCACCAATTTGCCAATCCGTGGCGTGGAAGCAAGACCGCTCGCCGCCGCCAGAGTTTGCCCGCAGCCATGGCCGGCGATATAGAATGCCGTCACAGCCCGTGTGGCGGAATTGGTAGACGCGCACGACTCAAAATCGTGTTCCGCAAGGAGTGGGGGTTCGATTCCCTCCACGGGCACCAGCAAGGCGTTTGCCGCCGCTGAACGGTTATCCTTCCGGACGAAAAACGCGTCAGGAATTGTCGCGCGCTTAGCGGGCCTCGACCACATAGGACTGGGGCAGCGGCGCAAGAACGTCGGCAAGTTGGCGAAGCCGCGATTCATCGGCGTTATGGACGACAATCCTGACGCAGGTATTCAATTTATCATCCCTGCCGACATCGATGTCGGCGGCCGCAGCCTTGCCGAATAGCAGTTCAATTTCCAGCCTGGCCTTTTCCTTGATGGCAAGATCGCGCAGGGTCGGCTTGAAAATCTTGCCGACGGCCGTCACCGGCAAGCGGTCGAGAACAATCACGCGCTTGGGCTTTGCCGGCGGTTCGATGACATTGTTTTCGAGGTGCCGTTCGAGGGCGCCGAGATCGATTGTTTGTCCCGGCGCGGCGACAACGAAAAGGATCGGTACTTCGCCGGCATACTGATCGGGCATGCCGACAGCGGAACTGATTTGTACGCCGGGAAATTCGTTGGCAACGTCCTCGATCGCCGCCGGATCGATGTTGTGTCCGCTGCGCACGATGAGATCCTTGGCGCGGCCGGTCAAAACCAGCCGCTCATCTTCCGTAAGGTAGCCGATGTCCCCGGTCATCAGCCAACCCTCGTCCATCAGCACGTTGACGTTGTGTTTCGGGTCGACGTAGCCGGGGAACACCTGCGGCCCCTGAACTACGACCAGACCGCTTGACAGCCTCGGACACTCTTGCAGCTTCTCAGGATTCAGCAGGGACACGATCTTCGTTCTTGCATACGGCGCCCGAAAGCCGACGCTCCCGGCGAGCGGCTCGCCGCGACCGGGATTGAACGCGATGGCGGCTGCCGTTTCGGTCATGCCATAGGTCTCGAACAGCGTGATGCCGGTGCGCTGCCGAAAACGCTCGCCGACAGCCCTGGGCAGGACCGCGCCGCCGGTAATCGCCATGCGCACAGACGAGATATCGCTGCCGCCTATGGGCACCTCGGCGAGCGCTGCGATTGATGTGGGTACCCCCGTCACGATGGTTGCCCGATAGCGTTCGACGATGTGCCAATAGTTCTGGATGACCTTCGGACTTCTGAGGCTGTGGGCCGAAGGGATGACGATGTGACCGCCGGCCGCCAGGATCGACAATCCCGCCGTGATCGTGCCGCCGACGTGAAACAGCGGGAAGCCATCGATCGCCGTGTCGGTTTCATCGAAGCCGTGAACCTGGGCGAAGCTCCAGGCGGCGTGAATTTGATTTCCGTGCGTCAGCCGGACAAGTTTGGGACTGCCGGTCGTCCCGCCGGTGTGGAACAGGGCGCATACGGTATCGCGACCGGCAAGGGCTTGAAAATCAAGAGCCTCACGGTGGGTCGCAAGCGCCCGCTCGAATCCGATCACCTCGTGGCCCGGATCGCTTTCGCCGCCGATCACCAAGACCACGCGCAGCGAGGGCACGCGCTCAATAACTTCGTTCGCTTTCTGCCAAATCTCCGGATCGGTCGCTTTGGAGGGCACCACCAGTACTTCGGCTTTTTCCGCAATCAGCAAATCGGCTATCGCTTCGGCGGTGAGCAGATAGTTGATTGTGCTCGCGACTCCGGCGACCTGGGCGCCGAGCAGAGCCACCTGCATCTGCGCCAGCGCCGGGCACAAGAAGACCACCGGACCGCCGTTGGCGGTCACGCCGAGCGAGCGAAAGAGATTGGCGGCCTGCGACATCTTGCGGAAGAGCTCGCGGTGCGTGAAGCAAGCGGCGGCCTCTTCGAGGCCGCCGGTTTTCATTACTGTCAGCGCCGGGCGATCCGGATGCAGGAGCGCGGCCGCCTCGAACACCTGATAAAGGTTGCGGGCGGGCACAAGCTCGTCGTAGGGCTCGCGCTCCAGTGCCACGATATCGGCGATCGTCTTGACGGGCTTGGTGAACCTCGTCGTCTTCGGCGATCGCGTCATTGTTGTCATCGGTCCTGTCTTGCCGCCAAGGTCAGTGGATCGCCGCATACATGATCTTCTCCTCAGTCGCTTCGAGCGCCGAGAATTCCTCGACCACCTTGCCCTGACGCGACACCAGTATGCGGTCGGAAAGGGCCATGATCTCGGGCAGGTAGGAGGAGATAACGACTACCGCCTTGCCCTCGTCGGCCAGGCGGTTGATGAGCTCATGGATCTCGACGATGGCGCCGACGTCGACACCGCGCGTCGGCTCGTCGAAAATGATCAGGTCGGGCTCCTGCGCCAGCGACTTGGCGATGACGACCTTCTGCTGATTGCCGCCCGAGAGCTCGACGACTCTGGCCTGGTCACCGATTGCGCGGATCTTCAGCTTCTCGATCCAATCCGCGCCGACCTTGTGCGCCTCACGCCCGGATAGCAGCGCGCGGCCGTGCGGAAACTTGGACATGAGGCCAACATAAATATTGCGCGCAATCGAAGCCGTCTCGAAGAAGCCTTCGATCTTGCGATCCTCGGTCACGTAGGCGATGCCGGCCCGTACCGCCGGCGCGGGAACGCGGAAGCGCACCGGCTTGTCGCGCAGGAAGATCTCCCCGCCGTAGAAGAAATCGCGCTTGAGAACGCCGGCGACGATCTTGAACGTCTCTGTGCGGCCGGCGCCCACCAGTCCGAACACGCCGGTAATCTGGCCGGCAAACACGGACAGCGAATTGTTCTTCACCATCGGCACCATCTTGAGGTTCTGCGCCGTAAGCACGCGCGCGCCGGCCTTCCGCACCGCCGCCTTGCGTACCCCGTAAAGCGTATGGGAGAGATCGCGTCCGACCATCGCCTGGACGATGCGCGCGCGGTCGAATTTCGACGCGTCATCGGTGACGATCTTCTTGCCATCGCGCAGGACGGTGATGCGGTCGGCGAGCAGCAGCGCCTCCTCGATCGCGTGCGAGATGAATACAATCGACACGCCGCGCTTCTTGAGGTCGCGCACGAGATCGAAGAAATATTTCTTCTCCTCCGGAGTCAGCGTCGCCGTCGGCTCGTCGAAAATGATGACTTTTGCCTTGTGCAGCACGGCGCGCGCGATCTCGACCATCTGCTTCTTGGCCGCGCCCAGCGCGCCGACGGTCGCTGTCGGAGCGACGTCGAAGTTTAACGACTGGAGGAATTGTTGTGCGGCGATGTAGATGCCGCGCAGGCGATTGTAAAAACGCTCCTGGCCGAGGAAAAGGTTCTGCGCCACCGTCATCGTCGGCACGAGGCTGTTTTCCTGGAACACCATGGCGACGCCGAGATGACGCGCTTCGAGCGGCGACTTCGGCCGGGCCTCGACGCCGTCGATAGTCATCGTTCCCGAGGTCAGGGTGACGACGCCGGCCATGACTTTGGTCAAGGTCGACTTGCCCGCGCCGTTCTCTCCGACGAGCGCGTGGATTTCCCCGCGCCTGAGCTCAAAGTCGACGTTGTCGATCGCCGGAACGCCGGCATAGAGCTTGGTCGCCTTGTTCAGCGAGATCACGATGTCGTCGCTCATGCCCCGAGTTCCTTGTCGAGCGGAGCGATGGGAAGCTTGAGAACGCGTCCCGGCCCTTTGGCGATCATGATCAGGTCGCCGTCGACTTCGACCGCGGATACGACGCCGTGGTTTACACCGTCAACGCGGCTGTGCAGTGAATAAAGCGGCGCGCCGTCGGCGCTGAGGCGGATGACCAGACCGTAGGACCTCGGCGGCGCCCACGGCTTGACGACTCCCATGGTCTTGATGTGCGCCCCCTGCATCGGCTCCTTGAACGAATCGCCTGAACGCAGGCACGGAGCGATCCAGTACCGGGGCTCGATCTCCGCCATCATTCGCTTGCGAAAGGCAGGCTCGCGCAGGACAAACTCCACGAGCAGGGTGCGAGCGGTAAAGGCGGTCAGCCAATAGCCGCCGGCGGCGAGCGAAAGGCGCGACGGATAGACCGGCAGATGGGGAAGCGCAATGCGCGTCGATCCATCGCGCCGGACTTCGATAAGGCGATGGCGCCAGCTCTCGCTGACCAGCGCGCCGTCGCCGGTCGCGCAGCAGCCGAAGGCATAGCCAAGGCCATTGGCCAGCACCTTGCTCGCCCCTGTCGCCGGATCGAGCATGAGGACGCGACCGCTGTGCCCGTGCTCCATGAGGTCCCATGCCCATTCGTCGACGCCGCGCGAGAGGGAGCCGTCGGTCGCGATCAGCATCCCGGCAGGCGCCGGCGCCAGGGCGTTGACCGCGTTCAGTCCGGAGGCGAAGGTTGCGCGCGGCTTCGCCGCCGACGGCTCCGGAAAGACGCGAACCTCCCGCCCTCCGAGCGCCACGGCAAGTTCGCCGCCGGGCATGGAAGCAAGCGCCGAGATCGGCGTCTCGAACACGCGAAGTTCGATCGCTGCGCCGCCATCAAGCCGCAGGAGCCTTGGCCCATCGGCCAAATAGATTGCGCGGCCGTCGGTCGCCAAATCCTCGGGTGCGGCGCATTCGAGCAGTATTTCGGCCTGCTCAAGTTTCTGGTTCGGCTTGAGCGCGCCGTCGAATGAGGGCACCGCGATGGTGGCGTCGCCGCGACCGAGGAAACGGTTGGCGAACTCGCGCACGGCGCCGATCACGAGAGCCGCCCCCATCGTTTCTCGTACTGGGCGAAATTGGGATCGGCGCCTTCGAGCTTGTAGCGTCCGATGCGATTGTTGGCGATGCCACCGAGATAAAGATAGCCGCGATGCTCGCGCATCGAGGTGATCATCGGGTGGTTGACGCCCTTGAGGTCCCAGTACGAGTCGAGAATCTGTCCTTGCTCGTTGAACTTCACCACGCAGCCGGTGTTGATGTTGGGGAACAGCCACTCGTCGACCGGCACGCGCTTGGCCATACGCAGGCGGAAGCCCGGCATGCGCCACGCCAGGTCGAGGGCGGGGCTGCGCATGCCGACCAGCGCGAGCCAGTAATTGCCGTCGGAGGCCAGATTGATGTTGTCGGGATAGCCGGGGAGGTTATCCATAACGACCGCGACACGGCCCTTGTTCGGCCCGTCGAACCAATAGCGCTTGATCGAGCAGCCGAAGGTCTCGGCAAAGAGGATCGACTGGCCGTCGCTCGCGATGCAAATCCCGTTCGGGAATTTGAGGCCACGGATGACGGTGTGGGTCTTGCCGGTGTTGGTGTCGTAACAAATGATCCGGCCGTTGCCGCGCGCCTCGAGCCCGTCGATCGGCCACTCGTCCATCTCGTAGCGGATTGTCGCCTCGGAAAAGAAGATCAGGCCATCATCGCTGATGTCGAGGTCGTCGGCGAGCCGCAGACGGCTGTCGTCGTTGACCGAGCGCAGGCTCCGGTTCGTCTCATCGGTCGCCTTGTCGACCTTCCCGTCGGGCGCGATGCGATAGAGCCCCATGCCGCCGATACAGATGTAAAGGTTGTCGTTGCGGTCGAAGGCCATGCCGAGCGGCTGGCCACCGATGTGAGCAAAGACCTCCATGCGTTGATAGTCGGGTGCGAAGAAGCGGACAACGTCCCCGTGGCGCGAGCCGGCGTAAAGGTTGTCGCTGCGGTCGAGGATGACGTCTTCGGGTGCCTCGATTCGACCAAGCCCGATCAGTTCGACGTCGCGCAACCTATCGTTCTGCTCGAACGGCCCGCCCTTGCCGATTTCGGTCGTCGGGGGAGGCGGCAGATAGTGAAAGGTCGGGCTGACATAGACCTTGCTGATGATGCGCGTTCGGTTCTTCTGCCAGCGGATGTCGATCATCGCCGCGACGAGAAGGATGGTTGCCAGCGCGATGCGGTTGAAGCCGCCGCGCGCGTTCATCATCGTCAGCCCGTTGGTGATCAAAAGGACGATGAGCGTGCCGACCGCCGACTTCGTTACCGACCCCTTGCCGCCACCTAGCGTGATGCCGCCGAGTACCGTCGCGGTGAGGACGATGATTTCGAGGCCAAAACCGATATCGCCGCCCACCGTGCCCAGGCGGGCCGCGAAGAAAAGGGCGCCGACCGCCGTGAGCGCGCCGCAGGCGAGATAGCAGAGCGCGATGGTGCGCGGGACCGGGATGCCCGAATTGTATGCGGAACGCCGCGAGCCGCCGATCGCCATAATATGCCAGCCAGGCCGCAGCCGGGTCATGAAGATGTGCCCAAAGATCGCGACCGCGAGATAGACGATGGCGATGCTCGGAACGCCGAACACGTCGCCTCCGCCGATGAAATTCCAGGACGGGAAATCGGGGAAGGCCGAGGCAATCTGGTTTGAATAGCGCTGGATCAGGAGGTCGAACGCCGACCGATAGATGATGAGCGTGATAAGGGTTGTGATGAAAGCGCGCAGCCTCAGATAGCCGATGAGAAAGCCATTGATCGCGCCGAGCAGTGCGCCGCACGCAACGGTCGCGGCGATGACCGCGATAACCGGCCAGCCGAGGACGTCGAGGGTGAACAGCGCGCAGAAGTCGGTCAGCGCGAACATCGAGCCGACCGACAGATCGATGCCGCCGACAATGACGACAAGCGCCTCGCCGAGCGCAATGAAGCCGATCTCGCCGGCCTGCCTTGCCGTGTCGGCGAGGCTCGACACAGACAGGAAGTGGTCGATCATCCGGCTCAAGGCGAAGCCGACGATGAGGAGGACGATCACCGGAATTGCGGTTTCTGTCCATCGTTTGGACAGGATCTCGCCGAGCAGATGCCCCGGCCAGTACCGATATCGCCAGCGCGTAAGAGCTTCGCGCATCGACAGCCGATGGGGTGGGACTTGAGCGAGGGAAAAGGGGCGAACCCCCGGGACGAGGCCCGGGAGTCCGCTGCCGCGAGCGGCGGCTATTTCTTCAGGTCGCTCAGGTTCCAGCACGCACTCTCAGAATCGGCATTTGCGTTGGTGATCGGGATCAGAGTCGTATAGGACGAGCCCTTTACCGAACCGGGCTTTACGCCGGACGATAGCAGATACTTGATGAGCGCTGCCATCTGCTCGGCTTGCGTCGGCACGTCGTAGCTGAGGTCGAGATCGAAGGCGCCGTTCTTCACGAGATCGCACGCGCCCTTGCGTTCGCCGCCGCCCGAGGTCGCGACGAATACCTTGCCGGTAAGACCGGCTTCCTTCACCGCCGCGGCCGTGCCGATGTCCATGCCGTCCCAGAAGCCGACGATGCCGCAGAGGTCGGGGTTCTGCTTCAAGACGGTCTGGGTGATCGCCTTGGCTTTAGTCGCGTCCCAGTCGGCCGCCTGGCTGGAGACCACCTTGATCTCCGGATGTTTGGCAAGCTCGTTCTCGACGCCCTTGAGTGTGTAGGCGCTTGCCGCGGCCGATACCGCACCCTGAACGATCGCGATCTTGTTCGACTTGCCCTCGCAAGCCTTCACGACCGCGGCCGCGTCCTTCGCGCCGACATCGATCCAGTTCGCGCCGACAAAGCCCGAGCTGCGATAGGCCGAGCCCATGTTGATCTGAATAACGAATATGCCGTCGTTCTCGGCGCGTTGCAGGAGCTTGGCGTAAGTCTGCACGTCCGGGTTATGAATGACCATGACGGCCGGCTTCTCCGAGATCAGCTGGGTCACCGCCTGGGCGCCGGCATTGGTGTTCCAGTTGGGATCGCGCAGCTCCAACTTCACCCCGTACGGTTCGAGTTCCTTTTTGAGGCCGCCGAACCAGCCCTCGGTCAGGTCAAAGTTCATCGCCACCGGCACATAGGCGACCGTCTTGCCAGCAAGCGCTTCCTTGAACGGCTGCTGGAAGGGCTCATCGAGCCCTTGTTGGGCCAGCGCCGGTGCGCCCGCCGCCGCCGTCAGTCCCAGAGCCAAAAGCGCCGCTCCCGCTAACTGATTGCACGTCATCGTTACCTCCCTCCGTTTTTGCCTTCACTTGCTAAATGTCGCCCTGCTGCGCCGTCTCCTCGTTGCGCGGATTGAGGACCGAGTCGGTAATGACGGCGAGCAGCAGCACCACGCCCTTGATCAGGTTTTGGCCCGCGTAGGGGATGTCCATGATCGTCATGCCGTTGAGCATGGTTCCGATCAGCAGGGTGCCGATGATCACGTTCAGGACGCCGCCGCGTCCTCCGGACAAGCCGATGCCGCCGAGCACGACGACCAGAATGACGTCGTAGATCAGGGTCGAGTTGAAAATGCGCGTCGGCATCGAATTGATGGACGCGGCCAGCACGAGGCCGGCGAAGCAGCCGATCAGCGAAGCGAGCAGGTACTGCAGCACGATGATCGGCCGGGTCGGAATGCCGGTGACACGCGCCGCGTTCGGATTGTCGCCAACCGCATAGATGTACGCCCCCCATTGTGTCCGTCGTAAGAACAGCGCCACGACGGCGCACGCGATAGCGAACATCACGATCGGCGTCGGCACGCCGAGGACCGTGCCCTGGCCCAGCCGCTGGAACCCTTCCATTCCGGGACTCCATTGCACGACGTCGAGCTTGAAGAGAAAGGCCTGTCCCACCCCCGCGACAAAAATGCCGACCGCCAGCGTGGCGAATAGCGAGGGCACGTCGGCGTAGGCGATGAGCCAGCCGTTGACCAGACCGATGCCGACAGCGAACAGAAGCGCCGTGAGGATCGAGCCGGCGAGCGAGTGGCCATCCTGCACCATTTGCAAAACGAGGCCTGAGGGGACGGCGAGCGCGGCGATGAGCGAAATGTCGATGCCCCGGCCAAGCACGACGATCGCCATGGCGAGGCCGAGAATGCCGAGCACCGCCACGTTCTGCAGCAGCGTGAGCATGTTGTCGGTCTTGAGGAATCCCGGCAAGAAAATCGAGAAGGCGACGAACAGCACGGCGAAGATGACAAAGACGATCTCCTGCTGTCCGATGCGAATACCTCGTAGCAGCCGCTCGCTTCTCTCAGTAGCTGTAATGTTCATTGCTCCTTACTTTGCCGAAGCCTCACTTGTTTGTCCTGTAGCTCCGCAGCGCGAATCCGCCCGTCGCGGATAGTCGCCCGAGTGTCGGAGTGTTTTCGGAGTGGAAAGAACGAGGAGAAAGTGCCGCCGAGAGCACCGGGGCAATCTGCTCTTGCGTCCTCGCGCGCAACATACCTGACGCTTCCCCCGCGGCTTCGCGTTGCGAACCCAAGGCCGGCTTCTTCGAGCCGGTTTTGTTGCTGCCTACGCCGGTCCAAAACTGCGTGCTTGCTCTAAAGTGCACAATTCTTGCTCGTGAGCGCAATCCGGCGTCTATTGTGCCACTACGGGACTAACGTATAATCTCCACCGAGCATAGATCCGCTCGCGGACTCTCTCGTCACGAAGAGACGAGTTGCGGACATGGACTTGGTCTTCTCCACGGAGTCAATTGAAAGAGCCAAGCGCTATGCCGCGTGGCAGGGCGCCATTTGCGACGTCTACGTCCACGTCGATGTGAATTCCGAACAGCGTTCCGACTATCGAGGCTTCATCCGCGAGGCCCGATTTGGCGCCGTCACCATGACGGACATACTGCTGTCTGAACAGAAGATAGCGCGGCGGCCGCGGCACATCGCGCAGCTCGACAAGGATTGCTATTACGTCCAGTTCCTTCAGCGCGGCCAAATGAACGTGCTGCAGGCCGGCCAGACTCTTGTCAGCAATCCAGCCGTCGGCGCGATTTTTTCCGCCACCGAATCGTACGACCTGGAATGTATCGGAGAAATTCGCTCGTTTTATCTGGAATTGCCGCGGAAGGAATTTGCGGAGCGCTTCCTGCAAGATCGCATTCCGGTGGCAGCGACCTTGGGCACGAGCCGGGGGCTGGGCCGGATAGCCGCGGAATTTTGTTCGACGCTGGCATCCGAAGGTTCGGCGCTGGATGCCAATGCAAGGGCACGGCTTGGTGACCAGCTGATGGACGTCATCGCGCTAGCGTTGGATGCCGGACATGGCGATGAGCCGTCGACGGATCACGCGGTGCAGCAGGCGCGGCTGCGATCGTTAAAGGCATGGATAGAGGATCATCTGGCCGATCCGGAACTGTCGCTGGAAAAAATCGCCAGATACAACGGCATTTCGTTACGGTATCTCCATCACCTCTTCAGATTGACCGACATGTCGGCGTCGGAATGGGTTTTGGATCGGCGTCTGCAGCGCTGCTACGACGTACTCACAAGGCCCGAGCTCGCCAATCTTTCGGTGACGGAGGTCGCATACCGGCTCGGATTCAATAGCTCCTCGCATTTCAGCACGACGTTCCGCCGCAAGTTCGGGGTTCGGCCGTCCGATCTCAGACGAAAGTAATGCCGCCGCTCCGTAGCTGAAAGCTGCGGCTCACAGCCATGTCGGTTTCGGGCCTTATTGTCACGCCCGGGTTACCTTTTGCGTCCAGTCTCGCAAGCGGTTACCCTTATTACTTCACGGCACCACAGGTTCACCGCGCGAGCCATGTCTGCTCCCCGACATTCGGCACTGAGCATGGGCCGCAACCGCTGCCGGAGCACAAAGTGGCTGGCTGTGGCCGCCGCAATGGCCTTCGTTGCGGCATTCGCGGGCACCACGGTGCACGCCGAAGATGTGACTGGCTGTCAGAAGCCGCCTGCCAGGCGCACCCTCGATACGCAATGGCCGATCAACATCGGCGTGCTTGCGGAGCAGTTGATCGTCTATCGCTGCACCGATTACATGAACGACGTCGCCAATGCGGTCGCAGGGGCGAGCACCTTCGTCGAGCGGCGCGCTCCCGAGGTCGAAAATGCCGCGGTGGTTTTCGATATCGATGAGACTTCTCTGTCCAACTGGGAGGCGATCTATCACGATCACTTCGCTTTCTTCGCCAACGGACCGTGCGACCTAAGTTCGCCCAATGCCTGCGGATGGCTTGAATGGTTTCTGAGTGCCCGGGCAGTTGCACTGCCGCCGACCCTTGCGTTCTTCCGGTTGCTGAAGACGCTGCATGACAAGAGCGGGGCCAATGTCGCGGTCTTCTTCATCACCGGGCGCCATGAGGACCCGTCGCTGAGAGCCGCGACGGAGTCAAACTTGCGGAAGGAGGGCTACGATGTGTGGGATGGCCTGTATCTGCGGCCGGCTTCAACGCTCGGGGAATTTGTATCG
>Ga0187781_10001889_pt1 | contig 15949 bp, 12 predicted proteins | sample 0715_SJ02_MP02_2_FD_132447 | JGI IMG/M metagenome (GOLD analysis project Ga0187781, IMG submission 132447) | Tropical peat soil microbial communities from peatlands in Department of Meta, Colombia - 0715_SJ02_MP02_20_MG | ecosystem: Environmental > Terrestrial > Soil > Wetlands > Peat | place...
CGAGCCGGGCGACTGTGTGCCCAGAGTGACCGGAAAGGGCTCGTAGGAGCGCCCTGGGCACGCGGATCGCCGGGGAGCGAGGACCGGGGGCGACCTCCCGCCAAGAAAACTCGAGCTCTAGCCGCCCGGGGCTGCCTCCTCGCCCAGGTCCTCCGGGCCAGGGGCATGATCCGGAACGACGAAGCGGCTCGGGACGGTGCCGGTTCGCGCCAACCAGGCGTACTCCCAGGGCGACAGCTGGGAGAGCGGCACGCCCAGCTGGAGCTCCTCCCGCCGATGAGAAGCCTCGGCGGCGGCCGCGCGGGCGGCACGCGATGCCGGGGAAAGGCTGGCAAGTTCTGCGCCGGGTGACCCGGACGAGGCAGCGGCCGCACCGGCGGCAGGCGAGGCACCGGCCGCAGCGGCGGTGGCGCCGCCCCGATGCTCCGCATCGAGCTCGTGGCGATCTTCAGCGGGCCCGACGAACGAGACAGAGCCCCCACCGCGGGCGTCAGAGCGAGCGGCCAAGCGCTGCTCGGAGTGCATCCACTGCACGAAGATGGGCACGAAGGCCCCGAGCGTGACGACCTCGGTCGCCGCCCAGAGGTTCCCCCCGCCCGTCTTCGAGCTCGAGAGCGTGTACATCGATGCCAGCGGTTTGTGACTGTTGAGGATGGCGACGCCCAAGAACGCCTCCACACCCGAGCCGAGCAGGATGTTGAGCATCCGCGCCGGATAGCTCATCTTCCAGTGGATGATGGGGTCGACCCCGACCATCGGCCACCAGAACAACGTCGCCCCGAACAAGAAACCGATATTGACCAGGTCCATCACCCACATGTGCAACATGGCGAAGTTCAGGATCGGCGTGAGAAAGAACACGAACATGACGCCGTAGTAGAGCGCCCAGGCGACGACGGGGTGACTCACCGCCGCGAACGGCGCCGATCGCAACACGTCGAGCCATCGCTGCTTCAGCCGGCGGCTGCTCGTCTGCAGGAGCAACGTCGAAGGTGCCCCGAGGGCGAGCAACGGGGGTCCCACGACCATGAGCAGGAGGTGTTGGACGACGTGGGCCTCGAAGTAAGTCCCGGTCAGTGCCGCCACGGGCGACTGGAGAGCGAGATCGATGGCGAGGAGGCCCACCATGAACGAGGTTGTCCGCCAGCCGCTCCAACGGCGCCCCCGAGCGGCCAGACGCCAGTCGGCACGCAAGTACCAGACGGCGATGGCGATCAAGACGACGGCGACGCTCACGGGGAAGGCGCTGAACTCCCACTGCGTGAGGGCGTTGTGCAAGGAGAAGCCGGCATGGGCCATCCCAGGCATGCTCCTAGTGTCCTACCGCCCGCCGGAAATCACAACCGCGGGCGTCGCCGCCCCGCCCCTGCCCGACCCGGCCGCCCCACCCCGCGCCGGCCCGCCGCGGGCGTCGCCGCCCCGCCCCGCGCCGGCCCGCCGCGCCGGCCCGCCCCGCGCCGGCCCTCAGCCCCCACCGCCGATGGCGGGAGGGGTCACGGTCATGAGGGCGTGGCAGCCTGAGCGGGCACGTCGACGATCTGGACCCGCTTCCAGGTGCCCGTCGCACGCAGGGCGTAGACGACCAGCGTCCAGCCGTGCACGGCCAGCGCCTCAGTGACGCCGTCGCTCTCGAGAAGGAAAGTGGCGGTGTCCGCCGGTGGCGTCGGCAGCTTGCTCCATCTCCGGCCGGTCGCCAGCAGCTCCTCGCCGCTCAGCGAGCCCGCTCGTGACATCAGGACGAAGCTCGACCCCCCTGCGCCCTCCCCCGTGGCGATCAGGCGCTCGCACGGTGGCAGGTCGAACACCGGGGACGGTGTCCAGCCTCGCCCGCGACTCCAGGTCAATTTGAACAAGGTCACCGTCCCGTCGGCGGACACGGCCTCCGCCAGCGCCGCCATCTCGGTGCCGTATGTCCACAGGCGCAAGACCTGCGTGATGACGGATCGACTGGCGGCGGAGCGCAACGCCGAGGCTCGCTGGTGGGAAGTCACCCCCTCCGTGAGGGCGGGGACCGGGACCGGCGGTCCTACGAGTTTCCAGCTCCGGCCCTCGAGCTCGAAGATACCCAGGCGTGAGAGGGCCTCGCACCGCCCGGCGGCCAGCGGTTGGCCGGCGGGGCCGAATGCCACTGCCGTCAGGGCCGTCAGCTGGCACGAACGCGCAGCCGAGGCGGCGAGGGCCGACCGGAACGAGATGGTTCTCGTCGTCCCCGAGGCGTCGTCGCTGCTGGCGACGACGGATGAGCCCGAGGCACCGAGGAGGGCGAGCAGCCGCCCGCCTGGCGCCGCCGCTACGGAGTCGGGTACCGGGGCGAGCGGTCCAGGCAGGACGCCAGTGGTCCAGCGTGCGCCCCCGCTAGTCGTCGCCGCCACGGGCGAGAAACCGAGCAACCCGCTCGACTCCACGCCTACGACGCCTCCCGCCGAGATCAAGGAGCCGACGAGGCCCCCGTTGTCGGCCACGCCCTCGGGCGTGACGAGAGTCCACGACCGGTGCGCGCCCGCCAGAACGAACACCTGCCAGAACGTGTCGGACGGGTCCTTGAGATCGCCCATCGGCACGATCGCCCAGGCTGAAGCGCCCGACACGCCCTCGGTCGTCGCCCCCTGCCCCGACGTGTCGGCGGCGGTCGCCAATGGGATATGGAGTGCCGCCGACTGGGCCGCCGTCGGCCGGGCGGTCGCTGCCCCGGCGCCACAGCCGCACAGCACGATGCCGGCGAGGATGAGAGAGACGCCCCGCGTCGGGGCGACCACGGCGCGCCTCACGGGTTTGTCAGCAGGCGTTGGACTGTGCCCGCGAGCACGTAGGCAAAAGACGCCTCGCTGGCGGCGCTCGCCGGCCCGGGAGAGGCGTTGAGCCGGTAGCGTTCGGTGCCCTCGGGGTCGATGACAAAGACCCGATAGTTGTTGGCGACCATGGAGCCCGCTGCCCCGACGCGGACCTCGATGCCGTACGACCTCCAGACGGCCGTGATACTGCGCATCGACCCGCTCAGGAACAGCCAGTTGCGCAGGCCGGCCAGGCCCTCGGCGGCATCGAAGCCTTGCAAGGTCGTCGGAGAGCGGTAGAAGGGGTTCGTCACCACCGCCACGAACTCGACCTGGCCACTCTCCGCCGACAGGAGCACAGACGACTGCCGCAGCTCCTGGGCGAGAACCGGGCTAGCGAGGGTGCCGACCGGGTCGAGGAACGTGAGCACGACGACGTTGCCCCGCAGGCGCCTGAGGCTGACGAGCTTGCCCGTCTGGTCACGCAAGACGAAATTCGGTGCCGCGACGTCGAGACGGCTCGGCGAGCCGTCCATCGCCTGGTACACGATGGGGTCGGCCTTGCCCTCGAGGGAAGCGGCCGCCATCGGGGCGGCGCCGAGGAACACGACCACGACCGCGCCCAGAGCCGCCAGCACGCGAAAGGCGTACACCGGCCGGGCTCGTACCCGTTGCCGCCACGTGGGGGCAGGTTCAGGCGGAGGAGGGTCGGAGAGCCAGCCGAGGTCGGGCTCGAGGTTGACCGGCAGCTCGAGCTCGGGCGAAAGCACCTCGCGGGCGACGGAGGTCCGCGTGAGGGCCACGTAGCCGGCGACGATCACGACCAGCATCGGGATCATGCTGTTCGGATCCGTGCCCGTCCCCCCGAAGAAACCCAGGTCCTCCACCAGCACCCAATCCGCCAAGCCCACCACGACGGACGCCACGACCGCCGAGCGCACGACCGTGGTCCGGCGGGACATGAACGCAAGACCGATCACAGCCAGCACGACGACCACGAAGAGATTGAGAGCGAAACCGTGGGCGGCGGCGAAGGCGCCGAAGGAAGTCACCCACGAGGCGACGTACCGGGGCTGTGGCGTCGCGGCCATCGTGCTCAGCCTGCTCGTGAGCACCCCGGCGTTCCCGCCGGGCGTCAGCCTCCCTTGCCAGAACCCGCGCCCCGGCCAGGCCTGCACGACGGCCATGACCACGAAGAAGATGGCCATCGTCCGCAGGATCACGCGGCCCAGCTGGCCCGTGCGCCAGCGATGCTCGTCGCAGACGAGGAGGGCGCCGGCGAAGCAGTAGAGCAGCACCGCCCCGGGCGCGCCGAACATCCAGCTGACGCCGGGGACGAACAGGCCACCGAGGACCTCGCCGAACACCCAGACGACGAGTCCCCAGGCCAGGCTGGCACCACCGGCGGCTCTCGACCAAAAGCCGCGGGGTGCCACGAGCAGCCAGAGACCGAGCCCCAGCTCGATCCACACGGCAGCGGTGCTGGCAACGATCGGGTGGTCGCTCCAGAGGGTCAGGCCGAAGTTCGCGATGTGCTGCACCCAGGTGGGCGAGGCGGCCGCCGTTGGGGCGATGACTCTGGCGGTCATGCCGAGAGGCATGGAGCTCTGGCCTTGGAGCATCCCGTCGAATACCCAGAGCAGCCCGAAGCCGATCCGCAGGAAGCGACGACCGCTCGGCTCGGGATCGGCCCAGGCCTCCTGCCTCGCCACGTGGCTGGACGGACCAACGAGACCGTTCAGGGCGCCGGCTCCTCTGGTGGCTCCTGCGGTGGTGGCGCCGAAACTGGACGTGCGCACGTCGGCGGCGTTGCGGAGCTGGGCGGCGCGCAGGACGCTCCAGGCGAGCGCGAGCACCACAAGGATGACCACGACGACGAGCGCCTGGTGCAAGAGGGCGGCCTGAAAGGCGGACACGATGACAGAGTTGGCCGGTGCTACCCCGCTGCTCATCCCCGGCAACCTGAATCGACTCCCCGAATCTGCCCAGCTGCCCGCCGGCCTAGCTGGACGATGCACCACCGCCGAACAGCGTCGGTCCCCCTTTCCGCCGCAGCTCGCGAGCCCGCCTTTACTGACCCACAACGCTACCTGAACTTCGCCCCGCTGCTCGTCCATCTGGGCAAGGTGGGGCCTGCATGACCTCCACGAATGCCTCGAGCCGACGGAGTGCACGCTCCCCGCGGAAATGCGTAAGGCTGTGGTCGTGACGACGGCACCGCTACCGGCGGACAGCCAGGAGCCGGAGGAGAGCGATGAGATTGCTCAACGACCCGGTGCCTTGCCGCATACGGTGGCGGCGATCACTCCGGGCGCCGCTCGGAAACGCTACCGGCCACGGATCGACTACGAGCTGATCGCCTGTGGCCTGCATGGCCACGTCATCGTCGGCCAGGACGTCGCCGAGGTCCGTCCGGCCGATGCCGACGTCCTCCGCGATTACGGCGGGCTCCGTTGGCATCGCTGCCTGCGTTGCGACGCCTGGATCGTGCAGGAAGCGCCCGCGAAGCCCACGAGCCAGTACCTGCCCGCCATCGTCGAGCTCGACATCCCCGTAAGGGGTCGCCGGCTGCGGGACCGGTACGTGCTCCGGTTGATCGTGCTCGAGCGGCTGCTGCACGCCCTCGTCTTCGCCGCTTTGGCGGCGGCGATCTTCGCCTTTGCCACCAACGCCGATCATCTGCAGCACATCTGGAAGAAGATCCTCACCGGCCTGCAGCCGTATTCGGGCTCGTGGATCGTGCAGGATGTGAACAAGCTGTTCGCCCTCAGCCACCTGAAGCTCTACCTGTTCGGCGTCGCCGCCTCGGCCTACGTGGCCATCCTCCTCATCGAGTGCGTCGGCCTCTGGAGCGCCAAGCGCTGGGCCGAGTACCTCACGTTCGTCGAGTTGGCCTTGTTCGTGCCCTTCGAGCTCTACGAGCTCGCCAACTCGATCACTCCGCTCAAGGTGGCCACCCTCGTCCTCAACCTTGCCATCCTCCTCTACCTGCTGCTCGTGCACCGCTTGTTCGGCGTACGCGGAGGGGTAAGGGCCGCCAGAGCCGCCTACGGCGACGAGGGCTGACGCCGCGGGCTGACGCCAAGTCAGGTGACGAGGCGGCGTTTGGAGTAGGGCGCAGCCTCGTACTCCCGGGCCGACACGACCTCTGCAAGGGCCTCCACGGCGTCGAAGACATCACTGAAGCGGAGGTACAAGGGAGCGAAGCCGAAGCGGCAAAGATCAGGCGCCCGGAAGTCGCCCACGACTCCCCGGGCGATGAGCGCCTGCACGATGGGGTAGCCGTGCGGGTGTCGCAGTGAGACCTGCGAGGCGCGCCGCTCCGGTTCGCGAGGAGAGGCCAGCTCGAGCTCATCACCGAGGCGTTCGCTCACCGCCTGCACGAACAGCTCGCCCAGGGCAACAGACTTCGCCCGTGCCGCTTCCATCGTCACGCCCTCCCAGGCATCCAGGGCGACGTCGAGGGCAGAGATCCCGAGGACTGACGGTGACGACGTTACAAAGCGCTGCACGCCGGCGGCAGGGCGAAACGTCGTCGTGAACGCAAAGGGCGCCTCGTGGCCGAGCCAGCCCGGGAGCGGGTTCTCGAGGAGCTCCTGCAGCTCCCGGCGGACGTACACGAAGGCCGGAGCGCCCGGGCCGGCGTTCAGGTACTTGTAGGAGCAGCCGACGGCGAGATCGACACCGTCGCGCTCGCACTCGACCACGACGGCACCCGCCGAGTGGCACAGGTCCCAGACCGTGAGGGCGCCGACCTGGTGGGCCGCCTTCGTCAAGGGCGCCATCTCCAACATGGCGCCGGTGCGGAAGTCGACGTGGGTGAGCATGAGCACGGCGACGGTCTCGTCCAAGGACTCGACGATGGTGTGGGGCTCGGCGTAGCGCACCTCGACGTCGCCAAAAAGACGGGCGACGCCTTCGGCGGCGTACAGGTCCGAGGGAAAATTCGCCGCCGTCGTGAGGATCACGCGCCTGCCCGCACGCGCCCGCAGCGCCGCACCGAGGAGCTTGACGAGAGCGATCGTGGTCGTGTCGACCACGACGACCTCGCCCGCGCGGGCCCCGATGAGACGGGCGAGCTTGTCGCCCACGTGGCTGGGTGCGGACATCCACTTGTCCCAGCTGCCGACGAGGCCACCGCCCCATTCGCACTCGATCACCTCGGCCAGGCGGGCAGGCACGGCCTTGGGGAGCACACCGAGCGAATTACCGTCGAGGTAGACGAGGCCCTCAGGCACGAGGAACCGGTCCCGCACCGCCCGGAGCGGATCCGCCCGATCCAGCGCCTCACAGCGCTCCCGCGTCCACGAGCAGCTCACAGGATCGACCGCAACTGCCGGGGGAGCGCCTCATCGCCGGCGCCTGCGGGAAGAGGTCGCTGCCGGCGGAGCAGCCCATCGATGGGGAGATACGCCCTGCGGTCCGTTCCTGCCATCGCCGCGGAGACTACTCCGGCGCTTGGCCACGGCTCCCCCGGCCGTGGCACCATGAGCGGCTGCACCATTGAACGGCCGAACAGTTCCCGAGGGGAAGCCGACGAGACGCAGGCAGGAGGACAGGGATGCCGGTCACCGTCCCCGAGCGGGCGCAGGTCGTGATCATCGGCGGTGGCATCATCGGCCTCTCGACCGCCTACCACCTCGCCAAGCACGGCTGCAGCGACGTCCTCGTCCTCGAGCGTCATCAACTGACCTCAGGGACCACGTGGCACGCCGCCGGCCTCATCACCTCCGCCGGCATGACGGACGAAGCCTCCTTGACCATGAGCATCTACTCGCGCGAGTTGTACGCTCGCCTCGAGTCCGAGACGGGCCTCTCCACCGGCTTTCGCCGCTGTGGCCACCTGCACGTCGCCACGACCCCGACGAGGGTCGAGGCGATGCAGCGGGAGGCTGCCTACGCCAAGCGTTTCGGGCAGGAGTCGCACGAGCTCGGCCCGGCAGAGATCGCCGAGCTGTGGCCGCTGGCCGATACGTCCGATCTGCTGCGGGGTTTCTTTGTCCCGAAGGAGGGACGCGCCGACCCCCACGACGTCGCCATGTCGCTCGCAAAGGGAGCACGTCAGGGCGGGGTGAAGATCATAGAAGGCTTGCCGGTGACCGGCGTGACGACGCTGGGTGATCGCGTGACGGGGGTTCTGACCGCCGAGGGCGCCATCGAGGCCGAGACCGTCGTACTGTCGGCAGGAATCTGGAGTCGTCAGCTCGGGGACGCCATGGGCGTGCGCATTCCCCTGCAAGCGGCCGAGCACTACTACCTCATCACCGAGCCGATCGAGGGTGTGCGGGCCGACCTTCCCGTGCTCGAGGACCCCTCGACCTACGGCTACTTCCGCGAGGAGACGGGGGGCCTTCTCGTGGGTCTGTTCGAACCGAAGGCGGCCGCCTGGAAGCCGGAAGGCGTGCCGGAGGACTTCGCCTTCGGCGAGATCGAGCCGGACTGGGAGCGCATCGGCCCGTTCGTCGACCTGGCACTGTCTCGCGTGCCGTCGGTCCGCGACGTCGGCGTGCGCAAGTTCTTCTGCGGGCCGGAGTCCTTCACGTCCGACGTCCACCCCCTGCTGGGCGAATCGCCCGAGCTGCGCGGCCTCTACGCGGCCACGGGCCTCAATTCGCTCGGCATCCTCCTCGGAGGTGGGGTCGGCAATGTCATGGCGGAGTGGATTGTGACCGGACGGCCACCCATCGACCTGACGGGCTTCACTCTCGATCGCACGAGCGCCCACGAGGCGACGGCGAAGTTTCGCCGAGACCGCACACCAGAGCAGCTCGGGGTGCTCTTCGGGGACGCCGTGGCACCGGGATGGACGCCAAGGTCGGCGCGTGGAGTGCGCCGCTCGCCCGTGCACGATCGGCTCGTCTCCTACGGAGCGCGCTTCGACACCACGACCGGATGGGAGTGGGCGGACTTCTTCGCCGGCGCCGGCTGTGTGCCGCCCCCCGTCGAGCCCTCGTTCCGGCGCCAGGATCACTGGGCTCTCGTCGAAGCCGAGCACCGGGCGGTGCGCGAGACCGTCGGTCTGCTGGACATGTCGTTCATGTGCAAGTTCCTCCTGCAAGGCCGCGATGCCGGCGCCGTCCTCGACCGCCTCGTCGTGTCCGAGGCCGCCAATTCCCCCGTCGGCAAGGTCGTGTACACGGCCATGTGCCACGAGGGGGGCGGCATCTGGCTGGACTGCACCTTCACGCGGCTGGCGGACGATCGATACCTCGTGATCGGCACCGACCTCGTCGCCCGCCGGCTCGAGGCGCTCCTCCGCCGCGCCGTGACGGCCGAGGACGTCGTCGCCTTGACCGACGTGACCGCCGGCTTTGCCCTCTTCAGCCTGCAGGGCCCGAAGTCCCGCCAGCTGCTGTCGCGCCTCACCTCGGCCGAGTTGTCCAACGAGGGCTTTCCGTATCTGCGCGGGCGGGAGATCGACGTCGCCTACGCTCCTTCGGTCTGGGTGCAACGGGTCACCTACGTGGGCGAGCTCGGTTACGAGCTGCACGTGCGGGCCGATCTGGCCGTGTGCGTCTACGACGCCCTCTTCGAGGCGGGAGCCGACCTGGGCCTGCGCAACATCGGTATGTCCGCCCTGAACGGCCTGCGGATCGAGAAGGGCTACCGCGACTACGGACACGACATCGGCAACGACGACACGCCACTCGAAGTCGGGATCGGTTTCATGGTCGACTACGACAAGGCGGCGTTCATGGGCCGCGAAGCTCTCGTCAAACAGCGGGACGCCGGCCTGCTCACACAACGGCTGGCCAACGTGCTCGTGCTCGACCCGGAGCCGCTCCTGTTTCACGGCGAGGACGTGTTGCGCGACGGCACCCTCGTCGGCGAAGTCGAGGCGGGAGCCTACGGGTTCACGCTCGGAGGTTCTGTTGCCGTCGCCACCGTGCGCTGCGAGGACGGGGTCACGGGCGCCTGGCTCGCTGCCGGCAGCTTCGAGGTGGAGGTGAACGGTCGCCGCTACCCCGCCCGAGTGCAGCTGGGGCCGCTGTATGACCCCGGGCGCGCCCGCATCCTCGCCTGATGGCGGCTCGTCGGTGCTCCGCGGGCGGGACGGCGCGCCGCATGCCACGATGGCGGCATGCGTATCGGACTTCTCACAGGCGGCGGTGACTGCCCGGGCCTCAACCCGGCCATTCGGGCGGTGGTGCGAAAGTGCGAAGTGGGCTTCGGGGACGAAGTGATCGGCTTTCGCGACGGCTGGCGGGGCGTCATCGAGGACTCCACGATGCCGCTCAACGTCGAGCGCTGCCGCGGCATCCTTCCCCGGGGCGGCACCATCCTCGGCACGTCCCGCACGAACCCGTACCAGGTCGAGAACGGTCCCGACCTCGCCATCGCGACGCTCGAGCGCCACGGCATCAGCGCCCTTATCGCCGTCGGGGGCGAGGACACCCTCGGTGTGGCTAACAAGCTCGGGGAGCGGGGCGTTCCTGTCGTGGGCATCCCGAAGACGATCGACAACGACCTGTCCGAGACGGATGTCACCATCGGTTTCGACACGGCCGTGCAGATCGCCGCCGAGGCGATCGACCGGCTGCACACGACAGCCGAGTCCCACCACCGGGTCATCGTCTGCGAGGTCATGGGACGCCACGTCGGGTGGATCGCCACCTACGCCGGCATTGCCGGCGGGGCCACCGTGATCCTCGTGCCGGAGGAGCCCTTCTCGATCGACTCGGTCTGCGACTACCTTCGCCGCCGCCACTCGTCCGGCACGTACGCCTCCATCGTCGTCACGGCCGAGGGCGCCAAGCCGGTGGAAGGGACACTGGCTGTCGTCGCTCCCGAGCTCGACCAGTTCGGCCACGAGCGCCTCGGCGGCATCGGCACGGTCGTGGCCGAGGAGGTCGAGCGGCGGACGGGTTATGAGTCCAGAGTGACGATTCTCGGCCACATTCAACGAGGCGGCACGCCGAGCGCCTTCGACCGCGTGCTGGCAACCCGCTTCGGCACCGCAGCTGTCGAGGCGGTGCACGACGGCGACTGGCGCCAGATGGTGGCGTTACACGGTGCCCGCATCGAGCGCGTCCCCATCGCCGACGCCGTCGGAAAGCTGAAGACCCTGGACCGGGAGCTGTTCCGCTCCGTGGCGGAGGTGTTCTTCGGCTGAACGAGGCCCTGCCTTGCTGCAGGAGAGATCCTGAAGGCGAACGAAGTCACGATCCGTGCTCCCAGAGTGACCGGACAGCGCCCGTAGGAGCTGCCTGGGCACGCGGAACGCCTCGGGGCGGGGCCGGCCGCACGACTGTGCTCCCAGAGTGACCGGACAGCGCCCGTAGGAGCTGTCTGGGCACGCGGAACGCCTCGGGGCGGGGCCGGCCGGACGACCGGCGGTTGCCGCCGACGCCCGAGCGGTCGGCGACACCACCCAGCCTCTATGCCTCGGCGATCCCGACCGGGCAGGCCACGCCCGTGCCCCCGAGACCGCAGTAGCCCGAGGGGTTCTTCGCCAGGTACTGCTGGTGGTAGTCCTCGGCGTAATAGAAGGGTCCCGCCTCGGCGATCTCGGTCGTGATCTCGTCGTAGCCGACGGCCTTCAGGGCGGTCTGGAAGCGGTCGCGCGAGAGCTTGGCGGACGACAGCTGAGCGTCGGACGTCGTGTAGATCGCTGAGCGATACTGCGTGCCCACGTCGTTGCCCTGGCGCATTCCCTGCGTGGGGTCATGGCTCTCCCAGAAGATGCGCAGCAGCTCCTCGTAGCTGGTGAGCGTCGGGTCGAAGGCCACAAGGACGACCTCGGCGTGACCCGTTCTCCCCGTGCACACCTCCTCGTAGGTTGGGTTGGGCGTGTACCCGCCGGCGTACCCGACGGCCGTCGTGTAGACGCCGTCCGCCTGCCAGAACTTGCGCTCCGCCCCCCAGAAGCACCCGAGGCCGAACACGGCCGTCTCGATGCCCGCGGGGAAGGGCGGTACCAGGGTGTGACCGAGGACTTGGTGCGCACCGCTCACCGGCATGGGGGTCGACCTGCCCGGCAGAGCCTCGTCGCTGTGAACCATCTCCTGCTTGTTCGTCCGAAACAGACCCATCGCCTCTCACCTTTGCTCTCGTGCCCGACAGTGCTAACGCCTCCACCTGCTTCAGGTGTTCCCACCGCCTCCGGTATCTTCGCCACCGGCGCCATCCGCACGGTCCCGCTCGATCTCCTCCCGGTACGCAAGTAGCAGCGCGACGAGGCCGTCGCGCGTCTCGGGAGAGAGATCCTCCGGCTGCACCCGGCCGAGGAGGGCGATAGTGGCCCGCATCTGCCGCAGGTACTCCTCGCAGCCGTCGCAGTCGGCCAGGTGCCGTTCCAGTCGGGCGCGCGGACGTGGGGGCATGACGCCTTCGAGGTAGTCGGTCATGAGAGCGACCGCGTCGCGGCAGACGATGTCTCGTCGCCACGAGCTCAGCAGCCGCATCACTTCTCCCACCCCTTCACGTCGTCTTCGAGCATGGCCCGTACACGAGTCCGGCCCCTGTGCAGGAGCACCCGTTGGTTACCTTCGGAGAGGCCGAGCAAGTCGCACACCTCTCTACTGGACAGTCCCTCGATGTCGCGCAGCGTTACCACCTGTCGCTGCGATTCCGGGAGCTGTGCCACCAAATCCTGGATCTTGGCGGCCATCTCCGGCGCCGCCAAGCGGTCCTCGATGTCGTCTGTCCACACGATCGGCGGCTCGCGCCAGGAGCCGTCGACCGTGAAGCGTCCTCGGTCGAGACCGTCGCCGGTATCGAGCTCGACGGTCCGGGGCTCCCGCACTCCCGTCGTCCGGGCCCGGTTCACGAGTATGCGGAAGATCCAGGTCTTGAGAGACGACCTCCCTTCGAAGCGAGGAAGCCCTCTGATGACCCCGAGCCAGGTGTCCTGCACGACCTCTTCGGCCACAGCCCGACTCGGGACGAACGTCGAGGCCACCCGCAGCATGGACGCGTGGTAGCGGTTGACGAGATTCACGAACGCATCTTCGTCACCAGCCCGCAGGTGCTCGATCAGATCCTCATCGCCTGGGCCCGGCACGGCGCCAAGCGTAGGAGGCACCACTACGTTCCGCCGCTCGGGTGACGACGACGGAAGTGCACCGGGACGCCGCCTTCGACCGGTCGGCCGCGCGCGACGATCAGGCGAGGAGCGAATCCCCCCGCTGATCCAGCACGACGGATGCCGGCTGAGGCATGGGCGGAGACGGGGCGACTGCCTACGTCGCGGCCAGCGCACTCGCTGGCCGCGACGCTCAGCGGTCGGCCGCGGGGCGAAGTCGAAAGCCCTCTGCCCCACCGGGTTCCGAGAGGAACCCGACGAGGGTGCCGGGCTCTCAGGTGACGACGATGCCGGAAGGCGACGCGCCGACCGGGGCGGGCGTCGGTGAGGACGCCAGCTCGGTGAGGCTGCCTCCGTTGACGGAGAAGCCGGCGACAGCGTCGGCTCCGGACTCGACGACCCAGAGGGTCGAGCCGTCAGGTGAGAGCCGGGCGTCCTCCGGCCCGACGAGGCCGTTCCTGAACGGCGTGCTGCCGATCAGCGTCAGGGCGCCGTTCCAGGCGATTGCGTAGCTCGAGATCTCCGAGTTGCCCGTGTTGACGGCAAAGAGGTACTGACCGTCGTGGCTTATCTCGACCCAGCACGGTGCCGTCTCGTTGTCGGCGAACGGTGAGGAGCCGATCGAGCTCAGCGTGCCGTCAGCGCTGTCGTCGAAAGCCGAGACGGTGCCGAGCGTCCCCCCGTTGTGTGCGTTTGAGACGAAGAGCTGCGACGGGTTCGTCGGGCGGAACTCGCTGCCGAAGGGACCGACGCCTTGTGCCGCAAACGGAGAGCCGGGGGCGGCGGTGAGCAGCCCGTCACGGCCGACGGTGAAGCTGTCGATCTCCGAGGTGGCCACGCGAGCGCCCACGAGCTTGGTGCCGTTGCCGTTGAAGAGGACATCGCCCGGTTGGGAGCCGGCCGGCAGGGGCACCGTCGAGTCGGGGATGGCGCGGAGGTACCCGTGGTGGAGTGTGAAGCCGGTGTAGTTGGGGTTGGGGTCGAGGGTGGTGCCGGCATTGGCCACGTAGACGAGCCGGTGGTAGACGGCGACGCTCACCGGGTCGGGGCCGTTGGACGAGACCGGCCCGCCACCGGCTATCTGGAGGGAGCCGTCCGGCTCGATCCGTAGAACCGAGATCTGATCGCTGCCGGCGTCAACAGCGAGCAGGTACCGTCCGTTTGCGCTCAGCTGCAGCGAACCCTGCGAGGCGGTGGCATGCCCTGTACCGGCGCCGCCGACGGCGAACGGGGAGCCAGGGATAGGCGTCAGCGCCCCGTCGGCGAGACGGTCGAAACCGGCGACGGTGTTCACGCCGGCCGTGTTGTCGTTGATGTAGAGCCGGCCGACGACGCCGCTGCCGCCGTCGTGGCGCGGAGTGGATGCAAGGGCTGCGGCGCTCCCGATCGTGCTGATGACTCCGACGCCCGCCAGCGTGGCCGCGCAGAGCGCCAGCCTCAGGGCGCGAGATTTGCTTCGTCGCATTCGTGTGTGACCTCCTGGTCCGTGTCGAGGAAGGTGATTCCCCCCACTTCGGACCGTCCCAGAAGATGCCCCGTCGTTACAGGGCAGCCCACGCCGGCGCAGCCGGCTGGGCCTTTCAGCCGCAGTGCTTGGCGTATGCGGTCGTCCCCGGTTGGTAGGCCTGCCCGGAGCCGGCGCTCACTTGCAGGCAAGCCTCGTTGACGGCGACAAAGTCGGAGGCCGGGATCGCCTTCAGCTGGTCGACCTCGGTGTAGGTCCAACGATTGTCGGCCGTGCCCTGGAAGTACCAGTTGCTGCCGTTGTCGGCGAGGATCAGGCCGTAGGTCTTCATCGTCCTGATGACGGTCTGGCACATCGCCGAGCATTGCGACTTCGGCAGGCTGAAGCCGGCGCGCAGGCGGAACCGCGCTCCCATGGGCGGGCAACTGCTGTCGGGTTGGCCAGCCTCGTGGCGGGCGGGCCAGAGGAACGACTCCTGCGTGCACTCCGCCGTGAAGCGGATGGCGTGGTCCATCGCCCCTGACTTCACCTCGTCGTAGTTGACGAGGCCGGGGAGGATGGGCAGGCCGGCTGCATCGGCCGAGGTCCAAGTGGCCGGGCGCAACCTGTTGGACTCGAGGCTCCAGGTGGCCCCTGAGCCGGCGGTCGACTTACCCCCCGGGTGGTAGTAGGCGTCCCAGAGCTCGTACAGCTCGCAGGTGGACGGGTTGACCATGATGGCGTGACGGTCGCCGCTGGCATCGCGCCCGCCCTCGATCGGTGTCGAAGCGGAGAAGGGGTAGGGGCCCTTGTCGCTCTCGCTCGCATAGAGGAACGTGATCCTCACGAGCGGCTGCGCGGGCTTGACGATCTGCCAGGGGATGCCGTAGGGGAACCCGCCCGAGGGGCCGTAGTCCGGGTGCAGGTACGTGCTCGAGGCGTCCATGCTCGCCAGCCAGGTCGCGCTGTGAGGGTCGACCGGGAGTCCGGTGATGGGCGTGTTCCAGACGTTGTCAGCCGGGAACGCAGGACACTTCGTGCCCGGCAGCGTGACACCGACGCTCGCCCTCGCGCCGGCGCTCGCCCCCGCGGCCGCCGACGGCGAAGCCAGCGCTGAGGCACCGGTTCCCGCCACCACAGCGGCACAGAACCCCGACACCATCACCAGGGCGATCCTGCCTGACAGAGAGCCGCCGCTCATCGTCTTCCTCCTCCGCCGAGTCGGCGCCCGATGCACGGACGCCCAACCAGCTTAGGCGCTGAGCTGTGGCATCATCGCCGAACGTCACCTGACACGAGACACCCGTGATGGCACAAGTCCCCGCCGATGGCTCGCCCGAAGCGCACCAGATGCACGACAGGGGTGGCCGCGAGGGGCCCGGCGGTCTGTTCGAGTGGGGCGCGGCCGGCGCCCGGGCGCTCTCCGCCAGCTGCGCCGCCGTCGTCGTCGTCGATGTCCTCTCCTTCACGACGACGGTCTCCGTGGCAGTCGGGCGCGGTACGGAAGTGATCCCGTGTGCCGACGAGCACGCAGGCCGCCGTTTGGCGGAGACGACGAGCGCGCAGCTCGCCGTCGCCCGGCACGAGGCGGACGACCTCCACCCTTGGTCGCTGTCACCGGCCAGCGTGGCGTCCGCGCCGGCCGTCGCGCGCCTCGTGCTCCCCTCGCCGAACGGATCGGCCATCTCGGCCGCCGTCGCCGAGACGGGC